>Ga0163150_10000450_pt1 | contig 77386 bp, 59 predicted proteins | sample OliLakLV19P2IB_FD_148628 | JGI IMG/M metagenome (GOLD analysis project Ga0163150, IMG submission 148628) | Freshwater microbial mat bacterial communities from Lake Vanda, McMurdo Dry Valleys, Antarctica - Oligotrophic Lake LV.19.P2.IB | ecosystem: Environmental > Aquatic > Freshwater > Lake >... | reverse complement strand
CCCTGTCCCCGCGTGCGCCGAAACGATCTGTGTCCCCGGCGTCCGTTTCCGGCGTCCGTTTCCCGGCGTCCGTTTTCTTTTCGGGTAAACTATTGTCAGTATTGCTCAATTCGCATCTAAATTCTTAAAGCCCAACTCGCATGTCCGATCTGCAACATGAATTCGAACAATTACTGAGCAACGGGCCGGTCGATGTATTTGACTTTCTATCCTCGAATTCAGATTCATCTCATGAGGAGCAACTCGCAGTCGTTCTGTTCGATCAAAAGAAAAGTTGGCAGTCTGCAGACCCGAGATTAGTCGAAGAGTACCTTCGCCAATTGCCGCACCTGGCCAAGCTCCCACAAGCTGTCGTTGCACTTGCTGCTGCCGAATTCGAAGCCCAATCGAACACCGAAACCAAACCAAATATTCACGATTTCACTGCCCGATTCCCGGAGGTCGCCGAGCAGTTGCATGTAGAAATTGCAAAACTCTTTGCCACGCTATCCATTCAAGCGAATTCGAGTCAGTTAGGAATTCTTCGAGACCGTTATCGGTTGATACGATTGCTTGGCGAGGGAGCGTTCGGAAGTGTCTATCTTGCTCTCGATTCGGAATTAGAACGGGAGGTTGCAGTCAAAGTTCCAACCCCAGAGCGTTTTCGGAATTCGCAAGACGGCGACCTCTATCTGTCCGAAGCACGAACCGTTGCCAGTCTGGTCCATCCCAATATCGTGCCCGTTTACGATGCTGGCAAAACTTCGGAGGGGGCCGTGTTTGTGGTCTCCCGCTTCGTTGCTGGCGAAACTCTCCAATCACGATTAAAGAAATCGCTACCAACACATGAAGAGACGGCGAAACTGATTAGAACGATTTCCGAAGCGCTCGCTTACGCGCACGATCGACGCTTAATCCATCGTGATGTCAAGCCTGCCAACATTTTGATCGAGGCCGCGACGAACACCGCGTTCATCACGGACTTCGGTTTAGCCATCCGAGAAGAAGACTACACAAAGCATGTCGGTCTGGCTGGCACTCTAGCCTACATGAGTCCCGAACAGGCACGCGGCGAAGGGCATCGACTGGATGGACGAAGCGACGTATTTGCGCTTGGCATTATTCTGTATGAAATGTTAACCGGGCAACGACCATTCCGCGGCAGCACACAAAACGAGATCCTGCATCAGGTGATCTCTGTCGAGCCACGAGCTCCGCGAAGCTTGCGACCAGAGATTCCAGCCGAGCTAGAACGCATCTGCCATAAGGCGCTCAGCAAGCCACTCTCGGATCGCTATGCTAAAGCGGCGGCATTGGCCGAAGACCTCGATGCATGGCTCAATCCGAAGACTTCTCCGTCGTTGCAACCCACCGAAAAGGAACGAATCACTCCTAAGGGATTACAGTCCTTCGATGCGGGCGATGCAAATTTCTTTCTCGACCTGTTACCTGGACTCCGCAACCGACATGGTCTGCCGGAGAGCATTGCATTCTGGAAACAGCGGATCGAAGAGACGGACCCAGAGCAGACATTTAGCGTGGGATTGATCTATGGTCCGAGTGGTTGCGGAAAATCGTCCCTGGTCAAAGCGGGCTTGTTGCCGCACTTGTCCCAAGAAATCGTGGCCATTTACATCGAAGCCACGCCCGATGAGACGGAATTGAGAATCGCACGCGGACTACGGAAAAGATTCCCCGAACTGTCACGCGATGCAAGTCTGCTCGAACTGTTCACTTCGATCCGGCGCGGAAACGGCCGCAAGGTCGTGATCATTCTAGATCAGTTCGAACAGTGGCTGTATGCGCATGGTTCGGATGCGAACGCAGACTTGGTTAACGCCTTGCGGCAATGCGATGGACAGCAGTTACAATCAATTCTGATGGTACGCGATGATTTTTATGTGGCTGCCTCCAGATTGATGCGAACGATTGATATCTCGATCTCACAAGGCGAAAACTGTGCGATGGTCGATCTATTTGATATCGATCATGCCAAGAAGGTTTTGGTCAAATTCGGCCAGGCGTTCGAAAAGCTGTCGTTAAAATCGGATGAGCTCTCGGAGCCCCAGACAATCTTTGTTAACCAAGTAGCCAGCGGGTTAGCGACAGATGGGAAAGTTGTTTCAGTGCGGTTGTCGCTATTTTCCGAGATGGTCAAAGGGAAGGACTGGATCCCAGTAACGTTGTTAGAGGTCGGTGGAACTCAAGGTATCGGCGTGAATTTCCTAGAGGAAACATTTGGCTCCGTGCAAGCCAATGCCCGGTACCGGCAACATTCCCTAGCCGCTCGGAGTGTGCTCAAATCGCTCATGCCGGAACTCGGCACCGACATCAAAGGCCACATGCGATCGGTCGAAGAGTTACTCGAAGCCTCGGGCTATCGGGACCGCCCGAGCGACTTCAATGAATTGCTCCGCATTCTTGATGGCGAATTGCGATTGATCACACCAACTGATCCCGCAGGGGACGGGAGCAAATCCTCTAGCTCCCCTCGCCCTTTGGGAGAGGGGTTGAGGGTAAGGGATTCCGCGACGCAGTATTTCCAACTTACCCACGACTATTTAGTTCCCTCGTTGCGAGAATGGCTCACACGCAAACAGCGCGAAACGCGTAAAGGGCGAGCGGAACTGAAACTGGCCGAGCGCACATCGGCATGGAATTCGGCCAAAGAGACGAAACAACTTCCCACTCTCTGGGAATGGCTCAGCATTCACACACTCACAGATAAAAAGAAATGGACCGATCCGCAACGGACTATGATGCGACGGGCGACGAATCTTCATGGTGCGCGATCTGGATTCGCGACAATTGGGTTGATCGCTCTTGTTTGCGTTGGATCGATTGCTCGAAATGAAGTCGTTCGTCAGCAAGAAGCAACTCGGATCGAAGGGCTCGTTGGACAGCTCGTGAGTGCCGATCCGAATCAAATACCCGGCATCATCAAAGAACTCGATGCAAATCGACAGGTTGCTAAGAAGTATCTATTGCCGCTCGTATCCTCCAGTCCAACGACTCTCGACGAAAAACGTTCGCAACTCCATGCTCGTCTCGCCATGGTATCGGGCGATCCGTCGCTTCGAGAACCTTTGGCGGAGGAGTTACTCAGCAACAAGGTTGTCTACGTCGGTCCCATTCGCCAGCAATTGCGTCCTTGGGCCAAAGAGCTCACCGAAAAATTCCGAGATATTTTGCGAGAAGAAAAAGGAGATGCTCAGCGACGATTCCGTGCGGCGCTGACTCTTGCCGAATACGTCCCTGAATCCGACGCGGCATGGTGGACAGAGCAGGATCGCAAGTTTATAGCCGATCAACTGGTTTCAGCGAATGCTGAGTTCCAATCGCTGTTACGTGAGTATTTGCGTCCGATGTATGGTCAGTTATTAGCGAATTTGGAGAAGATCTTTGGGGATCCGAAAGCGACCGACAGCCAGCGACTGGGTGCCGCGAACGCATTCGCCGACTATTCAGCGAGTGATATCGCAAAACTATCGCAACTATTGGCAGTCGCAACACCGGAGCAGTATTCAGTCCTTTATCCGCTCGTCGCTGCTAGCCCGGCACAAACTACCGTGGACGACCTCAGTAAGATTGCGTCAACACTGCCACTAGACGAATTGGGATCGGTCGAGCGTGTCCCTTTTGGCCAACGTCGTGCGAATGCAGCGGTAACGTTATTGCGTCTAGGAGAGCGCGAGAAAGTTCTACCCGTTTTCGAAATGACGGATGATCCAGAAGCGCTGACGCAATTCATCTTCCGTTGCCGACCTCGCGGAGTGAATGTGGACGCATTGCTGGATCTACTCCAAATCGTTAGCAATGAGCGGCAAGGCGCTAGCCGCCGGTTCGACGTAGCAAAATACGCAATCATTCTAGCCATCGGAGAATTCGCTCTCACAGAAATCGCTGAATCTCGTCGCGAAACACTCTTGAAACAACTGTCGGACACTTACCGCAACGATCCCAGTTCGGGCGTGCATGGAGCAGCCGGTTGGTTGCTGAGGCAATGGGACCAAACCGAAGTAGTCCGCGAGGTAGATCAAACCCCGGTCCCGTATTCACTCGATCGCGAATGGTTCACGCTGGCGATTACGGTCAAACCGACATCACCATCGAAACCAGCCAAAAAACCGGAGGAGGAAAAGGAAGCATCGGAATCCGCGTCATCCAAAGCCGAGACGCCCGTTGAGCCTTTGCCAGCCAAGACATTCCATTACACCTTCATCGTCTTCCCGGCAGGCGAATCGAAAATCGGATCGTTAGTCGATGAAACGGATCGAGGAAATAATGAGCTTCGGCACACCGTAACCGTAACGCGTCCCTTTGCACTACTTGACCGAGAAGTCACCTTCGAGGAACTCATTGTTTTTGCGCCGAAATACGCAGGTTTTATGAAACAATCTGATGCTCGTCCGGAGGACGCAGGTTACGCGGCTGATTGGTACGACTCTGTTGCGTTTAGCCGCTGGCTTGGCCAAGAGTCCGGGTTAGCTGAGTCGGATCAGTCGTATGCGGCTCCGGAATCGCTCGACAAGAAAACGTATCCACGCGAACCAAATCCTGTGGCCAATTGGGCACCACGAGACTGGCCGCTGGAATTGGGGCGACGCGGCTTTCGATTACCGACGGAATCAGAGTGGGAATTGGCGAGTCGTGCCGGCGCGCTGACAGCCTATGGCTACGGCAGCGACATGACTTTGCTGGGTCGATTTGGTTGGTTTCAAGAAAACAGTGGCAAACACGTACATCCACCACGGGAGCTTCGCCCGACTATCCGGGGCTTGTTCGACCTGCATGGCAACTTATATGAGTGGACCCACGACTGGTTTTCGGATTATGAAGCGGATGAGATAGCGGATCCAATCGGTGCTAATAGGGGCTCGAACCGGGTGCTCCGTGGCGGCGGTTGGCGCGACGCGGTTGCGAGTTGCCGGTCGGCGTACCGGTACTCGTTCACGCCGGCGATCCGGAGCCTCGGCATGGGATTCCGGCTGGCCCTGAGTCCGTCTATCGAGTCAAGTAAAAAGGGAGCGGAGCCAGTAGGCGGAGGCACGGAGGGAGCGTCTGCGGAGCAGCGACCGGAGATGCCGTAGCCGGATGGCATAGCGGAGAGTAGAGTGATTTTTGTCAATCGATAAATGGTTACGCGGGGGTGCAGGGGGCCATGCCCCCGCTCGCGATTTTTTTGGAATTCGATCATGGGTCTTCGATTTTTCACCATTCCGATTCAAGATTCTGCCGCGACGCAAGCAGAACTCAACGGCTTCTTGTCGAGTCATAAAGTTCTGGCCATCGATCGCCGTTGGGTTGATTTAGGAACCAATTCGTTCTGGGCGATTTGCGTAGATTATCTGGCGTCTGCAACCATTTCCGGAGATCATCAACCCGCATTGTCAAGAAACCGAATCGACTACAAATCAATTCTACCGGCCGACGAGTTTGAAGTCTTTTCTCGATTACGGGATTTGCGAAAAGAGATGGCACAAGCCGAAGCTGTCCCGGTCTATGCGTTATTTACCAACGAACAATTGGCACAAATGGTTCAGCGACGCTGTCGCGATAAGAGTGAACTAAGTGCTATTGAAGGAGTAGGAGACGCGAAGGTCGAGAAGTACGCCGAACGGCTGTTACCGGTTCTGGCAGTCCTTGAGGAGCGTGCTGATGCGTCGCGTGGCGAACCTGTTTGAGCAAATCTTAGAACCCGAGAACATACGTTTAGCTTTTTACAAAGCATCGCGTGGAAAGAAATCGCATGAAAGCGTTCGGCTCTTTGCTCGTGATTTGGACCAGCGAGTCAAATCGATCTCGGACGCGATTCGCAACGATTCTTTTCCACTGGGACGATTCCATCAATTTCTGATTAGAGACCCCAAAGAACGGGTGATCACCGCACCTTGCTTCGACGAACGAGTCTTACATCATGCGATCATGAATCTCTGCGAACCAGTACTAGACCAGTGGTTGATTGACGATACATTTGCGTGTCGCGTTGGGAAAGGGCGGGAGAGGGCGGTAACCCGTGCGAGCTACTTCGCCCACAAACATTCCTGGTATCTGAAGCTCGATGTGCGTAAATTCTTTGACAGCGTTCGACACGAAACATTGGTTACCTTGTTGGAAAAACGTTTCAAGGATCGCCGGCTGTTGCAACTTTTGAACCGGATCATTCACGCGTATCGAGAAAACATCGGTTTGGGGATCCCTATTGGCAGCTTAACATCCCAGCACTTTGCCAATTTCTACCTTGGTTGGTTCGACCGATTCGTAAAGGAGACGCTCCGAGTAAAAGGTTATATTCGTTACATGGACGACATGATCTTATGGCATAACGACCTGCACGAGTTGCAATCGATTCAGCGGCGATGCATTGATTTCGCGTCGGACGATCTGGGCTTGGAATTTAAACCATCGGATGTGCGACGAACTTCGACAGGCGTCGGTTTTTTGGGTTGCCGGATTTGGCCGACCCACGTGGAGCTAAATCGACGAAGTAAGCGTCGTTGGTATTGCCGACTACGAGTGTTGGAGCGAGCCGAACGACTGGGACTGATTTCCGAAGTGGAATTGCAGATACGAACTACGGCTCTCACCGCGTTTGCAACGAGCGGTGGCGTGAAGAGTTGGCGGTTCCGTCAATCTGTGCTACAAAAGAATTCGGTGGACGATCCATAAGGGCTCGAACCGGGTGAACCGTGGCGGCAGTTGGAACAACACAGTTGCGAATTGCCGGTCAGCGAACCGGAACACGAACACGCCGACGAACCGGAACAACAACATGGGATTCCGGCTGGCCCTGAATTCCGCTGGAACGTGTGGAAACTCGAGTTTCTAGACGGAACAGATCGTTTTCCAGTCCGAACAGGCAAACGCCTGATTGGCGAAATCAAACCCTGAGGCCGCTCGGTGCTGGTAGCAGGTTGGATGACCTGTCGAACGCTCCGAGCGGCCTTTTTCGTTTAATTGCAATGGGGACACGGACGCCGCGGACACAGATCGTTTTCAGGGGCCAAGGGACGCGGGGAGCTTTAAAGACTTCGGTGCGTTGCTTCGTGCTGGATCTCGGTGAGGAACTCGGCGAGGGGTTTTACGCCGAGGTCGCCTCGTTTGGCGTGGCGGATGCTTACGCACTTTTCAGCAGCCTCCTTCTCTCCGATGACTAGCATGTAAGGTATCTTTTGTAGCTGAGCGTTCCGGATTTTCGCTCCGATCTTTTCGGCGGCGTTGTCGAGCGTCGCACGAAGACCAAGCGCTTTGAGTTGTGCCAGAGCTTCGGTTGCGAATTCGGTACTCTTTTCACTAATCGTGACGACGCGAACTTGCTCCGGTGCCAGCCAGACTGGGAAGTGGCCGGCGAAATGCTCGATGAGCACTCCACAGAAGCGCTCCATGCTACCGAACGGGGCGCGATGGATCATGACCGGACGGTGCTTTGCATTGTCGGCCCCGAAATAACTGAGATCGAATCGGACTGGTAAAACATAGTCGACTTGAACCGTGCCTAACTGCCATTCTCTACCGATCACGTCTCGAACAACGAAGTCGATCTTCGGGCCGTAGAACGCGGCTTCGCCTGGCTCTTCTGTAAATGGTACATCGAGCGTCGAGGCGGCGACGCGGCAGGCTTCTTCGGCTTTGTCCCATTGCGCAGGATCGCCGGTAAATTTACTGCTGTCTGGATCTCGCAGTCCGACTCGCACTCGATAGTCTGACATGCCGAGCGTCGTGAGGACTTTTTTAACAAGACTGAGGCAACCGAGCAGCTCGACACCGATCTGTTCTTCCGTGCAAAATAAATGCGCGTCGTCTTGAGTAAAACCTCGAACGCGGGTCAAACCGTTCAGCTCGCCACTTTGCTCCCATCGATAAACGGTGCCGAACTCGGCAAGACGGACTGGGAGGTCGCGGTAGCTTCGTGGCTGACTATCGAAGATCTTGATGTGATGAGGGCAGTTCATCGGCTTGAGCATGAAGCCATCGAGAATTTTATCGTCGTCGAGAACGCGTTCAGGCGGGATGACTTCTTTACCTGTTCGCTCATTGATACCATCGGCCAGCCGTTTGCTGACTCCCTCCAATCGCTGCATGATTTCCGCGCAGGTACAGCCGGCTGCCGCGCATTTTTGGAATTCATCGTTCTCGATAATGGCCCCGAATTGACTCTCTTTATAGTACGGAAAATGTCCGCTCGTTTTGTACAATGTGAGTTTGCCGATATGTGGCGTGAAGACTTGGCTATAACCTTGCTTGCGAAGTTCATCACTGATGAAGTTTTGAAGCTCCTGTCGGATGATAGAGCCGTTGGGCGTCCAAAGGATCAATCCTTGGCCAACGTCTTCATCGATGTGAAACAACTGGAGCTCTTTACCGAGCTTTCGGTGATCGCGTTTCTTAGCTTCTTCCAATGCAACAAAGTGCTGTTCTAATTCTTCAGCCGTTGGAAAGGCGGTGCCGTAGAGACGCTGAAGTTGCCCTTTGGATTCGTCGCCCAAATAAAACGAGGCGGAGACGCTGGTCAACCGGACGTTTTTACATTTGCTGGTGTAGTTGACGTGAGGGCCAGCGCAAAGGTCGATAAAGTCGCCGTTCTGATAGCACGAAATTTCTTCGCCTTCGGGAATCTTTTCGATCAAGTCGAGCTTGAAGCGGCTGACGTTTCCTGGTCGCTCGTCAAGTCCTCCTAATCGTCCGCTTTCAGCCATCGCCTTAGCTTCATCGCGACTGATCACTTTCTTTTCGAATTTCTGATTTTCCTTAGCGATCTTCTTCATCTCGGCTTCAATCGTCGGGAAATCATCGAGTGTGACACGGTGTTTCATGTCAAAGTCATAATAAAATCCATACTCGCCAGGCGGCCCATAAGCGAATTGCGCATCGGGCCAAATTCGGAGGATGGCGGTGGCCATGATGTGAGCACAGGAATGACGCAAGCGATCCAGATCTGACATCTGTTCGCGTTGTTCAAGTGTCTTTCGGTCGTTCATAAATGGATTTGTAGATATGGAAATAGGGACGAAAACGAAAGCCATTGATAGCCTCGCAATTCATAGACTCTTCCATAACAGTTTGCGTTCGCAGTGGCCAGTGGGACTAGCAAAATTCTCCGCTGCCGACAGGTGGGTTCGAGCAATGTGGTACGAGTCTCCGACTCGTGATTCTCGACGCGAAGCGTCGAGCCACTTTCATAATATGGACGAAGCACTAAGTTGGATAAACCCAGGGGGCGCGGTAGGGGCGTTTTAAAAGCTGATTCGCTTCGTCATCTCCTTTGACTTTCTCATGCTCGCCGTCCCATTCGATGCTTCGACCGAGCTTGAGCGATAGCATTCCGAGCAGGCTTGCATTGGTCGCATGGTGCCCGATCTCAATATCGCACGTCGGTTTCTTTCCGGTCTCGATACTTTCAAGAAAATCTGCCCATAGCAGCTTAATACTATGACCATCGGGTTCTTGGAGCGTTGCATTCTCGTGGATAGGAGCTTGTTTTGAATCGCTTGGATAAAAAGTCCATCCGTCCCGCCATCCCATGTGGAAGGTGCCTTTGGTTCCATAGAAATAGCAGCCTATCGCGTGCTTCTCGGCGTTGTTGCTAGCATAGCGACGGTGTTCCCAAGTCGCGTTGAACGACTCGAATTCGTAAGTGGCAACTTGCGAATCAGGTGCATCGCTGGTTTGCTCTTTGTCGGTCAAGATCGACGGACCACGAACGGGTCGACCGCCTGTCGAGTAAACTTTTTTAGGATACTTTTCGCCGGACCACCACAGGACTTGATCGAGCCAATGAACGCCCCAATCGCCTAACGTTCCGTTGGCAAAGTCGAGGAAGTTGCGAAATCCGCCTGGATGGATCATCCGATTGAATGGTCGCATCGGTGCCGGCCCGCAATACATATCCCAATCTAATTCTACCGGTGGCTTGCTGTTCGGCTTAGCCATCTCCGTTCCGCCGCCGCTATGTGCGAACATCCGCACCATGCCAATGTCGCCCGCCAAACCGTCCTTCAGAAATTTCATCCCCGAAACGTAATGAGGGCCGATACGTCGGTGTAAACCGACTTGAACAACCCGATTGGCGGCGCGAGCGGCATTCAACATCGCTCGGCTTTCCATAATCGTATGGCCTGTCGGCTTCTCGACGAAAACGTGAGCTCCGGCATTGATCGCACCGATCGAATTGAGCGCATGCCAATGATCGGGTGTCGCCACGATCGCGATGTCGACTTGCTCTTTATCGAATAGCTCCCGCACATCGGTGTAGCTTCGTGGCTTATCACTAGAGAGCGTCGAGACTTCCTCGACGGCACCTTCTAGAATATCTCGATCGACATCGGCTAATGCGACGACTTGACAACTTCCGGCTGCCATCGCCTCTCTTAAAATATTCTTCCCCCACCAACCCGAGCCGATCAAGGCCGTTCGATAAACTTTGGTTTTGTTGGCACCGTGAATAAACGGGGCCGGGTTGATCGCAACACTGGATGCGGCGGCACCGACCATAAATTTTCTTCGTGCGATCGTCATGGTAAATAGGCTGTATTATTGTTTTCGAACATCGGCGCAGACGATCTCGCCGTTAGCATTTCGACAATATATCAAACCGTTGGCCAGAACTGGAACAGTCCAACATTTTCCAGTTAGAATCTGTGCTCTTGCCGTTGGCTGGAACCCGTCGGGTGACGCACCAGCAACCACGAGTTCGCCTTGATCGCTGAGTACGATCAGCTTTTTCCCGGCGGCAAAGATCGACGCCGACCCTAATCCATCGACCGACCAACGAAGGCTTCCGGTCTCTAGTTCGATGCACTTTAAGCTGCGTTCGGCCGTGTCGTTTCCATCAACACCGTATAGGTAACCGTCTAAAAGAATGCTTGAACTCCATTGATTTTGAAAATCCTTGGTTTCCCAAATTGCGACGGGCTTTTCGCCAGTCAAGTCGAGTAACGCCGAGCCTCGATTATACCCGGATGAAATAAACAGTCGACCTTTGTCCTCGATCGGATCAGACGCATTGCAACCGAACGTCGTCAGCCAACGATGACGCCAAATTACCTCGCCCGTTTTAGGATTGACTCCATGAAAGAATTTTCCGGACGCAATCACGATCGATGAGCCTTGATCGTTTCTCATAAGATACGGAGTCATATACCCAGCTTCACCTTCGGAATGCCATTGCACTTCGCCGGTTGCTTTGTCGAGTGACGTTCCTGATTGTCCAACGCTCAAGATGAGCTGATCGCCGAAGATGACAGGTGAACCAGCGAACCCCCAGCCAGGAACCTCAACACTCAGCTCATTAGGAAGATTCTTCGACCATTGAACGACGCCGGTGTCTGCTTGCAGCGACATGATATCGCCGGTTCGGCTTAACACAAATAGATAGTTCCCGTCGACAGTCGGCGTCGAAGTCGGACCACCTTCGAAGAATCGATCGTCCAATGGGCATGCGTATGAGTGAGTCCAGAGAACCCCACCGGTCATGGCATCCAAGCAGAATACTGAGTCTTGGTCGTCGGTGTTTCCGATCGTATAGAGACGATTGTTTGAAACGACCATCGATGAGAAACCGGTTCCCACCTGAGCCTTCCAAAGGATCTGTGGCCCTTCTGATGGCCACGCGTCCATCCAATCCGCTTCTGCCGAGATACCATTCTGATCAGGACCGCGCCAGCGCGTCCAATCGGCAGCGAATCCTAGTGTAAAGGTCGGCAAATTGCTCCATAGAAGGATTCCGAACAAACAAACGCAATGCAACAACGCTCGACGGAATAGCACTAGCGTTACTTCTTATTCTTGTTGTTGTTGTTGTTCTTTTTCTTATTATTGTTGTTGTTCTTCTTATTGTTATTATTGTTTTTTCCGTCGTTTTGTTTGTCCTGGATCATGGATTTGGAAAGTTGCGATTTTTCGGCTACTAACTTCGCTTGATCGGATGCCGATTTGCGTTTGAGAGTAGCTATCTGCTGAAGATCTTTTTCGTGAGACTCTCTGGCTTGAGTCAGTTTCTTTTCAGCAGCTTTCATATCTGGATGCAATTCGAGCTGCTTCTTCAACTGGGCAACAAGTTCCGCGTACTTACTTTGCGCCGCAGTAAGTTTTTCGCGTGGGTATTTGAGATCGGGATGCGCATCGAGGTAACTTGACATCGTAATTCGCCAATCGGCAAGCGCCTTGGAGGCTTCGGCTTGTTGCTGCCGCCGAGTTGCTTCGTTGGTTTGCGTGTCGGTCGCCAGTGCTTTCAAGACTGCGTTGGCTTTTTCCGCACGTTCGATGGCCGGCATGTATTTAGGATTGGATTTCATCGCTTCGATAATCGGCTTGGCCGTTTCATCGTAGACAGCCTGAGCATTTTTCTGTGCCTCGAGGGCCTGAGGAATCCCGAGATTCTGGCTGATCCATTTCTTTAAGCGATCCGAAGTATCGTCCATGCTGCGTTTGGCCGACGCGATGCCATCTTGCGATTTTTTCGCTGCTGCCTCCAACAATTTAAGCTCCTTTAAATCCGCTTGAAGCTTTTTAGTTGCTTCGCTTACGTCTGCTCGTTCGTTGTTAACCTTGGCATCGTCCTTGCGTTCCTGAACGTTGTTATTGTTGTTTTTATTGTTCTTCTGCGCGGCAAACGAAAATGACCAAGTGCACACAAACACCAAAGTTAGCAACAAACAAAAAGCTGTACGACGCATAAAACTACCTCCAGAACAAGACACCGGAAACCATCAACCGAGCTCTGATTATAGCAAATTGAGCCAAAATCGCCACAAATACGCTTGCGAAAGACTACTATCGAGCTTTCGACGCGTGCTTTCCTAGGTTTTATTAGGAGGCGACGAGGTTCCAATGTACTCATTCACCGTGGGGTAAACTTCCAGTTTGCCAGTTCTGATTACTTAACAAATCACCGCGCAAGCTGGAAGCTTTTGCCACGTATGTTCATTCGAAATAAGGTGTGTTTCGTGCATCCAAGTTTTACCTACTCGATTCGAATCCTGCTTTTGCTCGTCCTTTTGTCTGTCAAACTGGGAGCTTGCAAACTCGTTTTATCAAACGACCGGCCCAACATCCTTTGGATTACGGCTGAAGACATGAGCCCACATCTTGGCTGTTATGGTGATCCAAATGCGATAACGCCTCACTTGGATGCATTAGCCCGCGAGTCAATTCGATATGACAACGCATTCGCGACCGCTCCTGTTTGTTCGCCGTCGCGATCATGCCTGATCACCGGCGTCTTCGCGACGTCGCTTGGTACGCAACGCTTGCGTTCGCAGTTTCCGATACCGAAGTCACATTTGCCATTCACATCGGGGCTTCGAGCGAACGGTTGGTATTGCACCAACAATGTTAAAACGGATTACAACATTCAAAACGAAGAGGCATTCGTCAAAGCGGCTTGGGACGAAAATTCATCGACGGCGAATTGGCGATCGCGTCCGACTGGTAAGGAGTTCTTTGCTATTTTCAATTTGATGACGACACATCAGTCCCGAACAAGTGCCTGGACGCACGACGAATTCGAGAAAGAAGTCGGCGGGAAGTTGTCGTCGACGGAACGTCACCATGCAGAACGCCTTACTCTTCCTCCTTACTACCCAGACACGCTGGAATCGCGTCGAGCTTGGGCTCGATATCATGATTGCATTACCTTGATGGATCGCCAAGTTGGAGAGTTACTCGAGCAACTCAAGGGCGATGGGCTCGATGACGACACGATCGTATTCTTCTATTCCGATCATGGGATGGGGATGCCGCGAGGTAAACGTTGCTTGCAAGACTCAGGACTTCGCATCCCGTTGCTCGTTCGATTTCCTGAAAAGTGGAAGCATTTGGCACCGTCCGAGCCTGGTACGATAAGCGATCGCTTGGTTAGTTTCGTCGATTTTGCACCGACCGTACTGAGTCTTTGCGGGTTATCAGCACCGCTCCATTATCAAGGAACGGCTTTTCTCGGCGCGCATGCAGGACCGCCGCCGCGCTTTGTCCATGGAGCGCGCGATAGGGTCGACGAGGCCTTTGACGTTTCGCGCAGTGTCCGGGATCAACGATGGCTTTACATTCGCAATTTCATGCCGCATTTGCCTTGGATGCAGCCCGAAGCTTATTCCGATACATCGATTTTTCGTCAAGAATTGAAACTTCTCGCTTTGCAGGGAAAGCTTGATTCGGCAGCGAGAATGTATACCGATGCACCTCGGCCCTTGGAAGAGTTGTACGATACCGAAGCCGATCCGCATCAACTAAAAAATCTTGTTGATGATGAAGCATACGGCACTCGTTTGGAAGTGATGCGAGCGGAACTACGACGCTGGCAGATGCAGACTCGCGACGCGGGTTTCCTGACCGAGCCGCAGATGTGGGCTCGAATGCAGGATAGTGAATCGGCTTGGGACGTGGCTCACGATAGCACTCGCTATCCGCTTGCACGACTTCTCGATGCCGCCGACGCGGTCGGTCGCGACAATGCGACGAAAAGTAAACGTGAATGGTTGGGCGATTTAGACGATAGCGTCCGCTACTGGGCGGCGTTAGGATTTCGAGCCCGTGCGAAACTCGATTTAAAGGACATCGAGTTGCTCAGTACCGCACTGCGCGACACGTCTCCGTCGGTTAAGATCGAAGCCGCGGCAGCGTTAGCCATGCACGGTAAATCAGCATCGGCGATTCCGGTACTCATCGAAGCCCTTCACAGCGAATCACGTGAGACCGTTCTTCATTCGGCCCGAACACTTGAACTACTCGGAAAAGTCTCCGACGAAGTTCGCACTGAGATGCAAGAGGCACTGGATAAAGCGCGAGAAGACGAAAGCGCGGGAAATGTCATGTCGATGTTCATTCGCTTTAGTTTAGAAGCTGCACTCGACTCGAAGTAAACATTGTGGCGCGACGCTCCGCCGTCTCGAATCACGACGGCGGAGTGTCGTGTTACACTTAGCACACCTGAGCTTTGAGCGGTTGTTTCTAGTTATTCGGTGCGAATAGTTTGTTACCGAGAGCAGATTTCGCACTGACTACGAGATCTAGTTCGGTGAGTTTAGCTTCGCTGGGCGTTGGGCTGAGAATGAAATCACCTAGCCTGCGAAGCTTCGCCGAAAATCCAGGCTCGCCAGGACTTTCTAAACCAGGCGGATGTCCCCATGAAATCTTTTTGTCGCGCGTCGTCAGTTCGAGTGTCCATTGCGATGGCCCCTGGCCTGAAGGATCGGCGTAGACGTAAACACGTTCAAGACCGAGCTTTTCGCGTACATCTTTTACAAGTCGGCATAACAAAAGAGCTTCTTTGATCCGTGCATCTCCATACTCCGATCCAATCATTCCAATGGGGACCGCCCCCTGAGCGTAGATCAACATGAATTGTCGAACTTGCTCGGGCTGAAAATCTTGAGTGGGAAGCAAAACGCCCTCAGCATCGACTGGAAGAAATGAGATGTTCTGGTTGTTAGTCAGGGCTTTGCTGGGCGTCGATGTTTCGACGATCCTTTCGTTGGAAGATGTTGCTGCCGACAAACTATCGGGCGGACTGGGCAATTCACAGTAGACCATCGCGAGTGGTTCTCGATATTCGACATTGACGCGAACAATTCCCCCGGCTGCTTTTCCGACATGGATAACACGTCGAATCCATGGATGCGACCGAAAGGCGTTATAGAATACAGCCGACATTTGTCGATCGAGCGTCGAGAGCCTTTCAAGATTGCTTCCTTCGCAGACTTCGTCGAGGACATTCGAACGAATCCAGGTTGGTTGCGGCGTGAGAACGATGTTTTGTGACTGGACACCATAGAGCATCGTATTCAAATGCGCGGCACCATAATTCCGCCAAAGCAAATATCCGACGACCAGAAGCAGTGCCGGACCAAGGGTGCTTATTAAGGCGATCTTTGGCAATCTCGATAGTGTTTCGCTGATGCTTTGCCATCGCGCGCGCCCGGAACCTCGATCGCCATTCGATCTAGAAGTAAGGGAAGGCATTGAGAGCGATCTCCGTCCGCGAAATGAAATACATCCGATGTGGGGGCGATGCTACCAGATTTTCAAATGGAGCTGCAATTGCACTCCTGTTTGCTTGAATACTGCCGACTGAACCCGCTCGACCAATGCTAGCACTTGCTCGCTCGTTGCGCTAGGACCGGCAACGAGAAAATTCGGAAAGAACGTACTGAGCTGCACAGCGCCTTCGATGGCACCTCGCATTCCGGATTGTTCGATCAACTTAGCGGCCGACGAAGTAATGGGATCGACGAAGGGAATGGCGGCTGCAATCGAGCTGTTGGGTTGGCTAGCACGTTTGATAATCCATTGCGTTTGCATACGAGTCGTCAACGATTTTGCGTCCGTTGGTTCGAGCTCAAACTCTGCGTCGAGAATAAGCAGCTCGTCGAGACTACTGGTATGCGTTGAAAAATGGAGATTGTCGCCTTTCAAGACGCTGAACGTGCCGTCGCTGCGCAGCGATCGTGCGGATACAAGCCGCTGTCCAATATCACCGCTGAGTGTACTGCAATTGCCGTGCAGCGCACCGCCGACCGAGCCAGGAATTCCGACCAAATGCTCTAAACCGCTGAGCCCAGCCCCAACGCTGTGCGTGATAAGGTGCGAAAGCTTGGCACCGCTGCCGCATTGAATCCTGTTAGCTCGGACTTGAATCATTGAAAAAGCGGCTGCCGCAATCGACAATACAGCTCCTTCGAAGCCCGATTCGCGAATCAAAAGATTCGACCCACCGCCTAGGACTCGAACCGGTATGTTGTTGGCATGGCACGCTTGAACGAATTGCACCAGTTCCGATTCAGAAGTCGGCTCGGCATAAAATCGAGCCGGACCGCCGATTTTTAACCAAGTGAGTGGACCAAGCGGTTCGTTTTCGCGAACAATATGCTGTAGCCCTTGTGAAAAAGGCCCAATCGACGCAGGCATCAAAAAGCTCATTTACGAGGAAAATCGGGATTTGTCGAAAAACAACTGAAAGGCCGATTGTGCTCTTCCAAGCGACTAAGAGCAAGCCTGGAACGATGGAATTATCGTATCATTTCAGAACACCTACCGCATGGTTTCTAGAAATTTTACGAGGTTTAACATTAGGCAAGGCCTAGAATCGGCACCGATTTTTATGAAACAACCCCATCAAAACGCGAAGCCATCGTCGTCGATAAATCGACGGGAATCGATCCAACGATGCGCAGCCGTGGGCTTGAGCACATTGGTATCGCGATCGGTTCTTGGCGATACGAAAGCTGATCGTGCGCCGATTCGGATTGGTCAGATCGGTGTCGCGCATGCTCATGCCAGTAAGCTCTCGGTTTATCGAGCATCCAACGACTACGAAGTTGTCGGGATTGTCGAGCCTGACGAAATGCTACGACAGCAAGCCATGTCGCAAGAAACCTATCGCGATCTTCCTTGGATGACACAGGAGCAACTCCTGAACGTCGCAGGATTGCAAGCCGTTTTGGTCGAGACGAAAGTCAGCCAATTGCTTGATACGGCGGAAGTTTGCATCAAAGCCGGCAAACATATTCATCTCGATAAGCCCGCTGGTGAGTCGCTACCGCATTTCGCTCGTATTATGGAGGCTGCGGAAAAGCAACGCTTGTTGGTTCAAATGGGTTATATGTATCGATATAACCCAGCCGTCGTTCTGTTGCGAGAGTTCCTCAAAAAGAGTTGGCTCGGTGACGTGTTTGAAGTGCATGCGGTCATGAGCAAAGTTGTAGGTCAGGAAGATCGGCGAAAGCTCGCAGAGTTTCCAGGCGGTATCCTATTCGAACTTGGTGGTCACATACTCGATCTGGTAATCGATGTGCTCGGACAACCGGCAAGTGTCGCGTCGTTCGCTAAGCATTCGTCGGCGATCGACGACAATCTTCTGGACAACATGTTGGCGGTATTGAGCTATCCTCGAGCTATTGCCTCGGTCAAATCGAGTGCCTTAGAAGTCGAAGGCGGTGCGCGCCGCCATTTGACTGTCTGCGGTACTGAAGGGACCTTTCATATTCAGCCGCTCGACAATCCTGCTGCGACGATTTCGCTATCGAAGCCGCGCGACGGTTACAAGAAAGGCGTTCAAGAAATATCCTTCCCAAAATTTGTACGCTACCTTGCAGATGCCGCAGATATGGCGAGCATTCTTCGCGGGGTTAAGCAATCTGATTTTTCATACCAGCACGATATGGTTGTCCAAAGCACGCTACTGAATGCATGTGGACGACCACTGACCTAAGGAAAAGGTCAAAAAGAACTTCCGTATTGGCGGCCTCCTGCCGTACTCCCTCCCACGAAAATCGACCCAACTAGATGAATGTTGCTAGAATTGCACTCATAATAACCTTTCGGAAATTGAAATCGACTTGCGATGAGCTGCACTCAAACTACTGCTGATACTTCCGTCGATCAGAATGTTATATCGGAGGCAGCGCGAACGTCTATCGAATTGGTCGCAACGAAGTGTGCAATTTGCGGCGTCGATGATTGCTATCCGATTGCAGTCGGTGAGGATTTCGAATACCGCACCTCACCGGACGAATATTTGGCGGTTCGATGTCGAGAATGCAGCTTGGTCTACTTGAATCCTCGACCGTCCGAAAAATGTCTTCAGCAGATCTACCCTGATACTTATCACGCCTTTGATTTTGAGCCGCAAAAATTTGGAATTGTTTTTCGGGTACGAGGCTGGTTCGACTCGCGAAGACTGCTGAAGTGGTGTCGCGGCTTGGGTGATGATGCTCGCATTCTCGATGTTGGTTGCGGTGATGGTTTTCATCTTGGATTACTCAAAACTTATGGTCGCTCCGGGTGGAAATTAGAAGGTGTAGATGCTGCTCCACGCGCTCAATTCGCGGCGGAGAAGCGAGGTATTGAAGTTCGATGCGGTCGAGTGGAAGATATCGACTTGAAACCGGGAAGCTACGATCTGATTCTGATGATCATGACGATTGAGCATTTACCCGATCCGCTGAAGACCCTCCATCGCGTTTACGATTTACTCTCACCGGGTGGTCGCGTCGTGATTGTAACCGACAACGTTGAGTCGCCCGATTTTCATATCTTTTGCAATCGCCATTGGGGAGGCTACCATTTTCCTCGCCACTGGTATCTGTTCAGTCGCACAACGCTTGCCAAACTCGCTGAGAAAGTCGGCTTTTCCGTGGAACAGAACGCAACGGCCGTAAGTCCCGTCAACTGGACGTATTCGATTCGCAATTGGATCGACGACTGGAAAGGTCCACGCTGGCTGGTTCGTCTATTCAGTCTTCAGTCGCCGATTGCGCTCGGGATATTTACGCTCTTGGATATCCCACTTTCTTGGATCGGTCGCGGAGCTATCCTGCAATCGGTTTTTCAAAAATCCGATTCGCAAGAAAGTACGGGCGAGCGATGAGTGTTGATATTCCACCAGTCGCCGTACTCGGTGCAGGACTTGCCGGCCTCACGGCGGCTGTCCATTTGAAAAGGCATGGGATTCCTGTGCGAGTCTTCGAAGCAGGAGAAGCGATCGCTGGACTTTGCAAAAGCGAAAAGGACGAAGAAGGGTATACCTTCGACTGCGGCGTGCATTTTATAACGAATCGATTGGCGGCTGCCGTCGGAATAGCCAACGAGTGCCAGCCGATGACGAGGTACGGTGAGACCGTTCATTTTAAGCAACGAAATCATGCGTACCCATTAGGCCTGCTTTCTCCAAAATTCGTAGCCAGCGCCATTGCCGGTAGAGTTAAGTCGTTGATGGGAGGTCCACAAGCTTCGGCATCTGATTGGTATCGGTGTCAATACGGACGGCAACTTGCAGATGAAATAGCCCTACCACTTACCGAGGCATGGTCGGGAGTACCGGCTACCGAAATCGCGTCGGTCGTTGGAAAAAAATTCGCCACCAGCTTACCTCGCATATTAATGCTCAAGGCTGCAGCGAAAATGACAAAGCGTGTCGTTGCTATCGGATATGCAGCGACAATCGCCGAGTCACCTAATTCATGGCACGTCTATCCACGCGGCGGCTTATCTGCGATCTGCCAACGGATGGCCGAGGAATTGAACGGCCGCGTTGAAACGAAGTCGAAGGTCGAGACTGTTTTTGTCGAGAATGAGCAAGTCAAAGCGGTTCTCGTCAATGGGGAACGGATTGCCGTATCGAGTGTCGTTTCAACAGCACCCGTCTTTGCCCTCCCGCAATTAGTACATGGTTCGGACAGACTTTCGTATCTCTCGCAGTTCAAATATCGGGCGATGGTCTTTGTGAACATCAAGCTGGACGGAACTAGCGGCCTGAGCGATGTAGTCACCTGGACTCCGGAGTGCGATATTCCGTTCTTTCGGCTAAGCGACATTGGCATGGGTTTGCCTTGGTTGGTTCCTTCTGGAAAATCTCAATTGACCTGCGACATTGGTTGCAAGCTTGGCGACTCGACGTGGACCTCGGCCGATGAAATCCTAACCGAACAATGTGTAAGCGGCTTAGAAAAAATCGTCTCTGGTATATCAAAGCGAGTGATTGGCTCGCGAGTAGTACGCGTCGGACTGGCGTATCCGGTTTTCCATCTCGACTACGAAGCTGATCGTCAGCGATTTGAAAAGGGTACCGGCATCGAAGGACTCTACAGCATCGGCCGCAACGGTGAGTTCGCACATATTCTCATGGAAGATGTCTATTGGCGAACTCGTTGGAAAATTTCGGGCCTGATCAAAAAGTTGCTCGCGTAGGCGAATATGCTGCGCGCCGTAATCGGCTATACTGTTCCAAAAGGTTTTTAAAGGTTCTCGAGGTTGTGGATCTTGTTAAAGATCCCGAAACTTGCGGAGGTTTAACAACCTCCACTACCTTTTTTTCGTTTATTTTGTTTTCCTTCCATTGATAAAGACAACACTATGTTCATTCGGTTCATATTGCCTCTATTGCTTGTCGTCGGTCTGTATGTTGCACCGGTGTTCGGCGAGCTGGCTAACAGCAAACCCAACATCATTTTGGTCATGACCGACGACCAAGGGTATGCTCCAGTCGGTCGACATGGGCATCCATGGCTCAAGACCCCGAATCTAGATTCAATCTATGATGCCAGTACTAGGTTCACGCGCTTCTTTGTCGCCCCGACTTGTTCGCCTACGCGATCAGCAATCATGACCGGACGTCATCCCGAGAAAAATGGGATCACGCATACAATCCTTGAAAGAGAACGGATGACTTTGAATGCCACGATCCTGCCGCAAGTGCTCAAGACGGTAGGTTATACGTCTGGAATTTTCGGCAAGTGGCATCTTGGAGACGAGCATGAGTATCAGCCGGATCAACGCGGCTTTGACGAGGTCTTTATGCATGGAGCGGGCGGCATTGGTCAAGCTTACCCTTGTTCCTGTGCCGACGCGCCTGACAACAAATATATGAATCCTGTCATTCGTCACAATGGAAGTTTTGTTCAGACGGAAGGCTTTTGCACCGACGTATTTTTCACAGCAGCTCTCGGTTGGATTCACCAAAAGGCCGTTGCGAAGGAACCATTCTTTGCGTACGTCGCCACCAACGCTCCGCATGGACCGTTTATAGCTCCAGAAAAAAATGCAAAGCGATTCACCGACTTAGGCTTTGGTAAGGAGCAAGCGGGATTTTATGGAATGATTGAAAACATCGACGAGAACATGGGGCGCTTGCTTGCCAAGCTTGACGAATGGAAGTTGAACGAGAACACCATTCTCATCTTTATGTCGGATAACGGCATGACATCAGGCGGATCAGGGGTTCTGAACCAAGACCTTGCGCCAGGCTTTCCGTTTTACAATGCCAATCAAAAGGGTCTAAAAGGCTCGACAGACGAGGGCGGAGTGCGAGTTCCCTTTTACGTTCGCTGGACAGGTAAAATCAAACCGAACCAAGACATCGATCGCATCGCGGCCCATATCGATATCCTTCCAACATTTGCCGCACTGACTGGGGCTAAGCTCCCGGCAAATCAAGTCGAAGGCCGAAACTTGCTTCCATTACTAGAAGGCAAGCAAGAATCGTGGCAAGATCGCTTTGTCTTTTGTCACATTTGCCGCTGGCCAACCGGTGCCGAGCCGAACGAATTCAAAGATGTCAATTTCGGGGTTCGCAACCAACGCTACCGTTACGTCGGACCCAGCAAGTCTGATGGGAAAGGAAAGAAAGCCGGAGCTGCATCGGGAGCGGCGCTATACGATATGCAGTCCGATCCTAGCCAGAAAGAAAACATTATTGCTAAGAATCCTAAGGTAGTTGCGGAAATGCAAGCGGCTTATGATCAGTATTGGAAAGAAGCCCGACCACTGATGGTCAACGAAACAGCGCCGATGTCGCCTACCCAGCCCTATCACGAATGGTTCAATGCACAGAAATCTTCTACTGGAATTCCGAATTGGAAAGTTCCTCAACTCTAAGTCTAATTCCGGTTTTGCTTTTCTTGCATTTGATCCAGGAGCGTCTTGAACGATGATGATACAGTTGTTGGCGGTGGAAACCGGATTTAATTCCGCGCCTTTGATCACTGCGGCTGTCGGGATCGCAACGGTCTTGGCGCTCATGATTGTTTTTAAATGCAATGCATTTTTAGCCTTGATCGCTGCGGCGTTGGTCGTTGCGATTCTCGGCGGGATTGGGGGCTCGGATCCGATGTCGGAGGTGGCAGCCGCCCTCGGTTCGACGGCAGGTAGTATTTCGATTCTCATTGCAATGGCGGCTGTTGTCGGAAAATGTATGTTGGATAGCGGCTCCGCCGATTCGATTGTCAATGCTGCCGTGCGAGTAACCGGTGAGAAGAAAGCCGCCTACGGTCTCATGGGAAGCGGTTTTTTATTGGCCATTCCCGTTTTCTTTGATACGGTTTTTTATCTTCTCGTTCCGTTGGCAAGATCGCTCTATCGAAAAACGAAGAGCCACTACGTTTTATACGTGATGGCGATCTCGTGTGGCGGTGCGATTACACACACCTTAGTTCCGCCAACGCCAGGTCCGTTGCTTGTCGCGGCTACTTTAGGAGCCGACGTCGGCATGGTGATGCTCGTCGGGATGCTGATCGCAGCACCCTCAGCCATGATAGGAATGCTCTTCTGCCATTTCATCGATCGTCGAATGACCATTCCGATGCGACCGGTTGCCGGCGTTCGTGCTGATTCCATGCAGAATGACGCTGAAGACGCGGGCCAGGCAAAGCCGCTCAAAAAAGTCCCGCTATGGCTGGCGCTTACACCGGTTCTCTTGCCCGTCTTGATGATTACCACCAGTACCGTTATCACGGCTTTGGCTGACCGCGAAGATCGAGCGGCGCTCACCGAGCAGGCCATCACAGAGCCGATTGCGTTTTTGGCAAAGCTTCGCCAAGATGGCCAACAAGGCGCGGACACACCTGCCGGTCGGATGTTTGCAAGTTCAAAACTCAGCGAGTTGCAGCGCAAAAGTCTTGTAGAATCGGAGAGTTCGACAACCGAACTAGTAACAGCATTGAATCGCGTTTTGCTCGACTCAAAATGGTTTGATACCAGAGCATTCGCGCAAGTTTCGATCGATGAGAAGTTGCGTAACAAACTGTTGGCGGACCAACTACGCACCAAGCCTGTCGATATGCGTCGCTATAATCGACAACTCTTGGAAGCTTCCTATCCTCAATTCATCGCGAAACACGAGTGGAGTTCCCCTTTGCGGGTTTGGGCCGATCGACTTGCGGGGTTTGGTAACGCTAGTTTAGCCCTCGCTATCGCGGCGATCATCGCTATTGCGACACTCGCTTGGGCCAAGCAACGTTCGCTGACGGCACTGGCTGGCGACATCGAGGAATCGATTATGAGCGCTGGGTTAATTATCTTGATCACTGCTTCCGGGGGCGCTTTTGGAGCTATGCTGCAGAAAGCAAAAATTAGTGAAGCGATACAATCGATGATTGACCTGCAAGGCAGCAGCGCGCTGGCGGTGATGGTACTCGGTTTCGGGATCGCGGCGATGCTCAAGGTAGCCCAAGGTAGTAGTACTGTCGCCATGATCATCGGTTCGAGTATGGTGGCCGCGATGGTTCAGATCGATGCACTTCCATATCATCCAGCGTACCTTGTCACGGCCATCGGCGGCGGATCGCTGATCGGAAGCTGGATGAACGACAGCGGTTTTTGGGTCTATGCCAAAATGAGCGGCTTAACGGAGGCCGAGTCGCTCAAGACCTGGACTCCGATGCTCATCGTATTAGGAACGTCAGCGCTGATTTTTAGCTTGATCTTTTCAATCATCTTGCCGCTGAAGTAATGCGATAAAAGCGCCCAATTGTGCGAGTTTTAGCGGAACGGCGCAAGCCGTCCGGTGTATCTTCTGCATTTTTGTGGATTCCACCGGACGGCTCGCGCCGTTCCGCTACCAAAGTAGACGGCCCGCGGCTAGCGCCGACGGCTCACAATTTGCTTTGCATAAAGCTGCCAGTTCTCTTCAATCCAATCGGCGTCTGGCGGGGCATCGGTTAAAAGATATCGATAGCGTTCATGCAAGGGTTTCGTCTTACTGATCTCAAACGATTCGTTCACGCACGGAGTAAAACAAAAATATGGCTTTGTCCCATGGAGTCGGGCGAGCTGAGGCGCTCGAAAATTTTGTGGATGTCCTAACACCGCTATCGAAACGTCCTTCTGATCGATGGTTCCTGATAGAGCGACCCAAGTTGAAGGCGCATGATTTCCCTCAATTCGATCCTGACCGAGATTATTGATAAAGGAACTCGGCTCTAGTATCAGCTCTCGATCGCTTTCTTGGTCCTTGTCCTTCTTGCTTAGCCATCGCGAAACTCCGCGCAAGGCCATTCCGCCATAATGATACTTCTGAATCACGAGCGGAGTATCGGTGAGAGCTTCTTGCGTCGACTCGATATCAAAGCAAAATGAGTTCTCTTTCGGCTCATAGACCGTAACTCGCCATCGCTCTCGCAGGATATCGACCGACCGCGGTTCAAGAGCCCGATGAAGCATATCGACTTCGAAGCCAACATTTCCATCTTCACTAAACGTGCTTACTACACGTTCGTGAACGACGGTTCCAGCTTTACCGGCCAGGTTCCAGAAATCAATCTCTTTGTCGCCATAGGTTGTCTTTACCCATGCCGAGAATATTCCATGCTGATGCGGATGATCCTTGGGAAAGGTATCGGTGACTGTCTTGCCGAGCGGCGTATTGACCGGATGAAGAAAGGCACTTCGCCGGTAATCAGGATTCATTCCTTTGGGCAACGGCGGAGATTGCTTGTTGTATACCAAAACGATCTGATCGTCAGAACTGACCGTGAGTGCGGCGTCCGTTTCTGCAATCTGCAACGCGGCAGCATTCAACGCGTCCAGATTAACCAGGAGACCGATGCAGATGATAAAAACGCCAAGCAATCTTTGGACGGCGGGACGGGGCAAACAGGCCATAGAAAACTCCGTGCAAGGTACAAAAGGCTTTTCTGACAACGCTCGTAGAACTCCAATATCTGGTTATACACGAAGGAATATCGATTCACGATATCGGAATCGGTTTGGCATATCTATCTAACACTTCTATGAGCGGGGCCAATTCGGCTGTTATCGTAGCGTCGTCCGCCAAAATCTGGAAAGGACGCTGATCGCCAACACAGATCTCTAGTTCGTATCGAATCAAATCTCTGCCGCTCGCCTCGGAAAGCCCAGGAGAATGGGTACATCCCTTCGCTATCGCTTCAATCTTCTTGGCTTCGGATTGGCTGAGCTTTTGCGTATCCAAGGCGCAACCTCGAATCATTCCCGCGAAACCACCCGATTGACGATAGTGAAGTTTCATTCCAAGACTTTCTTAAATGTTGGATTTTCCTTGATCGGACGAAGTTATAAACCGACGGCACCCCATGCATCCTTGACTGCTTTATGAGCCGCAGCGCCAAACTCGACCAAGGCGACCTGCGCGGTAATTTGAGCGCAGTGAGCAAAATCGCTATTCTGTCCGAGTTGTTGCATGGCTTTGTACCAAATTTTTGCCGCCGTCGTCCAAGAACTACCGCCGAGTGCCATGGAGGCAAGATAGAAAGCTCGATTGGGAATTCCAGAGTTAATGTGTACGCCACCGTTATCGTCCGTTCCTTTATAGCGCTTCGAGTAGTGCGCTGGTTGCGGATCATCGCCGAGCATCGGATCGTTTTTATAGGCAGTTCCGGGATTTGCCATATCCCGCAACGCGCGGCGATTTGGAGTCTTAACGATGATATCGTCTCCGATAAGCCAATTGGCTTTGCCTACGATTTGCTTTTTCTTCCACTGCTTGATTACCGATCCGAAAGTGTCTGCAAAGTGCTCATTCAATGCACCGGATTCATCTCGATATTGAAGGTTGCTTGTAAACGAAACAACGCCATGAGTGAGCTCATGTCCGACGACATCGAGCGACTTCGTAAAGCGTTGAAAGATGACTCCGTCACCGTCGCCATAGGCCATTTGCGAGCCATCCCAAAAGGCATTGTTATAACTGCGACCCAAATGCACACTCGATATCAAGGTCATCCCATGATCATCCAGCGAGTTGCGACCAAGAATCTTGTTGTAAAAATCATAGGTAGTCCCCGAGTAATTATAGGCTTCGTTGACGGCAGAGTCGGAATGTTTGGGGTCCCCTTCCGATCTGACGAGCGTTCCGGGGAGCAAGTAATGCGGCCCATTTTTCATGTTGTAGATGAGGCGATGCTTTCTGGCCGAAGGCGAAGCAATTGCGGCAAAGTTTGGCATGGCAGACATCATCGCACGTGTCGTTCGAACTTCGGCAGCCGCGATCATATTTTCGACAGCCAATTTGCGAACGGCTTCGATTTCGGAATTCGCCATATGCTCCAACATATAAGGCGGTAGAATACAATGGATCGGATTGTGATTGCACATACAATGGTCCCCTTAGTGAAGTTGAGAAACTAAAAGAGTTTGCCGCATGAGAATCGCCAGAAGTGCTGCTCTCTAAAGCGGTAAAACGAAGTGTCTCCTGCTGACAAATCCCATGCTTTACTGAATCGCCCGAGAATCCCGATTCGCAGGCCAGACTTAAAGCTAGTGAATCGCCCACTCCGAAGCAAGCAGTGTCCGATAGAGGATTTAAAGTTTTTTGAAATATTCGTTGGTAAAGGTATGAAATGTTTCGTACGTGCCGTAACTTGCTAGATTGGAATTGAATCATGTCAGACGCAAAGCCTTCATCAGATCCGGAAGCTGCAGCCGCTAGAAAGGAAGAACTCAGACTGGCTATGAAAGCCTTTCGCAAGCGATTGAAGCTTACAAAGCTCGATGATGAATCGCGATTAGGACGCGGTCCCATGTCGGGCGGTGGGCGATCGGGGGTTGTCGCGATCACGCCTCCTAATCAATTTCCGAGAGATATATGGGAAGAGCTTGCTGAACAAGGAAAGCTGAAACGGGCTGGCAAAGGCGTATATGAATTGGTGGAATAAGTCGCTTTGTTGCGAGGTGACGATAAAATATAACGGTCAGGCAATGGAAGCGGATGAGTCTGGTTTTCCGTTGGGTGAGTTTTCTATCTATGCGGCTTATCTGACTCGCAGCGACGGTGTTGTCAAATTACGCTAGCGGCGAAGAAAGTTAGATTGAAATCTTACTCAAGTCCATCCCGATAGACCTAAGGATCGGTGAGTCAGCGATGGATCGCTGTTCTCTAATACGGCGCGCAGCAAAGATGGCTGCGAGCCACAGTCATACGGGTAGCAGGGAAGCAACCGCGATGAAAAAAAATCTGTTAGCGCTTTTAGCCTTAGGAAGTCTGCTTGCTGGCTGCGCCAGCATCGAAGACTACAAATATCGTTCGGTAAATCGGAGTCGCGCTGCACAGGCTTGGCGACAAGCCAAAGTATGCTTGCCCGCCGATTGCACGACGATTGATTACGCCAATGGATTCAAGGACGGATACTTTGCCGTCGCGACCGGCGGATCTTGCTGCCCACCAGTTGTTCCTCCGCCTTGTTACTTCCACGCGAGGTATCAATCGACAGAAGGACAAGCCAAAGTCAACCAATGGTATCAAGGTTATCAAGCCGGAACCGTTGCTGCTGATCGAGATGGACGAAGCCTCTGGTCAACCGTTCCAACTCAAGATGGTCCTGGTTTAAATTGCCAAGCTGTCGAGTTGACAACCGACACCTATTGGAGCAACGTCATCGCGAATCCAACCGTATCCGATGTTTCAGAATCTCAGTAAGCGACGTTCACGCGCGAGTGAATTTGTTTTAGGTAACTGCTTGGCACTCAGGGAAGGATGCAGAGCAATGCGACACGCACACAAACTATCAATATCCAAAGGTTGGAGCTTGACCCTCCTTGCCCTCGGACTCATTTTCGAGACCGGTTGTATTACCTACTCGCACCATGCGATTCCGGCGGATCGATTGCCGCCTGAGCTTCGAATGTGCGAAAAAGGTTGCCGAGTTCCCGTCAACTTAGCATTGCTATCCCAAGCGCCGCCGCGTTCGTATGTTATCGGCGCTGGCGACGTGTTGAGCATTTACATTCGAGGTATTCTGCCACCGAACGTCGATGACAATGCGCCAGTTTTGCAGAATCCTCAGTTGCTGCAGACTGAATACTATCCGCCAATCGGAACCATAATGGGACCATCGGCTGGAATTCCGATTCACGTCAGCGATGACGGAACCATTCCGATTCCTATCATTGGTTCGATCAAGGTCGAAGGACTGACGATCCAGCAAGCAGCCGAGAAAATCGTTCAGGTCGTCGTTGAAAAGAAAGTTGTCGTTAAGGATCGCGAGTACATCTACGTCAACCTTATTCGACCGCGTGTCCATCGCGTCATGGTTATTCGTGAAGAAACGAAATCAGATGCCCAAACGATTATGCCACGAACGGCTTCGTCCGTTGCCAAACGAGGCTCCGCAGAGGTCGTCGATCTTCCAGCCTTTGAAAATGACATCCTTCATGCGTTGACTGCTTCGGGCGGGATGCCCGGTACGGATGCGCTCAATGAAGTTTGGATTCTTCGTCGTGGCCAACGCAGCGACGGCATGACAGACGCAGTATGGGACGGTGCTAGCCAAGCAGCCAATCCGGCTGAATTCATCTCCTGCTGCCCAGAAGGAGCTACCGCCAAACGCATTCAGCTTTGGACCAGAGACGGAAGCTCTCCTTGCTTCTCTCAGGCCGATGTTATTCTGCAAGATGGAGATATTGTATACCTACAAGCTCGACAGCAAGAAGTCTTCTACACCGGCGGGCTGATTACCGGTGCCGAGATTCCATTACCCCGCGATCATGACATCGATGTCTTGGAAGCGGTCGCTATGGCCAACGCTTCGGTGGGTGGGCCAGGTGGAGCGGGTGGAAATGTCTTCCGAGCTGGAGCTGGTCCTGGAAATATTATTCCGCCGACCCGAGCTTTGGTTTTGCGTAAAGTCGGCAATGGTCAACAAGTTGCAATCCGGGTTGATCTAGAACGAGCTGTTCGCGATCCAAAGCAACGAGTCAACATCCAGGCGGGCGACTTCATAATGTTATACTACAAGCCAGGTGAAACGTTCACCAACGCAGCACTCAACTTCGTCAACTTTACGCTCTTGATTCCAGCCGGAAACTAAGTTAGTCAACATCAAGTGGAATGATCATCTGGTCTTCAGCAACGATCAACGTATCCGGCGAGCCATTCACATGGCTCGCCGTGATCGTTGAAAGACCGAGCGGATCGTGACCGGTGGCCAGCGGATTGAGGTGCGTTAGAATCAATCGAGATATTCGGGCTGCCGCCGCACCTTGAATTACAGCAGAACCCCAACTGTGTCCGGTCAATTCTGCGAACCGCTGCTCTTCGTCGCGAAAGTTGCACTCATGTACTAACCAATCGACGCCTTTCACCAGCGGCCAATAAGCAGAATTAGGACGGCTGGTAGTGTCGGTAACGTAAGCCAGCGACAGGTTCGGCCACTCAATCCTATAACCAACGCTACCGCCGGGATGCTCGAGCGGGAACCAATGAACCTTGGCTCCGCATATTTCCATTTCAGTCGGTTGGTCCTCGATGACGATCCATTCGATCGGGGCTCGTACTGGGAAAAGCAATTCTGCAAAGAGATGCTGTTGCACAGTCTCCAACTTCTGCCGTTCCCCGTAGACTCGGATCTTTTTGAGCCGAGTCACGGCGAGAAGATCTAGGACAAACGTTAAGCCAAGCACATGATCGAGATGAGCATGGCTCAGCAAGATGTCGAGCGAGTCGTGCTGGATCAATGGCAACGCGCGGAATAAACCGGAACCCGCATCGAGCATTAGGCCAACTTCAGGAATAAAAACGCAGCTTGTATGCCGAGATTCATTCGGATGGTAGCCAGCCGTTCCAAGAAAGTGTAAATGCATGCCTTCCCTTCGGCCTAGTGCCATCGCAATGCCAGTTCAACAACGTATTGCTTGTATCAGATTCGTGACGGTAACTCAATCAGGGGAAGCCAAAACACTCATGCATGGATTCGATAACGAAGATACCAAAGCAGCGCGACAAGCGTCTTGGCGTCTTCGATCAGGCCATCTCGCAAGTAGCGATCAATTTCAGACCAGGATAAAACTCGGTTGCTGATTTGTTCGCCAACTTCCCTTCGCGGCTTCGTATAGGATAGTTGGCTGGCGACAAAAAAGTGCATTTTTTCATCGAGGATTCCCGGGGACATCCTAAATATATGTACCTTATCCATTTTAGCAGCTTCATAGCCAGTTTCTTCGATGAGTTCGCGTCCGGCCGTCAGCATGGGGGCTTCGTTAGGTTCGAGCGTCCCGGCCGGAAGTTCAAGCATCCATTGGTCGACCGCAACACGATAGGTATGGATCAAGCAGACGTGATTTTCGTCGACAATCGGTAAGACCACCACCGCGCCTGGGTGCCGAACAACGTGCCGTGGTAAAAATGTACCATCGTCGAGAGGCTGATAAACTTCTTCGACGTCAAACCGGCGGGCACGAAAAACCTTTTTGGCCGATGGCATATAAACCTCGTTTAGGTGAATGCTAACTGAGATCCGATGGAATCTGAAAGGCCGGCGATTCGCTTGCCGTCAACCAATCCGTCGGTGAAAAGAACAACGTACCGGCTTCAGGCGACTGTGCGCGTCGCTCTACCGGCAAGAATTCCAGTGCAGTCGTGATGACGAGAAATACCTTGCCCGCCATCGCGATCAATTGCGGGCAAGTATTCTGTGGCGAGCCGAGAGTTGTCCAAATCTTTTCCAAAGCGCCATCCGATAGTCGATATTGTCGCGTTTCGCCAAGCGGGGCGGGATTCGGATTATACATGCTGACAATCACGCTTTTCCCATCAGGCGTCAGAATCATTCCGTCAGGAACGGCCGGATCAGCCGTCAAGTCTACGATAACTCTTGGTTCCGAAAGTTTTGCGGCTTTCAAATCAAAGTCATATACAACGATTTGCCGGGTAGGCGAATCGATATCCAGCAACTGAAGCCCACCATTGGCAGTTTTCAGAATCGCTTTCCCGTTGCTACATACTTGATCGTCTCGAAGTCGTACGACGCGTCCATCTTCGCCTCGATACAAATACAATCCCGCTTTCTTGGTACGAAACTCTAAATCCTTCGTGCCGAATACCAAATTGTTATCCCATGCAACCGCATCGTTAATCACCGTCCCCTCGCGATCAAGATCGATACCCGATGCAATCACCTTCCATGAGCGATCGCGAATCGAAAACAAGCCGATTTCGCGCTCGCAACCAGCTACGAAAACCCCGTCTCGATTAGTGGCAAATGCAAATCCAGGTCGTCCCGGAAGCTCGTACGACTCGTTCTGCTTGCTCGACCAATCGTAGACGTTGATCGCGCCATGCTTGGCCGTCGGACCACATTGAATCGCAACCCACGAGAACTTATCGTTCCCGAACGGATACGGCCCTTCGGGAAGAAATCGTAACGCTTCGGAAGTAGGTCGAAATAAAACGTCAGCCGGGACTATTTTGGTCATTTAAATTGGTTGTAGCTAAAAGAAGTTCTGATTACGATCCGACGTTCCCTTGCGACCATTTTCCGTCAATGCTTCGCCAAGTTTCGCCAGTCGGATTATCATCCTTCAGGAGCAGCGGTAGCCGAGTAGATCGAACAGCGTCATAACACGTCAGCTTCGCAAATCGCAATAATGAGGCCGGAATGCCGACGGCGGTAAAGCCGGGGTGACTCGTTGCAGGATACGGGCCACCATGATTCATCGCCGGGCTGACGGCGACTCCAGTCGGCATTTTATCATTCAAAACTCGCCCCACTTTGGTCGCAAGCGTTGGAGCCAGCAGATTGTATGACTCGTCGTCGCTGCCATCGGTGGCCGAGTAGATGCAACCGGTAAGATTTCCTTCGAGCTGTTGGATGACTTCATGGATCTCAGCAACGTCGCGGCATAGCACCATCAGAGCTGCGTTGCCGAATGCTTCGGTTTGAAACTGCATCGGATCGCTGAGAAACTGCTGGCCAGTTGCTTGCATTAGCGTGTTGGCAACGGCGCATCGCGAGCCTTCGATGGCCTGACCACCAACCAATACTTTTGCCCCGATTGATTTGAGAAGGTCAATGCCGCTGACGAGCGAAGTTTGAACGGATTTTGATAGAAGCGTTCCTGCCGGCAATTTTTCATAGCGACTTGCTATCTCGGCAACGATGGCTCGAGATGCATCATTATCGAAAAGCAAAACAATTCCCGGACTGGTACAGAACTGGCCAGCCCCCATAAGTCCGCTTGTCGCAAAGTCTTCAACTACTTTGGCAGCTCGCTCGACCAAGGCATTCGGCAAAATGACTACCGGATTCACGCTGGATAGCTCTGCATAAAAAGGCTTTCCGCCAGCATCGGCGGCAGCCTTCAATTGCAATCCGGCCCGGCGACTGCCGGTGTATCCCGTGGCACCGACGCGGTGGTCGGCAACTAATCGCATTCCATCTTCATGGCTGGTCCGATAGAGCAACTGGACCAACCCGCTGGGCATCTTCGTTTCCTGCATGGCGGCGAGCACTTGCTCAGCCAACAATTTTGTGGTTCCAGGATGAGACGAATTGGCTTTACCGATCACCGGATTACCAGCCGCAATAGCCGATGCAAAGTCACCGCCGACAACTCCGTTGTATGCGAACGGGAAATTGTTTGGACCAAAGACACAGATCGGTCCTAACGATTCATACACCGAACGAATATTTAGTTTCGTGTCGATAGTTGCTAAGGCCCACGATCCGCTTCTCGCGGCCGTCGCGGCTTGTCGCAATTGATTGACCGTGCGAGGTAGCTCGACGTCCCCCAGTCGCGGTGCCGTCGGCAAACCTGTCTCTTCATTGGCTTTGGCAACTAAAGACTCTTTGTTTTGTTCGAGCTTGGTTGCAAGCGACTCGAGGAACTCGGCCCTTCGCGTTGCCGGAAGTGATTGCATGGTGACAAAAGCTTCGGATGCGGCAGCTATTGCTCGCTCACAGTCCGACCATTTGCTGACCGGAAAAACTTCGGCAATGGGTTCGCCTGTGTTCGGATTCGAAGCTTGAAAAACGCTACTAGCGTCGGCTGCACACCAAACTCCGTCGATTAAAACCGGCGAAGCTTTCTGAGTTGCCGATGAAGTTTCTCGCAAAGGTCTCGATGTGGTACTCATTTTGTTCCCTGTACAATCGTGTTGATTAGTTTTCCGATTCCGTCGATCTCAATGGCGACCGTATCGCCGCGAGCCAACGTGAAGTTGCAATCCGGAACGATGCCGGTTCCAGTTAGCAGCATAACACCATTCGGGAATTCGTTGTCGCGAAACAGCCATTGAACAAGATCCTCGAACTGACGTGCCATTTGAGCCACCGATGTCGAACCCGCGAAGACTTCTTGGCCGCCACGCTGGATTGAAAGTTGGATTTTAATCGAAGATCGCTCGGGCATCGCGTCGGCTAACGTAATCCACGGTCCTAAGCCACAGCACTGGCTATAGAATTTGGCCTGAGGTAGATAAAGCGGATTGTCGCCTTCGATATCCCGAGAGCTCATATCGTTACCAATCGTATATCCGACGATTCGACCATCGCGACTGATCACCAGTGTTAGCTCTGGCTCAGGAACATTCCAGTTCGCATCGCTTCGAATGCGAAGTGCTCCAAGATGGCCACGACATCGCGAGGGCGTTGCCTTAAAGAACAACTCAGGGCGATCCGCTTGATAGACTCGATCGTAACAACTGGCCGCTGCCTCCGACTCTTCCATTCTCGCCGTTTGCGACCGTTTGTAGGTGACTCCAGCAGCCCAAACTTCTTGGGCATCGATCGGTGGAAGCCAATCGACTTGATCCAATTGAACTGCCGGGCAATCGCCACTGGCCTTCAAGTCTTTCGCCAACGAAAAAAGCTTCGGATGGGAAAGCAGTTCGCTAAGTGATTCAAGTTTGGCGGATTGTAAATCGAGTGGGATTGCCTTGTCGCCTTCGATTTTCGCGACGTGCGGAATCCGATCGACAAGAATTCGAGCTAATTTCATGGTTTTCCTTGGCCGAGATGCCAGAATGCAATCAGGGGAAAGCCATAGGATACCGATTTAGCAGCCCGGCGCAAGCGGGCTGCTAATTTGGTGATTCTTAACATATTACATCAACAACCTGATTGCGCAGGCAGAAGCATCGTTTCTCAGAGAAACAAAACAATCGTTGGAAACAACGACCAACGACATTGTTGGGCGAATCCTTGGGCAAATCACTTAATAAAATAGCCTTTTCAAAAATTCTCGGTGATCGTGTGGCGGTGATGGAGTCTTTGATAACACGGTTGCAGATCGATAGACAACTTCGCTAAACTGAAGTTTGAGGTAAGCTTACAGTGATCCATTTCGCAAGCTAGAAGCTTACGCCACTTTCGAGGGAAGGAAACGCTACCGCGATGAAAGCCGCATATATTGAGAAGACGGGTGCTCCGGATGTGATACAGTACGGAGAACTTCCTGATCCCCAATGTGGTCCTGATCAAGTGCTGCTCCAGGTCGGTGCAGTGTCGGTGAACCCGATTGACACTTACATTCGCAATGGTGCCAACTATTGGCCGTTACCGCAACCCTTTATTATCGGTTGCGATGTTGCCGGGACGATCCTCAAAGTTGGCGATAAAGTCCGGCATTTGGAAGCTGGGCAACGCGTTTGGGGAAGCAATCAAGGGCTGCTTGGCCGACAGGGAACTTTTTCATCATTGGCAGCCATCGATGCAGCTTGGCTTTATCCGACGCCCGACAATACTTCCGACGATCAAGCGGCTGCGATTGCATTGGTAGGAATAACGGCCCGACTTGGACTTTTGCGCGATGCGGTTTTACAGCCTGGGCAAACCATTTTCGTGCGTGGTGGAACGGGCGGCGTTGGCTCGATGGTCGTTCAGATGGCGAAAGCCGTCGGAGCGATAGTCATTACCACGGCCGGCTCACCTGAAAAAGCTGCCGAATGTCGGCAACTTGGTGCCGATCTGGTGATCGAGTACAAAACGCAAAGCGTACAGGAAACGCTCTTGGCCTTCGCTCCCTCGGGGGTCCATGTCTTTTGGGAAACCTTGCGCGACCCCGACTTTGACCTTGCGGTAAGTTGCCTTGCCGAGCGCGGCACGATGATTCTCATGGCTGGAAGGACGGCTCGCCCCGAGTTTCCGGTCGGCCCCTTTTACGTGAAAGGGTGTAGTCTCAAAGGCCTGGTAATGTTCAAGGCATCGGCAAGCGAACAACAAGCCGCCGCTTCCGACATCAACCATTGGCTCGTCAATGGAAAGCTGAAAGCGAAAATAGATCGCGTTTTGCCGCTCAGTCAATCGGCGGAAGCGCATCGACTGCAAGAAGACAATACCATAAACGGCACGGGTTGCTTGGCCGGTAAAATTGTCTTGAATCCAAGTCTCTAACGAATATGACGATCCATGTTTTGGCAACTTGAACAATCGAAAGCTACCTTTCTATTTCACCGGTGGCATGGCAACCTTGATTTGGGAGCTCCTGAACAAGGGCTGCAAATCACTTCGCCATGTGATTCCAACGCATCCAACATTTTAGCGGTGAAATTTCCACAACCGCGCCAACCTTTCCACCAAGACTGCTACACGCGGCTCGGAGACGTCATTGTTGTTTATCCGCAGCGCGAATCTCGAAAGTTCAATTTGCAACTCGATTATCGATTGCTGGAATCGAGCGACACCAGCATCCTTATCGAACTGTGGATCAGCGTTCAGACCTACTTGCTCGATAGTCATCCAGCGGTAAGTGTTCGTTGCTCATTCGACTTGCCAAACCTTTCTGCTTATCGTGACGACTCGAGAGGGGCACTGATAGTCCATGATAAGGCTTACCTCGATCAACTTTCGGCATCGTCGAAGAGCGTGAAGGACATCGCGCTGGTTACTGGCCCTTTAGCCGAAGGTGGAATGCATGCCGCATGGTTCAATCATCCTCGCGATCAATCGGACAGCGCTTGGTCCATTGCCAGCGAAGGAACATCATTCGAAGCGAAGCTCTTCGGCCATTTCATGGAGAAAGGTGTTATTCGGCGAGGGCGAATGCGCTGTTTGATAAGCAAGCAGCCGATCAGTCCAATCGAATTGCAAGCTGCCTATGAAAACTTCGTTTCTAGCCCGCTCCCACTCACTGCTTAACCGGTTATTTTTGTTCGCGAAAGCGTCGCAACTCTTTTTCTTTTCCCACCAAAAGAATCATCTGATCGTCAGCAAACTTGAAGTCGCCGTCCGGAAACATCGTCAATTTTCCAGTCAGAGCATCCTTGACGCCGATAACCCAGAGCCCGAATTTCTTCTTGATATCGGTGTCCATGAGTTTTCGCCCAAGCATCGATTCGGGCATGGCGATTTCAACAAAGCTGTAGTCGGTATCGATCGGCAGGAAGTCGATTACGCTTGGCCAAGTCAGTCGATCGGCCAACTGCTGTGCGATTTCAATTTCGGGAAAGACCACACGTTCAACGCCCAGACTCTTGAGCAGCTTGCCATGTTCAGGCGTGACACCTTTCACCACAATGTGCTTTGCGCCTAACTCTTTCGCGTGCAGCGTTGCCAGCAACGATCGGGTGATATCTTCGCCCAACGAGATTACGACACCTTCGGCTTTATCGAGTGAAAGTGTTTCCAGCGAAGCCCGATCGGTCGCATCGCCGATCACAGCTTCAAAAAGCTGGTCTTGAAGTTCCTCTACCGTCGCAGCATCGCCATCGATTCCGGTTACACGAATTCCATTGCTCTTAAGCTTTTTCGCCAAGGCGGCGCCAAAAGATCCTAATCCAATCACAACAAAGCGTTTGATGTCGGCCACTTCTTACTCATTCCTACAAAAAAAATATATCATTACAGATCGCTCTTTACTTAGCCCACCAATGGTTCTTCGTTGGCAAATTCTACCTTAGGTTCGCGAACGCTTCTTGATAAAGCGGAAATCACGGAAATCGGCCCTAAGCGTCCCATGAACATCAAGGCGATGATCGACCACTTTCCCAGTTCGGATAGGTTGGCGGTTATTCCCGTTGAAAGCCCTACGGTCCCCAATGCCGAGATTACCTCGAAGATAATTTCGAGTGCTGGATCGCTATAGCCTCCCAAATTCCGATGGCTTTTCCCAGACTGTTCAACAACCATTAAAACGGTGCACGCCACGATAGCCACGGCCAGGAACGTCATCGTGCTCGCCATCGCACGATCCACGGCCGCTTGTGGTATCGTTCGACGAAAGAAACTCATACACGCTCGACCCTGAAACCGTCGGTAGGCTTGCATCACCAACAATGCGACGGTTGAGACTTTAATGCCACCGGCGGTAGAACATGGCCCTCCTCCGATGGCCATCAGCAAAATCATCAAAAAGAGACTGGCATTGGTGAGGTCATTCAGATCGACGGTATTAAAGCCAGCCGTTCGACACGTCACGCTCTGAAACATCGCCACTTGAACCTTGCCATACCAAGGCATAGTTGCCAAGGCGTTGTCCCACTCCATGGCGAGCAGCAACACGAATCCGAATGTGATCAAGACAACCGTTCCAATCAAGGTGACTTTACTGTGTATATGCAGTTCTGGCCAATCAAACGGACGCGACCAACTAAACCGATTGTAGACGTCGAGAATGACTGGAAATCCGATGCCACCTAAGATGATCAAAGAGCAAACAATTAGATTGACTGCCGGATCGTGTTGGTATTGAATCAAGTTGTCATCGTGAAGGGCGAATCCGGCATTGCAGAAGGCCGAAACACCATGAAAAACGGCGTGCCACAATGCCGTTAGCCAAGGATACTGGAAGAGAAATCGCAACCAAAGAAAAAAGATACCGACACCTTCCAGCAATGCTGTCGCAAAAAATACACGCTTTAAAATCGATCTAACATCGGCGTCATCACCTGCCCCCAACGTTTCGGCAATCACCAAACGCGAACGCAATCCTCCGCGCCCTCCGACTTGCGTCAGAATAAAGGTCGTCAAGGTCATAATGCCAAGCCCACCGAGCTGGATCAGCAACAGAATTACGGCTTGCCCTACGTGCGTAAAATCGTGAGCCGTACTCCTAACACTCAAACCGGTAACGCAGAGTGCGCTAGTCGCGGTGAAGCAGGCATCCAAAAACGAAATGGGCCGCTCCAACGATTTACTCGACATTGGGAGCCATAGCGCGATGGAGCCGAGGACGATGACGCCAGCAAACCAGAGACTTGTCACTCGAGCTGGATATCTCGCCAGCGAACTTGCCATTTTAGGCATACATTTGTCGAAGCAAGCGATGCCTCGTCCAAAACCTTAAAAACCTCGCACTCGACGCACTGTCTGCGGCCGAGGCTATGAGCTACAACGGGGAGCAATCATAAGGATTCGTTCCCCTTTTGAATAGACTGCGACCCAGACCGAACTTTTCGAGCAAGAAATTGTCCGTATCCGAGTTCGCCAACGAATTTTCCATCCGTCACTTGCAACTTTCCACGTACAAATACATGGCTGGGCCGTCCCTCGATGGACCATCCTTCAAAAGCACTGTAATCGGTTGCCATTAGCTGCGTCTTGACCGAAATTTGCCCGCGATAGTCTGGGTCGTAAATTACCACATCAGCGTCGGACCCGACAGCAATCGTCCCTTTGCGAGGGAATAATCCAAAAAGCTTGGCTGCTTGAGTGCTCGCCGCATCGACGAACGTATTCAGATCGATGCGACCGCGTTTTACGCCGTAGGTGTAAAGCAAATTCACGCGATCTTCAACCGTGGGAATACCGTTGGGGATCTTTGTAAAATCGTCGCGTCCCATCTCCTTTTGTCGATGAAAATCAAACGGTGCATGGTCGGTTGCGACAGTACTGATTTCTCGATTGCGAAGCGCTTGCCAAAGCAGTGGTTGCTGTCCAGCCTCGCGAATCGGCGGCGACATCACATACTTCGCTCCCTCAAAATTGGGACGCTTAGCATACGTATCGTCGAGCACCAGATACGGGATCACCGTTTCGATCGATACTCGAACACCACGTTTTCGTCCATCGAGTGCCGCTTGGATCGCAAGCCGATTGCTCGTGTGGACGATGTAGACCTCGGCTCCAGTAAGCTCGGCAAACGTCATCAAATGCTGGACACCTTCGGCTTCGACCTGCATCGGTCGCGACGGTTCATGCCATTCGGGACCGGTTTTTCCTTCCGACAGAAGTTGCTTCTGCAACTCGGCGACCATTGTTTCGTTTTCGCAATGTGCGGTGACGATGACTCCCAATTCTTTGGCGAGTCGCAATGTCTGATAGAGCTCGCTATCATTGACGCCAAAAAAATCTTTGTAAGCCAAAAAGATTTTAAAACTCGAAATGCCTTCGTCGACAATTCTTCGAAGCTGTTGCTCGGTATGCTCGTCAAATCGCGAGACGGCCATATGAAAAGTAAAATCGCAGGCCGAAATGCCAACCGCCTTCGATCGCCACAGTTCGAAAGCCTGCCAAGGGTCTTCGGTCCGATTAGGGCAACACATCTCGATCAACGTCGTTGTACCACCGACCAGCGCCGCCCGGCTCGCCGAGTCGTAGTTATCTTTTGCATAAGTCCCCATGAACGGCAAGTAGATATGCACATGGGGATCGATAAAACCTGGAAACACCAGCTTGCCCGTGGCGTCGATCACTTGCGTTCCCAGTGGCGGATCCAGCGATCGACCAATCGCCTTGATTGTCTCGCCTTCCATCAAGAGATCGGCAACGTAGTCATCCGTCGCCGTGACAATCCGACCATTTCGAATAAGGCAGGCCATTTTGTTGCACTCGAATATAAAAGCGTTCGCAAGGCAAACTCAAGTTACTCAGTCACCTCGACACTCAGAATTTCAATCGCTTCGACCGGAACATCGCCATGACCATTCTTGTTTCCCGTCGCTACCTTACCGATTTTATCGACGACATCTAATCCATCGGTCACCATTCCAAAGACCGCATAGCCGACGCCATCATCAGATTGCTCTTGATTCAAAAAACCGTTGTCCTTCGTATTGATGAAAAACTGACTGGTAGCACTGTCCGGGTCACTCGTCCGAGCCATCGCCATCGAGTATTTAACGTTCTTCAAGCCGTTACTCGACTCATTTTTGATTCCAGACTTGGTTTTCTTCGACTTCATGTCGGCAGTCATCCCACCGCACTGGATCATGAAACCATCGATGACTCGATGAAAAATGGTTCCGGTGTAATGACCATCTTTCGCATATTGTAAAAAATTTGCGGACGAAATCGGAGCCTTGGCTTCGTCCAAAGTCAATGTAAAATCACCCATCGATGTCTTTATAATTACCACTTCAAAACCTTCTATTTAGTCAGGACGTTAACTTACCCCCTAAGATTGTAAGGATCGCTCGAAAACTGGCAATCAAGCATTTGCGTCAACGGGCACTTTTTGCGGATTCAACTAGCAAATTCAAATAGGTATGAGCAAAAATTGGCCCGCAGATTACAATAGTTGCCTAGCCAAAGTCGTTGTTCGCTCCTAGGCTGTGAAATTATCGATGCGATTCGTCCCGCAGTGTCGCCTTGCGCTCCGCGAAAGTGATGACTTTCAATAACTATGAAAATACAAAAAGCACTCATTACTGCGGCGGGTCCTGGGCAGAATTCCCTTCCGCTGCAGCGGCTAGTCGACCGAGATGGCGTCGAGAAATCGGCCCTCGAAATGATTATCGAAGAAGTCGACGCTTCGGGTATTGAATCGATAGCCATTGTGATTTGCCCCGGCGATGAAGAACCCTACCGAAAGGCCGCCGGCAAGTACGTCGATCGAATCACCTTTGTAACCCAGCCGGTAGCAAAAGGTTATGGCGATGCGATCCTGCAAACACGCGATTTCGTCGGCAACGATAGTGTACTCCATTTAGTTGGCGACCATCTCTACTTGAGCAGTATCAGCAAGCGCTGTTCGCAGCAGTTAATCGAGGTCGCTGAATCGGAGAATTGTCCTGTGTCTGCCGTGCAAGCCACACGCGAAAGCATGCTCCCATACTTTGGGACCGTCGCAGCCAATCGCGTCCCCCGTCACGACACGCTTTACGAAGTCAAACGCGTGGTCGAAAAGCCGACGCCGACACAAGCCGAACAGGATTTGACGGTCGCCGGCCTACGCAGTGGCACCTACCTCTGTTACTTCGGCATGCATGTGCTGACTCCAAGTGTCTTCAAGGTCATGACGAGTATCGCAAGCCGCGCCAATCGACCTTTTTCATTATCCGAAGCGATGAACGAAGTCGCAAGTCGCGAACGCTACTTGGCTTGTCAGATCCAAGGGACTCGATACAACATCGGAGTAAAATATGGACTGTTGAATACCCAGTTAGCTCTCTCGCTGTCCGGTGTCGATCGCGATCATATTCTCAGTGAATTGGTCGAGCAGTTGGCTGTTCAGCCTACTCTTTCCCGAGCAACCGGATCATGAACGTGCCTGCTCATCCCAAAGCTCCGATTTCCGTCGAAAACATTTGGATCGACACGATCGTTTCCGATGACGAAGCCGTTCGCAATCGTTCACTTGAATCGCTTTGCGCCGGTATCGATGCCAACGGTTTGTTGGCTGTCGCCGATCGCTTGGATACCTTTCGCAAAGAATCCGACAATCTCTATCATCGCGTTCGAGCGCAGTTCTATTTGGCAGCTATCTATCGTTTTTTTCTCCCAAAAGTCTTCTGTGAAACTCAAACTGGATTGCTTGAATTCGATGCCTACCAACACATTCTTCATCGTCGCTTCAATGAAGCTATCGATGTTTTGTTGGTCGCCCAAGCCAACGATGGCCCGACCTTAGCCGTCACTAGCGCGCTGGCGAAGGCATACCATCAAATCGGATTCCAAACGTTGGCCGATCAAGTTCGACGGAGCGTTCGAACGGTTCGTGGTAATCAATGGATGTTCCGCATCGGGCATCCAAGCGACCATCCGCTGCGACTGCACAAGCGACTTATGGAAGTCGATCCGCACCATCGAAGTTTTCCTATCCTCGTTGAAAGGACGAGCGTGCGAATGGATTTTTCTCACTCAGGTTGGAGCGACATTTTCTTTCTCGGGATGGATTACCCGGAAGGTGCCCGAGTCGTCAATGCGGCGATCAATCTTGGCGTCTATGGTCGCGACGAAGCTCCTCGACCACCCGTCGAAGCGTATCTTCGCGTCATCGATCGCCCTGTTCTCAGGTTGGTTAGTGTCGATCTCGGCGCGGAAGCGGAACTAACGGAGATCGATGATATATTCGATTTCGCCAAAGATTATCTGGGCCTGCTCAAAGCCGCGTTGATTGCTTCAGGAGTCGTACCGCCAGCGATGGAAGGCTGCCATCGAAAAGTCAGCGAGCTTCTCAAGACGCTGACCGGTCGCGCTGACCTTGGACTGGAAGTGGTTAGCCAAGTCAACGATATTCCAAAAGGTTCACGCTTGGCTGTCTCTACAAACTTGCTGGGTTCCTTGATCTCCGTTCTGATGCGCGCTACCGGGCAAGTCGAGCAACTCGAGGGCGGTTTATCCGAGCCCGAACGGCGACTGGTTACGGCACGCGCAATTCTTGGCGAGTGGCTTGGTGGATCGGGTGGAGGCTGGCAAGACTCCGGTGGAATATGGCCTGGTATCAAACTGATTCACGGATGCCCTGCGACGCCTGACGATCCAGAGTACGGAATTAGTCGCGGTCGATTGATGCCACAGCACGTCGAACTTGACCTTCAGCGAGTCTCCAAAGAGTCGCGTGAGAAGCTGCAAAAGAGTCTTATCCTTGTTTACGGTGGCATGGCTCAAAACGTTGGGCCGATCCTCGAAATGGTAACCGAAAAATACCTAGTTCGAAGCGAGAAGGAATGGGAAGCAAGGCTAGAAGCAACCAAGATACTCGATCAGATTATCGATGCGTTACAGGATGGCGACATCCGTAAAGTTGGCGAGCTCACAACGAGAAACTTTTTCGGTCCCCTACAAACAATCATTCCATGGTGTACCAACCGCTTTACCGAATCGATTATCGAGCAGTGTAGGGTTCGGTTTGGCGAACAATTCTGGGGCTTTTGGATGCTTGGCGGCATGTCCGGCGGTGGGATGGGGTTCTTGTTCGACCCGTCGATTCAAAATATCGCCCGACCATGGTTGCTAGAGACGTTGGTAGCAACCAAGCGGGCTATGCAGACGCGACTCCCCTTTGCAATGGACCCGGTAGTCTACGATTTCGAAATCAATGATCGTGGCACTTGGTCAACATTGTTGACCGGCGAGCAAGCGGTTTTGGCTGACGGATACTATTCAATCGTAACGCCGAAATGGCTCAAGCGTGACATGCGGGAATTATCGCCGCAAACACAACGCGAATTATTGCAATTGAGCAGTAAGATTCGACTCGGTAACACGTCTTCAAGCTGGTTGCTCGATCGTATTCTCCCGCAACCACCCAAAACAGCCGAAGCGGTTTCGAATTTAAAAGAGCTCCTCCAAAGCAACGGATTCGATCGCGAACAGCATGAGCAAATTCGCAACGATCTCTTAACTGGTCGACTTGGTTTGTCTCAGAATCGACTCCCATCGCAAACGTCGATCTCCGATGTCGAACTGGACGACGTCATCGATCTTCGACTAGCAAATGATTCGGATGACTTGAAACGCAGCGTCGATTCACAATCTAGTCCAAATGCATCGAGCTTGGGCTATTCCGCATTGGTCGATGGGCGGGTAGCCGTGGTTACGCTAGCTGCCGGCGTGGGAAGCCGCTGGACGGGCGGTGCCGGGGTCGTCAAAGGCTTGTACCCTTTTTGCAAATTCAACGGACGCCATCGAAGTTTTATCGAATTGCACTTAGCCAAAAGCCGAAAAATTTCAGAGCGCTATCGGACTTTGATTCCGCATGTCTTCACAACTGGGTATATGACTCACGAGCCGATGGCTAAGCATCTCGACGAAGCCAACCGTTACGATTATCCTGGGCCGGTCTATTTGTCGCCTGGAAAGTCGGTGGGTTTAAGAACGGTGCCGACTGCCCGCGATTTGCAGTTCTTTTGGGAAGAAACTTCGCACCAAATACTCGATGAACAACAGCAGAAAATCCGAGCAGGACTTCACATCGCTCTGATGAACTGGGCGACGACTGTCGGTGAAGCCAGCGATTACACCGACAACGTCCCAATGCAATGCATGCATCCGGTTGGACACTGGTATGAAATTCCAAACATGCTCCGCAATGGACTCCTGCATCAGATGCTTTCTGAGCATCCTCAACTGCAGTACTTGATGCTGCATAATATCGATACTCTTGGCGCGACAGTAAATCCCAAGATGCTCGGTCAACATATTCAGTCGGGAAGTTGCCTAAGTTTTGAAGTCATCGGTCGGCGTGCCGATGATCGTGGCGGCGGTCTAGCTCGAGTCGACGGCAAGCTCCGGTTGGTTGAAGGGCTGGCGCTGCCGCGAGAAGAAGAAGAGTTCAAACTTAGCTTCTACAACACCCTCACGACATGGATCGACATCGATCAGTTGCTTTCGCTTTTCAAATTAAAGCGGTCAGATCTCGAAGACACGGAGCTCGTGGACGCAGGCATTCGAAAACTAGCCTATCGCTTGCCAACTTACATTACGATTAAGGACGTCAAAAAGCGTTGGGGGCAAGCTCAGGAGGATGTTTTCCCGGTCGCTCAATTCGAGAAGCTTTGGGGCGATATGTCGACGCTGCCAGAGATCCGATGTGAGTACTTTGCTGTTTCCACGATGCGAGGTCAACAATTGAAAGATCCTGCTGAACTCGACGGTTGGGTCCGCGATGGTTCTGCGGCCTACGTAAACAGCTTGTGCTCTTGGTAAAGCGCCGACGGCTCACCAAGATGGAGCTGTACCCCTTTTGGGACCGTCGAAATGCCTCTACCGCCGGCGGAATTTCCTGCGACTTTGTGGTTTCCGTGGGGCGGTCGACGAGAAATTGGGCTGCGGTAAATCTCTCATGGCCGCATCCATTTGAGCTTCGTCGAGATCGTCACGTCGCGTCGCGAAGGCTCGATATATCGGCAGGTTTTGCTCGGCGGCCATAATCTCGCGTCGCGATCGACCATTCGGGTCTTCCGCCCAAGGATCTAATTGGTCGTGCCAACTAAAAAAAGACGGAACAATCATCCGGATATATTTCCAGTAGGCTTCGCTATCGGTTTGGAGGAATAGCAGGCCCCTCGGTTTGAGTACCTGATGAACCAGCCGCAGAAAGCTTGGTGTCATCAGCCGTAAATGACGATCCTCGTCCGAGTGGAACGGCTGAGGGTGGTAAATGTGGATTTCATCGATCGATCCAGATGCCAAATAATCGGTGAGAAATCGGAATCCATCGCAAACCGAGAATCGAACGTTGGATAGTCCGCGCTGATTACCACGACGCGTAGCGTATCGAATGACGACCGGCAACATATCGATGCCGATATGATCCGTTTCCGGTCTTCGGACAGCCGACGAAATAACAAAGCGTCCATTGCCACAACCGATGTCGAGTACCAACGGTGCGGATCGTCCGAAAACACTGGTCCAATCCATAGGGCCTTTTGCTGGTAGGCGTTTAATGGCGGTCTGAACCCAATGCTCACGTGACAGAATTGTTCCCGATATGGGAACGCCCAGTTCGTACTCGACTGAGGCGTCCTCGCCGCTTTCAGTTACCTGGGATTTCGAGCTTTTATAGTTCATTCAACTGCATTTCCGTGTAATATTGAACGGGTCGATTTGCGTTTACTTTCCAAAGCGAATTATTCTCTGCACGCTTTCAATGTTCACTATGTTAAATCGAAACGTCCAATTCATTGCAAATCACCCCAAGCCCGTAGTCGCCGCATTGGTTGTTCTGGCTTGCTTCTTGGTCTGGAGCAGTCTGTTTATCTTGCTACGATCGAATCGGAAAACCAATTCGCAATCGCGCTAATCGCTTGGGTTTGCGCTGCGGTTGCTTCGGTCGTCTCGACGATTTGTGCGACGATCATCGTCACACGGCTTTGCCGTTCGGCAGTGTAAAAGTGGCCTAAGCATCCAGCTTGCGATAGACGCAATCGCAAGCTGGAAGCTTACGCCACGTTCGTCGTTTGCGACTCCTTGGTGATTCACCTCGGGTTGCAATTCAAAACGGAACGTCGCCACCGTCGTCGTACGATTCTTGGTCGAGAGTTGTATTGATGTCGTCCGGCGCAGTTTTAACTGAACTGCCCGACGTGCGGCGAAAGCTGGTGGCCTCGGCGCTTATAAAGAACTTGACTTCGCTTTCAGCGTCGCGTTGCCACTTGCGACCGCCCAATCGGTAGTTCACCTCGATTTCGTCACCGATCGATAGTTCGTCGACACTGTCGCATGAATCACCGATAAATTCGAAGGGGACGTAGTTTGCGAACCGACCGTTATCTTGTTCCAAGACCACAAGTCGCTTACGAAATCCTTTTTGGCCAAAGGTCTTCGTGGCTTCAATGACGTGAACCACTCCCTTAAACTTAGTCTCGCTCATCTTTTATTCATGCACCCAGTAATAGCGTCGGTCAACAAAATTGTCAGTCCATATACGTTTAGTGTCATTCCCAGTAGCTGCGGAAAACACTTCGAGCAGTTTACAGCGCATTGAACTCGTCGAACAGTGTTGAATTACTTTTCATCCATGCAAGGCGGTCAAGTTGGCAGACTCGTCGGTGACAGGGCCAAGAACGTCTAGCTACCGTTTTATCGTTACGACCGCACCATTTCACGTGACCGATATCCTTTTCGTAACTGTTAGAGTCAATTGATTCAGTTGCCTCTGTTTGGAGAGTCGATGGCTTAGCAATATGTCCACTCACACTTCACAATTCTCGAATTCGCCAAGCGACCATCACTGGGATGCGTTCGTCGCTTCGTTGCATCGAGTCTGGGAATATGCCCCCGACTTTTCGCCGACGGGACCGACGAATCTTTCTGGGCGAATAGTTCTGCTGATCGACCAGGACGCGGCCCATAACGAACAACTCTGCGATCACCTGAAGCGGCTCGGGGCAGCGGCCATTGCAGCAGGCACTTTGGAGGACGGCTTACGTGAGCTTACTCATCATTCCATTGAATTGATTGTGCTGGGAACCAATTTCGGCGACGAAACTGCGCTGCGATTCTGTCGCGAAGTTTGCGACGCAAGCAGGACAATGCATATCCCTATTATTGTGCTCGCCGACGACGCTAGCCCGGAAATGGTTTGGCAAGCACGTCGTGAAGGGGCCAAGTTTTACTTGCGAAAACCCTATGATCCGTACGTACTTCTTACCCTCATGTCGGCTGCGCTTGAACCGCTGGAGTGAATTGTCAGGTAGTACCACTCGTAGCAAACTCCGGGCGTTTGTTATACTGTCCGGATGGAAAGAGCTATTTTTCTCGTCGGATATCGTGGGAGCGGCAAGTCGAGCATCGGACAGCGACTGGCTGAACTTCTCGGTCGACCATTGATCGATAGCGACGATTGCATCGAGACGGCCAGCCATAAGTCGATTCGCGAGATTTTTGCCGACTCGGGCGAAGAAGCCTTTCGAGCCTTGGAAACCAAGGCAATTAAGAATATCGTCGAGCGAAAAGACGCCGTTGTCGTATCGCTCGGTGGGGGGGCCGTCCTTCGCAAACAGAATCGCGATCTGATTGCAAAGCATGGCGTGGCTGTTTGGTTGCAGGTTTCTGCCAAGCAAGCTGCCAATCGCATCCAGGCAGACCATTCAACTGCCAAGCGACGACCGGCCTTGACGCAGTTGGCCGGTTACGACGAAATTGTCCGTCTCTTGGAAATCCGCGAACCAATCTATCGAGATGTTGCTGATTTTATCATCCAGACCGACGGACGTACTATTGAAGAACTCGCTCAACAGATTGCAGATTGGTACACTGAGTCTTTACGAAGCCAAGGCACAGCAATCGAACAATGATGAACGCATGGATGGGTTTACAGTTAGAATGGCAAATCGTCATTGTGTTCATCATCGGCTTCATGCTTGGACCAATGATCAACTGGGCAATCTACAACCTTGCTTACTTCCCTCGTCCGATCAGCCCATGGTGGCGAAGTCGATTTCGTGTTTGCGTCGAAAAGGGAGCCGAAGCGGAATATGAAAAACTGGTTAGTAGTACAGCTAAGTACGGTATGGTTCACATTCCGATCATGGGATGGCTTTTCCTTAGGCCTGACTCGTCGACGCATGGAAAACTTTTTTGGCTGCGACCTTGTCTGATAGAGTTGTTGTTTCCATGTTTTCTCGGATGGCTGTTCTGGTACGAAGTCACCGGAGGTTTGCTACCAGCCCTCGCATTGCCGCCGGCAGCTCGCATTCAACCGTCGCTGCACCTTCAGTTTTTTGCGCACAGTGTTTTATGTTGTTTCATGTGTGTGGCCACGTTCATCGATTTTGATGAGCGCACGATTCCGGATGTGATTACGATTCCAGCGACGTTGCTTGGGCTTATCGGCGCGATTTGCTTTTCAAATTGGCATCTTTGGACTTCGATAGTGGATCCGGCGACGAATGCTTGGCCATCGACCTTGCATTACGATTCACCATGGTGGTTTTCGGTGTGGACAGGCACCAAAGGGCTCAGCATCGGTCTTGCGGCCTACTCGATCTGGTGTTTTGCATTGGCCGATCGACGATTGATTTTGCGTCGAGGGTGGCGGAAGGCAATCGTCTATTTTTTGGCAGGCCTCATTCGATTTCCAACTTGGAAATATCTTGTCGGAATATGGCTTGTTGGTTCGATTGCCATTTCGATCGCGTGGCAAATGTTAACACCCATGGGGCAACAGTCGCTTCTGTCGAGTCTGCTAGGTATTCTCATCGGCGGAATGACCGTCTGGATGATTCGCTGCATTGCAGGATTAGCCATCGGTGTTGAAGCCCTTGGATTTGGCGACGTGACGTTGATGGCGATGGTGGGCGCGTATTTAGGATGGCAACCGACGGCGATCGCGTTTTTCATTTCACCAATGATCGCGTTGGTGTTCGTCTTAATTCGTTATGTCGTGACTGGAGATAACCAAACGCCATTTGGCCCGTACCTTTGTGTGGGCGTGCTGGTAACATTTCTTTTTTGGGACAAGATTTGGAACGGCTATTTTCAGGACATGCTGTTGGTGATGGGTTCGGTACTAGGGCCACTTGCATTGGCTTTCTTGGTGCTAACTTTCATACTGTTGTGGTTTTGGCGACTGATCAAAGGGCTCGTCTTTTCCTGACTAGCTTGAATAACATGACGGATCGAGAGATTACAGTAGGTCGCAATGTCGTAGGCTGGCGATATGGGGTCATCGAAGTTCGCGATGGTAGGGAGTATAACATTCGGCGGCGTTGGATTCCGAAAATACCCAATCTATGCCAAGCTTGGATCGATCGGAAATGGCGACGACTACCCAACACTGATTTGAGAATTTACTACAATCTGCCGTTGAGTTCCCCTGGTTTCCTGGTTTTGGCATACGCGCTCTCAGGTCGAAACGGTACGCTTGCGACGCTGAGAATGGGTCTGCGGGTTTTGGACGAGGTCGGTAAGCTTCATCGCGTTCAGGCGATCGTTTGTCATGCGACGGAACCAAAGCTTACCGAGAAAGTAATGGAATATTTTGGCTATGTGCGACACGCTCCTCAACTAAAGGGTCACCACTATATCAAGCGACTCATCGACCGAGAGTAAGAAGTTAGCCGGCCCTACGCCGATAACCGCTGACACGGCCGAACATGCTCGACTGCGATCGAGTCATCTTCGGGAGAGCAACTGGCAACGATGGGGAACGTATCTCTCCGAGCGACAGTGGGGGACCGTTCGCGAAGATTACTCAGAAGGGCAGGAGGCGTGGCTTTTTTTCCCCCATGACCATGCGAGGTCGCGAGCGTATCGCTGGGGAGAAGATGGTTTGATGGGAATTTGCGATCGAGAAGGGCGATTGAATTTTTCGTTTGCTTTGTGGAATGGCCGCGATCCGATCTTGAAAGAACGACTCTTCGGCGTCCCTGGTCCTGAGGGGAATCACGGTGAGGATGTTAAGGAATGTTACTATTATCTCGATGCAACGCCGACAACTTCTTATGCTCGTGGACTCTATAAGTATCCGCATGCCCGCTTTCCCTACGAAGAATTGGCCGATGTCAACAAACGTCGATCGCGGAAGGAGCGCGAGTACGAACTGACCGATACTGGGTTGCTCGACGAAGGACATTATTTTGACTGTGTGGTCGAATATGCCAAAGCCGGCCCTGATGACTTGCTGATGAAACTGACCGTATTCAATCGCGGTCCGATCCCGCAAGCGATACACGTTTTGCCAACGCTCTGGTTTCGCAACTCGTGGATTTGGGGATGCGAACATGAAGGCTGCACCGTCAAACCTCGGATGCGACTCAATGCCGATGGTACCGTTCTCACGGACCACGAGTCCCTTAAGAAATTTGTTTTCCGCTGCAATTTCGGCAATAACGCCGTTGGCACTGGCAGCAACAAGCCGATTTGGCTCTTTACAGAAAACGAAACCAACCCCAATCGACACACCGGTCAGCCGTCATCTGGAAATTTTTACAAAGATGCGTTTCATCGGTATGTCGTCAATGGCGAATACAAAGCGGTCGATGCTCGCAATATGGGGACGAAGGCGGCTGCCTATTATATGGCCATCGTCCAGCCAGATCAGCCCTTGGAAATCCACTGTCGACTCAGTGCGGAAGGTCTCGTGAGCAACGAGCAAGCTTTCGGCGATGGTTTTGAACAAGTCTTTGTCGATCGCCAACGCGAAGCCGATGAATTTTACGCATCGGTCATCCCGTCGTCGCTTTGTGACGAAGAAAAGAGTGTTTCACGGAAAGCATACGCCGGGTTGATTTGGACAAAGCAGTTCTATCATTACATCATCGATGCTTGGATCAAAGGCGATCCCAATGGACCGCCTGCTCCCGAGGCTCGACGCACGGGTCGAAACAGCGATTGGCATCATCTATTCAATCGCGACGTCATCTCGATGCCCGACAAGTGGGAGTATCCCTGGTATGCCGCTTGGGACTTGGCATTTCATATGATTCCGATGTCTAAGGTCGATCCGGAATTCGCAAAGAGCCAGTTGATCTTATTCTTGCGCGAATGGTACATGCATCCCAACGGTCAGATTCCAGCTTATGAATGGGCGCTCGGCGACGTGAATCCGCCGGTCCATGCCTGGGCCTGTTGGGAAGTTTATCTGGCCAGCGGACCGCCCGGTAAACGCGATCGAGAGTTTTTGTCGAGAACGTTCCAGAAGCTGCTCTTGAATTTCACCTGGTGGGTCAATCGCAAAGACACGCGCGGCGATCATGTTTTTAGCGGCGGCTTTCTCGGACTTGATAATATCGGTGTGTTTGATCGCAGCAAGCCGCTACCGGGCGGTGGGACGCTCGATCAGGCCGACGCTACTGCTTGGATGGCGTTCTTTTGCGGCAACATGTTGCAAATGGCACTTGAGCTAGCTGAAGAGGATCAAGCCTATGCTGACATGGCAAGTAAATTCTTCGAGCACTATGTCGCGATTGCTGAAGCCATGAATTCGCTCCATGGAACTGGACTTTGGGATGAAGCAGATGGATTTTACTATGACCATCTCCTTCGAGAGGGAAAGAGCATACCAATGCGAGTTCGCTCGATGGTCGGGCTCATTCCGCTTTGCACCGGCGTTATACTTTACGAAGAGATCATCAATCGACTGCCGGGCTTTCAACGCCGAATGAATTGGTTTCTCAAGAATCGTGGCGAAATGTCGCTGCAAATGACATATCTCGAGCGGCTTTGTCCTAAAACGCAAGCCTTTGGGTTGCGGTTGCTGGCGATACCCTCGATGGATCGATTCAAGAGACTGCTATCCTATCTCGTCGACGAAAACGAGTTCCTTTCGCCATTTGGAATTCGCTCAATGTCAGCAGTCCATCGTGACAAACCGTTCGTCTTCCCACATGCACATGGAGTCGAATCGGTTGGATATGAGCCAGGTGAAAGCGATTCGTACATGTTCGGCGGTAATAGCAACTGGCGAGGCCCGATTTGGTTCCCGCTAAACTACCTTATCATCCAGGCCCTTCGCAAATATCACGAGTACTATGGCGACTCATTTACCGCCGAGTGTCCAACCGGGTCTGGTGTCCAGATGAATTTGAAACAGATCGCCGATGAGATTGAGCGGCGACTCGTATCGCTTTTTAAGACCGACGAAACTGGAAAAGTTCCGTGTCATGGAAACGTCCCGCACTATCAAAACGATTCGCACTGGAAGGATCTACCGTTGTTTTACGAGTTCTTTCATGGCGACAGCGGTGCAGGCTTAGGCGCCAGCCACCAAACTGGCTGGACCGCCCTAGTCGCTTCGATGCTCGAACATTCGGCGAGTCATCGCAAGACTCATTCCTGATCGTCTATTCGACAATCGACTCGCTGGTTTCTTCCAAACCTGAGTTGTTACTTTCCGCTTGACTACGATGCGAAACCGTAGCGTTTGGATTGCTTGCGATCCGGTTTTGCGATTGCTGTACAAAGGCTCGAGCGAAATCGCGTAGTTGCTTAGGATCCATTCGCTTCAAGTTGACCATCTCAGAAATGGGTTCCAAGACAAGTCGAGCTTGTGCAAAGGTCGGTTCTAACGCAACAATATCGATCATCCAGTCGCGGATCGCACGAAAGGAATTGGCGGCATGGCGAAATTTCTGTCCCAATTCTTCAGTGATTTCAAGCGTTTCGATCGAGTCACGTAAGTTATCGGTCTGCGAAAGAACCGAATCTTTGAGAGCGATCAGACTTGAGACGCGATCGTTAGCGATATGGATCGACATGTCCTGTTCACGCAGCGATGAGCTCAACTGAACTAAGTTCTCCAGCGACGATTTCGCTTGATCGTTGCGGTTCATGTTGTCGAGCAGCTCGTCGCGGATCGCAAGCAGGTCAAGACTCGCGTTGAGCGCCACTTCATTGGTTTCAGCCGACTCAGCCAGTCGCGTTTTGATCTGCTCGGAAGCTTTGAACGCGTTGACTGCTTCGTCAGTTCTACCGGGATTGGTGAGCAAGGCGTCTCGCAACGAAATAAGTTCATTGGAAGCAATGATCGCTTCGCGAACTCTACTCGATTCGGCCAATAGGGTACTGTTCAGATCGCGAAGGTCAAGCAAAGTCTTTCTCGCGGCGTTGGCATTGGTCTGCTGTTGACTCAGAAGGCTGAGCAAGTGGTTAGTTTCATCGACAGCATCGCGTTGACCGGCCACTGCCGATATACTTTTGTCGAGACCTTTGATCTGCTGGCGAAGCAGCGAAAGCTCATCGGACGCCGGTCTTGCGACTCCGATGTAGACAAAAAGGAACATCGCGAAGCCGCCGACTGCGAAAGCGAACAAAGGTGACCAATTCGATGGACGTTGATTATTTAAATAGTCGTATTGATGAGATGTATCGATCATTGATTGTTTCCAAAACTCTGCTTTGCGAAAGGTTATCGAGCTTGAAGGTACGGTGCTGTCTACTTGGAATGTGACCCGCCAAAATACCCTATCGTCTTAGGTCGCCTGACCAGCATAAGTTTTCATGCTTGCTATCGACTCTATCGGTTACGTCGATTGTCGCGATGACAAATGAATTCGGTCGTTGTTTGCACCGCATACATCGATCAAGGGCTTACCGAACCTTCTCGATATTCGGAATGTAACGCTATCCGAATCATCAGAATCAAGTAACCGATCGAAATGCAATCTATTGTGACCGTGCCCGCTGACGATGTCTCTTTCAGGACTTCGGTTTTCCGAGAAGGCTACCGATTTAGTCAGACTACTTGCATGAAGCAAGACCGAAGCAATGCTAGCATGGAGGCTAGTGGACTTGTCGCGAATCGGGATTATCCGAAAAGTAACCATTCGACGGCCTATTGCCGCCAAGTCGCGTTTCGTCGTGTATGGCGCCGTCTGCTTGTTCGGACTATTGAACCCGAGTCTTGCGCAAGAATCGCCATTGATTTCCCCAGTGCCCTTCGTTGCGAATTTCACAGCCCCGCCTAGCGAAGGCTCGCAAAACGGTACTCCACTTGCTGAAGCTTTACCCTACGAAACTCCTCCGCTAGAAGACCAAGTCGAGGTATCGGGCCCCTATTGGCTTCGCGAGCAGACGATGGCATTAAAGGCCCCGATCGAGCGAACAGCGGCGGTCGATATCGAGACGATCGTTTGGGCGGCATTAACGCATTCGCCGCACATCCACGCGATTCAAACACGTCCTTTGGTGCAGGAGACCGAGATTCAACAATCTCAAGGAATATTCGATCCGACGCGGTTTGGAAACTCGATTTGGAACGATACGTCTGACCCAGTAGGTAATACTTTGACTACAGGTGGACCGAATCGTTTGAACGCGCAGAATCTCGAAACTAAACTCGGTGTTCGCAGAAAAAATGAGCTTGGTGGTAACTTAGAAGCGTTCCAAGATCTAAATTTGCGAGATAACAATTCGGTATTCTTCGTGCCTCGCAAGCAAGCGGATAGCCGCATGGTTCTGCGCTACACACAGCCGCTCATGAAGGGATACGGCAGGACGTACAATCGAGCAACCATTACGATTGCCGAACTCAACTTCGGTGTTTCAAGCCAACAAGCAAATCAAGCCTTGCAAACACACGTGATGGATTTGACTGAAGCATTTTGGGATCTCGTCTATCAACGCTCGCTCGTCACGCAGATCAATAACGGTATCGAGAGGATGACCGAAATCCATCGTCAGCTTAGTAACCGAACAGATCTCGATCTCATCCAGAACCAGCTCCTCCGCGCTAGCTCGGCGATCAGTAGCCTCTACGCGAAACGAGCTCGAGCACTTGCTCAAGTCGTCGAGTCGGAAGAAAGACTTCGGCAGTTGGTTAATGCGCCTTGGATACAGCCAGCGGTTTGCGATGAAATCGTTCCGAAATCTTTGCCATTGACGGTGCTGCTACCCATTCAAGTTGAAAACGAACTTGCCGCCGCCCTCATGAGTCGCCCCGACGTACTTGCTATTCGCGATGAACTCAAAGCGGCGAACGTCAAGCTTCGTGTCGCCGAACAGGAATTGCGCCCAACTTTAAACTTGGTCAGCGATTTTTACGTGCGGGGTTTGAATGGCCAGTACGACGCTGCCAACTCGTTTGCCGATCAGTTCGCCACCGGGGCTCCAAGCTACTCTGGCGGATTCGAATATCTCCGCCCGAAAAATTTGACAACGGGACACGCGATCCGACGCCAACGCGACCTCGAAATTCGTCAATTGCTATTCGAACTAGAAGACCGTTTGCTCATCGTAGGCAAAGAAGTTCGTACAGCAATCGCGTCGGTTCAAGCAAGCCATGCCGAACTGGAAGCCAGCGCTAACGCGACAATTGCCACAAATTCGGAAGTCGAGTACTTAGAATCGCGGTGGCAAAACAGCACTTTCCTCGAACCGACTCAAATTAGCCTGAATCTCGAACAATTACTCGATGCCCAGCAGCGACTCACTCAAACAGAAGGCAATTGGGCGGCGACACAATCCCAATATATGACGTCGCTTGCCCGTCTTCGCTTCGTCGAAGGCGCTCTTTTATCAACGAATCCGCCGCAAGATGAATAATAACTAATTTCCAACGGTTGCAAGACGCTTGCTGCCTAGGTAAAATTCATCTCAAGCAAGCACTCCTACCCTTACTGCCTTCCGGCTCAATATCGATAAAATAGAACGAGGGAATGGGCATTCTACACTTTTTTTACGGAAGTTTCGAAACGATATGACTTTAGAAAACCCTGTACCGAGCGTTGTTCCTTCCTCCCCCGACACTCGTCGCAATTTTATTAAAGCAACATCCGCAATCGTTGCCGGCGGAACACTTGTCGGAGGTCAACTTCCACTCGCCCGAGCAGCCCATGCGTTTGGTAGCGATGTTATCAAGCTTGGACTAATCGGCTGCGGTGGGCGTGGTACCGGAGCAGTAGGTCAAGCAATGGATACCGAAGGTCCAACGCGTTTGGTAGCCGCCGCCGACGCTTTTGAGAGCCGATCTTCACCAAGCCTTGCCGGTTTGAAAAAGAAGTATCCAAAGCAAGTCGATCCTAACATTAAGATCCACAACGGACTTGAAGCATACAAGGAAGTTCTTGCCAGCGATTGCGACCTTGTAATCCTTGCCACGCCGCCAGGATTCCGACCACTCCATTTCGAAGCCGCTATCAAAGCCGGTAAGAACGTCTTCGCCGAGAAGCCAGTCGCATCGGATGCACCTGGTGTTCGCCGATTCCTCGAAGCAAATAAACTTGCCAAGGAAAAAGGTCTTACAGTTCAAGTAGGCCTACAACGCCATCATCAAACCGACTATCGCGAAACGATCGCGAAGTTAAAAGATGGTGCAATCGGCGATATCCTCTACACCCGAGTCTATTGGAATGGAGCTGGTGTTTGGATTCGCGATCGGAAGCCAGAGCAAACTGAATTGGAATATCAGGTAAGCAACTGGTATTACTTCAATTGGCTCTCGGGTGATCATATTTGCGAGCAACACATACACAACCTCGACGTAAGCAACTGGTTGATGGACGCTCATCCGATCGAAGTCAACGGCCAAGGTGGTCGACAAGTTCGAACGGGTGACGATACCGGCGAGATCTACGATCATCACTTCCTCGAGTACACCTATCCGAACGGCGCGAAGATGTTTTCGCAATGCCGCCATATCCCTGGATGTTGGGGAGATGTCTCGGAATTCGCACATGGTACAAAAGGTTGGTGCGAAATTTCTAAGGGTATTATCTATGACCACAATAACAAGGAAGTTTGGAAATCACCGAAGGACGAAAATGGACATGCAAACGAGCACGTCGATCTCTTCGCCGCAATTCGCAAAGGCGAAATTCCAAACGAAGGTGACTACGGTGCGACCAGCACCATGACGGCTATCATGGGCCGTATGGCAAGCTATTCCGGTAAGAAATTATCATGGGATGACTGCTTCAATAGCAAAGTTGCACTAGCCGATTTCGATAGCCTTCACTCCTATCAGGACAATGCTCCTGTGCAACCAGAGAATGGCAAGTATTGGATACCAATGCCCGGTGGTGATACTTCGAAGATTTTATAGTCACTGACTGAATCAGTTTCATAACAGCTCGTTTGGCATCTTCTCCCTTCTTCGTTCTCGTTTTCGGGAAAGAAGGAATGTGCCAAGCGAGCTGTTTTCGTTTAATCCTTTGCCGATTTCTATCGGAAATTGACAGGATGAACAAGATTTACAAGATTGATGTCGTGGCTACGATCTTGTATATCCTGTAAATCCTGTCAAATTTCTTATGTAGAGGGCGAGAAAATGGATGATGAACTTACGAAGAAGATTATTGGAGCGGCGTATAAGGTTCATAACACACTCGGATTTGGATTTCTCGAAACCGTTTACGAAAGATCCCTGACCATCGAATTGAATCGGCTCGACGTTGCACACGCGGCACAAGCGCCGATCCAAGTTCGATACGAAGGAGAAATCGTCGGCAACTTCATCGCCGACATGCTTATTGAGAACCAGTTGATCATTGAAATCAAGTCGGTTGTACAACTCAACGTGGCTCACGAAGTGCAACTGGTCAACTACCTTGCCGCGACCGGTATCGAAATCGGACTCCTAATCAACTTCGGCCCCGACAAAGTCGAAGTCCGCCGCAAATTCCGCACCTACAAAAAGGGAAAAAGACAGGATGAACAAGATTGACAAGATGATTAGGTGCATATCGCCGCTGTCAATCTTGTCCATCCTGTAAATCCTGTCAAAAAAATCAAGACCGAAAATTGTGTCGGGTGAACGTAGTGGAGCTTGACTGAATTGCTGCGCTGGTGTACTATGGAACCTGTACACCAGTGGCACGTTCGGTCACACCAGTTCGTTTAACGCGGCGATCTCCGATGCAACTTCGAATCGATCCAGACAACGGCACACCAATCTACGAACAGATTGCGAGGCAGATCCAGTATTCGATTGCCGAAGGAACGCTTATCCCTGGCCAGCTTATTCCCAGCGTTCGCGAGTTAGCCAAACGGGCCGCTATCAATCCCAATACGGTTCAGCGAGCGTATCTCGATTTGCAGAACGCCGAAGTGATCGAATCGGTTCGAGGGCGGGGAATGGCGGTCTGCGCCGGAGCCAAGCGACGCTGCGTAGCTGAGCGTCAAACACAGCTTCGCGAACGACTTGAAACTCTGGTAAAGGAAGCGGTTCATAGCGGCTTGGAGGCCGATCAACTCCGATCGATGTTCGAAAAAGCCATCCAGCAAACTGCAAAGGATAACACATGACCCATGCCATAGAGATCGACAACGTCTCGAAACGCTTTGGACGAAAAATTGCGTTGCAGAATGTGAGTCTCGCCGTACCCGAAGGGAGCGTCTTTGCACTGCTAGGCGAAAATGGAGCCGGCAAATCGACGCTAATTCGAGCAATGCTAGGCTACCATCGCTTCGATTCGGGAACGATTCGTGTCCTGGGGCTTGATCCCTTGCGACGATCGACCGAGCTTCGACGGTCGGTCGGCTATGTCTCCGATGCGCCTGCGTTTTATGAGTGGATGACCATCGAGCAAATCGGCGCATTCGCCGCCGGTTTTTATCCGCTCGGATTTATGGAACAGTATGCGAAGATTGCCGAGTCCTATCAGCTTCCATGGTCGACTCGCATTCGCGACCTATCCAAGGGGATGCGATCTAAAGTCGCATTGGCGTTAGCGACGGCATCAAAGCCGCGATTGTTGGTCCTCGATGAACCGACATCGGGGCTCGATCCACTGGTTCGTCGGCAGTTTTTGGAAAGCATGGTTGAACGTGCCGCCGAAGGCCAAACGGTTTTACTCAGCAGCCATCAGATCCATGAAGTCGAACGAGTCGCCGATTGGATCGCAATCCTGCATCGCGGCATTGTCCAAGTATGCCAACCTTTGGAAACTCTTAAGCAATCGATGTTGAACGTCAGCTTCTCCATGCACGATCCTCTTCAACCGCTTCCTACTGTTCTTCATTCGTGCCAAATTGTCGACATGCGACAAGACGAACGAAGCCGGCAAGTGATGTTGCGAAATCCCGATCCGGCGGTCATTGAACAACTCCGGAACTCGGACGATGTCTTTGATTTTCACACACTCCGCCCAAGCCTCGAAGAACTCTATATCGCATTGACTCGCGATTCGACGGCATCGTCGGTAGGCGATTCGAGCGTTCCTCCACCGACAGACGAAGTTGGAAAAATTTCTCGCAATGCAGGGTAAATTCCGATGATGTGGCGATCACTTTTATGGAAAGATTTTCGGCAGGTCGTTCCAAGCGCGGCGATCTGTTTGGCAATAATCGTTCTTTTGCAGTTGATTTTCCTTACCAATGTCTTTCGTATTCCGCACGATGCAGAACTTGGGGCTAGACCGTTGGCAAGCATAGGGCAAATACTCGTGGTGCTTGCGTGCGTCGGAATGGCCGTTGGCAATGAACGCCAGTCTCGGATCATCAATTGGCTTAGCTCAATGCCGATCCCATGGTATCGGGCGTTTGCCAGTCAAATGCTAATTGCCGCCACCTGTATTTTGGTCACCATCGCTGTTACGCAATTCATCGCGATGTTTGCTCCACCGTACCCTTTCTATGGTCAGCCTTCGCCATTTCCGTTAGAGAACGACGCGGTCGTTCGTTGGATGTCCGTGAGCGAGCTATTTTTATTCGCACTTTTCTTCGTTTTGCTGTTCGATGAAGCGATCGCGGGAATCGTCGCCGCTGGAATTGCGACCGTGGCCCTGAACATGATAGTGATGGACACAAGTGAAACCAGTTTTAGCCTTTGGCTTTTCGGCTCAAATCCGGTCGCATATCGTAATTCTGTTTACGGCTTTCTGGCCGTCGTTCATCTTTTGCTGGCAATAGGTTGTGCGTTGCTTTATCACTGGCGATGGACGACCGGGCAGCAAACGCACTTGTACGATGCGATGCGTGCGATCTTTGATCGAGTCCGCTTTGGCATATCGGGAAAGAACCGTGCGGCAAATTCTGAGATCAGCCCTTGGAGAACATTCCCAGCATGTTATCCAGGGAATTCGTTTTGGACGCTGCTCATGCAGACCATTCGGCATTCAACCCTATTTTTTATATGCGTCGGGTCGTTACCGCTGCTTTTGGCGTTGCTTGAGTTCTGGAATGACGCAACACGACCTTCCTTTTACGCCATCATCCCCCCGATCTTCCTCGCCGGAACCCTATTCGGTTTTCAATGCTTCGTTGGAGATCACTCGAGGCAGCGATTTCGCTTTTTGTCCGATCGCGGTGTCGTGGCCTGGAAAGTCTTTTTCGCAAGAACCATTCCTGGCTTCGTAATATTAGCGGCATGGATGTGTATCGCATACTTCGTTCCGGAAAACCCAAATACCCCCGGTGTAAAATCGATAATTTTTCTGATTGCGATCGCGTCGTTTTTTATAGCAAACGCAGCCGGCCTTTGCGTGCGAAATAGTTACATCGGTTTCTTCTTGGCCGTTACGGTAAGTTATTTTTTGGTTGCAACGTATGCGATTCTCATTTTCATCATGTTTCACTCCAGCGATTGGGGCTTGTTCGAGTATTTTTTTGGAAAAACGGGTTTCGGCAATCCTTACGAGCAAATTGTCCTTCCAATCATTCGGATGACGGCCTTTTTGTCGGCTAGTTGCTACGTGATTTTGGCTTGTAGCTGGATTTTGCCTACTTGGTTTCAATTCGAGCGTTCAACGTTCCAACGCGCGATCGCCTTCGTATTGGTTGTATTACTGATTCCCGCAGCGACGACGATTTTGATTGCGTGTACTTACTATTCGGAACCGGCATGGCCAAGTCGGCGACTATCGGTTGCGGAGCTTGAATTGGCGACACCGAGGAAACCGTCGGCAGTTCCTTTCGAGTTTGCCTCAGGAAATGTTTTTGAAGAGGCTGGCGTTGGACGTGACTTTCTTCTTCAATGGAACCATGACAATAAAGGTCGTTTGGCTTCGCTTGCGAATTTCCGAGAATTGTGGTCGCTCGATTGGATTAAAATATACCGACTTCGTATGAACGCAGAGCAATATGAAAAATCGCGTGACTGGTTGAAGTCAGTTCAAGGAACTTTAGAGAGCAAGCTTGCCGCTTCGAGCCCTGAGTACCGATCGACGCACGAGTTTTTAGAGAATGACGTAACCCGACTGCGAGCTGTCTCAACCAGCGTCGCGGGTCTCTTCCGCTACGCCGCAATGAATCAGGACGCCGAACTTCTCAAAGAGGTTTTAGATTGCTTTCAAGATATTGTTCTATTGAGCGAAATGTCGGACCGCATATCTCGGGAAGAAATTGAGCAAGAGTGGTTGAAACAGTGGATGGCGTTATCAGAAGAACAGTTGCATTGGGTCGATGATCGATATCGGCTTCGAAAGTTGATCAAAACCCCTAATTTGATCGACGAAGACATCGAAGTTCGGCGATACGCTATCGAGCGGGCACAGTTTTGGGAAGACTACCTTTCGGACAAAGCCTACCTCGATCATGCATCGTCGCCGCCAGTAACTCGCACGCGATCGAGCATGATGCCGGACCAACCCTGGACTTATCGTTGGCCGCAAGCACTTGTGTCACGGCAGCTCGAAGTCAAGGTTGCTCAACACATGAATGCTGAACTTGAAGCCATCGATCGCCTGATCGACTTCGATCGCGATCCGACGGCAAATCCACTGGAGTGGACGCACGGAGTTTTAGAGCCAAACAATTTCTACGGAATCGTCGTCAATCACAAGATGGCTTTTCCCATAAAACCAAGCGTCGATGTAACCGAAGTGCTTCGAACGCGCGCCATGCGACAATATCTTCTCGAACGCGTCCGATAGGTGCCATTCTAGGTCGTCAACCCTTTTGTAGCGGAATTGCGCCAGCGATCCGGTGAGTTGATTCGAAGCACACACCGGACGGCTCGCGCCGTTCCGCTGACTATGGAGCCCATTGTCGCCTTTCGCTCCGCGAAAGTGCGCACCGTTAACGCCACTTTCGCGGAGCGAAAGGCGACATTAGTGCGAATCACTTCGATAAATTTATAGCGTAGGATGCTACTATTGTTGGTTGTGCACGATCAGTGTCACGGCTGCTCAAAGACAACCTTATCGTAGACCTGCGATAAGGCCAGTGATTGTTTGATGCTAGCCAACTGCAGCGAATGCTCGATACCTACGACTTCGCGGAGCAACCACAACCCGTCGCTCGTTCGTGTATGTTGTTCGACGCGTGCTTCGTCTTGCCAGAAAACGAGGTATTCCGACAGCGAAGGGATTTGCCGGTAGTGTCCAAACTTGCCACCGCGATCAAAATCCGCGGTGGACGGAGACAAGACTTCAACAACCAATATAGGATTCGTGATCACTTCATCGGCGTTATCGGAAAACGGAGGGCATGCAACTGAAACATCCGGGTATGCCTGATACCCAGTCGCTTCGATCAGCACACGCATACCGCTACCATGGGCTTCGCAGTCGCGTCCCTTCAGTATTTGACGGATCTCACCCAAAACATTTGAGCCAATAAGACTATGGCGCCGTGTGCCGCCAGCCTGAGAAAAAACGTCACCAGCATAGTACTCGTGACGTTCGACTTGTTCGCGTTCCCAAACGGCGTATTCAGCAGGCGTCATTCGTCGGTCAATTCGTTCGGCAGACCTCATTGGCTAAATCTCCATGTCCCCGTGTAAATGCCCAATTGCAATTCACCATCCAGTATACGCTATTGACTATTCGGCGGAATTGGAATCTCGATTCGGCTGAAGAAGTGCGTGTCCTTAGAAAATCGGTGATCTGTCAAACGCTATAAATTGGGCAAGCTGCTAGTACACCAACTGAACCGCAAGCTGGAAGCTTACGCCACGTTCGGTACGATCCCGTCTCGGATGGCCGCGTCAACGGACTCGAAATGGTGGTGCTCGGCCAGCACAATCCGGTTGGGTTCGAGCACCAACGTGTAGCCGTAGTCGCCATAGGCCTCGCAAGTCTCGCTACTTCAGTGATCGCAGCGTCAACATTCGGATACTCGGCGGCAAGCAGCTCCAGCATCGTGAGGTCTGCTTCGGGACGCTTGAAGGATAGCGGTGTGTTATGCATGGGATTTAATATTTATTAGGAATGCCCGTCGCTAATTTAGCCGTATCGACCTGTATGCCAAGTCCAACTTCGTGGCACGAAGTAGAATAGAATAGCGCAAAAATACTTATTCTCCATTTTGATTCGCTCGTACTTTCTATGAAAACGATTCTGGTCGGCATCTTGCTTGAGTTGGTTTCGGTCGGCGGCGTTGTGTTGTCTGAAGAAATAGGATTTCCTAGTCGGACTTGGTTAAGGCGCAAACCGATTGAGCTGGACATGGACGACGCGAAGCTCGATCTGTTTGCAGCGACCGTGGGCGGCGATGGAGTGATTATCAAGAACGGGTATCTGGTGAAATCCTGGGGCAATGCATCATCGAAGAAGGATTGGGCTTCGGCAGCGAAGCCAGTGTTGAGCACGCTGCTGCTGCTGGCCGTCCAAGAACGAAAACTTGCGAGCGTCGATGCGCTCGTAAAAGATGTCGGTTGGCAGCTCGAAGAGAAAGATACGACGATGACTTACCGGCATCTTGCGAATATGGTGAGCGGTTACGCTTGCCAGGAGGCTCCAGGTTCTGCGTGGGCTTACAACGATTACGGGATCGAACTTTACGCGAGGTCGCTCGAACGCGTCTTCGACCAGAAGCTAGACGTCGCGATTCGAGAACGACTTGCAACTCTACAATTCCAAGACGGTAGCATCTTCGGCTCACGCAATGAGCTTGGCGTCGTCGCGAGCCCTCGCGACTTTGCCCGAATCGGGTGGCTGTGGCTGAACCACGGGAATTGGAACGGTCAGCAAATTATCGATGCCAAAAGTTTTCAGGAGCATATTCAACCGGGTGTTCCGGCTTCTACGCCGCGCACCAAAGACAAAGGCCGCGATTACTTGGGAATCGGGACGTATGGCGGCGGCACGGACCAGACACCGCATGGCCCCGGCGGATACGGCTTCAATTTCTGGTTCAATGAACGGGCCGGCGATAATGGCCAACGTACGTGGCCTTCGCTTCCGTCGGATACCTATCAAGCCAACGGGATGTGGAATCGCGATACGGTGACGGTGATTCCAAGTTTGCAGATGGTCGTCGCCGTACGCGGCGCGAAATTAGGAACTTTTGAACCTGGAAAGGTAGACAGCGATGCAAATCAAAATTTAAAATTGCTCGTCGAGTCGAGTGAACGACCAACACCACCTCCGCGAAAATAGCGATTGAAGTTCAACGATCTGCAGCTCCAAGCATCGTTTTATAGTTTGGCGATTCCAGCTTTCTTCATCAAATCTTGAACTTCCTTTTTATCGCCAAGCTTCTCGGCAATTTTCTGTGCCGCTTGAGTGGCGTCGGCTTTAAGGTCTGGGTTTTCAAGTGCTTTGATAGCTAGTTTCAACGTGCCCATGCTTGGATAACGCGAGTAGATTTCGACAACTAGCTTTTTCTCGGCGAGTTGCTTGGAAGCGTCCATCGCCTTAGAGCACATTTCAATGCGGGCTTTATCCGGCATGACGAATTGTCGAGCGATACGAATGTAACCGCGCATGGCTCGCACTTGAAATTTGTCTTCTGGTCCGGTGCTTGCAAGATCAAGCAATACTGGGGCGGCGTCGATTGTCATCCAGTCGCCTAGCAATCGGCTGCTTACGTCTTTCAATTGCACGTCGGTGCCCTTGGCAGCCTCCCCAAGTGCCTTCAACGCCTTTTCACCGCCGACGGCTCCCAAAACTTCTAACAATGTTGACTTGGTTGCAATCGAAGCACCTGTCATAGCCGCGGCCAATTCCGCCGAACACACTTCACGATCGGGCATTCGGATCGCAGCCGTTTCAAGAGCTTGTTTGGCAATCGCGACATCATCGGCAACCTTTGGCGAGACAACTTGTTGAATCAAGATTGAAATTTTCTTTTGCGGGACAGTGCTCCCTAACGCTTCAAGAGACGCTTTGCGGATCGAGCCATCGGAACTCTCTAGGGCCTTTACCAGTTCCGATGTGGCTTCAATGCGTCGTTGTCCAATCACTTCGATCAGAAAGAGCTGCATATCACCGGTTGCATTAGGCAATCGAGCAATAACTTCTTTGTCCACTGCGTCATCTGGAATCGCCGCGATCGCTTCCTTGGCCGGTGATCGCAGATCGGCATCTTTTTCGAGTGCAATCTTCAATATTGGTTCGACACACGTCGCGTTCCCAAAGCGACTCATCGCACTCATCGCTGCGATTCGAACGTCTCGATGTCCTTTTGATGCCAGCCGAATCAACGTCGGCAAATCCAAATTTTCTTTTCGATCGGCTAATGCAGTTACGATCAATGCGGCTCGTTCTGGTGCCGCCTTATCTAACTCGGCGACGAGTGCCGCTGCTACTTCTTTACCGGGCAGTTCGCGAGCCATCCACAAGCCGACGTAGAACATCGCTTTATCGGTGGCTCGCAATTGTTCGAGCAACAGCGGAATGCCTTCGGAACCTCTTGCGAGAATCGCTCCGCGCGTCGCTTCGACCACTCGTTGCGTTGGGAGCTTGGCTTTTCGAACTTCGTCATAAATGGCAGTAGCCATCGTCGCGTTTCCGCCGGCAAGGAATTGTTCGGCGCACAGCACGCACCCTTCGGCAGCAGCCGACCGAACGCTATCGGTTCCACTGTTCAGCGAAGCTCGAAGTGCGGCGGACGCGGCGTTGCCGCCAATGCGTCCCAATGCAACGGCAGCAGCCGCTGCGACGTCGACATCCTTTACCTGATTGAGTTGTTTGATCAGGAGTTCAACGGCGCTTTGATCTCGACGAAAGCCGACGGAATTGATGGCACCTACCAGAAGACGACCGCTCAATGTATCGATCGCAGAGCGCAAGGTTTCGTCGGCTTCTTTACCCGGAATTGCTTCCAACGCAATCCTTGACCATGACGCAAGCTTTTCATCCGATAGCAACTTACCAAGTTCGGCAGCCGCAGCACCCGAACCGTAAATGGCAAGTCTCTTACATGCCATGGCCTTGTCTTCACCCGGCGAATCGCTTTTTAAAATAGCGATCAGTTCGGTTTCAGAAGAGATCGATTCAACTTTGCTCTTCTCAGGCTCCTTGGCTTTATCTTGGCCAAAGCCGACCTTGTAATTGACAGAAGATGATCCGAGAAGAGTCGTTAGAAGAATAACCGATGAAAGGTAACGCATGGCTCTTTTCCAAGGGAGGGTAAATGGTTGAAGGGAAGTTAAATTTGGGTGGGTAAGGATCGTTCGATCAATTAGTGAGCGGATTGGCGCTAGCCTCCGGTTCTTCGCATTGCTCAATACCGGCGGCATGACAAACTGGAATCCTTTAAAGACGCCATGGTTCACGAAGTGCTTCGGAACGCAATCGGTTGGCGGCTTCGTCATCGATGAAAGTGTAGTCTTTCAGATCTAGTTTAACTTGCCGATCGAGGAACAACGCAATGTTTGCCGCATGGCAAGCGATGTGGGCTCGGGACGCTGCTTCGGCATTTCCCTTTGGTTGACTGCGACTTTTAACACAGTCGAGAAAATCGCGGACATGAAACGTCGCTGGATAGCCGCCGATTTCGTCTACGATGCGACCAGCCAACAACTCTGGCGAACTCAATACCATCTTGCCGCTATCGCCGGCTTCCACCCAGCCGGTCTCGCCTTCAAATCGAACTGGGCACGAACCCAATGGAATCCAATCCTTCTCGCGAAAGATTAACTGACAACCATCTTCGTAAGTCGCTACCATTTCACCGTTTACCGGAGCATTGTATTCAATCGGAGGCGGACAATCGTTGACTGCCCACTGGCAAAGATCGACACAGTGAGAGCCCCATTCCAAGACGCCACCGCCAACCAGCCCGCCACCTTTTTCAAAATTAAAGCCGTCTAAGTGTTTCGGATTGAACGGTCGCCAAGCGGCTGGGCCAAGGTACATATCCCAATCGACTTTGTATTTTTCAGGATCGAGTTCGGCTGGCAGCCAACCGCTAGACATCGCCTGCATCCCGCGCGGATGTGCGTAGACTTTTTTGAGTTTCCCGAGTTTGCCGGTTCGCGCGAGATAACATGCGAAAGCAAAATGCGGCAGGTTGCGGCGCTGCGTACCCGCTTGAAATACACGAGCTGTTCGCTTCATGATTTCAGCCAAGGCGATGCTTTGCACAATGTTCTTCGTACATGGCTTCTCGCAATAGATATCCTTACCAGCTCTCGCGGCTAGGGCGGCACTGGTGCAATGCCAGTTCGGTCCAGTTGCAATTAGAACAGCATCGATATCTTGGCGATCCAGCAGCTCGCGAAAGTCGACAACCATGTCACAATTCTGATTGCCATACTTTTCGTCGACCATCTTCTTGATCGCTACACGTTGTCCTTCCTTGACGTCACAGACAGCCGCAAACTGAACATCGCTTTGCTCGAGGAAGCATCCCAAGTCATAGGTTCCACGCCTTCCGATACCAATACCGCCCACCACAATCCGTTCGCTCGGCGCAACCGCCCCGTCACGCCCCAAAGCAGAACTTGGAATGATCGTCGGAAAAACGGAAGCCGCAACCGCCGTCGATACTGCTGCTTTGAGAACGCTACGCCGATGCAATGGTTTGCCGATAGGTTTCATTTTTACGTTCCTTTTGAACTGACGATTTTAACGAGATCGCTCTGAGATTTGAAATGTTAACATAATCTTCTTTCGAGCAAATTGCCACTATGCATCTCAGCGTCGTGGTTCGGTAGGCAAAAATGTTCGACGAATGGCTCCGCAAAGAAGACGCTAGCGTCATTGAAGCGACTGACGAGATCGCTTTTATACCAAAATGGGGAACTATGGGCAAATAAGTTGCAAAATGACTGGGCGAGGAAATAGACTAGTTCGGATTCACGACTTTAATTCATTCATGGTTCGGACTTGCGATGAAGAATGATTTTCATAACCCACGCTATCCATCGCTTTATCAGATCAATACGCGAGTTTGGCTTACGGAGTTGTCGCGGGAACTTGGTCGGCGTGCGACGCTTGACGATATTCCTGATTACGCGCTCGACCAATTCTCGCAACAGGGGTTCGATTGGATCTGGCTGTTAAGCGTGTGGCAAACAGGCGTCGCGGCGCAAGCCATCTCGCGATCGAATCCCCAATGGCAACTAGAATTCGCGGAAACGCTTCCAGATCTTACGGATACCGATATCGCCGGTTCGGGTTTTGCCATTACCGGGTATCACGTACATCAGGATTTGGGTGGCGATGTAGCCCTCGAACGATTGCGTGAGCGGATGCAGCAGCGCGGGATCAAGTTGATGCTCGATTTTGTCCCCAATCACATAGCACCGGACCACCCGTGGGTTGAAGAGCATCCTCAGTACTTTGTCGGTGGGTCCGAAGATGATTTGTTGCGCGAGCCAGACAATTTCTTTCGATCGACCACGAACCGTTCTTCTCAAGTATTCGCCTACGGTCGCGATCCGTATTTCTCTGGCTGGCCCGATACGATCCAGCTCAATTATGGCAACTCGGCATTGCAAGAGGCGATGATCGGCGAGCTGATGCGTATTTCAGAGATGTGCGACGGTGTACGTTGCGATATGGCCATGCTGCTGCTTCCCGAAGTCTTCCGTCGGACATGGAACATCGAAACGCAACCATTTTGGCCTTCGGCGATCTCGCGCGTTCAGCAGAATCATCCTGAATTCGTTTTTATGGCTGAAGTCTATTGGGATCTCGAATGGGAGTTACAACAACAAGGATTCGACTTTTGCTATGACAAGCGGCTGTACGACCGTTTGCGAGACGGCGAGGTGATAGCGATTCGGCAGCATCTAACTGCCGAACTCGATTTTCAAAATCGATTAGCAAGGTTCCTCGAGAACCACGATGAATCGCGCGCCGCTTCGGTATTCACGCAAGAGAAGCATCGGGCGGCTGCGATTATAAACTATCTTTCGCCTGGACTGCGATTTTTTCATCAGGGTCAATTGGAAGGATGCCGAAAGAAAATCTCGCCGCACTTAGTTCGTGCGCCACAAGAATCTACCGATACTTCCTTATTGGACTTTTACTGTCAACTTCTTGACGTGCTTCGACGCCATGTGGTGCGCGATGGCACCTGGCAACTGCTCGAATGCCTCGAAGCATGGAATGGCAACTGGACTCATGATTGTTTTGTTGCCTTTGGATGGCAGGGTAAATTCGAGATCCCAATCGTCGCGATCATTAATTATTCCGAACATCCTGCACAATGCCGCGTTCGCGTACCGTTTCTTACTCCCTTCCTCAAGTCGGTCCAACTGCGCGATCTTATCAACTCCAGCGTATACGATCGCGATGCGATGTCGATCACGACCGAAGGGCTATTCGTCGACCTGCCTGCGTGGGGAAGGCACGTTTTCGAGATTACCGCCGCGACGGCTTAACGTCGCCATTCGTCGATGAGCGACGCGACCAACCCGGTCCAGCCGGTTTGATGGCATGCGCCAAGTCCTTCACCTGTTTCGGCATTGAAGTATTCGTGAAAGAGCAAATGGTCTCGCCAGAAAGGATCTTCTTGTAATAGCTCGCGATTCCCAAAGATCGGCCTTCGACCATCTTTGTCTCGGGTGAACATCGAGATCATTCGATCGGCATATCCGCTCGCCATTTCCGTCAAGCCAACGGCTATTGCGGCTTGTGCATCCTGCTCCGCTGAATTGTTTGGGTCATCATGAGACTGGTTCGCAGCGGGCGTTTTGATTTGATCGCCGTAGACTTTGGCAAGTTTGCGCAGCGATTCGATCATGAGGAAACTGGTTGGAAACCAAATCGGGCCACGCCAGTTCGAGTTACCGCCTTTCAGCGACATTTTGGTTTCGGCTGGCTCGTAGGCCACATCTGCTCCGCCAAAAGAATAGGGATGCTCTGCATGGAACTTAGAGAGACTTCGCAAACCGAATGGACTAAGAAACTCGTTCGTATCCCACATCACACGAAGAATTTTTTCCAACTGCGATTTGTTGACCAGCGAAAGAAGGTGGACGCGGCCAGCACCATTTTCGAGGGTCGTTAAACACGCATCGGTAAGCGAGCTTCGGTTGTTAAGAAACCAATTGAGGTTTCCTTTAAAAATCGGGAATCGCTCGATCCATTCTTCTTCGAGTCGTTCCGTTGCATACAACGGGATCAGACTGACCAACGATCGCAAGCGAAGTCGGCTATAGCTCCCATCGGGATAACACAGAACATCATAAAACATCCCGTCTTGCTGGCTCCAGAGATTGAAATTACGGCCGCCCATATTCTTCATGGCCGCCCCAATATAGATGTAATGTTCAAAGAATTTGGTAGCTAACCCGACATAGGTCTCGTTCTCTTTGGCCAATTCCAACGCGATCCGCATCAAGTTCAGGCAATACATCCCCATCCAACCGGTCGCATCGGATTGCTTGAGCGACTGTCCATCGCTCATTGGCGCACTTCGGTCGAAAGTAGTAATATTGTCCAGTCCAAGAAAACCGCCTTCGAAGACATTGTTTCCTTCGTCGTCGACTTTGTTTACCCACCACGCAAAGTTGACTAGCAGCTTGTGAAAGCATTTTTCTAAGAACGCCCGATCAGCTTGGCCACTTTGCACTCGATCCATATTGTAAACTCGCCAGACCGCCCATGCTTGGACTGGCGGATTCAGATCGCTAAACTCCCACTCGTACGCAGGAATCTGGCCGTTGGGATGTTGGAACTGCTCGAACAGCAAGAGCCAAAGCTGATTCTTGGCGAATTCGGGATCGACGAGGGCCAGCGGTATGCAGTGAAAAGCCAAATCCCATGCGGCGAACCAAGGATACTCCCATTTGTCTGGCATCGAAAGAATGCGCATGGAATTCAGATGCTTCCAATGCATGTTCCGATTCCGCTCGCGACCTGCCGGAGGTGGCATCGAAGGGTTGTCGCCCTCCAACCAACGCCTCACGTCGAATAGATAGATTTGCTTTGTCCATAGCATGCCAGCAAACGCTTGACGCTGAATCCTTCGTTCGTCTTCCGTTGCCTTGGGCGGGTGAATGGCAGCGTAGAATTCATCAGCCTCTGTTTTTCGCTGATCGACAATCGAGTCGACTTGTTTTAGCGGATCTTGTAATGGTCGATCGCTTAATCGCAACCGAATGCTTTTCGAGCATCCAGGTTCGATCATCATGTTCCTGTAGGCAATGCAGGCCTTTGTTCCAACTTGCTCTGGGTTGACGGTTGCTTCACCGTGAACCAGATGGCGATGAAAGCCATCTTTAACGAAAGAACTCGCGTTCGATGCATGTTCACCATGGAGCCGGACTTGGTTAGATTCATTGTTGGTGAAAAACGGTGTTCCGCCAGCGTCTGCATACCAATAGCGTGGTCCTAGTCGATAGGTGCTCATCAAGTTTTCAAGAGGATCGGCATTGGAATCATCTGCTACCAAACATAGTCCTGCTTTCGAGTCTTCGGTCAAACGAATTTCCGGCGTCGGTTGACGTTCGGCCCCCCATGACCAAGTATTGCGAAACCAGAGGTGAGGAATAATGTCTAGTGCCGCCGCTTCCGGCCCACGATTGAAAATTTCGATGCGAATACAGATGTCTTCCTCATCAGCTTTGGCATACTCGACGAAGACATCAAAATAGCGATGCTCGTCAAAGATTCCCGTGTCGAGCAATTCGTATTCGCCTTGCTCACGGGACCGACCGCGATTTTTATCGATCAGTTCAGCATACGGAAATTTCGCGTGAGGATATTTGTACAAGTAACGCATATACGAATGCGTGGGAGTCGCGTCGAGATAGTAGTAATACTCTTTTACATCTTCACCGTGATTGGCTTCGCTGGGAACTAGTCCGAACAATCGCTCTTTGAGGATGTCATCCTTTCCATTCCAGAGTCCGAGAGCGAAAACGAGAAGCTGATAGCGATCGCAAAAGCCTGCTAAGCCATCTTCGCCCCAACGATACGTTTTCGAGCGAGCTTGATCGTGCGTGAAATAATCCCAAGCAGCACCGTTGGCGCTATAGTCTTCGCGGACCGTCCCCCACGATCGCTCGCTGACATACGGCCCCCATCGATGCCAATTTTTGTGCTGAAGTCGATCCTCTTCAAGTCGTAGATGTTCGGCCGTCGTTGGTTTGGTGCGAGGCATGCAGCGTTTCACTCTTAATCAAGCGGGGTGGGCATCATGAAGGTAAGTATGCCATCTTAGTCCAAAACTGCGCTCGTTGCCAAAGAGGTCGTTCTTTCACGAACGAAAACAAATAAGCAACAATCGCGCGGATTCATTAGTAATCCGTTCGGAGCGAAGCTATTTCTGACCCGTTCCTAGAGGCAATCGGACGGTAAAGGTTGTGCCTTTGCCAAGGCGACTGGAGACGGAGGCTTGGCCCGAGAACGATTGAGCGAGATGCTTTACAATCGATAGACCTAAACCGGTTCCACCAAGATCGCTTGAACGTGCCTTGTCGACGCGATAAAAGCGTTCGAATATTCTTTCTTGATGTTCGGCGGCAATCCCCTGTCCGTTGTCGACAACATCGATAACTCCCATTGCCGCGTCGATTGAACATCGAACCACGACTTTTCCACCAAGTGGTGTATAGCGAACCGCATTGCTGACGAGATTATCGATGATCGTCGCGAGTCCCTCTTCGTCGCATCGCACGAAGATTTTCGATTGGGTTTGCTCGAATGCAAGCGATATTTGCCGCATTTCCGCTTGGTCGCGATAAGTTTCAATGCGAAGCCGTGCTAGCCGAGCGAGATCAACGTCGCTCATTTCAAAGGCGGCCTCGCCAGATTCAATATTGGCTAGTCGAATGAGATCGAGGATAAGGTCGCTCAGACGATTCGCTTGTTCTTCGATGCGTTCGATAAATCGAAGTCGAATGGACGGGTCGTTGATTGCTCCCGAGAGAAGTGTTTCGGAGTAAGCTTTGATCGACGAGAGCGGCGTTTTCAATTCATGGGAAACGTTAGCCACAAAGTCTCGGCGCATAGTTTCCAAAGCCCGTAAGCTAGTTACGTCATGAACAACCATCAATACAGCTTTCCCTTCGTACTGCGATATCCATGAGGCTCGAAGTGAAAGTACACGTCGCGGAAGACGTTTGTTTTCAAACTCGATGGCGACGGTTTGGCGAGTTTGAAACACTTCTTCGACACATGCTTCAATCTTCGGACTGCGCACCAGTTCATAAAATGATCGATTCAGCAATTCCTGCAAGGGAACTTCAAACAAGACCGAGGCGGCTCGATTGGCCAAGAGAACGCGACGACGTTCGTCGATCGCGATGATCCCTTCGGACATACTTGCCAGCACAGACGACAATCGATCGCTATTGGTCCGCAAGTCGATCTCGCGATTCTTGAGCTCGACCTGCATTTGATCAAATGCGTTTCCGAGCAGTCGCCATTCGCCTCGCCAGTGTGTTGGGCTCAAATGTTGTTCGTAGTCGCCTTTGGCGATGGACCGTGAAAAAGCGATGAGTTTTTGGAGCGGCGAAATCGCTGCTCGCGCGAAGATAATTATAAGCAGCGATGCCACTGCCGCCGAAGCGAGTGCGAAGCCAATAAAAGCGTGTGAAATGTCGCTCAATCGCTTTTGGATACGAGCGGTTGGCATCGCCAGACGCAATGTAGCTTGCAGCTCGCTTGACTGCTTCAGCGGAATGGCGAGATAATGGTATTCGGTCTTGGTCGATTCGCTCATTCGTGTTGCTTTGCCAATTTTACCATGGCTCGCTTGAATGACTTCTGCTCGATGCTGGTGATTGACCATGGTTCGAGCATCGGCGTCACTATCGGCGACGACGCTTCCATCTGGTCGGATAACGGTTACACGAATATCGGTTTTCGCGTTGAAAGTTTGAACAACTTTAGCAATTTCGACCGATCGATCCTGCTTCGTATCGTCCAGCATCGGCTCAATGGTCGGCTGCAATCCGCGGGCCGCAACGAGGAGTACTTCTTCGATCTCGACGGACGCCAACTGCCGATGTTGCGTTCTAGCAAAATAAATCAAGCCAAACGTCAAACCCGTCTGCAAAAGCAAATAGGCGATTACTAACTTTGATAGACTCGACGCAAATTTCACTAGGTTGCTGTTCAGCGAAAATTCTTGGTTACCCTACGTTTGACCGACACATTCGAACAGAATTAGATTAAAATTCTAGTCTTGTTTAACATTCCAACCTTTGCATCCCACTTTATTCAAAAGGTAGCCACATGTCACGTCCGTCTAATGATCGCCGAAGCTTTCTGGTCCATACTGCGGGTACAGCCGCCGCACTCAGCGTTCCTTACTATTTTTCTTCGCCAAGGACTTTGGCTGACGAGACCAAATCGAAGAACAATCGGCTTGCACTCGGCTTGATTGGAGCCGGCGGCATGGGGATGGGGAACATGGAAGCAGCTAAGGAATGGGTCGATGTAGTCGCCATCGCGGATGTCGATTCTACGCGCCGCGAATCGGCGAATGCCAAACTTAGCCAAGGTAAAGCCGATATGTATGGCGACTATCGAAAGATTCTCGAGCGCAAAGATATCGATGTCGTTCATATCGCAACGCCCGATCATTGGCACACGAAGCCGTTGATCGAGGCCATGTTGGCTGGCAAAGATGTCTATTGCGAAAAGCCGCTTACTTTAACAATCGACGAAGGCAAGCTGATTCGCAAAATCCAAAAACAAACTGGGCGAATCGTGCAGGTTGGCACGCAACAGCGAAGCTCGTTTAACTTGTTTGCCAAAGCCATGGCCATCGTCCAAGACGGCCGTCTTGGAAAGATTGTTCGAGTGCAAGCAGCTATCGGTGCGGCACCGACTAGTCCTTCGATTCCGATCGCCGATGTTCCAGCCAACCTTGACTGGGATCGTTGGTTAGGCCCCGCTCCCAAGGTGGACTATCGAACTTCTCAACCGCAGAGCAAAGAAGGTGTTAGCGAAAAGAAGAACGCCAAGAAGAACGCAAACAAGGACCCTCGACCGCTGACCAATGGACACTATGAATTCCGATGGTGGTACGAGTATTCGGGTGGTAAGTTGACTGACTGGGGAGCTCATCACGTCGATATTGCCACCTGGGCATTGCAGCTCAATGGCCAGACGGCTGGTCCATTGTCGGTGGGTGGTACTGCCGTGCATCCGGTCGAGTTCAAGGACGGGATGCCTGTGCTACGCGACCGATATAACACGGCGACGTCATTCTTATTCAATGTTGCGTTTCCTGGTGGAACCGAAATGGTGATCCGAAACGACACCGATAATGGCGTTTTGATAGAAGGAGAGAAAGGAAAGCTTTTTGTCAATCGCGGTAAGCTAACCGGGGCACCTGTCGACGCGTTGAAGGATTCGCCGTTGCCCGAGGATGCGATCCAACGAGTTTACAAAGGATTGCCGATGGAGAGTAACGACCGCAAGGCACACTGGGCTTGCTTCTTAAATTGCGTTCGATCGCGGAAAGAACCGATCTCGGACGTTCACTCGCATATGCAAATGTTGAACACTTGCCATCTCGCCGGCATTTCAGCTCGACTCGGTCGAACGGTCAAATGGGACGCGGCGAACGAGCAAATCGTCGGTGATGAACAAGCCAACGCGATGCTAAAGCGTCCGTATCGTGCGGGTTACGAAATCGAGATGTAGAGCTCTGAAGTTGTTTTCGACTTGTTCGTAACGACTCGAACGCAGTGGATCTAAGACTACGTTCAGTTCGGTAGCTAGCTATGCGAGCGTTTCAGAATTGTAGCTGGGGGCGTTTATCACCGCTAGAAATCCTCGGGGTTGCCAAGAGAATCACGCGATTCCATTTGGTACTATCCGATGCTTGGATTTTTGTCCCCGCTTCGATCGATACGATCGAACGACTGGTGTCCAAGGAAGCGCTTTGCGGCAATGCATCGCTTGTCAAAATGAGAACAGAACCGCATGCGATTGCTCGCGATAAAATTGCTACGCTGAACAACTTCGAGCTTATCTCACTCACGACACGTCGATAGCGAAGCAAGCTAACCGTACCAATCAATTGCACGACGGACGAATTGTAGAATCCGGCGAAATAACGATCGACAAGAAAGAAAGTGACGGTAGATGACGGACATTATTTTAGCGAGCTCCTCGCCGCGTCGTCGAGAACTATTGGATCGAGCTGGAATTGCATTTCGGATAATCGAACCGGACCCCAGCGCTGAGTGCGGGATATGTTCACGCGAGACGCCGCCCGAGATGGTCGCTCGTTTAGCCTATCAAAAGGCAGCCAACGTGATCGACAAGATATCCGATGGACTTGTCATCGCGTGTGATACGGTCGCCGAATGCATGGGGTTAATACTTGGCAAGCCGAATGATTGCGAACATGCTCGGCAGATGCTCAGTCGATTGCGAGGCCGACCGCATGCCGTTTATAGCGGTCTTTGCCTTTGGGATAAGGCGACGGCGCGACGCAGTATGCGCGTTGGCATTTCGCGATTGGCGATGCAGCCGATCAACGACTCTGAACTCGAAGCCTATCTTGATAGCGAGCAATGGATAGGCAAGGCAGGTGCGTTTGGCTTTCAGGACGGCCCGACTTGGATCGAATTAGTCGAAGGTTCGCCGACCAATGTCGTTGGTCTACCGATGGAACTGTTAGCCGAAATGCTTATCGAATTCGGACATGCGAAGGTTCTTAACCCCGTTCGCCACTTAAAAACGGAGCCATAATAACTTCGGTTTTTTCTAAATCGGGTGGCACGCCCTGAGTCTTCGAAGGACGTGATTAACGTGACCACGCCCTTCGAAGACCTCAGTATTAGGCACAATTTGTCCTTTGTTTGGCCGCGCGTGCTCCCTCGACTCGGTCGTTTAATCGCATCCAGCCTCGCCACAGTGTTATCCAACCGGGAAGCCCGTCTT
>Ga0163150_10000449_pt1 | contig 77392 bp, 71 predicted proteins | sample OliLakLV19P2IB_FD_148628 | JGI IMG/M metagenome (GOLD analysis project Ga0163150, IMG submission 148628) | Freshwater microbial mat bacterial communities from Lake Vanda, McMurdo Dry Valleys, Antarctica - Oligotrophic Lake LV.19.P2.IB | ecosystem: Environmental > Aquatic > Freshwater > Lake >... | reverse complement strand
GCTTCGAGTCGTCCGCGCCAACAACGACTGGGAGGCCTACTGGCAGAATCCTCGCAAAAAAGCGGCTTGAGGTGTCCGTCACTTTTAATCGCACCCGGCCAAAACTGCTGAGGTGGGAAGCTTTGGGCGGAGCCTGCCCGGAAAGTTCTGGGGGGGCAACCGCTATCTGAGTTCCGCCGTCCAGGACGAGCCGGCGAACCGGCGAAGGCTGGCTCACCGCCGACCCTCCTCAGTTTGCGAGCAAGGCTGCACCCAGGGGGCGCTCAGTTCTAAATCGTTTAGCTCGGAAGATGATCTCGGATCGACAATTCCGCATGCAGCAGCTCAAACCCGGTAGTGATCGACCTGATCTCACCCCTCTGCCTCGGCTGACCCTGCTTTGGCAGCTTTGGCTTGGGAGACAATCTTTTCTGCGATCTGGCTGGGAACAACTTCGTAGTGCGAGAACTCCATGGTGTAATCGCCGCGGCCCTGGGTCATGGAGGTCAGAGTGGGAGCGTAGGAAAGCATTTCCGACATGGGGACCTGAGCTTTGATTACCTGGTTGCCTGCTCTTGAATCCATTCCCTGCACCCTGCCCCGCCGACTGTTCAAATCGCCCATCAAATCTCCGGCATAAGCATCCGGCGCGTAGACCTCAACATTCATGATCGGTTCGAGCAAGACTGGATTGGCAGCTTCCATGGCTTTCTTGAAAGCCAGCGAACCGGCGATCTTGAACGCCATTTCCGACGAATCCACATCGTGATAGGAGCCGTCGTACAGGATGACCCGGAAATCCACCACCGGGTAGCCAGCCAGATAGCCCCGTGCGGCTGATTCGAGAATCCCCTTCTCAACCGCCGGAATGAAGTTCTTGGGAATGGCTCCGCCGAAAATCTCGTTCACGAACTCGAACTGGCCGCCGCGTGGCAGCGGCTCCATCTTGATCTTGCAATCGCCATACTGGCCGTGTCCGCCTGACTGCTTCTTGTGCCGGCCGTGCACGTCAGCTCTGCCGCGAATCGTCTCCCGGTAAGGCACCTTGGGCGGCTTCAGTGTCACCTCAACGCCGAAGCGCTTCTTAAGCCGGGCCACGATGGTTTCAATGTGCAATTGTCCCATTCCGGACAACAACATTTCGTGCGTTTGCTGATCGCGGCCAAATCGCAGGGTAGGATCCTCTTCCAAAAGCCGTTGGAGAGCGCTGCTGATCTTGTCTTCGTCACCACGCGACTTGGGTTCAATTGCGAAGGTGATGAGGGGCTCCGGATAGCTAAGCTTCTGATGAAAGATCGAATGGTCTTTGTCGCCGAGTGTGTCTCCGGTAACAGTGTCCTTCAGCTTAGCGACGACGCCGATGTCACCGGCGTGAAGCTCAGGCACTTCCACCGGCGTCTTGCCTTGCGGAATAGCGAGGTGAGCCAAGCGTTCGGCGGCGCCACGGTTGTGGTTGGTCACCGTGGCCTCGGTCTTCAGTGTCCCGCCAAAAACCTTCAGGAATGATAGTCGTCCAGCAAAGGGGTCGGCCAGGGTTTTGAAAACAAAAACCGACAGAGGCCCCTCAGCGCTGATGTTGCGCGCGACGGAATCGCCACCCTGCGCGGAGGTCGTTGCAGGAATCGTAGGGACACCCAACGGGGACGGCAGATAGTTCACGATGAAGTCTGACAGCGTCTGCGGACCGACGTTCAATAGTGCGGAATAGACCAAAACAGGATGAATTTTTCTTTCGGCGATTGCCTGCCTCAAACCCGGCAACAGATCTTCCAGCGGAATCGTTCCCTTGTCGAAGAATTCTTCCATAAGATGATCGTTGCCCTCTGCCACCATCTCCACGATCGCTTCATGTCCTTTCGCCGTGGCATCCTGCATACTTGAGGGAATGTCGATTGCCTTGGACTTCCCTGAGCCGTTGGGTTCGAACTCATACGCCTTCAACTCGATCAGATCGATAATGCCTCGAAAGCCTTTCTCAGAGCCAATCGGCAACTGGATCGGGATTGCCGTCCGGCCAAAGTTTTCTTGGAGCGAGGCAACTGCCCGCTCAAAAGAAGCGTTTTCACGGTCGAGCTTGTTGACCACGAACGCGGCAGGCAGGTTGAATTCTTCAGCAAACTTAAAGACCTTTTCAGTCTGGACTTCTACGCCCGCAACCGCGTCGGCGAGGATCAGAGCCGACTCGGAGACACGCATACTGCTTCGCGTGTCCTGTATGAAGACTCCTTTCCCGGGGGTATCGAGGAAATTGATCTTCGTTTTGTTCCATTCGGCGGAAGCAATCGACGTAGAAATGCTGATTTTGCGCTCAATCTCTTCGGGATCAAAGTCGGTCAGGGCAGTGCCATCATCCACCCGGCCGAGGCGGTTTCCAACACCGCCCAAATACAAGCAGCCTGCCACCAGAGAAGTCTTGCCGCTCGACCCGTGTCCCACCACAGCCACATTCCGAATGTTGGCTCCGCCAAAGACCTTCACAGGAAGCTCCTTTCTTGCCTTGCGAGTCCGCCTTCCGTTGGATTATTTCTGGGTGACGCGCTTGGATACTAGCATACGCGCTTTTCGACAGGCAACCAGTTTGGCCCGAGTGGTCAGGCTTTTTCAGAAATCAGGAGTCATGTATTTTGTTGGTTGGGGTTCCGGCAGAGTTCAGCATTGACAAAGGCAACCATTCGCCATAACTTTTCTAAACTTTTGAACCCTGGGTGCCGAAAAATCAATCCTAAAGAGAATCGAGAATTCGGCACAATCTTGTTCGCCTAATAACCACGTGAACCGATGGCACCCAATCTTCTTTTAGCGCTTCTTTCATTGATGCTGGCGGGAAGCCCATACATCACCCAGATTGAGCCGCTTAATAGCTACTTTCAGCTACGAGCTGTCGGCAACATTCGGGGTGCCTTTGAGATTTTTGTCATCACTGTTGGCTCTGGAGGATTCCTGTTTGGCGCGTTCAACATGTTTCTCAAGAAGAAAAACGGTTCGCCCTATCTGGCATTGGGTGCTCTGGTTCTGGTGGTAGCCTTTTTTTATAACGAGGAGCAAGTTCCATTGCCATTGAACAACACTCTGTTCGGGGGAGAGCTTTTCTTTGCTTTTGTCGTCAGTTTCGTTCTCGGGGTGACCGGCCTCGTGGTCGAATGGCTCTTAGAGAAGCCACACTAACTCAGGGGTCGTCGTTGAATACCAATACCGCTTCCCGGCGCGGCTGTTCCGATCCCTGACCTGGAGTCGCAATTTCTTACAAACCGCCAAGCAAGCTTCCTCGTAAGTTCAGCCCGACGTGAGCCGATCAGAATCATGACCCAGCATACCCCACATAATTACTACGAACTCCTGCAACTCAGCCCCAACGCCGAGCAATTGGTCATCACAAAGATCTATAGGCTGCTGGCTGCTTACTACCATCCAGACAACAAGCAAACAGGCGATGAGGAAAAGTTTAAGAGTGTGCTGAAAGCGTATGAGGTATTGTCTGATCCAGCCAAGAGGTCCCGATACAACATTGAGTTCCTTGGAAGGGAAGCTGCCGGCGCAGCTCAACCACGCCCTGAAGGACCGGCCGCGGGAGCCGCCCGAAGCCGGGAGGAACTCAAGGCAAAATTTGGCGTTGACGGTGACGGAGCCGCCGGAGACGAAGGCCTGTCAGAGCGGGAGATCAGAAAGCTGATGTTGATGGTACTTTATGACGTGCGGCGGAATACTCCAGGCAGTCCGCAGGTCTCCATGCTGGTACTTGCCGAATTGCTGGGCTGCTCAGTCGACAATCTTGAATTCTCCAATTGGTACCTGAAGGAGAAAGGATACATTCGCATCAGCGAGTCAGCCGACTTCTCGATTACCATAGCAGGCGTCGATTACGTTGAAAGCGACCTGGTGAAGATGGAAGCTGGCAAGCGCGTTCTTTCGCTACCCGAAGGTCAACGGTAGAACAGAAGTTTGGAACACTCGCACACAGGCATGGTTCTCGGAGCCGAAGGCGCGCTGCTTAGGGCTCGAATCAGCCAGCAAGGATCTTGATAACTCAGGAGAAACAATGCCAGCGACCCGACAAGAGATCGAACAGGCCATGCAGGACCTTGAACAGAAGATTGGAAGGATTCGCGAGAAAGTGACCGAAATCGACGACCAGATCAAGACAACCTCAGTCAACAGCGTCGAGAAAGTAGAAGGTGAGCTGGAGGAGCTTAAGAACCAGTATTACGAGATTCAGGCGAGAGAGCTCATAGGTGAATTCGACGACAAGCAGAAGCGCGAGGTCGAAGATAGCATCCAAGCTGCGGAAAGAAAGCTCAAAGCCGACAACGACCGGTTACAGAATCTTGTAGGAATCCGTCATGCGCTGGAGCTTGAGTTCAAGAAAACCCAGGCGGCCATTGAACAACACCAGGCGGCCTTCGAGCGCCTGGAATTCGAGAATCTGAAACTCGACCGGCAGCGCATTGCGGAGGAGATCAGTCAGTTCCAAAAGAAGTTGGAGAGTCTATTCACTCGCGTATCACAATACAACCTGAACTCTGTGGGTTTGGTCACACGCATCCTGAACCGCGAATACCAGCTCCGTGGTGTCCCAACCGGCTCCAAACTCAACGGAGATTCCAGCGAACGGGCGCAACAGCTCGCTGAACCTTTTGACTTGAACCGCATCAAAAATTCGTTGGCCGACGCGATTGCTGAGGTTGTCTCCAAAAACTTGGGTTCCTGAACCTGTACGAGTCTCCTCGGCTAGCCTGCACGCCCCACGCGAATATCCAAATCCTGCCATCAGAATCAGATCTAGAGAAGGAGTGTGCGAATAGACGGTCACTGGAGTTGGCAAAGTTTTCGATCATATTCCGGCTGGCACGTTCCGTGGTAGAATTTCTGTTCGGCTCAGTTGTTAGGGACACTTTTTGTATATGGCCAAGCACCGGCTAAGGGCGATTGAAAGTTTTTTCGGCACACTTGATGACCCAGGCGCCGCGCACGTTCTTGGGGGGATTCTTGCCTTTTCCTTGTATCAACTCGTTCTGTCCATCGTTTTCCAGACCCTCGGACTAGCTCGCAAGTTCAGCCTCTTCCCGTTAGAATTTCTGGTGTTCGCGCTCGTTGCAACTTGTCTTTCTTTGTATTCGACTGTTTCGACGCTGCGCAATCTGGTGTTAGCCCAGACCAATCAGGATGCAGATGAACAACGAAGGTTACAGGCAGCGCAAATAGCGGCCTACCTTTCAAAGAGGCTCGGAATTTTTTGCCAGGGAATCGACCATTCTCTTTCTGCGATCATGTTTTTCGCCAGAGCGCAGCTTGGGCGCAAGGCCTCCCCTCAGCTAGAGCGCGACGTAAGGGAAGTCATGGAGAGAATCGATCAAGTGCAACTGCTGGTGTCGGAAATGCAGAGTTCAGTCGATAACCTTGGCTCACTCGAAAGCTCAAACGCGTTATTGGCTGCTCCCGGAAGCGATTCTGCTGGGTCGGCAGCGACGATCTCGGTTCCTGAGTCTGTTGATGAATACACAGGAGCAAGTGGCCTTTACTCTCTTCGAAAAACGGCCAGAAAGGTTGTCATTCTGCCCATCACAGTGAGTTACGCAAGCGAAGAAAACCAGCTGCAGTTTCACACGTACACCGTTAATGTGTGCGAAGAGGGTGCTTGCATCGTCTTTTCAGGAAATGACTTGGGCAATGAATCTGAGATTGGCGTCCAGATGCCTCAGGAATTCGCGGCAAAAGCCAGAATTCGGTGGATACAGGCAGCACGGGAGAACTCCTTCCGACTTGCCGGGATTGAGTTCCTAGATCAACGAGTGAAAGTCGCGGCGTTGTAGCGGACCTGAGACATGGCAATTTCTTTCCACTATTTGGCATCTCTTGAGATATTTTTTCCAATTCTAGGCTTGGTATCGATTATAGTAGCGTGACTCGATCGTTTCAGCCTTGGCGCACTGGCATGGTTGGTACCTCAGTTGATTCGAGGAACTGTCCGCCAAATACGCAACGGCGAGTCTAGGGGCCTGATTGAAACCAGCGCGTCAAGTGGCTCAACTTGACAAATATCGGTTCATTGCCCCCTGGGCCTCAAATTGCTGGAAGGTGACTGGCAATCAATAAGCTTTGGAATAGGTACCAATCCCTGGACAATGACACAGAAACTTCGAACTCTAGTAATTTATTGGGAAGATCGGTTTAGGAAAGAATCCCGCCATCAAGTCGGAAAAGTCGATTCTGCCAAGATCATTCTGGAGATCCCGGTCAGTGCTGGCGGATTGAGCAGCGAAACTTGGGAAGAAATAGCTGTCGTGAATCCCCAGTTGGTGCTGCTAGAACTCAACAAGGATACACAGTCCAATTTGAGGTTGCTCCGGGAACTACAGCAGAACTTCCCGGGCATCCCGGTCCTTGCAGCCGGTGAGCTGTTGGATTCAGTATTTCTAATCGAAGCCCTCCGACTTGGAGTCAAAGAGGTATTATCAAAACCTCTAACCACCGAAGCGGTCCAGCATGCTTTTGTGCGAGTTCAGCGCCAGATGGGCGCGGCAGGCCAAGCCAAGGAGCCTGCCACGATTTTCTCCTTCTTCAGTTGCAACGGTGGCAGCGGTTCTACCACGATTTCAACCAATTTTGCTGTTAGTCTCAGCAAGCTTTCAAAGAAGAAGATACTTGTCCTGGACCTAGACATTGAACTAGGAGATGTCGCTGGGTTCTTTGGACTGAAGTGCCACAAGTTTCTGGTTCAGGAAGGTAGCGAAGGCTCAGTTCTCGATCCAGCCACGATCTTCCGAACCATTACCACCCACTCGAAAACCGGAATTGACCTCCTCTCGTTCAGCGACGGTTTCCACCAGAAATCAAAGGCGCTGGCGGCCGAGTTTAAGCCACTGCTCGGCGTATTGCAGGCGGAATATGACTACATCATCATCGATACCTCAAGCACACTGAATGAGCTCGTTGTCTCTGTCCTGGATTCATCACACATCATTTTCTTGATTTCCAAATGCAACCTGCCAGCGTTGCGAAATGCCCAGAGAGTCTTGCATGGGTTTGAAAAGCTGGGGTACTCCGCAGGCCGCATTCGACTGCTGCTCAACCGCTATCAGAAAGGTCAAGATGTCAGTATCAAGGACGTAGAGAAAACTCTCGGCTTTCAAGTTTTCTGGTCGATTCCGAATGACTACAAATCGCTGATTCGGTCAATTCAATCGGGAGACCCGTTAACGCTACAGACCCGTTCGATTCCTCTGGCAAAGAGCTTTTACGACATGTCTGCGCAAGTTCTCGGCATTCCTATCGAGTCTCATCCCAAATCCGGCGCCGGCTTCTTGGTGCGAGCGAAAGATACAGCCAACAAGTCGATGCCGCTGACCACTCTCAATCTGCTGAAGAGCTAGTTGCTAGTTCGGAAGGAAGAGCGCCGAGAGATCTCTACCTGATGTTACAGGCCGTGCTCCAATGGCTCTGATTGCACAGCTCGCTTATACGAGCCTTCCGACACCCAAAGTTCCTTCAGATAGCTTGTTCACCGCAGGAGTTCGATCCTTAAATCGCTCCAAGCTGTCATCCTTCGTGGGACAACTCACTCTGCTTCGCGTCACTTCGGCTTGGGGCGTGCCAGTTAGGTGGCCTTCTGCGTTGCAAAATCAATTGCTGCTCATGTAGACGAAATTAGCTAAGCTTGGCTCATTCGGGCGTCGATGAGAGGTCTACCGGTTGATTTTCATCTCTTGAGGTACCAGTACGTCTATGCAATACAGTCACTTTCTGCGGAGATTGAGTCCAGCAGCCGCCTGCTTGTTCATTGCCTGCTCGGTCCTTGGTGGTCAAGAACAACCCAAGAAATCGACGGGAAGAGAACAATCCAGCACGAGCTACCTTTACGCGCCAGCCAGTTCGGGCGGCTTGGAGTCGGCCACCAAGGTCTCTGAGTACCAGAAGCTGCTCGACGATAAGAGCTACGAACGGACTACGGCTTTTCGAGAGCTTTCTATTAACGGCGGTGAACGCTTGTACCGCGAGGAAAATGAGCGGAGTCGGCGGATCAGTGATGTCCACTATCAAATAGAACGCACGATCCGTACTCCGGACCTGAATGGGCGCCTGGAAACGCAGCAATTGATCAAAGAGGATCATCACCTCAGAGGCAACACCGAAGAAACCCAGAGGTCGTACTATCAGCCAGACATCAATGGCAAAATGGCAGCTCAATCCCTCGAAAATGAAACCGTCGTCAAGATTTCGCCAAAAGAGAAACACTTGACGCGGGCCCTCTACAGGCCGGACTCAGACGGTAAGTTCGCGCTCAACGAAATCGAGGAGGGCAGCGAGAAAAGATTCTCCGATACGTTGACGGTTAAGGAAAGCAGCCGAAAGATTAAGGAAGCCAGTGGCAGGATGGCGGTCGTTGAAAACGTCAAGGAAACCACTACAAAGGCAGGCGACAACGCTTTCAAGAAGGAAACCGTTGTTCATCACACGGATTACGACGGGCGGCTGTTGCTCACAGACAGAGTGACGGAAACCCAGTCGGAGACCACTGATGGCGTGCGAAAGTATCAACGGCTCCTCGAGTCGCGCAATGTGCATCGACTGCTGCCCAACGTAAACAGTACTGGGTTGAGTCTTTCACAACGGGTCACGAGCGAAGAACGCCGGCTGCCCGATGGCACTCTTGAAAGCACGACGCAGGTTGAGACTGTCGATCCGGCCAATCTGTCGGACGGGCTGCGGGTTAGCGAAGTCGTCACGGAAACCTCCAAGCCTGTCGGCAATGGCAAAGTCAGCGTCGAAAAGATCATCAAGATGAGAGATTCTAACGGCAATCTGACCCTCTCTCAGAAGATCGCGCAAAGCATAGAGTCTGGGAAGTAGACCCTTCCGCGTCGGATTTCTCCTGCGCCGCTTGCCTATCCATGAGATCGCTTATCCAAACAATCGCCGCGGTACTATGCCTGCTGTTAATCAGCCCTCACACGGAAGCGGATGTCATCTATCTCACAAATGGGAACGTGCTGGTCGTTGAGAAGGCTTGGGAAGAAGGCGGTGAAGTCCGGTATCAGACGGGCGGTAAGGTTAAGAATCTGTCAAAGTCCGCAGTGAAAAGGATTCAGGAGCAGAAGGCTTCGCCGGCTCCTGAAGGCGCGGCTCCCCGATACGGCATCGCCTTTGATGATAGCCGTCCAGCGGCTGTTGGGGAATCAATACCCTCCAAAACCACTAACTTACGAAGCAGCACTTCAGCCGTTTCGAAGGAATTGCTCAACCAGCTAACAGAGAATCTCAAATCAGCTCCTGCAGACTCACAGGCCAAATCGGATCTCGTACAGGCCCTGAATTCCCTAGCAGCGCTTCAGGCAGCTCAAGGGGATTTGTCAGGAGCAAAGAGCAGTCTCGATGAAGCCCTCGCCCTGGACAAGAAGGACCTCGCTACCCTCGCAAATCTGGCCATCATCAATTACCGCACGGGAAACTATCGCGCATCGGAAGACCTGCTGCTCTCATGCCTTAGTATGAACAAGCGGGATCAAGGGATCCATTTCCTCCTGGGCGAGGCTTATTACGCGCAAGAGAAAGTTGCTCAAGCCGTCAACCAGTGGACGGAAGCCCTGCAGTTTGGTCCAAATCCAGAAATCTCGACAAGGCTCGACAAAGCTCGCAAAGAATCTGGGTTCCACAACGAGCTGGGCGTCTTGCAGAGCGCTCATTTCATCTTGCGTTACGACCGGAAGGTGTCCGATTACCAGCTAGGGCAGCAGGTTCTAACAACGCTGGAGGGCCTGTACCGACAGCTCAGCGTTGACCTCACTTCCCAACCACCCGCAACAGTTGCGGTGATCCTATATCCCGACCAAGCGTATTTCGACATTACAAGGGCACCCAGTTGGTCTGGCGCGCTGTTCGATGGCAAGATCCGCGTCCCCACTCGGGGACTCAGCTCAGTTACTTCTGAGCTTTCTGCAGTACTAGTTCATGAACTGACTCACGCGTTTATTCGATCGCTGCCCGGACGCGGTTGTCCATCTTGGTTTAATGAAGGGGTCGCTCAGTTTCAGGAAGGCAAATCGACTTCAAACCACCGCAAATGGCTGGAAGCCCTGAACAGGGAAGGTCGGTTGATTCCATTGATTGGACTGAAAGGATCGTTCGTGGGGCTTGCCGCTGGCGATGCTTCGCTGGCCTACAATGAGGGATTGGCAGCGGTTGAATTTCTCGTGGCTTCAGCGGGCAAAACCTCTATCCACAGAATCCTTGATCTTATGGGGAAAAACTATAACTTCGAGAGTGCCTTTCAGAATGTCACGCATAAAAGCGTCGAGCAGTTCGACGCCGAATGGCGGGGGTCCCTGAGTCGTTAGAAGCCAAGGGTCTTGCCCTCGCTGCTGCCGACTTCAAGACAGGCTTCTTTCCCGGGTCTTCGTCCTCGCCAGCTTCTGTTCCAGTAGTCCAATGTAGGAATCATACTCGGCCTTAAGTTGTGAAATCTCCCGGTCGCGTTCCCCGCCCAGGATTCGCCGGAGTTCGTCTTCGCGATCCTTCCAACCTTCATCACGATGCTCCCAGTTCTTCCTGTATTCATCCCGCTCCGCTTGCAGGGTCTTGAGCCGCAGAACCGACGAGGAACGGATAGACAGCGTTGTGCAAAGGAGAATCACAGCATGATAGACCACCAAACCCACAAACAGCATAAGGATCTCTCTGCTGTCAAATAGAGTCAGAGCATATCGGATCTTGTCGAACATCAGCGTTGCCTCTGCTGCACAATCCGATCCGGATCACTTCACGAAGTAACTATGGCATGCTGCGTCCACCAACTCCTTAGTTAAGGCAGGTGGGGTATTGAGGTAACGGGCAATGTCGGCCACCTGTTCAATCACGTCTCGCGGGTGGCAGCGCCGAATCTCCACGCCATACTTCTGGTAAAACTCTGTCGCCATGTAATCCACGATGATTGGGTTATACACGATGTTCTTCGCCCGGCAGTAGTTCTTGAATATTTCTTTGTACTCTTCCTGGGTTGGGTTATCAAAGTGAATCTTATAGCGAATTCGTCGGAAGAACGCTTCGTCCACCAGCTCTTGTGGCTTGAGATTGGTCGAAAAAATGATTAGTGCATCAAAAGGCAACTCGAACTTCTTACCGGTGTGCAATGTAAGGTAGTCAACCCGCTTTTCAAGCGGGACGATCCACCGGTTTAGCAAGTCCTTCGGGCGCACAAGTTGACGGCCGAAATCGTCGATCAAGAAGACTCCTCCGTTCGCCTTAACCTGGAAGGGAGCTTCATAGAATTTGGCTACCTCGTTGAATGACAAATCGAGCATGTCCAGAGTTAGTTCCCCTCCAGCAAACACGAACGGACGCCGGCAGCGCACCCACCTCTGATCAAAATCCTCTGTATCGCTAAAAATGGGGGACTTGTATCCAGCCTCGCTAACTTTTTCAGCCTCGTAGGTATGATGGTTGATGGGATCGTAGACTGTAATGACGATGCCATCCACGTCTATGGCATAGGGAATATAGACCTCGCCCCCAAGCATGTGACCAATTGCTTCGGAAACAACGGATTTGCCGTTACCAGGCGCCCCATAGACAAACATTGACTTGCCTGAGTTGATAGCCGGTCCCAGCGTGTCCAACATTTGCTTGCTCAGAACCAGATGGGAAAAGTTTTTAGCAATGCCTTCTTGCGTGATGTAGGAGCGAGCGCCTGCCTGCCGATTGATCATCTCAATATACTGGGCCAAAGGAACCGGAGCAGGTCCCGTGTACTGATTGATCTCCAGGAACTCACGCGCCCGGTCGCGACCCAGCGAGGTGATTGCATATCGGTAGGCAGACTTGCCAATACCCGCCATTCCCTTCACTTCGCATAGTTTTTCCACTTTGACGAACTCGATCAACTCGTCCACGAGTGTGTAGGGCAGCTTCATTCGCGACGCCAGATAGGCTCCCGTCACTTCGCCCGCGTAATAGAGAACTTTGACTATCAGGTGAATGAGCGAATCTCGATTGACGCCAACCTCCTTCAAACTCGCCGGTGTTGGCGGCGTGTAGGTTGCCGTTGGCTTCTGGCTGCTCTCATCAAAGATCTTCACATCGGTAACGACGGTTTGCGAATCCATAGTCTTCTTCCTTTCACTTATCGAGCGTTCACCACTGTTTCCGGTTTGCTCCGCTCTAATGCCATCTTGGCGTAAAGCTTTGCTTCCAATTGCCGCTTCGCCACGCGGGCGAAATCGCGTCCCAGCCGAATCCTGATGCCAGCACCCGGGTCCGAAGTGCGAGTCCGCAGAACGGCTTGAGTTCCGGGAATGCGGTGAGCCAGTTCTAAAGCCTCGTTAACATATCCCTTTTTGTAAAACACCACGGTGTGCCTGCGCCGACCAGGCACCACTAGCAATCGACGTAGTCGAAAGCGTCCTGGGCCAAGCAGCTCTCTGAACTCTTTTCCGTCGAACGCGTGAGAGACAAGGGTCTCAATATCAACCTCCACGGTCGAGTTGCGTAGGTGAACCACGGGCGGCTGCAACAAGGAGAGCAGATCCAAGGTTTCGCCTAGAAGCCTCAATCCCATATTCGCAACCGCCACGAATCCCAAGTAGCAAGGGGTAGTCTCCATCTGCGCCTCACGATCAAAGGACCTCAACCTGGCTCGGGCTTCTCGTGCTCGTTGAAAATTCAGGTCGCGCGCGCGCCGATAGTTTGCAGCTGCATCTCTATAGTACGGCTTCATCCTGGCTGCCAGCTTGAACTGCTCCATGGACTCTGTGATCTGTCCTCGGTTCAGGAGCATCAGCCCGAGATTGTTTCGAGCCGCAGCCTCGTCGCCACCGAGTTTGAATTCCTCGAGTGATCGATCCAATTTACCCAGCATTCCATAGGCAAGCCCAAGATTGTTGTGAGCGACCAGCATCGTCGGGTTCAACTGCGTTGCACGCTCGCCGTGACGGATGGCTTGCTCAAGCTTTCCGCTCTGTAGATAGCTAAAGCACAGGTTGCTGTGGACGTAGTCCAGATCCAAGTCAAGTGACAAGGCGTGCAAATAGGCATCCTGTGCCTGTTCAGAATTACCTTGGCGGTCGTGTATCGTTCCCAAAGTATTCCAAGCCTCAACAAAACCTGGATCAATCTCTAGTGCTTTCTTCACCAAATCCACACCGAGCTGAAGCGATCCCCAGTCTCTCCACAATCTACCCGTTTGCTCGTAGTAGACGGGATCCTTCGGATCAAGCCGCAGCGCGTTGTGGTAGTGGCGGAGCGCCTCATCGTAGAGCCGAAAATCGTGATAAGCGCGTCCCAGCCGAAAATGAACCGTTGCATTCGCAGGGTCGGTCTGTACTTTTCGCAAGAGAGAAGAAATTGTTGAGTTCTCTTCCTCGAGAATCTCCACGTTGGAAAGTGAGCTCTTTGGCCGCGGTCCGATGTTCGCGATTTTCAAGGCTTCGCTCGCAGAGTCCGATAGCTGCAGAGTCTTGTCAGTTTGGACTAGATCGGGCGCCGATGGCGGCTTGGTTGCGCCGGTCTTGCGGTTGATAACGTAGAAGTTGTCATTCACCGTTCGAACTTTTCTGACACAGCCAGGACCCGCCAAGACGACGCTGGATAGAACGGCCAAAAGGAACACAGATCGAACCGTCCTGCGCACGGCACGGGCGTGCGTTCGTGGCTCCTGAGGTGGCCGTTCAAGACTCGCACTTCGCGAGATCCAGAGAGCGGATGTGCGAACGGAGTGACTCTGCGCAGGCCACTCGCAAGGCGTCTTGAATCTGTTATCTTTCTGCGATTCGGATTTCATCGCCGATTTGGGTGCCGGTCGTTCTGATAGCGCTCACCGGCAGTTCAATTACGCTTCTAGCTTTAGAAAGGTGCTTTGAAATACGAAAAGGTCTCAACTTCTCAACCAAGTGAATGACCTTTCGATGCTCATCGAGAAAAACCAAATCGATTGGGAACCTCATCCAAAAGGTGTGAACGCTCTGGCACGGAACAATCCACAACCCGTGCCCTGCTTCCAGACCAGGCCTTCCCATCAGCCCGATCAGGCCTCTAAAAAAGGAGTCCGCAACCATCAGGACGCTGGCCAGCGCCCGTTGCTGCGTCACGTTAAATGCCTGCATTGTGTATTTAATCTGGCCCAAAAAAGTTAACGGCTCAAAGAGCCGTTAACTTTAGAGAGACTTCGCCTGGAAACCTATAGTACGCGTGCGGCCAAACAATCACGATTTGCCCGCACGTCGTTTGATCACAATCACCAAAAGGATGATGAACACGACGAAGAGAACCAGCTTGAGCATATTGGCAGGCGCCATTACGACACTCCTTTCTATACTTTCAAGGCATTCTAGTACATAACAACAAAGCCTAACCGCCTCCCATCGCAGGCAGGAGTTGCTTCATGATTTTGATAACGCCAGGTCCGAGGATGATGATAAACATCGAAGGGAATATCAAAAAGACCAGTGGAAACACCAACTTCACCGAAACCTTGTGAGCGCGCTCTTCTGCTCGCTGCCGACGCTTGGTTCTCAGAGCATCCGAATGGACGCGCAGCGACTGCGCGATACTGGTTCCAAACCTGTCAGTCTGAATCAGCATTGAAACCAAGCCATTCATATCTTCAACGCCTGTTCGGTCAGCCAGATTCTTGAGAGCGTCTTTGCGGGGCTTTCCAGCACGTAGCTCCAGATTCACGAGGCTCAATTCATCACAGATGTCCGGATGTGTCACCCTGAGTTCTTCGCTTGTTTTCAGAATCCCCTGGTCCAAGCCGAGGCCCGCTTCAACGCAAACAACCAACAAGTCAAGCGCGTCCGGCAATGCGAGCTGTATCTTTTCCTTTCTTGCCGTGACTCTCGTGGAGAGGATGAAATCTGGCAAAATGTAACCGGCGCCCACACAAGCCAGCAAGGTAATAAAAAAGTTCTCAACTGGTCCAGATTGAAATCTTCCAGTCAGAAACGCAGCCAGCAGCAAAGCCAATATGAACCCTACCTTGATACCGTAAAAGATTGTGACCGCCGACTTGTTTCGATACCCAGCCTGCATTAGCTTGCGAGTGGTCGAGCTCACCTCACTGGGCGACCTCGGCATCAGCTTGCTCAAAGGCTGAAAGACTCTCTCAATACCCGTTTCCCTTTGGGCCAGCACTGCCGATTCGGCGTAGGCACGGAAGGGATTCGATTTTTCAAGATCTGCCAGCCGTTCTGAAAGCGGATTCTTACGCCGCATGAAGGCGTACTGGAGGTAAAACACCAGCGAGGTCGCGAGAACGAAAGTCACAAAAGTGATTAAAATCAACATGCATCCACCGCCAGTCTACACCTTGATGTTAACGATCTTGCGAATGATGATATAACCTACGAGCTGGCAAAATCCAGCCCCTGCCAGCATGTAATGCCCAATCTTCTCCATGAACAGCGCGCTCATGTAGTCCCAGTTCATGGCAGACAAGATAAACCCCATTGCGATAGGCACGGCAGTCAAGATGTAACCCGTCAGGCGACCCTGGGCAGAGAATGTTCGTACTTCGCCCATGATCTTGAACCGTTCGCGAATCAGATGAGACAAATTGGTGAGGATCTCTGCTAGATTGCCGCCGGTTTCCTTTTGCATCAGCACCGCTGTCACAAAAAATTTAAGGTCTAACAATGGCATGCGTTCCACCATATTGAAGAGCGCTTGCTTCAAGGGAAGCCCAAAGTTCTGCTCGTCAAACGTTGTTCGAAACTCCTTTCCAATCGGTTCAACCATCTCATCGGCAATCATTTCGATTCCCGTATTGAATGAGTGACCAGCTTTTACGGCGCGGGTTAAGAGTTCCAACGCCTCGGGAAAGAGTTCTTCAAACTTCCTGAATCTGCGGTTTTTCTTGTAGAGCACTCCAAGAAAGGGGATCGCGCCAGTCAACAAGCCTATCAAAAGATTAACCGGAAGCATGTTCAGCAGCCGATTGGAGACGACAACCCCGAAGGCAAACAGGACCAACGAAATCAGAACGAAGGTGCTCACCTTCATTTTCATATCCGCCTGACTGATCAGTTTCTTGAGTTGGTTCGTATGTGAAAACCGAAGCAGCAGCTTGTTGAACGCAGGAACATCGCTCAGCAGCTCACTCTTGATGATGTCCAATTCGGGACTGGGCATTCGCCGCCCCGCCTCGGAAATTGACTCCAAGCGATCCTTTATTTTCTTGCGCTTCTCTCGTTCGGGCAGTTCCCAGATGAAGAAGTAAACACTGCCGACGAAAAGAACCGCGATCATGAAGATAGCAGAGGCGATGAGTATTGGATCCATGCTAAGTCTCCTGCTCCGGGTGGTGCCGGTGCGCCACTCTTCGTGAGGGGGTACTAACCTCCCGAAGCGAGCTGAGTGTTGCCACGAGTTATCTCTTGTATTCGGTCACATTGTCAAACATGCTGGCCGGAAGATGAATGCCGGCATACTTGAGCCGCTCTGCAAATTTGGGACGAATGCCGGTCGGCCGGAATCGGCCCAGCACCTTGCCTTTTTCTCCAATACCAACTCGCTCAAAGACGAATATGTCTTGCATGGTCACCACGTCACCTTCCATACCTACCACCTCAGAAATGCTCATGATTTTTCGAGTGCCGTCACTGAGGCGCGAAGCCTGAATCACGACATCCACTGCAGACGCAATCTGCTGGCGCATGGCCTTGTCGGGAAGATTAAGGTTGGCCATCGAGATCATCGTCTCCATGCGGGATAGGGCGTCTCTCGGGGTGTTGGCGTGAATCGTCGTTAAGGATCCATCGTGACCCGTATTCATTGCCTGCAACATGTCCAGGGCTTCCTCGCCACGAACCTCGCCAACCACAATCCGGTCGGGACGCATACGCAAGGCGTTAATCACCAACTGCCGCTGGCGAACGGCCCCTTTGCCTTCAATGTTGGGCGGGCGGGTTTCCAGGCGAACGATGTGTTCCTGTTTGAGCTGAAGCTCAGCGGCGTCTTCGATCGTGATGACGCGCTCCTCTTCCGGAATGTAGCTCGACAGACAGTTCAGCAAGGTCGTCTTACCAGAGCCGGTACCTCCAGAGATAATGACGTTCAAGCGTGACTTTACAATTCCCTTCAGCAATTCCAACATTGCGGGTGTCAGGGTATTGTTGTTCAGCATGTCATCTGCCGTGAGCGGGGTCGAACCAAAGCGGCGAATCGAAACGATGGGACCATCCAGGGCCAGCGGCGGAATGATGGCGTTCACGCGGGAGCCATCCGGCAGGCGCGCATCGACCATAGGCGACGATTCGTCAATGCGGCGGCCCACCGCCGAGACGATCTTGTCGATGATCTGCATCAGATGAGCATCATCTTTGAACACAACATCGGTAGCCTCCAGCTTGCCGCGCCGCTCGATGTACACCTTCTTGTGCGTATTGACCAGGATATCGGAAATCGTTCCATCCTTGAGCAACGGCTCCAGAGGACCCAGCCCCAGCACTTCATCCAAGACTTCGTTAACAAGTTTCTCTCGCTCCATCAGGCTCAGCGGAGTGGTCTCCTCAACCAGCAAGCTCTCCACAACCTTGCGAATCTCATTGCTAAGCACGGGCTTGCTCAAAGAGGCAATGCTTTGCAGATCCAGCTTGTCCAAGAGCTTCCGATGAATGTTGTGTTTCAAAAGCTGGAAGTGGCCGCTGGTGGGCGTCGCGCTAGTGCCTTTGTTCAAGCGGTCGTTCCACGAAGCACGATCGTTGCTAGGCGCACCTTCCTTAGTGAATAGTCTTGTGTCACCCATGTTGGTAGTACCTTTCAAACAAAAATGGACGTTCAAACAACTTCGGGAATCAGATTCTCCGCGTTACGCTCGTGAACCACAATCACTTTCCAAACAGACCCCGCAACCCCTTCTTCTTCTCGGGCGGTTTCGGTGGCTGAATGCCGGCGACCTGCTGGACAAATGCGGCGAAGGAGCCCGCAATCTCTGTGTGGTTCACCGTTGAGAGAGGAACTCCACTGTTTACAGCGTTCATAATCGTCGGCCAGTCGTTCGGGAAAAACCAGGAAACCGGGAAATTCAGTGTTTCCTCAATATCCTTAGTGCGTATCTCAAGGCTTTTCTGATATCGGTTGATTAGGAGCTTTATTTTTTCCTTCTTGTATCCCATGCGCTCGAAAATGGAAAGGCAGCGCTGGGCGTTCCGCAGCGAGGGAAGATCCGTGTTGGAAATCAGAAAGATCGTCGACGACTGGTCGAGCGCCGACACCGTGTGATCATCGAAGGTATTCGATGTGTCAACTATGACGTACTCGTAACTGTTCTTCAGAAACTGCAGGATCTGAACAATCTGAGAAGGACCAACGGATTCTACTTTGTCCAATGAATCGGGTGCTGCCAAGACATCGAGACCTGAAATGTGTTTCTTGATGAAGCCCTTGAGCAACGTCTCATCCATGCGATGGATGTTGTCCGCCACGTCTACGATGTTGAACGCTGGCTTCATTCCCAGGAACAGTGATACTTCGCCGAGCTGCATATCAAGATCCACAAGAATCGTAGGTTTCTTGGTCTGCTCAACGAGGCTCACTGCGAAATTGGTCGATACGACCGTGGATCCCGTACCCCCCTTGGCGCTAAAAAATGTAAAAAGGCGCCCAAAACGCTTTTTTTCCTTCGTCGCGACCGTATGCACCTTGCTGACGCGTTCAATGGCTGCAAAGAGCGGCTGGCTTTCGAGAGGCGCCGAGAGAAACTCTTTCGCTCCCGCCCGCATCGATCGAAGAATCACATCCGCATCGGTGCCGTTTCCCGCAACGAAAACATGACTATGTTTGGAGATCTCAAGGATTTTTTCAACGGTCAGAATTCCTTGTTCTTTGTCGGGCGCGACGTCAACGATGATGACATCCGCTTCCATGGTCTTAATCTCGTTGAAGATCCAACTATCGATAGAAGAGTAGAAGTTGTTGAGTTCGGCCCTTACCTCAATCTGGTCTGAACCCTCCAATAGCTCGCGCGTGGCATCTCGAAACTGCTCATCAGGACTGATGATGATAGCTGACAACATGGAACGAAACTCCCTAATTGACTGCTATGCTCACTGGCTCTTCGGGACTTCGCTACCTTCCACTTTCTTCGGAGGAGCATCAACTGGACCCGTCCTGCCGTCAAACCTGTGAGGATCCAGGAAGGGCTTGGGATTCTCTGGCAAGGGCGGCGCTTGGTCAGGATTCAAAGGTTTCACAAACCTCGGTGTGACCAGCACCAACAGCTCGCTTTTCGACTTGTTGATTTGGCGGCTTCGAAATAGATTGCCAAGAATCGGGATATCACCCAGACCTGGAATCTTGCTGTAGACCTCGCTCAATCGATTGTCAATCAGGCCCGCAATTGCAAAGGTCTGCCCATCAGCCAACTCCACCTCAGTCTCGGCTCGCCGTGTGCTTAGCGCCGGAACGAAGAACCCACCAATTGTGGCTGCATTAGTAAAGTCCAGCGCACTTACCTCAGGACGAACTTTCAAACGAATCTTCCCACTTGAAGTGACCGTGGGTGTGAACGCCAGCCGGATTCCGAATTCTTTGAACTGAATGGTGATGGCATTTGTTCCTTGGGTCGACTGGACGATCGGGATTGGGAATTCACCCCCCGCAAGGAAGCTCGCTTCCTTGCCGTTGGAAGCCAGAAGATTGGGCTCAGCCAGGATCTGGAGCAGATTCTTCTGCTGCAAGGCCTTAATCGTTGCTCCCAAGTTTAAATCGAAGCGGAAGAGAAAGAGGTTGAGCACATCATTGAGAGATTGGTTAGAAATGAACCCTGGACCCACCGCGGGGGAAATGGTGTTCAGATTAACTCCTGTGAGACCTGTGCCGAATTGCTGCGTCGAGGTCGAACCCAGCGTGTTTCCCGCCCCAGTACTGATCAGATTAATCCCCAATTGTTGTGTTGCCGCGCGATCCACGTCAGCAAACTTGACCTGCAGCAAAATCTGTTCAGTATCGGGAGGAGGTGGCAACTGCAAGAGGTTGATCACCTTCGGGGAAAAAGACCCAGCAATTTCGATCGCCTTCTCGGCTACCCTTGGCTCACTGGCAGACCCTGCTAAGACCAAAGCTCCCTTTGCCGAGCTGACGATGATATTTTCAGTCGGGAACTGCTCCTCCAGCTGCCTCTGCAGCAAGGACAGATCAATCTCGACGACCAGGTCGTAGCTCGTGCTCTTTCCAGTTCTATCCCAAAGAACCAGACTCACAATTCCTGGAGCTTTCCCGTGGATCATCACTTGCTGAGGGGAAATCACGAGAGCATCAGCAATTTCCGTGCTCGTCACTGCCACACGCTCGATGGGTTCTGCAGTGTTAACGATGATCGACTTTGACGCAATCACCGTCAACTGCGGCACGTCAGAGACTTGGGGCCGTTGAGCCTGATAAGACTCCACAGTCACCTGCTGCGAGAAATACATCGCAGCGACAAGAATCAGGATGCGCATTTGGGACCATCGGAGCAGGACCTTGTCTGGAAGGGCTGCAGGCAGCATGTGAATTAATCCTCCTCGAACTTTGTACAAATAGGACGGTTGCCGTTTCCGAAGAAAGCTTGGTGCTCAACTTCCGGATTGAGGTCTTTGAGCAGGCTCGATTACCTTGAACTTGTTCTGCCGTATGTTTCGAAACGACCACATCCATACTTTAGTGAAATCTTGCCTACTCAATCTGATAGCCCGGCAATTCGGATCGTGGTTTTGAATCTCTGCGTTGTTCGTCACCAATCTTTCCTGACGTGAAGCGCTACTTTAGAATTTCACAGTTGAACGCTGTTCGCCCTTGATCACTTCAATGTTGGTGGCTGGAGAAATCGGCGGCGGAGCGGCAATCACCTGCGGAACACGTCGCGGTGCCCGCACCACGGGCGCTGGCTGGGCAGGGGCGGAACCTCGAATCAATTGGCTGAGCTGGCTGCCCCTGGTCTTGGCTTCATCAAGATCCAACGGATTCCTCAAGGCTAATTGGAACTGGCCCTGCGAACTGGCAGTGGTCAGTTTCTCCGCATCTTCGGGCGTGACAAACATGGTGACTACAGTGACGGTTTGAGGTTTGCCTTCAGGATCCTTTTGAATCACCTGCCCAGCCGACGCAACCTCGACATTTTGAAGAACGATTTTTGTCACGGCCTCCTGAGCACCCAGCGGATTCGCCGTCAAAACCACATCGGTTCGTGTTCCCACGCCCACATACCCGGCAACTCCGATAATCTCATTTGCCCTAATCGAGAGCGCGCGCATTCCCTTCGGAATGACTGGGGGCAGGCCGGCTCCCGAACCCTTCGGTGCCAGCTTCGATTCAAGGATTGGTTCATTCTCAACCATAGGCTGAACCAACCCGCGCGCCAACAGATCCTCTTTTCGTTCGAAATAGCCTGGCGGGAGGCTGGTGGCTGGCCAGGAAACAAACTTTAGGTGTTCGTCTTTGAGCAATGTTCCCAGGGGCAAAGTCCCAACTGCCACGACCACATTCTTTTCAGGTGTTCGAACCACCGTGACCGGGCGAGATTGAAGGAAGTTGTAAACTGCATAGCTGAGTGCTCCACCAACGACCACCGCAACCAGAAGGACAATCAAGATTCTTGCTCGGTTCATGTAAAACTCCTTTGCCAGAAATCACAGAGTCCAAAAAATGACCTGAATCCTGCCATTTTGAAATCCAAGTCCTGGAAGTTTTTGAAAGAAGACTGCCACAATGGCCCCCAGAGCGATACTCAGTGCGCGCGGCAACTTCAGCAGCGACGGGTTCTTCAGATCGATCGAACTGCCCGTTCCATATGCCCAACCTTGGAACAACGATTTTAGATTGACGAAAGTCTGCCGAAAAGCACCCTTCCAAGCTACCAACAGCAAAGCCAGAACCCCGCCCGACAAGGCCATCCAGATAAACGCACAAAATACCAGCTTAGGGCCCAGGAACGCGCCAACCGCTGCAAGAAGCTTCACATCTCCCGCGCCTATCCCACCAAGGAGGTATCCGAAAAAAAGAAGAAAGAACCCTGTCCCAATCCCAAGAAGACTTAAGATAAATCCATCTATACCCTGAAAAATCGAGTTCAGACAGACTCCGCAGAGCACACCGGACAAGCTGAGCCAATTGGGAACACGACGCTGGCAAACATCAATGCCTGCGGCCAATCCCACACAAGCGACTAAGCCAAAAGTAAGAAACGAGTTCATAGACATGAAACTGAACGACGACGGGGAATGAGGGTCAGAAACTAAAGGACTGAACCAATTGTTGATGAAGCACAGAATTCGCCCCGACCGCAATGTCAGTTCGGGAGACTTATCGGCAGAGTATATCAAAGAGATTACACATTCGTTATCCTGCGAAGCAAAAAAAAAGTCCAGTGGCGAATTTCACCACTGGACTTTGAGGGAAAAACTTCGCTAGGAACCGGTATTCAACGCGCTGTTGGACTGGCTGAAAACACGATTCACGCTGCTGCCCAGGGTAGGCAGAATCGCGATCGCCGCCAGGGCCAGGAACACCAGCAACAAAGCGTACTCAACCAGATCCTGGCCTTCTTCGTCCTTCATGAACCTCTTCATCAATTCGAGCATGTTTTTTCTCCTTTTATATTAACATTGACATCCGAAATGCCTTGACGCCCGAGGCACTGCTTGAGCCACCGTCCTGCATCAAGCACCCACCCTTTTGGGCAGGAAGTTGACCATTAGTTCAGAATCAAAGTGCGCTCTCTCATCTGCCGACTAATAAGCAACTTCATAACCAAAAAGGATGCTTCGAACCCGCACGGGCACTTGCTTGGTACAACCAACCAAATCCACGACTTGTTCCAACATCACTCCTCCGGGTGCAACGGAGAAAATAGGTTCCCAATTGTACGGAAAGGAAACTGAGTTCCGAGTAGTGTCCATTGATGTCTCAAAACTGGAGTGACCGTTGACTTTCTTTCCATTAGGTTCTCCAAAAACCAGGCTGATTAAGTGCGTTGAAACTCAACCTGCATCAAAGCTGAAGTCAATTTTCGACTGATCCACAATTCTCCATCGACTATTTTGCGAATAGCTTTAGGAAGATGAGCTGTATTTCTCCCCTTTTCGATGACACCATTCACGCCCAACTGCATGGCTTCGAGGCTGCCTGTCCAATCTTCGGATGAAACCATGTAAAGAATCTTGAGATTTGGAAACTGTTCCCGAATCGACCTGAACGACTCCTGTCCTTCGGCCTCCCAAATCTTTTCGTCGAAGAGCAATACGTCCGCTTTCATTAAGTCGAGGAGCGGAGAGAGCCCGAAGCCAGTGCTGGATTCTGAGACCATCTCAAAATCTGACTCGAGCTCGAGGATTCTCCTGCACGCCACCCGGAAGTTCTCGTGGCGATCAGCAATCGCGACTCGTATGCTCTTCTTCACGCCCACCCTCGTTCTACTAGCCAGAAGTAACGATGACATTATCGAAGACAGCCACTGTCAAATCAATTACCCAAAGGTTTGATTTTAGCTTTCTCGCGGACGGATTTGCTGGCTAGGCAGACTCCACCAACAGTCGTAGAGCTTCCCGTAAGAGCAATCGAAGAAAGAACTTAGAAAAGCACCTGAAACGAGCTGCACCAGTCAGGCTGGAGAACCTCGCAAGGACCTGGGGTGGGACTTGGTCGACCACATGGGAATAAGGGAATCCAGAATTGCCGGCGCAGAGATAGACATTCCCAAAGCAGCATTCGTTGCAATCCGTCCATTGAGCGGACGATCCACGCGGACGCGCAACCTGTGCTTCAAGGCCCACGCCTCTATCGAACGCTGCCGCTATTGCCGATCCGCCAGACCATTCCGCATGGCGTAGAGCGCCAGCTCCAACCGGTCGTTCACTTCGAGTTTTTGAAAGATGTTGCTGAGGTGGGTTTTGACCGTCTGTTCACTGATGAAGAGCTTGGCGGCAATTTCCTTGTTACGGTGCCCGGAGGCAACCAGTACGACCACCTCGGTCTCACGCTCAGACAGCTCCTTACGACCCTTCTCCGGACTGCGATCGACCCTATGCTTGCGGGAGAGCGACTCCACGACCTGAGTCATCGTCGAGGTGTCAGCCCACAACTCACCCTCAAACACTTTTCGCACTCCCTTAATGAGAAATTCGCTGGCTGCGTGCTTGAGAATGATTCCGCGAGCTCCATCCCGAATAGCTTTGACGCTTTCGCCAAGACTTATTTGCGCTGTCAGAATGATCACCTTCAACCGGGGGAACTGTTCCACAATCTGGGGCAGAATCTGCAGCCCATTGATCCGTTCCATCTTCACATCCAGCAGCATGATGTCTGGATCGCAACGACCAAGCATTGCAATGACATCCTCGCCATCCAAGGCCTCGCCGATGATTTCAATGTCCTTTTCCAGAGACAGAATCTTCTTGATTCCTTCACGGAACAGCGTGTGATCATCCACAATCACTACCTTGATCTTAGGGTTTTGTGTCATGACTCTCCTGGAACCAAGAGCGAACTTCGACGTTTCAAACAAGGCAGAACTCGCAACCGTAAAACGAAAGGCTTTCCGCTCATCCGGTGTCTAAGCGTTCAGAAGCCTCTAATCTTTACTTCGAGCTTGGGCGAGGACGGAGCGGCTTAAGCACCGGGATCTCCAACAACAACCGCGCTCCCCTGGTGACGCTAGACTCCACTTTCAAACTCCCCCCCAGTGCCCTGGTACGTTCTTGGATCGACCAAGGCCAGGCACTGACCGCTCCCTCTGCCACTCCTCCAGAAACTTCAGGGAACCCGCAACCATCATCTGAGATCACCAACTGTGCCAGACCATCCTGCTCTTCCAGTCTTATTTCCACACCTTGAGCTCTCGCATGTTTCCTTACGTTTGCCAGGGCTTCGTGAATGATCTGATAGACTTCGCGCCCCGTGCTGCGCGAAAAGCCGATGGGCTCTGCGGGCAAATTCAACCTCACTTTCAGCCCGCTTTCCTTTTCGAAGGTGCGGGCATAGTCTTCAAGGGCCTCCTGGAGTTCCCGACCGGCAAAAGCTGGCGTCTTCAGGCGCTTCATGTAACTTCGGAGCTGGCTGTATTCATCCCGAACGATCTTCTGAAACTCCTGCAGTTCCTCCAGAATGGGCGAAGGCAGGTCCCGAAATACCTTGCGGCAGACTTCGAAGCGCAAATCAAGACTGGCAAGCGACTGCAGAAGTCCATCGTGCAGATCGCGAGCAATCCGGTTCTTCTCTTCCAGCACCAGCACACGCTGCATCCGCTGCAACAACCGAAAATTGTCGAGCAGCGGCGCAAGCTGCGACACCATCAGATTCAGATGTTGAAGGTCTGCATAAGAGAAAACGCGCCTTCCTCGATTCACCAAATAGAGCCGGCCGCGAAATTCCGATCCCAGAATGATGGGAACCGAAAGCATCGACTCCATTTCAAACAGCGAGGCTAAACGACGACTCGGCTCGAACTTCTGCGCGACTGGTTTCTGCGAGTCAAAATCAAAGAGAAGCACATCCTTCAAGCCAAAAATTCTCGCAACCCAGCTATGGGGATTGACCAGGTAGCCGAGGTTCTTGCGAGGCTCCAACAAGAAATCCGCTTTCCCGGCCGGTGAACTCGCACTTTGTTGCAGACTCTTCCGGCTACCTTCACCGGTTTTCCGAACCACAACTTGGCCGGTGTCGCGATCCTCCAAAAGGAGCACACATTGATCGGATCGAAAGGACTGCCGCACCTTTTCCATCGCCTCGGCAAGCATGCGGGGAAAATGCGACTGGAACCGAATTGTGCCCGGCAATTCTGCCAGCGCCCGCAGATTCCGCTGCGTACGCTTTTGATACTCCCCCAGGTAACCGATCAAGCAAGCGAGCACATACAGGTAGGTCGGTCTCACCCAGAAACGGGAAAACTCAAACTGCGACTGGACCGTAGCAAAGTGAACGATCGTATACATGCCGACGTTCGCCGTGTTGCACAACAGTGTTGCCAGAAATCCCCATCGAAAGCCAGCCGTCACCAGCGAGTAGACGTAATACAAGAAGAACGGACTGTTTTCGCCCTGGGAATAAAGCAAAATGACTGGGAACCATAAAGTGTCCAGAGTTTGAGAAACAATGCCGACGTGCTCTATCCGCATCAGGCTACGATCGACGATCCAAATCACCGCGACCGCGTACAGAAAGTACAAAGCGGCCACTCGGCTGGCCCCGGTCGCATCACGAGAAGAGGCTGCGGGTTCAACCATTAGCAGCGCAAACGCCGCGATTGCCAGAACCAGCCTGGCACCGGCAATAATGCGTTCAGTTCTCGAAGCTTCGTCACTCATGCCGCTTCTCGCTCGCCAAGCTCAAGGCGTCGAATCGATGCGTCCTCGCCGCCGGAAAATGATTGACTGGTGATCGTCATAGAGAATCTGCCAATCCTTCCGCTCCTTCAGCGTACTGCACAAGCCATAGTCTACAGGCAGCAGGATCCAATCGACCTTGTACTTTTCCAGGATCTCTCTCCATCGGTAATCCAGATTGGTTATTCTTTGGTACTCTTTTACGAAGTCCTCGCCATACATGTCGCTCCGTCCGTCGAAGAATACCTTATGGCGTGGATGGAACCGGTAGATGAAGTATCCGCCCCAATAATCCGTCGTGAACAGGTTGCCCTTCAGCCCTGCTTGTTCCACGAAATCGGCAGCCTTCACCGGGAACTGCTTGCTGTCAAATTTGGCGTCGGTCAGCGTCTGACCCAGAAACTTCCCCCCATTCAAACAAACACCGGTCATGAAAAGGATTGCAATCGCCGGATAGACCCGGCTCGTAAACCGGTTCTCAAAACTCAAGAGGTTGGCGGAATAACGATTGAATCCCTGCAGTAGCGCCCTAATCCTTGGATGAAAATGGGCATCAGTCTGCAAATCACTTAGGTACTCCGTCAGATGCCGAACCAGAATAGGAACCACCATAATGGCATAGAGCGGAACGTGGCGGACGGAGAACAAAGCCAGGTGGGTCCAGAACACCAACAACCCCATCTCGATGAAACTGAGCTTTCGATAACTCGCAGCCGCGATCACCAGGCTGGCCAGCAGAATGGCCTCAAAGAACTTGACGACAAAGCTGTGAAAGTTGGGCGAGGTAAATTCGGTGACCCGGTCGACCAGTGTGTTCGACTGCAGGTAGGAAAAGAAAATATGCTGATGCACCTTGAGCCCATAGGGATTCACGCAGGAAGCCAATAGGCACAACATCGCAATCCAGAAGAAATGGCTGGCAAGGCGCATCGCGTGCGCCTTGCCAGCTTGTTCAGGTCTCACCACCGCCGAAAGAAAATTCCCCAGGGCGTAAATCAATAGAAGGACCACGCCGATGACAAAGGCACCGTGTAGGTTCGTCCAGAGCACCATCAGCGGAGGCAGCACCCAGGCGATCTTGCCCAAACGCCCGTCCGCAGCGCTTCCCTGCCGTTGAATTCGTTCCAGCAGCATGTACCAGAACAACACCAACAACATGCTGAATAAGTGGGGCCTGGCCAGCCAGTGGACGGCGGCGGCGAAGCCAGCGACGCGAGACAAAAGCAGGCAAACCAGTACGTTGCCTCCTCGTTTTGCCGTCCAGCTAAAAAGCAACGTGAACGTAAGCGCAAACGTTGCGTTGGCCCAGAAAGCGATGCCATTGAGCCCAGCATACTTGTGAATCAGTGCCAGCAGCACATCCGCCAGCCACTCCCACGAGAACCAGGGCTTGCCGTAGTTGGTATAGGAAAAGTAGTCACCCGAAGGCAGAGTCCAAGTCCGAAGGAGGGTTTCCCCGTGGCGAATATGCCAACCCGTATCGCTGTCGTAAAGGACTCCCGACTCGTTCAGCAGGCTTGGGCCGAACAAATAGCCCAGGAACAGAACATCCTTGATCGACGGGAAAATCCACTGGGCAAGGGGCGGGATCGGGGCTTGGGCCCTGTTCATTGGATCTCAACCTGAATGGCCGGAAACATCCGGGGCAATTCTTGAACGCTTCCGCGAAATAGACGGAAGCCTGACGGGGTCACCAGAAAATTCTCGGGAGGATACTGATCAAGCGCCTTTCCCAGCTTGAAATCAGGATTTCGCAGAAACTGATCGGCATTCAGGACAAATTGCTTCACTCCGGGAGGAACTCGGATGGCCTCCACCAACTGGGTCTGCCGGTGAAAGCCAGCAAACAATTGTTGGCGGCCTTCCAGCGAATAAGACTTCGCCAGGTAGGTGTGATACTCGGGCAAATGAAACATGAATTCCCGATAGCCGTTGAACATGAAATCAGCGCTAACGAGAATTGTTTCTTCTGGAGGATAGCTCCGTCGAATCTGACCTGCGATCTCTTGAACCTCCGACTCGTAGCGGCGAATGGCGCTTTGAGAAACGGCCGTATTCATGAACAAGAAGACATACAGATGAGACCCCGCCAGAGAAGCCATCACCAACACGGCCGCGCGCTCTAGTGCCGTCTGAGACCAACTGCGGCAGAGGGTGCTCAAGGTCTGACGCACGGCGACCGGCAACAGAACCATTAGCGCCGGAAGGTAAATCAAGCTGTGGCCGGTCTGAATGGGGTGGGAATAAACGAGAATGAAGAACGACAGCGGAGGAATGAGCCAGGCAGCAAAAAACTGCGCTCGCTCCTGACCTGCGAGCGCACGCCAACCCTCTGCTTCAAGGCGAAACAGAAGTCCTAACAGCAAGAACAGACAACCAGCCCCAGTCCCAAGCAGGAGAAAGTACCCTACACAGATGCTGTTGAAAGGCAGCCATTCAAGCGTCAGGCCATGCCAATTTGAGTTCAACCAATGGTCGCGCAGAGCAGTTTGGTAAGCGGTCAATCCACCAGACAGGTGCGCCATCGGGAAATACCACGCCGCAACGACAGCCAGCAGGATCGCAATCGACAAGGCAATTCGACGCATTCCCGCTCTTGCAATTGAAAAGAAAAACAGGGGAAGCATGAATGCCAGGGTATTCTGGCGAACACCTCCAGCAAGGCCCAGAACCAATGCGGCTAGATAACTCAGACGGTGGCATCCCTGCAACGTTCTCCAGCACAGAAGAGTCAGCCCACTCACCAGCAGGCAATCGAGCATGTTCGATAGAGCCACTTCGCCATGAAACCAGAATGTCGGGCTCGTGGCGAGGAGCACAGCCGTAACGAGACCGGATTCCCGCCCGAACAGCTCTTTCCCCAGTTCAAAAACCACCCAAACGCAAAGCGCGCTGAACACAATATTCAGCGTCACAAAACTGCGATTGGGATCTTCAAGAAAAAGATTGGCCAGCCTGCCGACCATCACAAACAAGAAGTAGCCCGGTGGATGCGGCTGATGCAACCGCACGTCGTAGTGCAACAACCCCAGAACGTATTGGAAGGAATCTAAACCGTAAGGCATCTGCGACAGAAACGGAAAGCGAGACACCAAGGAAAGCAAAACCAACGTTAGCAGACATGCGGAGCGGAACTGTTTGAACATCATGAAATCAAGTACACGCTTTCCAAAGAGGCAGCGCAAGAAAGCGACGGAATCCGGATGCTGCCGCAGCAGTGGAACCCCTTCAGCCAAGCTTCCCAAACCGCTCCGTCTAGGCCATCGCAATCTTGTTGACGGGCACCAGGCACGCTTCGTCCTCCTCGGCCAACCTGAGGATTGCTCGCCACACCGGCAGGACGTGCCTACCCCTGCTTTGGCCGTTACGCGGACTCGATGGAAGCCGATTGACCCACGATTCCCGGCCCGATTCTCATCCCTTTCCCGAACCCGCCAGCCAGGGACATGTACAACAGTGTCGTCCCTGTAAGCACCGATAGAACCAGCGCCCCGGTTCGCCAAGGCGTCGGTTGAAAGCTGATCTCGATACGATGTTGTCCCTGAGAAACATCCAGCAGCATCGAACCGTTTGCCCGGTCGACGCCCGGACTCATAACAACCCCGTTGTCCTGCACAGTCCAACCTGGGTAGTCGAACAGGCGGATTTTAAGCCGAACGGGTGTCTCGGCTTCCACAACCAGACTTCTGTTCTCTGCTGCCCATCGTTCAATCCGTACACGGGCTTGCCCCTCTGAAACGGTGAAAGGCGGGTCGGTGGGCCAAATCTCTTGACGCTTCCAATCAGCCATCGCCCGCGGGTTGTACTCAGGTGCGTTTTGGACGCTCTGGCGAGCTCGATCATTGTGTTCCTCCGCCAGGAAGCAGGCCCTGAGAATTAGAATGCCCGTCCCTAGAACCATGAAGAAAGCCAAGGCGAAATGAAGCAAATTCAGCCAGCTCTGGGTTCCTCGCTTGCGAAACAAGTCCAGGCTCAGGCCCCCAATCAATGCAACAGCCCAGGAAAACACCGAAAGCCACCGTGTGGAGAATTGGATCTGAGGCAACCGGGGCACCCAGTCCCACACCCAGACCGAAAAACGCGACATCAAGAACAGGCAAGTCAATCCGACTCCGGCCGCAAAACCAAGTTCGCGCTTAACAATATTCGCGACGGTCCCTATCCGGAAAATCAGTAGCAGCCCTGTAACTGCCCAGGCGGTCTGGAACAACGTGATGATCTGAAGTAATGCAGTGGTGCGGGACTGAAAGGGCGCATCCTGAATGAAGTCTGCTGCCGGAAAAAAAAGAAAAGTGTTGCGAAAGTTGAATTCTGGTCGGAGTGTGATGTAGTCAATGTGTACGAAACGCTGTTCGTAGCAGGCTGGCAGCAGAAAGAATGCGGCCAACGCCATGCCCAGTCCAACCGCCAAGCCCACGCGGCCCAGAGCAATGAGAAGTCTCTTCCGATTTGATCCAAAGACCGCATAGCCGGCAATGACGAAGCTGAACATGTAGGCGGAAACCAGGTGGGTCAGAATCAAGCCGGCATAGCAGATCGCGAACATGCGCATCGATCGGCTATTCCAGCGGTCCGCGTGCAGCATCTGCCTCAGCAACATCAGAATCAGAGGAAACCAGATCCAGGCCCAGGGCTCAGCATAAAGCGTCCAGTAGCTGACATCCAGCACATGAAACGGAAGAGCGACGTAGACCAGCGCCACAACTAACGCAGCCTTGCTGTGAACAAGATCACGAGCGTAGACAAACATGGCCAAGCCAGACAGAAAGAGCGCAAGAAACCTGGCCAACTTCATGGCAACAATCAAAGAACCCGTGCCAAACTTCAGCAGCGCCGTCAGGTAGTAAACGAGCGGAGAGTAAAAGATGAAGACCGGGCTGCCATAGCCGCCGTTGGAATCAGGCAGCCAGCGGGGCAGCCAGTTGCCTTGCGCCAGGCTCGCAGAGAACTGCTGCACCCAACTCATGTGCAGCACGGAATCGTCGATGACGCAGGACGGGAAGTTCGGATTGGTAAACTGTCGAGCAATCAGCAGCGCGGAGAGCAAGAACAGCCACAGTGCCCCAAGCCAGAAAGCGCGGTGCTCGGACCCGGAAGATGCTCGCAATTCTGGCCTATGTTGAGGCATCAGAGACATGGTGAGACGCAGAGTGAAACACGAGGCGGACTCATGGTTGCTGTAGCCGCCGAAGTCACGAGGCGGACTCGATCGCGGTGCAATCCGCCTCGTGACCTCGGCGGCTACAGTCATTCCTGCAGAAGTCCGTCATTCCCGCGAGAAGCCTGCCCCCGCGAAAGTGCGGGCGGGGGTGTTCAGGTTCTGAGTGGACGACGGATCGCAAACCAACTAGGCCGAAGAGAAACCAACATTGTGAGCAGATAGGTTCCGAGCGCAATCAGGTTCAGAAACGCAACTCCGTAGATCATCGAAGTGTTCTCGAGGATCCCACCCACAAGCGCTCCCAGCAGGTTCGCTCCGAAAGCCGCCGGAATATCTTTCACTGACTGGAAAGCTGACGCAAAAAGAATTCCCGCAAAAAACAGCGGCAACCCGGCAATCGTACCACCAATGACCGTCTTGGAAAGGAAACTGAATCCCGACAATGCATCAGGCCTGAGCCAATAACTAAAGACAAGATAGCCCGCCAACCCCGCATAGGCCCAGTTCGAAGAAGTCCACTTAAAGCGCATCACCAGAGCGTTGGCGAGTAGGATCATCACCAGTACCGCTGTAATCACAACCGAGTTCACCAACCAGGTGGAACCAAAAAGCAACGACAAATCACTGATGCTTTTCACCTCGATCAGCATGAATCCAACGCCCAGGAGAAAGAAGTAGCCGTGGAAGTCGGTCGAACTGGAAGCCAGCACCTTCCGAACCCAAAAGAAACTGAGCAGGAACAAGACACTCAGTGTAAACCAATAAGCAAAGGGAATGGACTTGCTGTGCAGATAGAGGAATGGCCAATCGTCCGTCGGCAGAGGCGTGCCGGCGCGCGGAATGCGATCGTTAATGACCATCTTCTCCAGATCACCCTGGCCACGGATGCCCGCAAGCGTGGCACTGGGACCGGCGATATACGAAATGCCAGAATCATAGGGTGTCTGAAGACACAAAGGTTCCGACTCGAAGACCTCCTTCAGCAGGCGATAAAATCGCTCTTGAATCCATGGTTCGGTTAGCGCAAAACTCAGACAGAGGGTCCCTCCTTCGCGCAAATGCGCCCGCGCTTCCTGCAGACTCTCCAAGGTATAGATGTAGTTGTCGAGCCGAATGCTCGACATGCTGGAAAGCAGTGTTTGCGAATCGAGTAACCCAAAGACAATCAAGTCATACTTCTCCCTGCTCCGCTTGAAGAAAGCCCGCGCATCGTCATTGAACACCCGCACGCGGTTTGAGGTGTAAGGGCTCTCAGGATGCAGGGCCTTGCCGAGCTTGAGGATCAGCGGATCAATTTCCACTGCGTCCACACGAGTTGCGCCGTGTCGGAGCGCGCTAGCCACGTCGTTTCCAGATCCCGCGCCAACCACCAGCACCGATTCCGGGCGCACGAAACGATAAATCAGGTTGTAATAGGGCCGTGCCTGGGCGGTGTAACGAGTCTCCACCGAGCCTTCGGAAAGGTTCATCATGCGCTGGTGGTAGTCGTGGTTCACATTGAGATTGTGGCCCACGATGGGAGAAGCCGGATTCGCTTCATCCGCCCGCATCGGTGTCAGATCAATACGATAGTACGGCGACCAAAGCGCCTGCTTGGGGACAGTGGCGATGGCCACCAGAATGACGAAGTAAACCACACTGGCTGATTTGTTTTTCTGCAGAAACGCTACTAGCAAAAAAAACCCGAGGGCAAACCACGCCAGCGGCGGCCACCCAGCGAAAGAGATCACCGAAAACGCCAGCACTCCAGCCAGACTTCCTGCAATGTTGATCGTATAGGCTGGCAGCGGCTCCAACTTTTCCAATAGCTGCCCCATCTTCTGTCCCAACGCCAGGAACACGCCAACGTTCAGCGCAAAGATCGCGACCACGACGAGCAAGAATTTGCCGAGCGCCAAAACCTTGCTCGAAAGCGTGGCGAAGTCGAATCCTCCGGTGACGTCTCCAACGATCAGGTAGTCGGCGATGGGAAAGGGCAGGAAAGTAATCCCAAGTTGACCCGAGAAAGCCACCAGCAAGCAAAGGACACCCATGCAGTAAGGAAAATAACGGAAGTAGTCTTTCTTGACTCTGGCGCAAGCGCATCCGAGACCCAACCCCAGGAAACTGGCGATGAGAGGTACATTCTTCAGATAGGCAAAAACCCGGACTTCCGAGGACAGCCAGCGAATGACGATAAGTTCGAAATAAAGGGCAAGAAAGCTAATCAAAAACAGTTGGACGGCCGGCTTCTCAGCCTTGGCAAATAACGGCATCAACGACTCTCCTGAAACTCAACTTTCTGATCCGGTAACGGGGATTTCTTCTGTGCATGCCGGGGTGGTTTCCGCAGCGCGTGGAGAAACTCTCTCACCTGATCGTCATCGAAATCGGTTTCCTTCAACTCAAAAAAGGAAAGACTCATATCCACACGCCACTACTGAGATCCCTTTTCGCAACCGCGAAACAAATCTATGGAGACACCTTGAAGCTGATGATGCTCTTCTTTGCGGCAATGCCGAGTCAGCCATTTGAGCGTCAGTTCCTCAGGGTCGTGATACTGGGTTCTGAGGCGGACCAGCCAAACGCCCTCGGAAGTGGCCGCCGAGTCCGGCAGAGCCGAGATATCCGCGCTGCTTCGGATAATGTGACCTGGGCTTTGGTTGGGCGGGTTCAGAAAGCTTCTGGGAATCCCGGTATATCGCATGTGAGCCGCAGCTACAGGCTGGTACCATTTGAACAGCGCCTCGCCCGAGTAGGTGACGAAAACCGCGACCTCGTTGTTCTGGTACCGCTCCGCCAAAAGTTTTGCCGCCGATCGAAAGTCCTCCTTCCTTTCCAACCGGTAATAGATGGAGATCGACAAAGCGAGCTGCCACACAATCAGGCTGCCAAACACCAAAGCTGTCACGGCTTTTGCGCTCCGCCCGGCGAAGAGGTCAAAGACATCTTCAATGCCCGCGGCCAGCAGCAGCGAAACACCCAAAGTGGAAGGCAGGAATAACCTGTCGAAGTATATGTTCACAAACCAAAGACTAAACAATGTAACCACCGCCAGAGGAAGGGCCACCATCGTGGCCGCGACGATGTAGCCTCTCCCGAACTGGCGTTTCCAGGAAATCAGCAGCGACGCCAAAGGCCCGGAAAAGCCGATAAACCAGGTCAGCATTAGAATCTCGGGCAGTCCCCTAAACGATCCCACCAGCTTGGCCGCTTCTGCTCCCCAAAGCGGCGCCATGGAAGTCAGAACCATGAGCGTCTCGACGATGGCGCTGAGATGGAGCGGCCCAAGGATGACGCTCTGCCGGTAGTTCTGCGACTGGTCCTGAAAGGACGACAGCCAGGGGAGAAACAGAATGACCACCAACGCCTGCGCCAGCAACCACGCCCTAAACTGCCTCCATTCCCGCCATCCCGACAGGCAGAAGAAAATCACTGCGTTGGTTCCGAAGTAAATCAATGCGGTCGAATGGGAGTAAAGCATCAGACTGGAGGCTGCAACGTAAAGCCACCAGTCCAAGCGGCCGGCTGGATTCAGACTCCATCTCACGAGAAAAAGCAGCGAAAGCGCATAGAGGAAGCAGTATATGCCGTAAGACCTTGCTTCCTGCGAAAACCAGAGGTGGAATGTCGACAAAGAAAGGAAGAGGCTTGCCAGCAGAGCCACTCGCCGGTTAAATAGCAATGCGCCCGTCCAGTACAGAACTGGGATCGTCGCAACGCCAATCAAGGCGGAGGGAAGGCGTAAAGAGAAATCGGAATCAACCCAAGAGCCCAGTGCATGCAGAATCAAGTAATACAGCGGTGGCACATTGTCAACGACCGTGTACTGGAACAATTCGCGAAGCGAAAAGCGCATCTTGCATGTCGTGATTCCCTCATCCAGCCACAGGCTCAACCGTGCCAAGTCATGAAACCGCGCCCATGCAGCCACGCCCACAATCAAAGCGAGCGGGATGGCAGATCTTCTCCATAGCTCTGCCTTGGCTCTGGGGTTCTCTTGAAACGTTTGAATGCCCAGTTCCGTTCCTTTCACGCCCTGCGCTCAAGAAGCTCTGGTAGGTTCCCCGGTGATACCAATGAACGTGTTCGACGTTTGGGAATCATACCTTAGCCAATTAAAGCCCAAGACCTCAGTTTTTCACCCCTGTCGCCCTGTCGTTACATTTTCGTTGACACACGCTGAACAATATTGAAAGTTCTCAGCACTTTGGCATTCATAGAGAAAAATACTTTCAGGGTTCGCTAGCAAGACTAGGAGTTAAAAAGATGACAGCCGAACACCTCTTCGCCTTCGTTTTGATACTTTGCGTCGGGGGTTTACTGAGCCTGGTGTTATTTGATCTGTCCGTCGCCAAGGGGGATACACTCGCAAAAGGGTTTCTGGGGAAGTGGATGAAAAAATGGGAATTTGATGCCTCAGCGTTGGGTGGCTTCTCTTACCGAAATCTGGTTCTGGCCAGTCTTCTAGGTCTGTTCCTAGAGATGCTGGTGATCCGATGGATCTCTTCGGAGATACGGATCTTTGCCTACTTCAAGAATTTCGTTCTCATCGCCTGCTACATGGGCTTTGGAGTGGGCTGTTATCACAGCCGCCACAAAATCAATCTTCTGCCGGCTGTCATCCCTTTGATCGCGCTGACTATTCTAGTGAAGGCGCCTTGGGCAGGGTTCAGGAGCGTGATTGCGGGTCTGACCTCAGCTCTGGGCGGGATCTCACAGATCCAAGTCTGGGGGATCGCTTCTGTCCCCCTGGAGGCTTCTTCCTTGGCCACCTTTTCCTTGGCCACCTTTCTTTACACGGGAGCGGTCATCGTTCCGTTGCTTGCTTTGCTTGCTCTGACGTTCGTCCCCATCGGACAGATGGTGGGATGGTTTCTGGAAAACGCTGCCAGTGGGATTACGGCTTATTCACTGAACATCTTAGCAAGTCTTGCCGGCATCTTGCTGTACACGCTTCTTTGCTTTCTCTATCAGCCCCCGGCTGTTTGGTTTGCTCTAGCCGGTGCCACACTCACCGCACTGCTTTGGAAGATCCCAAGATTGCGTTGGACCGCCCTGTTGGCATTCTCCATCTGTGCCGCGCTGCTCTGTTTGAGTGAAGGCCAGGCAGTAGTGAGATGGTCCCCTTACCAGAAGCTGGCACTGACTCCAGTACAGGTCAATCACGAAACGATCGCCTATGAGCTGAGAACAAATGATAGCTGGTATCAGCAGATCATTGACCTTTCGCCTGCCTTTGTTACTTCCCATCCCGACCTGTTTAAGAACGTCCCTATCGAGTTGAATGCCTACAATCTCCCCTATAGGTTCTGTCCGAGTCCTTCTTCTGTCCTGGTACTGGGGGCGGGAATGGGCAACGACGTCGCTGCGGCCCTCCGCAATAGCTCCGGGCGCGTGACCGCGGTTGAAATTGATCCGTTAATCTTTGAATTGGGAAGGCAGTTGCACTTTGAGAAGCCGTATGACTCGCCACGGGTCCAGCAGGTACTGGATGATGCGCGCAGCTACATCCAAAGCGGCCGGGACCGTTTCGACCTTATCGTGTTTTCACTGCTCGATTCACACACCACGAGCTCGCATTTTTCGAATATCAGGATTGACAACTACGTCTACACCGTGGAAGCGCTGCAAGCTGCAAAGAGCCTCCTCCTTCCGGATGGGGTCTTCATCATCAAGTTTCAGGTCGACACTCCTTGGATTGCTGGCCGGCTGCGTGGGTTGCTGACAACTGTCTTTGGTCAAGCCCCCCTTCAGATGCAGGCTGAAGCATCCTATACGACCGCCGGCCGTTTCTTCATCACCGGTTCCGCTCGACGCATCCAGCAGTCAATGTCCGACCCAGAGTTTGCAGCCTACGTAGAACGGAACAGCAACTTCGAAACAGAAGATGCCCCACTAACGACTGATGACTGGCCTTACTTCTATCAGCGTGCACCGGGATTACCAGTCAGCGTCCTTCTTGTGTCCGCTCTCCTGTTCCTGGTCTGTTGGCTGGCCCTTGGCAGAACCCGCACCGGTCGTCATTCGATGCGCTGGCATTTCTTCTTTCTGGGTGCTGCCTTCCTGCTGCTCGAGGTGCAGATCATCAGCAGAATGGCCCTGCTATTTGGAACCACCTGGGTGGTCAATTCCGTTGTCGTCAGTGGACTGTTGCTGACCATCGTGTGCGCAAATCTTCTTGTAAGCAGAGGGAAGCAAGTACCGGTTCTCTGGGCGTACGCAGCAATCTTTCTCACAATGGCTTTCAGTTATTGGATTCCGACGCATCAGTTTCTCTTGCAGTCGGTTTGGTTGAAAGGCATCACCGCAACAGGCGTCCTTTGTCTGCCGGTCTTTTTTGCAGGAATCATCTTCATTCAGAGCTTTGCTGAAGCGCGCTTCAGTGGCGAGGCTCTGGGATCAAACCTGATGGGGGCACTTGTCGGTGGGTTGCTCGAGTCTCTCTCTTTCTGGACCGGCTTGAAGTCTCTCCTGATCATCGCGGCTCTTCTCTACCTTGCATCCTATCTCGCTCTAGGAAGACGAGTCCTGGGGGAGCAAACAGCTCGCTCAGCAATTTAATTAGCATTCCGGCGAGTCTCCTCTTTCTGTTTCGGAACCCAACCTTGACTATCGAGCTATTTCCCCCTCATCCGGTACACCAAAAACGTCTCCAAGGGTTCTGAGGAAAAGCCAAAGGGAAGAAACGTCGGCCGAATGCACCCGGATATCGCATTTCCATAGAAATTAACCCCTCCAGCGCAGGAAATTGTTCTCAAGGGCCAGAAGTTTTTGACGGTCAGCGTGGTGGCTTCAACGCCCAGTCCGGGTGCGATCGGTGGGTCCAGTCTTCCTGGCCACGGCGTCGTTGCAATCACCACCAGATCTCCGGGCCGTAGAATCGGCGGGTTGAGCTTGTCCATGATCGCACCCCCCATTTTCTCCGCGTAGTACTGAAAGCCCCAGTGTCCCGCAAAGTAAAATCGCCCCTTTTCATTCTCCAAACGTGAGCGGATCTCGCCGCGCGCTGTATTGCGGTAAACCCCGGCAGCCTCCAAATCACCCACCGCCAAAAAAACCGTGAAAAGGAGATTGGCTGCCAATGCAACAACCAAAGCGGCTTGACGAGGAACCGGGGCGGAGAGTTTCAGCACCAGCAAAATCACCGGTGGAGCCAGAAACAGGAGATAGCGCGTGGCAGTAAACATGAGGCCATACTGAAACGCAAATCCAACCACAATCCATACGACCAGCGGCATGAGGCTCCATTCGAACCTTCGAAGACTCTGCCATCCGAGAATGACCGTGAGTCCGATGACATAAACAGACAAACTGACGCTCAATGCAAACAACAGAACAGACGTCACCCCGTAGCCGATTTTCACCGCAAACCAGACGGAGCCGACCAGAGTCAACCCGAGTGCCGCTGTGAGAAAGAGGGAGCGGTTTTGACTTCTCCAGAGAAAGCCCAGCAGGGAGAGGGGAAGCACTCCGATTCCGGTCGCTGCCAGAATGCCTACCGTGATCACCGCAGGATGGGTGCTCATTTCAGCGCTTCTCTGGTAAGACGACATTGCGAGGAAGTGGACCGCTCCATACCGGACCCAAGTAAACCCACCGAACAGGATCAGCGACAGGATTGGTGCCATGACGATACCGATCATTCCCGCTCGGCGCGGGCGTGCCAGAGCAAAGCAAATCAGTACCGGCACAATCACGACTCCGTTGTACTTGGTAAGAGGACAACAAATGGCGGCGATGCCGGCAACTAGCAAGGCTTTCGTCCGACCGTTGAGTTGATACAAACGAGCACCCGTCACCGCCACCAGAAAAAAACTCAGCATGGCAATGTCTGGCATCACGACCTGGCTGGTAAGAAAGAATGCAGGCGAGCAACCCAGCAGGGCCATCGCAACTCGCGCGTCCACCCCATAGCTGCCGGCCAGGAGCCCAAAAGCCAGTAGCGCCGCCAATGAGAAGGGCAGCATGCCGACATGAAGAGAGAACTCATTCCATGGAAAAATGCGAGACCACAACGCCAGCCACTCAGGAACCAGCGGCGGACTGGCATAGGTGCGGAAAGCCCACTCAGGTGTGCCATTCCAGTTGATGTAAAAACCGTACGGGTCGGCAGGGCTTGTCTGCAGGTGCTCTGCGGCCTTTAGATGATAAGGCTCGTCGATTCGAAATGCGCCAGGCGCGAACGGGAGCTGAATGAGAACCCAAAGCAGACCCGCCCAAATCAGTTGCTTTGTCAGAGCCCTAGGGCGATTCAATGTAATCAATGAATTCAGTGACCCCTTGTTTTCAGTAGCACTGGCACACGTCTTCTGGCTCACCGAATCGGTTCTTCGCCTCGAGAAAGCGAATAAATCTGATACCGGTACTGGGGAGATGTGAATACACGCCGATACAGCGCAGGGTTCCCTTCCAGGTGGCTGGCAACGGTCTTTCGCAGGTTTGATCTGAGACTTGGGCCCAAAACCAAAAAGTCATCCTTGCCTGACACGAGATAATTGGCCCCTGCCTGGCGAATAGCCTGATCAGATACCGTCCAATTCCCCTGTTTCCTCTCTAGAGCCAATGCCAGCGGCAGCACCTTCCGGTCCGTGTGCAGATAGAACAGGACGTCCAGATCGGCCATCAAAGTATCACCGGCCACTGTCTTCTGCCTGATCCATGCGAAACAGGCGCGAGCGTCCCGTTGCTGCTCGGATACACCCTGGTTCTGAATAGCGGCGTAGCCATACGTCAACGTGTGAAAGCCCAACGACATAAGTAGTACCGCCGGCATTGACCATGAAACGACAGCTCGTGGGCGACGAATCATCCGGGCTTCCAGTGCGCCAAGGGATGTGCTTGATCTCGTTCCCTTCAGAAAGAATAGATAAAAGAATGGAAGCAGGGTTCCCAAAAATCTTTCCTGAGCCATATAAGGCCAAGCGAGGAACACCATCAAAGAAGAGAGGGTGTACAGATGAAACAATTTGTTGACCCCGTCCTTCCAGGTGCGCACGAATCCACGCCAGAGAAAATAATGAAAAGGGATTCCGAGCCAAAATGCTAGCTGAGTGATCACCTTCAAGTCAGTTTGGAACGGAAAGAAGCACGTCTTTGGGATTCCGAAAAACAGCGAGATGCCATTCGTCCACAAGAGGTCTGACAGTCCATGGTCATGAACCATTTGTCCCCAGTCTCGAAAGTAGTCTGAGTAGAAGGCGAATCCCCGATGGGACATCTCTGTCGAGTTCACTCCAATCCACAGCAGCCATGGAGTCAATAGTGCGGTCAGCATGAGTGCAGCTAGCACGCAGTTTCGATAGCTCTTGAGGACCAGGAGGTAAAGCAGCACCGCCAGGGCTAGCGCGACGCCCGCCAAGCGGACGTAGAGCAGGAGGCCAGTCAGCAGGCCCAACCAGAGGCCAAACCAAGGAGAGCTCGGCAGTCGCCCGCAGGACGCAACCACGGTGTACCAGAGGATTCCTCCAGAAATCAGCAGGTACAGAGGCTCAGTGTGGATGGAGGTTGAATAGAACAACATTGCCGGATGAACAGCTACCAGGAGCAGGATTGTTATCCTTTCGGTCCGGATAAGTGAACAACCCTTTATGTACAAGCCGTGCAGCACCCATAGCGAGGCCGAGCCGAGCAAGATGTTGATTCCTCGAAACCAGGAAACGTTGTGCGGAAAATCAGGGAATGCCTTCCAGACGATCGAGAGCAACAACGGGAAAATGGGCGGATACTTGACGTGCTTCGGTTCTTCGGGCCATGAAATGGAACGATACTCGCCATCTTGTGCCAAAGATTTGCTCAGGATCAAATAGCTGCCTTCGTCAGAGATGTAAGTGATGTCCTGTGGATTCCAGACCAGAAGGCACAAGCCCGCATGAAGGAGTATTATCGGGAAACTCCAAAACGAACCCCAGCTTCGACTGAGACAATCAATCATGCGAATTGCATCCCGAGGACCATGGCGCAAATTCAGCGTCACGGCTGCTCCCCCGGTTCCAGATCAACTAGACTAGAGGACACTAACTGCCAGGACCGACAGTGGTCAGGAGTCTCTTCGACTGCACAGCACTCATCGCAAGGCCCACCAACACAAGCATTGCCACGACGTTGATTTGTATCGGGAAGGCCAGGTCGTGAAAATTCACGTGAGGGGCGACGAGGACAGCCGCAATGATCATCACGGCGAATCTCACGTCAAAGAGATGGCTGTTCGGATTCCACTCGCCTCTCCAAAACCTCAACAGAAGGATCACCAGGATTGCATCAAACAGGATTGTCAGGGGGACAACGAGGCTGGGCCACCCAAGATGAAAAAGCTGAAACATCTGACCTCGAATGCACTGGGCGTCTACTGGGTTCAGGCCGTATAGATCGACCCATGTGGGCCTTTCGCTCAGCAGCTTGAAGTAAGTCCAGCACCCTTGTAAACCGACGACAAGAAGAGAGATCAGGGCCAGAGACCAGCCGACGACTAGAAACCCAAGAAAAGCCTTCCACCGCTTCTTCAACAGGAGGATGAACAAAAATACTGGAATCGTTTTAAACTTGGCCAGACTCAGTGCAAGCCAGATTCCGGCTCTGAAGTCGCGTGCCCGCTTCAGGTCAATAAAGGCCAGGGTGAGAAACAGAAAAACAACAGACGTCAGTTGTCCCTGCAGCAACGTCGCCAACAGCGGCAGGAATCCCAGGCAGAACAGAACCAGTCGTTCAAAGTCTGGTTCCGATTGAAGCCTGAAAAACTGAACGAGGCATCCGATGCCTGCCGCAAAGAAGCCGAGGCCCAATACACTCGATGCCAGCAAGGCGATTGGATAAGGCAGCCACACCACCGGCGCGATACCACAGAGCAGCAAACGGCGGATGAATCGCAATCAACAAGCCTCCAGCAAATTCGACATCTGAATTCAGCGACGCCAAAATCTCACTCTGTGCGCGCTTTTGAACCTCAATGTCGTAGAGCTGCCGGCCCTTGCCGCTCAGCAGTAACTGCCCGGCAATGTACTTGTCGAGAAAATCGCTATTCCCTTTCAGGACTCGAAGCTGCGGGCTCTGGAGAACCAGCAAATAGAAAGCGAACCAAACAGCAACCACGCGTCCGGTACGCTTCATAGGAGTTTGGGAGGCCTCGATGCGGGGCCAGGTCTTCCATGAAAGGCTTGAGAAGCTTTCACCGAAACGCCATGTCGTTATCTGTCCGGTTTTCCCCGTCCATCAAGACAACCCCCTGAAGGCTTTGCCTTCTTCGCCCCCTTTTTTAAGGGGGATTTTCCGCGGGGCCTGTCTGGCAAGAGCCGTCATACTCAGTTCGAGCGCGAATCGCGGCGGCCGCGCTGGCCGCGGGCCAGAAACTCACTCCCCGGTGCGATGAAGAACCTTCCGCAGTCGATACGCGCTCATGATGACTTCGAGCATGAAAGGGCAAGCCAGCACCCAAAGGCCCGCTGCTGCCGCCTCGCGCACAGACGGCTGGAACCACCAGAAATCGATCGGAGGCCTTGTTTCGGGGACCCACGGTTTCACCGTTGCATTCGGTGTGGATGCTGACGTTGCGCCAACCGCCTGTCCAATCTCCTTAAAGCGATTCAGCAACGGGGAATACTGCAGATCGAAATACAGATTTGAAGGGTACGCATAGGTTTCAACATTCTGAATCACTCCATCCCGCAGGAGTCTCAAGTAGTGCAGGTTCATATCCACCATGACCCCGGCCACCTGGAGCAGGAAGCTGGCCGCGACAACGGCCCTGGCAATCAGTCGCCACGAGAAAGCCTTCGGGCCTTCCCAAGACTCCCAAGCCGCTCCCACAAACAACATCCAGTAGGGAATCAGAAATGTCAGGTATCTCGGCCCCCAGGCGTTATCCCCATGCCAGGCCCTGTATTTGGCAAAGAACACCAAATAGCCTGCACTGGCCAGAATCAAGCAATAGCCCAGACTTTTCCGCGAACGCAGAAACGTTCTGCACCCCACGAGCGCCAGCAGCAAGATCGGACAATATACCAGCACGCCCTTCCCTGGGCTCACCAATTCTCCAACCAACCCACGCAACAGCGGGTTGCTGAAATTCTCGATGTTCCGTTGGACCGCCCATAGGGAGTATCCTGCCTCCCAAATCGAACCGAAGCGAAAGTAGTTGTACCAGAAGAGAAAGGCAATCCAGGGCGCCAGCCCAGCGGCGAACAAAATGCCTTCGCGCAAAAGGCGTTTCAGCCGCTCCCTCACGGGCTCCGGCTTTCCGGAGAGATAGCCGAACAAGAATAGCGGGGGCAACCAAAGCACCGTGGTCACACGCGTCAGCGCTGCAAACCCCAGAGCAGCCCCTGCCAGCACGAGTCTCCAGCGACGCTCGTCATGCCTGAACGAGAGCAGCTGCCAAACACACACGAGCACGAACAAGGTTTCGATGTGATGGTCAAAAGGGCTTTTGGATTCGGCCCAGATCTGGGTGCACAGTCCCGCCATCAGTGCAACGGCCGCGGCCCGGGAAATTTGAAATCCGAGACGCAATGCCAACAGGAACAGCACCACACAGGAGCCGGCCGAAACAAGCGGTCCCAACAGTGAAACCGCGAACTTCGGATTGCCAACCAGAGAGCCAGCCACGAAGAACGGGACAGCCAGCAGGGACTGCCCCAGGCCGTGATGCGTATAGTATCGCCCGTCCACGCCGCGGAGACCCCAGTGCCGGCCCATCTCCTGAGGCAAAGCGAAAGATCCATGCGCCACGAGATCCTCTGTGACAGCCTGACGAACAATCGAATCATCGGTCACGTCAACGATGTTTCCGGAAGAGGTCAGCACGTAGACTGAAACCAGCAACAGGAAGAGATTGGTAGCCACTTTCCGGGTCAGCTTCGAACCAGTGGCATCGCGAGCAGGCAGATTGAAGTTCATTCAGGTCGTCGGCACTCCTCTTGACAGCAAACGGCTGCTGAGCCGAGAAGCTGCGCAGCGGATTCGCCAAGCGTTATGATACCCATGTCTCTGCATCCCGAAGCTGGCAGCGGAACAAGCATGAGGGTAAATCCAATCAGCATGGAGAACTTCGAGCGACGATGTCTTGGATGCGCTCTGAGGAATCCGGGCTGGCCCGAATGACCCATGAAATCAGAGACGGCGACCCAAGACAAGAGCTGCGGGGAGGAAGCCCGCGTTTCTCAAAAAGCCCCGCTAGGAATCGCAAACTGATAGCGGCCCGGGGTGGATCTCTGTTCACCCTATTCATGAATCATTCGGGCTGGAGGAGGTTGAAACGCGCCTGTACCCAGAAAGCTAACTGCCACGACAATTCAAACGCTAGCCGGCCAGTCAATTCATCGTCACGCGCAACGAAAACTTCAGATCGCAGTCAGCCCACCCAGCCCTACCACTCCAGCCGATAAACCCAATGCCCCTTGTCCGCGCTCACGAAGGCCAGCGCCGCCTTCGGATAGCCACTCTGCAGAAATCGACTCGGCCAGTCGATCCACTCCCTGCCATTCCGCAAAGCAGCAGCCGGCCGCGGGTTCCCGGATCAACCACCGAACGTTCATCTGCTTGAGCATCGGCACGACGGTGGGTGCGTCACCCACGAAGGGGGTCGAAGAGGTCACATCGGGGTAGAAATAACTCCGCTGATTATGAAACCAGAAGCGAATCCCCTGCCGGCCCGTGTAAAGGTAGTACAGCGGATCAAACTGTGAAGCAACAATCTCCGAAGCAGGCACGTTCTGCTGAATCCACTGGATCGTTTCCTGAAAGCCCGCCCACGTCCAGTCATGCCGGTCGTAGGGCAGAGCCAGATAGGCTGGCATCTGCCCTGCGCTTTTCTTTTGAAACGCCACCGAAACGAAGAGCAAGGAAAGGTCCCGTCGTCAGCGTACACTTGGTGGGTGTTAGAGACAAACTCACTACTTAATATTCCAGCTTGGTTTGCCGAGATCAATATACGTTAGAATTGGCTTCGCCCGCCTAACATGCGAATTTTGACCCGTCAACTTAGACAATCGCTTCTCTTGATCACTGCCATCTCGGTCATCGGGCTGCTCATCGCCAGACAGCTCGGACTCAGTGGATTGAACCGAAGAGATCTCCATCAATACAACACGTTCAGCTTTCTATACCATGAGCATGAACCTGTGTTTTTCTGGCTGTTCATTGCCCTGTCGGTCATTGGCTATCTCCTCTTGCGCCAGGGCCGGGAAACGACCCTCCTATGGCCCCGCTGGACCTTGCGTTTGCCGGTGCAGAAAAACGTCGTCTTGATCGTTGCCATTCTGGTTGGCACCGTCACAGGCCTCGGCACTCACTTGGTATTCCACGGTTATCCCGTCTGCGTCGACGAGTTCATGACAGACTACCAGGCTGAGATATTTGCTTCGGGGAACGTCTATGCTCGAATCGATCCTGCATGGCGGGATCTTGCGATTCCACTCACGCCGACCTTCGCGATCTTCAACGCGGAGAGGAACACATGGATCTCTGCCTACCTACCGGTATATGCGGCCATTCGGGCAGTCTTCTCGACACTCGGGATTCGATCGCTAACGAATGCCGCCCTGGCCGGGCTCAGTATCCTCGCCCTGGCTGGAATCACCATGAGGGTATGGCCCAGAGAGGAATCATTCCCGCTACTTGCTTGCCTGCTTTTGGCTACCTCTGCTCAGTTCCTGCTCATGTCGATGACAGCGTTTTCCATGCCTGCCCACCTCTATTTGAATCTGGTGTGGCTATGGCTTTACACGCGCAACGACAGGTGGAGCTGGCTGGTAACCCCGTGGATCGGAGTTCTGGCCATGGGACTTCACAATCCGGCGGTCCATGGCCTTTTCGTACTTCCCTTCCTGATCCGGATCGCTTTTGCGAAGCAATGGCCAAAGACTCTCTACTTCGCCTCCGTTTACACACTCGGGTGCGTCTCTTGGCTTGCATGGATGGTTTATGTGAGCAACGGCGTTGCCTCCGGAGGTGGAGAAGCCACGTTGTCCAGTCTATTCGTCCTGCCGGGTTTGACGCAGGCCCTCATTCAGATAATGAACCTTTCGTTGATGGTCTCCTGGCAATCCTATGCGCTGGTATTTCTGGTGTTGGTGGCAGTCACAACCAGGAAAAAATGGACTCCTTTTGAACAAGATCTGATGTGGAGCTGTCTGATCACCTTCTTGTTTTACACTTTTTTCAGAACGTCACAGGCGAATGGATGGGGCTACCGCTACGCTTATTCGATCTTAGGCAACCTGGTTCTCCTCTCATTGGTGGGCTGGCAAGAGTTGAGAATGCTGATTGGTGCGGGTAGATCACTCGTCATTCTGGTGGGTTCCCTCACGATCGCACTTTTTGTTCAGCTCCCGGTCAGATCCCTTCAGGCTGAGCGCTTTGTTCGTCCCTACTATGCCTCGTTTCAATACATGAAATCACGTCCGGTTTCATTCATTCGGCTGGATAGCAAGACTGTCTGGTCGGCAATGGACTTCATGAGAAACGATCCGTTTCTCCAAACAAGTCCAAAGTTTGTTTTTTCTCAAAGAACAACCCCACAGCATCTCGAAATATTGAAGAAAATCGGTAAAGTGCAAGAGATCGGTGGAGAAACGCTAGTGCAGTTTGGACTGCCGATGGTCAATCTCAAAGAGTGAGCAAACCGGTTCCATTAGGTAGTGGGACAATCGAACGCAGCGCTAATTTTTTTCTCCTGTCTTCCGATGACTATCGTGAACTTCCGATCAGTCAATTCTCAGAGTGAGCTGACGATGACGCCTCGTGGCGATGCGGATGCAAAGAGTGGGATTGCCAACAATGGGATGTTGAGGACTTGTGAATGAACCCTACGGCATCCATCTCCGACCTCGATGGAGAGGTGAGTTCCACGCGCGAGCAGCTTACGATCACAATTCTGATGCCCTGCTTGAATGAAGCTGAAACCTTGGGGCGCTGCATCCAAAAGGCACAGGCGAGTCTGCAACGGCTCAACATTCAGGGCGAGGTATTCATCGCCGACAACGGAAGCACCGACGGTTCTGTTGAAATCGCAGAGCGCTTGGGTGCCCGTGTGGTAAAGGTCGCGGAGAAGGGCTACGGAAATGCGTTGAGGGCAGGCATTGAAGCAGCTCGAGGAACCTGGATTGTGATGGGCGACGCCGATGACAGTTACGACTTCGCCAACATTGAAGCCTTTGTCACGAAGCTCGCGCAAGGCTTCGATTTGGTGATCGGCTGCCGAATGCCATCGGGTGGCGGGAAGATTATGGCTGGCGCAATGCCATGGAAACACCGCTGGCTGGGGAATCCCGTTTTGTCCTGTATTGGCCGGGTTTTCTTCAGGTGTCCGGTCCGCGATTTCCATTGCGGGCTCCGTGCGTTCCATAAGCAGGCCTACCTCGAGATGGATCTTCGAACTACAGGGATGGAGTTTGCTTCAGAGATGGTGATCAAGGCAACTTTGAAGTCGCTTCGCATTGGCGAGGTTCCTATCACGTTGTATAAGGACGGGCGTTCTCGTCCACCGCACCTGCGAAGCTGGCGAGACGGCTGGAGACACCTCCGGTTTATGCTGCTGTTCTCACCCACCTGGCTCTTTCTTGTCCCAGGTGCCCTCTTGATGCTGATTGGTGTGGGCTTTGGGGCAAGGTTGGTTACCGGTCCAATGAAAGTCGGTGTTTTTGGCTTTGACACAAATACGCTACTGGTTTGTTCGATGGCTGCGATCCTTGGGCTGCAGGTCTGCCTGTTTGGCTTTTTCACGCGACTATTTGCCACTACCGAGGGCCTGCTGCCTCAGCAACCAGTGGCACAACGTCTTTCGTCATTTCTGACTTTGGAGCGGGGGTTGGTTCTGGGGATGCTACTACTTGTATTCGGTGTTCTTCAGCTTGTAGGGGCTTTTCTTTACTGGCAGGCCGCCAGTTTCGGATCGATTTCCTACCCTGAGAGCTTGAGGAAAGTCATTCCAGCAGTAACCCTAATCACCCTCGGTGTTCAAGTGGTTTTCTCGAGCTTTTTCCTGAGCATTCTCAGCCTTCCCCGCAAATGAGCGGTACTCCCCTGCGTGCGCTACAGGTTTCGGCTTACGCGCCACCCCATCTCGGTGGAATCGAGGTATGCGCGGCGGAGTTGTTTGATACGTTGACAGACCTTGGCTGTGAACTGGCGTGGATCGCCAGCGATGTGCCGCGGGTCGGTTCAAAGGGTCGTCGAATCAGAGTCCCGGCGTGTAACCAAATTGAGGATTGGTTTGGGGTGCCAATTCCAATTCCATCGCCCTTGGCAGTGAAAAAGATATGGCGAGCCGTCCAAGAGACCGAGCTCGTGCATGTTCATGACGTGCTTTACCTAAACTCAATCCTGTCGGTCTGTTTTGCGAGGCTGATGGGAAAACCAATCATCGTGACGTTACACCGATGGCCTTTAGCCTATCGCAATCGATGGGTCACGTTCGTGCAGGATGCTCTGCACCTTTCTCTGGGACGCTGGTGTCTGCGCAGTGCGCATGCTATTACGTGCATACATCGTGAAGTTCTAAGAAAGGCGGAGGCATTCACCAAAGTTAAGTGTCACTTGATATCCAATGGCATCAAAAGAGATTTCTGCGTGAACAACACCGAAATCACGCCAGAGTTGCAACATTCTCGGCGGGCGCACCTGAAACTTCCCTTTGACAGGAGGATAGCTATCTTTGCAGGTCGATTCGTCGAGAACAAGGGACTTCGTGAGATTCGAGCGATTGCAGCTTCCCTTCCAGATGTTCTGTTTCTCCTGTGTGGGAGCGGTCCCTTGAATCCGAGCGATTGGTGCTTGAGCAATGTAGCCATCCTAGGTACCAAGAGTCCAACAGAGCTCAAGGATCTCTTTCTTGCGTCTGATGTCCTCTTGCTTCCCTCTACGGAAGGAGGATTCCCACTTGTCGTGCCGGAGGCAATGGCCTGTGGGTTACCCTGTTGCATCCTTCGACAAACTTGGTTGGCATTTGGATGTGCGGAGGATTATTTCGTCCTCCTAGAGCGCGACCGACTGGTAGATGGAATCGTCGAGTATCTTGACTCCCCTTTTTCGTATTCTAAGAGGAGATCCCTTGCAGGCTACGCCAAGGAAAACTGGGACTGGGATAAATCGAGCGCTGAATATCTCAATGTCTACGCGCAGGTTCTCAGCCGCGAGACGGGGAAAGGGCTTCTGAATTGCCCTTGGTAGCAACGCAAACTGCTTCCGTTCCTTTCTTTAGCCAAGACAGCAAGCACAGATAAGGTGAGCATAATAAAATAGCAAGTGAAAGAAAGACGAATTGCGCCCACTGAACTAGCCTTCCGGTCGCAGAGCTCTGAGCAGTGCCCCATGCACTAGCAAAATAGCACCAGAGTGTGTCCATGGCTGGTGTCTTGTAGGAAAGCAGGTTTAGACCTGCTGCCGAACACATCTGCGCAACCGTCGAATGGCTCAAGAAGAGAATATGTCTGGGCAGGTCAAGCAACGCCCATTGATCTCCGAAGTACTTCCCGCTCTGTGCAGCTTGTTTGGTTGGGATACTAAATAGGAAGGTTGCGCCGGGCCGAAGGTACTCTCCGATTGCGCTCAGCACGGTGAAAGGATCAGGCAGATGTTCGATGACGTTCCACGCGACAACGGCATCAAACTCACTCTTCTTCCACACGCCTGGTTCCAACTGCCCTGTTCGGACGTCAAGTCCACATCTACCTTTCAGCAATTGGGCAAGATCGTCGTTATACTCAATGGCACTGACATCCCAACCCGCCTGGCGGGCAGCCAGCAAGAAGTCTCCAGCACCGCATCCCACCTCAAGCAGTCTATGACCCCTCGCAAATTGCTTTAGTCTCCCGATACGTCTGAGTGTTGTCGTTTGTCGCAGGATTTTCCAGCACGGCCAACCGGCCTCACGCCAAGCTGGACGATATACGTCGTAAGAACTCGCGTACGCAATCTTAAGTTCAGATGGAGTCGGAATTGGAATCTGAGAAACGAGGCCGCAAGACTTACAGGAAGCGAGATAGTAAGTATGGCGCGGCAGAGACTGCAGGCGATCGCTGCCTTGCCGTACGATTTCCCAATCGGTGGCGGCACACACTGCGCAAACTTGATTCCTCTCGGGTTGGTCGCAGCGAAGCATATGAGTTAAGCCCAATCGAGCATCATACCGAAGACCGTTGCCTTAACTGATCCTACAGTCTGTTGAGTCATTTTTTTTGAAAACGTGAGGCGGCTTCCCCGGAAAACGCAGTGCCACTAATCGAGCAATTCCTCAGTTTTCAGCCCTCGGATGTGTCTCCTAAAGGCTATGGCGCCGATCACTCCAATCAGTCCTTGAGCGGTCAAAGCAATGAAATAATAGCAAAGGCTGAAACCAAGGGTGATTGCCATTCTCTCCGAAGGACTCGCACCGACAGCGTAGCTGCTAAATAGCAATACCTCTGCCGCCTGTGTTGTTCCAAGTCCAGTTGGAGATATCGGCAGTGCCGCAGCGCCAAGCATCAGCGGCAAGAAGGTGAGGGCAATGTCGAGGGGAACCTGGATCCTCCACAACGAGAGTGCCCCCCAGTGTCCGACGGTCAGCAGAAGGATGTGTGGTAGACGTGCCAAAGCAAGCAGGCAGTGGCCACGGATCCCAGATTTAAGGAGAGGAGCTAGAAAAGCGGTCCTCGAAGAGAATCGAGGCCACGCTTTAAGGATAACCAAATAGAAGACCAGTAACGTGAATGTCAGCATTGGCAACCATTCAGCTGCCTTGAGGTGAAGAGTATCTCTTGCCTCTCTAGCTCCAAAGAGCACAGCCATTGTTCCAACAAGTAACAGCATTCCAACGTTGACGATGTTTGACAGCGCCAGAGTGTTGGTGATGTCAGTGAACCTCATGCCCAGTCTTTTCAGGCAATAACCAAAGCCGCCCTGACCCAATGCATAGTTGAAAACGCCCAGGGAATAGCTTGCGATGCGAGCCATGACGAGTGACCAGAACGAGCACCTAGACCCAACAGCCTTGATCGCAAAAAAGAGGGCCAAGCCGTCAGTCATGAGACCGACAATGGTCTGTCCACAGGTAAAGAATGCTAGCAAAATATATGAGCCACCAGGATTCCGCTCCAAGAATTGGTAGAGTGGAATCTTCCAAGAGAGAAGAATCAAGATTCCTGATGCAATTAGCCATGGTGCTAGGCGCGTTAGATGTGAATGGGTTGAACGGTTCAGCACCCTTCGTATCCTATTTGTCAGATCAGCGCGGTTCTGACGAGAGATCCTTGGCTGGGAGGGACAGACCGAGTGCCCCGCGGAGGTGAATCTGCTGATCCACCGCCACCATCTAGTCGGAGCTGAACTCGACTTAAGTTAGGGGAAAATTGAGAAGGAGAAGCGTAGAAAGTCTGACGTCCTGACAACCTACAAATGGCGTCAGGGCCTAAGAATGTTATTGTGAAGTCAGAGTGCAGCCAAGAGCGAGCATAGGCAGCGACTTGATTACCAAATCATTTAGTCGCAGACACCCAGCAAATTTCTTAGATCTTCCACTACTGATCAAAGAAGATCCCACTGACAACCACGTTATACGTCCCAGACCGGGTAATCCGGATCTTGACCCTGCCGGTAAGCCTCCAAACGAGATACTGTCCGTTGCTGAAGGTCGAGAGAGTACGGCTGTCAAGCATGCTGCCACTAACCGCGTCCAGAATGTCGATGGTCTGAATCCTGCCATTGGTCGTGTCCCAGTCGAGATTGTAAAGCGCCACTCTATGCGAGTTGCCATCGGTCAGGTTGATGTCCATCTCGAAGCTGTTCGCAGCATACCAAGTGGACGCGATCCGACCGCTGCCAGTAGCTTTTTGAAGAGCCCGGACATCGGTTGTGGAGTTCCGCCACGTATAGTTGCTCTGCCCACTAAGCGTGACTTGTGCATACGATGGGTAACTAGTCGCATGGTCGGCAATAGCAAACCCCTGAGCCCCGTAGACCCCCTTCCAAGTACCCTGTGTTGTGACATTGTTCGTGAGGAAAATGGCACCGGCAGGACCCGAAAGGCTTACCACAAGCGTTGCGTTTGTTGAGTGGCTGAGGTTGCCGTCACTCGCTGTGATCGTCATCGGGAAACTCCCACCCGGAGTGGTTGCTCCGGTGGTCACAGTCATGATCGATGATCCGCCTCCCGCCACTGACGGAGGGTTGAAACTCGCTGTACTGCCAGCAGGCAATCCATTGGCGCTGAAGTTAACCAATCCACCAAAGCCGACTGACGGTACCACACTCAGAGTGTAATCAGCACTGGCCCCTCGGGTAACCTGGCGGGAACTTGGCGTTACGGACAATGAAAAATCGGGAGAAGCGATGTCGAAGAAGATGCCACTAGCAACCACGTTATAGGTGCCTGCTCGGGTGATGCGGATCTTGACCTTTCCCCTCAGGTTCCAGACCAAGTACTGACCATTGCTGAACGTCGACAGATTCCGGCTGTCAAGGATGCTACCGCTGACCGCATCCAAGATGCTGATGGTCTGGATCCTTCCGTTGGTCGTGTCCCAGTCCAGACCGTAAAGCGCCACACGATGCCAGTTGCCATCGGTGAGGTTGATGTCCGTCTCGAGCTGGTCTGCTGCGTACCAAGTGGAAGCGATCCGATCAGTGGCAGCAGCCTTTTGCAACGCACGGACATCGGTGGTTGGGTTGGCCCAGGTGAAGTTGCTCTGCCCACTGAATGTCACCTGAGCATAAGCCGGATAGTTGGTCCCATCGTTGGCAATTGTGTATCCCTCGGCCCCGTAAACTCCTTTCCATGTCCCTTTCGTTGTTGTGTCATTTCCGACAAATACAGCCCCTGCAGGTGCTGAAACAGTTACAACAAGGGTAGTGGTCGTTGAATGACTCAAGCCGCCGCTGCTGCCTGTGATCGTGATCGGATAGCTCCCGCCCGGCGTCGCTAGAGTTGTTGCCACTGCCAGAGTTGACGATCCAGAGCCAACGACTGAAACCGGACTGAAGCTGGCAGTCGCTCCGGTAGGTAGCCCACCGGCTAAGAAACTAACCGCACCGCTGAAACCAAGCAGTGGACTCAGTGTCACGCTGTAGCTGGCAGTGCCTCCAGCCGCGGTCGTCGCTGTCGTTGGTGTGGCTGCGAGACTGAAATCTGGCAAGGCTGGTAGGTCGAAAAAGATCCCGCTGGCAACCACGTTATAAGTCCCTGCCCGAGTGATGCGGATCTTGACCCTTCCACTCAGGTTCCAGACCAGATACTGCCCGTTGCTGAACGTTGCGAGATTCCGGTGGTCCAGAAGACTGCCGCTGACACCATCTAGAATGTCGACACTCTGAATCCTTCCGTTGGTTGTATCCCAGTCCAGACCATAAAGCGCCACCCGATGCCAGTTGCCGTCCGTAAGGTTGATGGCGATCTCGAAACTGTCAGCGGCGGACCAGGTGGAGGCAATCCGATCAGTGGCAGCAGCCTTCTGCAGAGCTCGGGTATCGGTCGTTGAGCTAGCCCAGGTGAAATTGCTCTGCCCGGTGAATGTTACCTGAGCGTAAGCCGGATAGTTGGTCGCATCGTTCGCAATCGCGTATCCTTGGCCGCCATATACGCCCTTCCAGGTCCCTTTTGTCGTCACGTCATTTGCGACAAAAACGGCGGCTGGAGGAACCGAAACAGTCACGACAAGCGTAGCCGTGGTCGAATGACTCAAGCCACCGCTCGTACCTGTGATCGTGATTGGGAAACTTCCAGCGGGCGTGCCCGCGCCAGTGGTGAGGGTGATGGTCGATGATCCGGCACCAGCGACTGAGGTGGGATTGAAGCTGGCTACCGTGCCTGCAGGCAGCCCCGTGGCACCAAGGTTGACCACGCCTCCAAAGCCGGCTGAAGGGGTCACGCTTAGACTGTAATCAGCGCTTGCCCCGCGCGGTACCTCCCGAGAACCAGGCGTCACTGAGATCGAAAAATCAGGGGTGGCAGCCAAATCAAAAAAGATCCCGCTGGCAACCACGTTAACGGTCCCTGCCCGGGTGATGCGGATCTTGACCCTTCCACTCAGGTTCCAGACCAGATACTGCCCGTTGCTGAACGTCGAGAGAGTCCGGTGGTCCAGAAGACTGCCGCTGACGCCATCTAGAATGTCGACACTCTGAATCCTTCCGTTGGTCGTGTCCCAGTCCAGACCATAAAGTGCAATCCGATGCCAGTTGCCATCAGTTAGGTTGACGTCAATGTCGAAACTGTCTGCGGCATACCAGGTGGAGGCAATCCGATCACTGGCAGCGGCTTTCTGCAGAGCTCGGGCATCGGTGGTTGAGCTAGCCCAGGTGTAGTTGCTCTGCCCGGTGAATGTCACCTGAGCGTAAGCCGGATAGTTTGTCGCGTCGTTGGCAATCGCATGTCCTTGACCACCGTAGACTCCCTTCCACGTGCCTTGCGTCGCCGTGTCAGTTGTCACAAACAACGCTGCACCCGGGATGTAAGCAGTCAATGTCACATTAACTGCATGGCTCAGTCCACTTCCGGCGGCCGTAATTGTGATCGGATAACTGCCCACGGGCGTTCCCGGTCCGGTGGTCACCGTCATCGTACTCGTGCCAGAATCCACCACTGAGCCGGGACTGAAGCTGGCCGCGGCTTCGATGGGCAGCCCACTCGCGCTTAAGTCTATCGTCCCGCTGAATCCGCTTAGCGCCGTCACCGTGACGCCATAGCTCGCGCCGCCTCCCACCGCTACCAGTCGGCTGCCGGGTGAAGCTGACACAAGGAAATCGGGCGTGGCCGGCCCGGCGGCCGCCAGAGCCAGGTTGGCATTGAGTATTCCTGATCCGAGATTGCGGCCATCGTTCACGTAGGGCTTCGTGTTGGAAACCATCAAACTAAACTTCTGCGGCCCGGTGAGCCCCGTATTGAACGACTCCAGCAGCCCTGCAACCGCGCTGACGTGCGGCGCCGCCATGGAAGTGCCGCTGGCGGTTGCGTAGTAGGAAGTGTTTGGGTCCGGTCCCAACCACGTGCTCAGAATATCTACGCCCGGGGCGCTGATTTCGACATAGTCACCAAAATTGGTAAAACTGGCACCGGCGCCGTTTTGATCGGTAGCGGCCACGCTCATCACGGCGGCCTTTGATCCCAGAAAATCGGCCGTGCTATTGCTCGAGTTCCCGGCGGCATGGATCACCATGACGTCACTGGCAAGAACCTCATCCACAGCGGCACCGAATCCTCCGCTGTCCGACGATCCCCACGAGCAATTCACTGCCGCGACATTTACACCGGCAGCCTTTTGCAGCGCTACATAGTGCAGCGCCTCGGCGGCGTAGTCCATTCGGATCAACCCGTTTCCACAGAGAAGCCCGAGCAGCGCCCCGTTCCAGCCCACGCGCAGCGGCATAATGCGGACGCCGTTGCCGGTCGATTGCGGCGTGCCGTTGCCGAAACCGCCCGCAATTCCCGAGACACCGATGCCATTATTTGTGACGGCAGCGACAATACCCGCAAGGTGCGTGCCGTGGCCGTTGTGATCGCTGGGATCATTGTCCGCTGTCCCGCAGTCTGCGTCACAACAGGTGAATAAAGAAGCTCCGGTGGCAGATTCGACGAAGTCATAGCCGGTGGTATCGTCGACGTAACCGTTGTTGTCGTCGTCGATGCCGTTGTTGGGGATCTCAGCGGGGTTAACCCAGACGTTGGCCTTGAGGTCGGGATGGTTATGATGAACACCTGTGTCCAGCACAGCCACGACAACACTGGGATTGCCCGAGCGCCGCTCCCAGGCCAGGTTCGAATCGATGCCGCTGGGTGCATGGTGCTGCCACTGGTCGGGATAGAAAGAGTCGTTGGGCGTGATGAAGACGGTGTGAATGCCGATCTTTTCCACGTGGTCAACATTGGGATCGTTGGTGAAATCCGCCAGAGCGGCGTCAAGACTGACGCCTTTGGGAATCCGCACCTTGAAATGCCCGCTTAAGTCCGGCAACGCTGATCCCAGGGGACGCGGCCTGGCCGCGGCAAATTGCCGTCTAAACCGGCCCACACCGTGGCGGTCAATGAGTTGTTGCAACGTGGCAACATTCACCGCGGGTCGATTGGAGCTTCCTTGACTGACGCGAAACCCAGCCCGGATCTCTCTTTTCAGAACCACGATGAACTCATCTTCGACAAACGCCTGGACAGGCTCCGTTCCCTGGACCTGATTCACTTGCAGAACTGTTTCATTGCGTCCCTGTTGGCCCTGGACGCGGCGTGACGTGGTGGTAAAGAGGACACTGAGACCGAGGCTTACCGAACACAGAAACCTGAGAATCGAGGGCCAGGGTTTCGGAAGAGCGAACATGGGGAAAACCTCCACTCCCGCTTCAGGAACCGCCGCAGAACATCAGCAATTCCGTATGAAGTCGGGATCAATGTCCTTTTGCCTAACTTGGACGGGCCAAGCAGGGGCACCAGCGTCAACACCGGGAAAGGCCGGCAGCGAACGAACGCCAGTGAGCGCGAATCCTCGCGGAAGGTGAACTGTGGCCCGAGGCCAATTCTTCCTCGCAAGGAGTTCCAGCCGTATTCAAGATTTTTCCCGGCGAAAACGAGAAAGTTCCATTTCAACGTTTCAAGTGGATCTGATCTGGTAGGGACGCGGTGCTCTGCGTCCGCCTTGCGTTTCCGGTTGTGGACGCGCAGCACCGCGTCCCTACCGCTGAATTTTTTCACCGCTCCCGGTCGCGAGATTCTACTTTGTTGGAAATAAGATACAGAGAGTGAAATAAACTAGTTGGAATCAGGCACTTGGACATCCAAAGGGAAAAGAATTTTCCCTTTGGAGCTATCTCTTTGATCAATTTGGCACAAGAAATCATCGTGTCCACGCAGCCGGTTGAGCATGGAGCAAGTCTGTTCCAGTTTCTGGCCAAGATTGGGAAAGAGTTTTCTCTTTGCGAAGTAGTAATCGCCGTTTGCCTCTTCCCGAATGCGGGAACGATTGGCTTTTGGCCGGCCTTTGATCCGCCGCTCGACCCCGAAGTATGTGCGCTCGCGCTGCCTGTGAATCACACCAGATTGTTTCTGGACAACTGGATTCATGTGCATGAACCCTCGGTGAAACTGGGCCGGATTCAGAACTTCAACAACTGGAGCCGCGACATGGTTCCCAACACGACGACGACCTGCCTTGGCCCGGGATACTTCATGCTTTGCGGGCGACGGTCTCTGGAATGCCGGTGACGCTGAGCTCGTGGAACTCTGGAAAGAAGCACTCGGCACGCTGGGAAGAGGGCGAAGACGTTGCCGAATGCCTCATTGCCTCGTTTTGGTCTCTCGCCCTGGCAGAAGCTTTCTCACCCTCCGAAACCTCACTCCATCTGCCTCGCCTGGAATTCTCTGCTCTCGCCTGGCACGGGTTTAGCCTGATTGCCAGATCCTTCAAAGTAGCCAAAGCCTGCGCCTGGCTGTCGTCGCATAGGCCTTGTTAACGAACATTGCCTGGATCTTCATCATTATCATTTAACAAGCTTCCCCTCTCCCTGCCTCGGGTCTGAGCTAAAGATACACTCGCCCCGTGACGATCCATGTCAATTATGGATAGTATTAGGAGATTTCGTGCATGAGTTCTCAAACCGCCCCGCCCACTTGTATGACCGCTTATCCGTTGGCTGTAAACACTCTGGCAGTAGAAGAGATTTCAGCGGCAAAAGCCGTTTTGGACTCCGGGCTATTGACCATGGGTCGGGAGGTTCAGAAGTTCGAGAACGCCTTTGCCTCCTGGGTGGGGATCAAGCACGCTCTGATGGTCAATTCTGGTTCGTCCGCCAATCTGCTGATGGTGGATCTGATGCTTCGGCGGTCAAGTTCCACAGCTCCATGGCAGACTGGTGATGAGGTTCTTGTGCCGGCGCTCGCCTGGCCAACGACCGTCTGGCCGCTGGTCCAGTTGGGACTCACACCGGTATTTGTTGACGTGGATCCGAAGACGCTGGCCATCGATCTGGATAGCGCCCGTTCCGTGATAGGCCCAAGGGTGAAAGGGATGTTTCTGATTCACGTCCTGGGCCAGGTTCCGAATATGCAGGAGTATGTGAGCTTCCTGTCCGAAAACCAACTGCTGCTGATCGAAGATTGTTGTGAGAGTCTGGGCGGCCACTTCGGCCGCCGGCACGCGGGAACCTTCGGAGTTGCGGGATCGTTCAGTTTCTATTTCTCGCACCACCTCACGACGGTCGAGGGGGGGATGATCGTCACGGGCGACAGCGCTCTTTACGATGATTTGCTGAGCCTGCGAGCCCACGGATGGACGCGGGGCAGATCCGACAAAGCAATATGGAAGGAAAGGTACCCCGAACTGGATGAGCGATTCCTGTTTGTTACCGCGGGATACAATGTCCGCCCCACGGAAATTCAAGGCGCAATTGGCTCCGTGCAGCTCGGCAAGCTGGATGACATGCTCGACGCCAGACAGCGCCTCGCACAAAAGGTCCATGGCTGGGCGGGAAAGTATGCTCCGTGGCTTGAATTGATCGGTGCGGAGCGGCTGCCTATGGCCAGTGAAGCGATGGAACGACGGGAACGCACCCACTCCTGGATGATGCTGCCTTTCCGGCTTAGCCCGGGTGCGCCCGTCGATCTGAGCAACCTCAAGCACCATCTTGAGAGCCGGAGCGTTGAAACCCGGCCGATCATCGCCGGCAATCTGGCGAGGCATCCAGCAGCGCAGCGATTCAAGACGCGCAGTGCCGCGTCGCTCGCCTGTTGCGACGATCTGTTGCGCCGGGGCTTCATGATCGGCTGCCACCCCATTCTCGATGACCAGGTGTTTGAGACGCTGGAATCGGCGTTCTATTCGCTTTCCAAGCTCTAAGTTTCTTGTGCATGAAAACTCTGATCGTTATCCCCTCTTACAACGAAAGCCAGAATGTGCGAGCGATGGTGGAGACGATTCTGGCTCTCGATCCGCAATATTTCGTCTGCATCGTGGATGATTCGAGTCCGGACCAAACCTCGGAACTTGTCCGCTCCGAAATCAAACAACAGCCAGAATGGCAACGCCGGGTGCATCTGATCCAACGCCGGAAGAAAGATGGCCGGGGCGGCGCGGTCCGCGATGGATTCCTCTGGGGACTCGGGGTTGGAGAGGCTTTCGAAGCCTTCGTGGAAATGGACTGCGATTTTTCGCACGATCCGAAGGCCATTGCTCAGGGCCTGCAACTGCTTGGAGGAGGGTGGGATGTTGCGATCGGCGCGCGCTATCCTAACGGCGTCATTGTCGGCTGGCCCGCAAGCCGGAGGATCTTCAGCTTCTTCGCCAACACCCTGGCGCGCGTGCTGATCGAATGGTCCGTCCCTGACTATACGAATGGGTTCCGTTTCTATACGCCCAAGGCTGTCGGACTTCTGTCAGTTTCACGACAGCAATACAAAGGATATATCTATCTCAGCGAGTCTTTGTCCCAACTGCTGCGCGCCGGCCTGCAGGTGCGCCACTTTCCGATACACTTCGTCAACCGGCATCGCGGGGTCAGCAACACCAACCTGCAGGAAATTTCCGCGTCGCTCAAAGCGATTTTCCTTATCGCCTGGCAACATCACTTCGCCAAATGAAGATCTTCTATAACGGCAGCACGGGGAGTTTGGGCCAGTATTTCGGGGCTTCGCTCGCCAAACTTGGGATCGAAGGTCAAGCGCTGCATTCCAGGCTTGAAGACAGCGGCGCGCTCGTCCGGGAGCTTGAGCTCACCCAAGAAACCGTTTTGCCCAAGGCGCCGGTCTTGCTGGTTCAAATGGCGGCTCTGGTCTCAGTGACCGCTTGTGAGGAAGATCCATCGAAAGCGTTCAAGACCAACGTGACCGACAGCATCGAGAACGTCAGAACTTTCGTTCGCTGGGCGAGACAGCTTAATGCCACTCCTGTAGTCGTCTACGTCAGCACAGGCCATGTCTACAAGTCCCCCTCAGAGCGGAAGCCGGTGACGGAAGACCACGCGGTGGAGCCGCGTTCGGTATACGCGAGAACCAAGCTCGAGGCCGAAGAACAATTGAAAGAGCTGGCTGAACAACTGGACATTCGCTTGCTAATTGGGCGTGTCTTTGGCTTGATCGCTCCCCGCCAGCCTTCGCACTACGTGTTGCCTGGGTTGATCCGGAGAGTTCAAACCGGGGCGCTGTCAAACATTCCTGGACTCGAATATTGCCGCGATTATCTGGACTCGCGCGATGTGTGCGATGCGCTGGCTTGGCTCTGCACGATGGCAGCCTCGAAAGCCGTCCCCCTTAGTGTGGTCAATATCTGTTCGGGCAAGGAAGTCTCGATCCGGTGCCTGGTGAAAGAAATCATCCTCGCCATGCAGCCGGACGGACAACAGGAAATCCTGTCCAGCCTATCCGCCGGGCCCGGCCGCCCCGATGATGTTCCGTGGCTGGTGGGAAGTTCCAAGCAATTCGAAGAAATGACTGGCAGGAAAGTTCAGCAAATCAGCCTGACGCAGACGATCCAGGCTGCCGTCCGCGAAAGTTTGCAGCCCTCCCGGCGGCAGTAGATACGAAGCGGCCACGACCGGCTGCGCCCAAGCACAAGATCCTATCCCACTACGGAGTCGCGAATCCCGGTCAAAGACATCGCATCACCTCGCGTGGGTTGTACACGCGCGCGCAAGAACAGATATCCGGCCAGCCAGACTGGAGCCAGCCAGACGTAGTAGGAGTGTTCTGTTTTGAATGCAATTAGAATCAGCAAGAGCGCGTTGATCAAAACGTAGCCTCCCAAGGCCAAGACCTTCAGCCGACGATCACGGCTGGTCAATACCCATCCCAGCGCCTGCACTATAAACGGAAGAAGGACCACTTGATCAAACATCCAGGCGAAGGAGGTGGTGGCCAATGAAGCAAGCAGCAAAACTGGCATCTCTTCCGACCATTCCCAAGTATGCCGTCTCCGCCTCCAGTGAAACACGAACCAAGCAACTCCAGCGAACATTGGAACAAACTGGACCCAAGACTTAGTCGGCCCCAAGTGCAAACGTAGAAAGGTTCCGGGTGTGGGCGTTAGCCAGAGCAGCGGTGGGGCCTGGTTTTGGATCATATTGACATACTGCGCCAAGACCACCGGGTTGAAATATAGAGCAAATGAAGTCGCTCCCAATATCGCCAGCCCAGATCCGGCCAAGACGTCCCAGCGACGCCGGTCTAAGGTCCAGAACACGAATGCCAGCCAAAAAATATAAAAGAGATGAGGTTTTATGGCGAGCATCAGGAGCGCTGCTCCAGCCATCACCCCACGCTGTTGGCGCTCGCATGAAAGAAAACCCACAATCCCCAGCAATAGCACCGGAGAACTTTGTCCCATATGCACGGCCATCAGCGCTGGCAGGAACAACGCGGACAGGCCCCAATAGACGGGCTTGGGTGTCAGCGAATTACCATAGTGTCGCAAAGCCCAATCCACCGCAAAGACAACGCTTCCGACATTAAGAAACAGCCAGAGCACGCGGGCTGTGGAATAGGGAAAAAATCCAAAAGGCAGAGTGAGGCAGAGGGTCCAGGGTGGATTGTACATCGGCAGCGGCAAGGCGTCTGTCCACCCCGCTGGCCTCTGGACTGCAATCAGCTCGTCATTTGAGTAGGGATTCTGACCGCTCCCTTGGAGACGCGCGGCCGCCCAGTATGCGACGAAGTCGTCGGCCTTGAGCCAGCCTTCGAGCGCCAGGTCGCGACTCTTCAGAAGGAGCACGACGCTCAACAAGGCCAGCAGGACCCGGCGGAACTGACGGGTATGGGGTTTCTGCATCACAGTCACCACGGCCTCACCTTTGGCGGAACCCAGCGTCGGGTGCCGTCTCCCACTTCAGCGCTCCGCCGCTCTGTTTCAGCGTCTGAATCAGAAGAAAGACAATGCCAACCATTCCCCAGACGCTCAAATGAATGGGCACCCAGCCCGAGACAACCAACGATGCCAGCATGAGTGGAAATCCAACCAGCCACGTCGCGCGCCGCAGCCGGCGTACCGATGACGAGGTTCCAATTTCTTGATCTGAAATTTGGCCAATCAAAAGTCCTGGTAGCAAAAGACAGGACAGATCATGCAGGTTCAAATGCGGACTAACCAATAAGCTGATCGTCACCAGCAACGAAAACTTCAAGCCAAACTCGGCGCTGCCGGGTTTCCATTCCCCCTTCCAGGCCCTCACGAGCACAAACAGAAGCGCGACACTGGACAGCCCCGTCAACAGATTCGCCACAACGAGGTGCTGGCTGTACAACCAAACGTAGAACTGGGCCCGCAGGTTATGCATCTGTGAGGGATAGATTCCCTTGCGCTCAATCCAGCCGCTCATCTCAACGATCAGCCGCGCGTAGCTCTCGATACCCGAAGGCCCTACCAACGCCAGGGAGACCGCGAGCAAAGCGATGCTCCCTGCCAGGAAGCCACTCAAAACACGCCAGCGCCTTAGCATCAGAAGCACCAGCAGGGTTGGCAGGAGAACCTGAAACTTTTGCAGCAGGAGCGACAGCCATACGCCGGCCGTCGCTTCCTTCGACCGCACCAGGTTCCAGTAGCCCAGCGTCCAGAACAAGAGGAGGGTGGCGCTGTCCTGACCTTGGAGCAGGTTAATAAAAACAGGGAAAAACGCCAGGCTGCCGAAAAAATACTGTACGAGTCGACGGCGATCTTGACGGTGTCTAAAACGCAGTAATAGATAAATGCTGACGAGAAAACAACCCAGGCTGACCGCCAGCCAGACACAATAAGCCTGGAGATAGCTGAGGCCACCAAGCGGGATATACCAGAGAATCTCGAATGGAGGGTGATTGTAGGCGAGAAGTCCATCCCTAAAGCGAAACTGGGTGTGGAGTAAGCGCAGGATTTCTTCTTGATAGGCAGTTTGTTGGCGCAAGTCATACAGCTGCGCTCCTTTGCCATCCCAGATCATTCGCGCCGCGGTGTAGAAGGCGATGAAATCATTGTTCCCCTGAAAAACCCTTTCGCGCAGATTCCAGCCTACAGACACATAGGTCGCGATCAAGACAGCGAATAGAGTCAGTATCCAGCGGTATGGCCTGCGGCTCTGCAGCTCAGATCTAGTCAGTTGAAGACCTCATAGAATTGGTCGCAGCAACCGCTTGGACCGGCTGCATGATCAGCGCAATCATCGTAAACAACAATCGGTTTACGTCTTTTCTTTCTTCAGAAGTGAGACGCTTCTGGTGCTCAGAATCGAATGCGTTGGGGCTGTCAAAGACCATCCAGAACTCGGCGAATCAAAAAATATTCGTTGAACGGGAGGTCGTCGTAAATCGCAACCTTCGGATCATCACTCAATAACTGGCTCAAAGGAATTTCGTTCGAAAGCAGACGACTTAGTTCTCCTCTAAGATCCTTGTCCTCACTCCATTCCACGGCGTCTTGCCGAGCCCTCGCGGGAAACCGAGCGGCTAATTCTTCCGCTGTGGCAGCCTCTAACGGAGACAGGGAAGCAAGAAAATGGTACCCCCATCCTTGGGTCGAAGGAAGTACTCGCACATACGGGAAAGATCTCTGGAGCGATCTGGCCACTGCTTGAAGAATCTTTCTTTCACCGACCGCAAACCATTGCTGTAACACTCCATTGGATTTCAATCTCTGCTGGATGAGACGGTAGAATTCCTCTGAATAGAGAAGGCTTGAACCGGCGGCTTCGGCCGGAGGAGGAGGATCGACCGTGATGACATCGAAGCGCTCCTGGGTTCTTCTTAAAAACCTTCTCCCGTCGTCAATCACGACCCGGCCTTTCGGATCTCTCAGGACCTCCGCTGCATCATCGAAATAAAACCCAAAAGCCTCCTTAACGCTGGGCACCAACTCTACTGCCGTTGTGTCAGCTCCCCAACTCAGTAGCGACCGGTAGGTTGTCCCCATGCCGAAGCAAATGACTAGCGCTGTCTCGGGTCTTGCCTCGTGAAAAGCCATGGGAAGATGGGCCATGAACTTGGGAACCGGACTCAAATCTGTTATGCCGATCCCATTTACCAGGAGTCGTTTCCTGAAGCCTTCCCCAAAAGAGATCACCGTGGCAGTGTGGTCTCTCCGGACCACTACCCGATCCCGATCAAATTGAGGATCTTCGTAGCTCACCGTTCCAAGCCACGCAGCAACCAGGAGCAGTCCAGAAGACAAGCCCGCTCCCCACCGCAACCGAGCACTGGAACCTCTGGCAGCAAAGAAATGCAGACACAAGATGGGAAGCCCCAGGATCAACATCGAGTCTCGGGCCCCGATCCAGGGCAACAGAATGTAGCACGCAAAGAGCGGACCCAGAATACAGCCAACGACGTTCAGAGCATAAGCATTGCCTGCACCTGCTGGGTTTCCGTTGGAGCATTCGTCGATGAGCTTGGGTGTGAGATAACCGAGACAGGCACAAAAGGGAAAGATGCTGACCAGAACGAGAAAAACCGATAGGTGCGATCCGATGCCTGCTGGATTCAGCCTTGGGTCATTGATCACCACAGGTAACAGCGTAAAGGCAGTCAACAATCCGACCAATTGAGGCGTGGGCTTGATGAAACCAGAATGGACCTGCCGCCGGTAATCCGAGGTGCCTTTCCAGGTCGCGAGGAGATAAACGAAAAGCAAAACGGCGAAGGCGTAGACCTGAGTTCCCATGACCGGCGTGAATGCCCGCGTCCAGATGACCTCCATTGCCATGGAGATGAATCCTGTAGTGAACAGCAAGATTTGATTTAGAGGCGCTCCGCGCTTGCAGTGACCGGCCGCCTCAAGTGGGCGCTGCAAGATCCATTTTCGGGTCGACTTGAGTCCCAGCCCTAAGGCAGCAGCGGCAATGGAAAAATTTGCAAGGCCTCCTAAGAGGAGGGTCGTTCGAAAGCCGAGGAGTTCTACAAACACGCAGGCCGTGAAAAGAATGCCGAACAACGCGCCCAGAACATTCGCCTGGTACAGAAAGCTGAATATCTTCGGATTCCCGGTACCACATGCTTCTACGAACGCAAGCATTAAGGGGAACGTTGTGCCCATCAGAAAGCACCAGGGGAAAATAGACAGTGCAATCCAGATCGCTGAGAAAAGAAGATAGCCGAGCGATCCCGACTCTCCGAAACCCAGCAAGGCCTTCTCACCCAGGATGAAAAATCTGGGCACGGCAAAAGCACTTATTCCGATCAGACCTTCTGCCGCCGCGTACAGGTAAATCGCAGAGATTTTCCAACGTTGAGTGACAGCTGCAACCCATCGGCCTGCGGCCCAGGATCCTAGCGCGAGGCCAAGCATGAAGACCGAAAGCACGACAGAAAGCACTGGGGTAATGATCCCGAAAGACGCGAAGGCGAGCCGGACCCAGACGATCTGGTACAACAGGCTGCAGAATCCTGACGCAAAGAAAAACAGAAAAAGACTACTATTAGTTGATGGTTTCTTTTTCATTCTCAACGCGGCCGTCTCGTTCGAGACATCAGGCCCGGAGACATTGTGCGAGATTGCCCTTCTCGCCGTTGGTAGATGGCCCAGAGTCTTGAGACTTCATCCTTTCTGACCGAGAGCTGCATCACTGTACTCTTATCAAACCTCTAGTATCGTCCTTGGCTTCAACTACTTTAGGGACCCTGACGAGACGCAGGGTTCGGCAGGAAACCCTTTCGTACTTCGCCGCCACACTAAATAGACCGCCAACCAAGCAGAGAAACTCCACAAGAACGCCAAGGGCGGCAAACGTTGCAGGACCATGAGCGCCAAGACAAAGTTTAGTCCAATGAAAAGAGCGAATGCGTTGACACGCTGCCGAACCGGCCAGACTCCCCAGCCTGCCGCAGCGACTTGGATGAAGGCTGGTGTGAGGATAGCCTGATCGTAGAACCAGACGTAAGAGGTTGTCGTCAGTGACACCAGTATTAGAAGCGGCATCTGGGCACTCCAGTTCCAACTCCGACGATGTCCGTGCCAACGAAACAAGAGCCAGGCAATTCCAAAAATCATGGGTACGAACTGCAGCCAGGCCTTTTCCATCCCGAAACGAAGTCGCAAGAAAGTGCCGAACGTCGGAGTGAGCCAATTCAACGGGGGCGGCTGGCTGAGAGTTACATCAAGATACTGAACCATGACGGTCGGATTCCATGCCGTGGCAACCAAAGTCGCTGCCGATCCGGCAAGAACAGCCCCAGAGAGGACCGACCAGCGTCTTTTTTCAATCACCCACAGGATCAATGCGATCCAAAACAAGTAGAACAGGTGAGGCTTGATAGTCATTAAAACGAGAAATAGTCCAGCTATCCCGCAGCGGTGGCGGCTTTCAAAATACAGGAACCCTGTGATGCCGACGAGAATCAAGGGATCAATCTGCCCGAGCACCAACACGATCCACAACGGCAGGAAAGCAAAGGAAATCAATAAAGCGATCCATACACCCCGCAAAGTTCCCCTGTAAACTTGCCATGCCCAGCATGCTCCAAGAATCGCAGCCAGGAAACCGGTGCACAGCCATGCGATGCGCCCGACCGGATAATCGAGCATGCCGAAGGGCAACAGGAAAGCAATGGTCCAAGGTGGATTCAGCATCACCAGAGGTTCCTGCTCTTTACTGCCGGCCGACCGTTCTAACTCCATGATGAGAGCCGGTGAATAGGGATTCTGCCCCTGAAGTTGGAGCCGCGCCGCCGCCCAGTAAGCTGCAAAGTCGTCGACCGGAATCATGTTGGCTTTGGTTTCTCCAACAATCTTCCAAGCAAGCAAAAGGCTTAAGAGGACGAGAAGTACACGCCTGGCGATGGTCACAATCGGTTAACTCACGTTGAGAGGCAGGGCAGACTCAGATCAACCTTTTCAGGTGGCCAAAGGCTGGTGTCACTGCAAACGGGGAGTGAACCTGGGAGATGGGTTCGCCGAGCTGTTGGATCCGGCTTTCCTCCAGATTCCCAATGAACTCACCGGCATTTTGCAGATACTCAACTTTGTCTGGCTTCAGTCCCGCCACTCTCGCGCAGGTGGCGTCAACCGCCACAAGGTCGTCGCCGAAGACCAGCACTCGGACAGGCTTCGGCGTGCCCTGGATCGGGCCGTTCCCTTCCATTCCTACAATGCCGTCAACAATCGCGAAGTGCGAGCGCACGGTGCTGTTGATGTCCACAATGCTCTCGTTGATACCGTGCCAGTGCAGGAAGTTTTTCGGCCAGCCATATTTGATCCCAGGGACGATCCCGAAGAGATTCTTCATCGAGAGTGTCATGCCGGCCCAGTGATGGGTCTTGAGCTTGGGCATTGAGACCAGGAGATCGGCTTGCAGAACTGTATCGGCAAAATACAGAGAATCAATGCCCATGAAATTGCTCTGCAAGGCCACTCGGCGGATGTCGTCGAGGTTGAGATCAACGAACTGGGTTTTGGTGTCCTTGAGAAATGGGTACAGCCCTGAAGCCAAGAGAAGCCCGTCCGTGTCGCGGCGGTGTCCCGGTCCTTCACCAACTTTTACCTCTTTGGCTCCAAGCTTTAGAAACGCTTCAATGGCGGCGCCAATGACCGCGGGATGGGTGTTGATGACGGTGTCGCGTTCGTATTCGACGAGATTCGGTTTGAGCAAGACCCGTTTTCCCGCCACATCCAGACGGAAGCTTTTGATTCCATCGAGAATCACACTCGTCAGGTCTCGGTCATAGCTCGCTGCCTTGAGAATCGCCACGCGCGACTGGTTAGGCTTGCGGTAGCCACCCTTCTTCCAGGTCGGTTTTCGTTCTGCACAACCAGCCAATGAAACAACGCCCAGCGTGGAAGCCGCTTGCAGAAAGCGGCGCCGGTTCACATGCTGAGTTCTGAGTGCTGAGTGCTGAGTACTGAGTGATGGGGGCTGAGTCATGATGAGTGCTGAGTACTGAGTGCTGAGAAACTGGATCACTTCGACCTCGGTTGACACTCTAATTTTTCAAACTGAAGGGGTTCTCCCCGTTCAACGACTGCAGTGCCAGCAATGCCAGGGCGGAGGTCTTGATGTTTTGAAAGAACGCTGTTTCGTCATACAAGAGCGTAGCCGCCTGCATCCAGGGTTCCGTCTGTATGCCGTACAAGCTGAAGCAATGCACCGCCATGCAAAGGGCCAGAGCCGATCGTTCCTCTGGAACTGTGCGTTGGAGATATCTCAGGCTCCTTTGGCATTCAGGACTCGACGGGTTCTGCAAGGCAATCAGCGCGATGGCCGTCGTCAAAGGATACGGACGAAGTTCTTCACCCAAGACTCGGGCGTTTCCGTAGTTCCAGCCGCCTTCACTGCACATGCGCTGGTAGAGCAAGGACTCCGCTTCGGCAATGACGGGCTTCAAGGCGCTCCCACCGCTCGCCTGAGGGTTGGAGCCACTGGCAACGGATTGCAGAAACTTCTTCAGGAACAACAAGGCGTAGGAAGTAGGCTCAACCCAGTTCGCCGTATCCGGGCTCCATTTCCAACCGCGAAGGTTCTCCTCCACGTAGGAAGCATCAAAAGAGCGCATCCAGTCTGCCAAGCCGAGAATCCAGGGCCTTGGATGCTTTCCGAAGGAACGCACGATGAACCCGGCAGCGGTGGTGCGCATCGACTCAGTGCCTTCAAAGCTCAGTAAGGCCAGGCCCGCAAGAGCCGTGGCCCAGGCGGCCTCCTCGGTGTCCTGCGTGTTTACCGACCAGCCTCCCCGCACGCTTTGAGTCTTGCGCAGAAACGCCACACCGCGCTTAATCGCCCCACGTGCGAAATCTTCCGAGGCCAGCGACATTAAGGCATAAGCGGTCGCCTCAGTGGCACCCGCCTTCCCAGGAGAAAAGCCCCAGCTTCCATCCATGTTCTGTTGTTCCAAGAGGAAGTTAATGATCTGGGTTCTCACGGGGGCTCTCGACTACTCGTTTCTCCTTTTCGGACGAACGCGAAAAAAACCTAATGGATTTCCGAGCGAAGTCGAAGAAACTGTATCATCACTTGAGTTTGCAGGATTTGACTTCAGAGGAGGAGCCAATGAACGACACGATGGTTATCGGACTGCTGATGGTGGCAACTTTCGCAAGTCTGTGGGGAATGTTTTATGCCCGCCGAAGCTACCAGAACACCAAGAAGATCCTGGACAAGGTTGGCCACTAACAGAGATTGACGTCTGAGGCTGGAGAGATGTCTGGGGACCACTGAGGCGGCAATCACTGAATTGACGCGGACTTGGCTCGGCTGGAAGGATCTCTCCCCAGTCAAAAACTGCGAATCGCTTTGGCCTCGTCGTCGAAGACTTCGAAGACGGTGAGCAGTTTCGTAATGGACAGCAGGTCGTGAACCTTCTTGGTGAGGTTCAAGAGCTTCAACTTGCCACCCAGTTTTCCGGCGGTTGTGAAGCTGCTGACCAACTCGCCAATGCCCGAGCTGTCGATGTAAGACACATCCCCGAGGTTCAGCAGAATATTCATCTCTCGCTTGTTAAGCAGGCTGCGCACGGCGTCCTTCAGAACGACCGTCCCTTCCCCGATCGTAATCCTGCCGCTCAGGTCCACAATGCTGACCCCTTCTACCTTTCGGGTTGTTACCGTCATGCTCACGAGTCATTCCTCCTGGTCTGGGCAGTCTGCTGTTGAATGTGGTTAGGCTTTGCGTCAGGCTGAGTTTACCTAGAGCAACAGCGCGCCGAACAACCCGCCGGCAATCGAATCGCCCGAAACGATCAACCCTCGTTCACTGGCGGCACCAGGGATCGAGACAGCCTCTTGGCAAACCTCACTTCGGTTCCTTGGTTCGGAACCCGGGCCAGCGAAAAGTCGTCCATAAACGACCGCACGAGGAAGATGCCGCGCCCCGAAGACTTCATCAGGTTCTCCGGATTGCAGGGGTCGGGAAGGTGATCAAAATCAAAGCCTCCACCCTGATCAAGAATTCCAACTTCAAAGCGCTCGGAGTTGAACCGATAATTAACGCGGACCACCTTGTCCAAATCCAACTGGTTTCCGTGCCGGATGGCGTTGACAACGATTTCTCGCACTGCCATTTCGATGAAATAAGCCTGATCTGAATCGCACCCGGCCAGGGCCGTCAGGTTGTTGGTAATGTTTTCCACCAGATCGGTGTACTCCAGATTGCTCTGAATTCTCAGGTCAATCACCGAATCTTGATTGTTCATGAAGGGATGGAGAGCCAAACCACCAAGTTGAGAGACATCTACCAGAAGCATTAGGCAGAGGTTCCTGTCAAGACTGCGAAACAGACGAGGACGCACAGCCACAGGGGACCCTGCAATCTTGCGGGCTATCAGTTTTTGGTGGAGGGTGGACCTTTCGGATCCAGCCCTTGCTCGCGCACCTTCAACGTCACGATGACCTTGACCAGATCTTCGATGGGGTTGAGCGCCATGTTGAAGGTCATGCCGAAATCTTTGCGGTTGAACTCAAACTCACCCCGTATGTGTCCGTCGTGTTCACCGTCCAGCTCAAGCACGAATGGAATGACGACCGGATGAGTCGTGCCCCGCAACGTCAACTCGGCTTCCATACGAAACCGGCCGGCCCCTTCGGCAGAGACCTTCTTGGAAGCTACTAAGACCTCGGGATGCTTCTCTGCAGCGAAAAAGTTCTCGCCGCGAATCAGCGTCTCCTCAAATGAGTTTCCGGTCTTGATGCTGGCGGATTGTGCCTGCACCCCGAGGTGCAAGGCTTCCAAGCGAGTGGTATCCAGGTCGATCTGGGCTTTCCAGTTCTCAAACACCCCTTCGATAACCTTCAGCCGGCTCTTGACCTGAAATCTGATTTCGCTTCCTGCTTTCTCAACGCCGTACACGCGCGCCGCTCCGGGCTTGGGCATCGACGGCAATGCTGGCACTGCCTCCGGCGTCTGCGAAAGCATGAGAACAAGGATTGCCATCAACCGGCTAGGCTTGGAGAAAGTTGTTTCTCGCATGTTCTCGACCTCACAACGGTCATCAGACTAATACAAATGGAGACAGAACGGGTAAAGCTAAAATGGGACTGATCTCCACAAGAAGCTTGCCTACCAGAAAGACCTTCGGCGGTTCAGCGAGGCACCTCTGGGAAATCGTCAGATCACGAGAACTGAGCAATGGAAGCAAACATGGAAACCTGGGCGACGACCTGCCTGGTTTCTGTCTCGAAACTCGCAAGGCCATGCCTGGTGCCATTCTTGCGCGCTCTCCAGCGATTCGGCTCCCCTCGCCCCAGCGGGGCGAGGGGAGCTGTGAACCTATTGAAAATCGATTACTTCCGGCGCTGAGCGTGCGCAGGAGCGCCCGCGCCACCCTGGTGGAACGTGCGCTCCGCGTGCGTTTCCACCTGTGGATTCAGAGACGTGACGGAGCAGGATTGGCGCAGTTTCAATCTTTTCACAGCTTCAGGGGTTGGGAGTGAGGCGGCAGGGCACGCCGCAACGATTCCCCAAACCTAGCCCGAAGAGCCTTGCCAGATGGGGAAAGACAAGCACATTCTTTCACAGCGTGGTAATCCCCCGCACCCCATGAAGTCTTCTCAAGGCTTCATCTTCTCCCTCGTTGGGGCGAGGGGAGCCGGCATTGTTAGAGAGGTCGGCGCAAAGCCCCACACCGCAAGACTTTCCGAGTTTCGCGACAGAAACTAACTAACCCGCCGCCACGGACGGCTTAGGCGATGTTCCCAGGCCCACGCGCTCGATCTTAGTCCAAGTGTGGTTGCCCCTGAGGTACTGCCAGATACCGCGGAGCCGCCAGAGTGCATGAATTTGGCGGTAGGGGAAGTGCTCCAGGAAGCAGAAGCAAATGAGACGCGCCAGGTCGCGCCAGTTGTTGTAGCGCTTGTAAGTCATCTCTTCAATCAACACTGAGCCGACGGAAATGAGTGTCGAGAAGACGTAGCCAAAAAGCAGGAATTGAATGAAGAATCTGCGGCTCAACAAACCCAGAAAAGCAGCCACCAGAATGCTCACCCAGCCCAGAATCTCCAGTACCGGAGCGATCAGTTCAAAAAGCCACATATAAGGAATCGCAACCCATCCAATGCGTCCATAGCGGGAATTGAACAGCATGCAGCGGTTGTGCCAAAGGCATTCGGCTAACCCGTTATGCCAGCGTGCCCGCTGGTTTCCGAGCGATCTGAAAGTGGAGGGCACTTCCGTCCAGCACACAGGATCAGCCACAAAATGGACTCGGTACTTCTGGTTCTGCTCGCGCAACTGACGGTGCATGCGCACCACCAAGTCCAAGTCTTCACCAATAGCTCCGCGCCGAAAGCCTCCGAGCTGCTTGCAGAGGTCAGTGCGAAAGACACCAAACGCCCCAGAAATGATCAGCAGCATGTTGAAGGCGTTCCACCCTTCCCGACCGATCAGAAACGCCCGCAGGTACTCCTCCACCTGCATCATCTCCAGAAATTCCCAAGGCAGCCGCACGTCGCCGACGCTCCCGTTCGTGACGCGCGATCCGTTGATGACGCGCACGATGCCCCCGGCGGCCACGACGCGGTCCGGGTCGTTGACGACGGGGGCCATGATGCGGAGTAGTCCATCGCTTTCCAGCATGCTGTCGGCATCCACAACGCACACATACGGTTTTGAAGCCAGGTTCATGGCCGCATTGATCGCATCGGACTTGCTGCCGCCGGCTTCCTTATCCAAGACAATCAACTTCCGCTCGGTGCGGCTGAGGTAAACGCCGCGAACGGGTTTGGTTTCGATCTGTGGCAGATACAAATAGTCGCTTTGGGTGAGCTGAAAGTACTCGACGAGTTGGGCCAGCGTGCCGTCCTTTGAGCCGTCGTTGGTGACAATCACTTCAAAGTCAGGGTAGTCCAAAGCGAGCAGCGAGCGTACCGATTCGACGATGGAGCGTTCTTCGTTGTGCGCAGGCACCAGCAAAGAGATGGGCGGCGTGAGCGGTGAGCGCCTGACTCGGTCAAGCCAGGCTGTTTTTTGACGGCGGTTTTGGTTGACGCTGGCTTTGATGGCGGCCACCAGCAATCGGAGGTAGATAAGATTACAGACCAGGTAGTAGAAGAACAGCAGCGTGTTGACCCACTGCACAATCGGGCCAATCATGCCACCCCCTGGCCGCCTGCGAGAGGGATGCCTGGGCTGGCGCCAGTTGTCGCGCGAGCCAGCGCAAAACGCGACGCTTGCGCAGAGGCAATCCCGGAGAATCGAACAGTTCCATCATCTTGGGAAGTTCTGGGTCGCCAGAGCGGCTCAACAACCGGGCCAGCGCGCCGCGCGTTCTCCAGTTCTCATGGTGCAAGACCAAATCCAACAGGATGCGGCGGCCGCCGCGCAAGGCAGCCAGCAAAGCGGCTTCGGCCTTGGCACGGCGGCGCGAGTCTCCCAACGCCGTCACCAGCTCAAAGACGCCACAGGAACGCTCCAACTCCGAAACCAATTCCTGAATGGCGTAGGCATCCTGGGTTCTGAGCGCAAGGCAAAGGATATCTTCCAGGTGGTTTTTCAACCGCGACAGTGCGCAAGAGGAACGTATGCGCACTTGCCGGTTGCGGTCACACAGGCCGTGCAGCAGGATGGGAATGGCGCGCGGGTCTTCCAATTCTCCAAGGGCGACCACTGCGCGCAGCCGAACGAACCATTCCTCGTCGTCCACCAAACCCGCCAGGATCGAAACCGCCAGGCCTGGCTTGGCGCATGCCAGTGCGCGAGCTGCCGACGCCCGCACCTCCGGCGACTCATCGGAAGCGAGCAGGAGCAGATCCTCGTCGAGGTCTGGCGTGGCTATTTCTCCCAGCACGCGGGCCAGCAGCGGCCTTGCTCCTTCCACAGCCTTCAACAGAAACGTCAAGACCAACCCGGGTGTCGGCCGGCAGTTGTTGATCAAAGCATCCTGCAGCAGCGACGAAGGCGCCTCGAGCTTTCCCGCGCTAACCCGCTGCAGGATGGGAACCGCGGCGCGCGGAAGACCCATCCTTCCCAAGCCGCGAGTGGCCGCACCGCGGCATTCCTCGCCGGCATCGTCCAACCCTTCCGCCAGAGCTGGGATTGCTTCCGGCGCGCGCATCCGGCCCAGCGCCAGCAGCGCTTTGTGCCGTCGCCAACCCCGCCAGATCCGGGCCTCATGAATACGGGCGTCCAATAGCCCGCTAAACCGCAAACATTCCAGCAACCGTTCGACCTCCTCCGGTGATGCTACCTCGATACGGTCCAACAGGATGCCTTCGACAATATCACGGCTCATTCGGCCCAGCACCCAGCTCCTTGGAGGTATCGAACCGTCAACGATCGCATCCCATTCGGCACGCACCTCAAGCACCCGCCGGTCCCGGCGCCAGAAGTAAAGGCGGCGGGCGCCGCGTCGCAGCAAAATAAAGGCGAGAAGCCCGACCACCGCAACCAGCGACGCCAGCAGCGCCTGCACGATCAGGCCGGACGGCCCCATCAAGTCGAGCAGCCTAGAAACGGACGGCATAGTTTATCCCGGTGCCTTTCTTTGGGCGCCCATCAGAGCGAAACTCCACCAGGGAGGATTGACGGGAATCGGTGGCGTCCGATCGGACCGCCGCACGTCCCAATCCGCGGTAGAACCCATTTCTCGCCTCCGATGCTGAGCCAGGGCTGAATCGCCATTGCCAGTCCAGTTCGAACGAGTCGTGACCACCGATGAAGCTGAGGGGGGCGAACGGTGGGATTTCGTAACCCTCGCCGAGGGATTCAGTGTTCAGCATGTCGAGCCGGTACTTCACCCCGACGAATAGCCCGTCCAGAGAGAGCACCCGGGCATAGGCCGCTCCGGCTTCAGCCCGGCGTCCCAATGCATGCAACAGACGCCCACGGCGCAACTGCACGTCGTTCCGACCCGCATCGAGCACGCTGGCCTGATCCAAAAGCGTGATCGCCTCAGCCGACCGTTCCTGCCAGATCAGCAGGTCCGCCAAGCCCACGAGAATGTCGGTGTCGTGCGGTGCGGATTGAAGAATTGTCTCGTACTCAATTTCGGATTCATTCCAGCGATGTGTCCAGGCGAGCAAGCGCGCGCGCCAGCCGCGCGCTTCCAGATCATCTGGATGCTCACCCAATCGGTCTTCGGCAATGACGAGCGCCCTGATCAGCGCTTGCTCCTGCACCAACTGCCGTATGCGTGACTGCCAGTCCTCAGGCGAGGCCTGCAGCCGAACGGGCAGACAGAGTTCGCTCAGCCAAAGACCGGCCAATACGACGGCAAGACTGTTCATAGTCGGACGATTGCTTCGGATCTGCGATCGCAAGACGCCTCCCATCGAAAAGACAGGGCGATCCATCGCCATCTCAATCCAGATCCGCTATGCCATCCGTGGTTGCGGAGAAACTCAGGTGAGCCGTGCAGCCCGGCAGCCTCAAAACGCCGGGAACCTCTACAAACTTATGAGGATTTGATCGGCAGACGACGCAGTGTCATTAGTGATTTGTGGGCATCAGCCCACGAAAGTGCCTCCTGTCGTTGCTCTCCAGACTCCTCTCGCCTATACTCGGTGTGTCGCAAACCAGGCTGGAGAGGAAAACTGTCATGCTCATTCATTGGATCGTTCTGACGCTGGCCCTGTTGATTGTCTCTCACCTCTATTCCGGAATTCGGGTCGCCAGTCTGCCGGCAGCTCTTATTGCCGCAGCCGTACTCGGAATTTTGAACGCCCTTGTGCGTCCGGTGCTGCAGTTCTTTGCTCTACCCATCACCTTCTTGACGCTGGGTCTGTTCTATTTTGTCATCAATGGCCTGATGCTCTACTGGACCGCTTCGCTGGTGGAAGGCTTCGCCGTGCGCAGCTTCGGAGCTGCCATTCTGGGTTCGATATTCGTCAGCATCCTGAGTTTGATTCTCAACTCCGTCCTCAAACCCGCCCAGTAGGGCTGCGGGCCTTGCGCGATGAGGCAGCCTTGACGCCTGCAACCGCTTCCCATAGCATCACGACCGCTTTTGAAGAGCGATCTCAGGAGGAGGATTTATGCTGTTTTTGATCCGCAGGCTGCCTTTGTTCCTGCTCCTCATGGTTCCCTGTTTACTCCAGGCCCAAACCCGCTCTATCGGGTTTAATACGAAGATCCTCGAAGACATCATCGGTGTGAAGGGCACCGCCAACACGGAGGAGCGTGTGTTCAAGTTCTCGTTTCCACGCACTGATGTTCCGGTAACGGTGGATGGCTGGGTCATGAAGCCCTTCATGGGCCTCACGTCCTGGGCGGCCTTCCGCAAAGGGGTGGAGAAGGAGTCGATGGTGATGGGCGATCTCGTCTTGTTTGAGGACGAGGTGAATCCTGTAATGAGCGTCGCACTGGAAAACGGACTTAGCGTGACGGCACTGCACAATCACTTTTTCTATGACAATCCCAAGGTCTATTTCATGCATATCGGGGGCGATGGCGCTTTCCAGACTTTCGCCACCGCGGTGAAGATGACCCAGGACAAGATCAAGGAGATCCGGGCGGCTCATCTGCAGCCGGTAAGAGGGTTCCCCGGTCCGCCGCTTCCGGCCGAGAGTTCCATCGAAGGCCAGGAAATTGAAAAGAGCCTTGGCTACAAGGGCCAGGCCAATTCTGGAATGTATAAAGTCGTGATTGGCCGAAGAGCGACCATGCCGTGCGGCTGCGATGCCGCCAAGGAGATGGGCGTAAACTCTTGGGCAGCCTTCGCCGGCAGCCAGGAGAATGCGTTCGTCGATGGCGATTTCTCGGTGTTAGAAAGCGAGCTGCAAGATGTGCTGAAGACGCTTCGGTCTGGCGGAATCAACGTTGTGGCCATTCACCACCACATGACCGATGAAAAGCCGCGCTATCTATTCCTGCACTATTGGGGAAAGGGTCCCGTGACCCGGTTGACCAAAGTCCTGCGCAGCGCGCTCGAGAAAACGAAGCATGAGTAGTCCGAAGGAGACTGGGACGCAGATTTCGCAGATGAACGCGGATTAAGCGAAGAGTTCGTTCGATTGGTCTCCACAGCCAGCCCCCAAACGTGCCAGTCCCGCACTGCGTCATTTCCGCGAAAGCGGGAATCGGGTCCCCCTTGTCAAATCTTGTCAAAGGGGACAAAGGAGCCTCGACTGGCCCGGCAAATGAAGAAACTCCAGTGGCCAGACCGAAGGTCAGTCTGGCCCTTTCGCGGGAAGACGCATGAATAGTCTCGGTGAGAATACGGGCGATTGACTAATAT
>Ga0163150_10000447_pt1 | contig 77486 bp, 76 predicted proteins | sample OliLakLV19P2IB_FD_148628 | JGI IMG/M metagenome (GOLD analysis project Ga0163150, IMG submission 148628) | Freshwater microbial mat bacterial communities from Lake Vanda, McMurdo Dry Valleys, Antarctica - Oligotrophic Lake LV.19.P2.IB | ecosystem: Environmental > Aquatic > Freshwater > Lake >... | reverse complement strand
GAGCACCGTCAGCAGGTTCCAGCCGTCGTACACAAAGCGTTCGTCACTCCGCTTGGCCCACGCGCTGCCGGTCCAGTTGCTCACCACTTTGCTGATGCGGCGGGATTGTGCGTCGTAGCCAAAGTGCAGGCTCAGGCGCGAACCGCTCGGGCCATCGGCATGGCTGGTCATGCTCACGAGGCGGTTCTCGCCGTCCCACGTCAGGAGCCAGCGGCCATCGCTGGTCTGGTTGCCGTCGAGATCGTAGGTGAACTGTTCTGGGGTCTTGGGAACAAACAGATTTCCCGTCCAGTTGGTCACGTAATCGTTCGTGCCGGAGGCCAGCACGGCCACGTTGGTGACGGGCTGCCACACGGCCCCGCTGTTCAGCACGCTTAATTCAGCGCGGTAGTAATCACCTTTGCGCGATGCGGCGGTGTGGTTCACGGTCACGGTCGAGGTGTTGGTCGCCCTGCCGATCACGTCCAGCCAGCCGGGAACGGTGCGCGCGGTGTATTGGTTCACGCTGTTCGCGGTGTAGGTTTGCAGGCGCAGGTGCGTGCCGTTGCTGTCGCCGCCGCTGATTGCCGACTTGCGGTTGCCGATGTCATCAAACAGGTAGCCGAACTTCTGGCCCAGCACCGCCGATCCGTCGCTCCAGAGTTTCACGCCGTTGGTCACCTGGCCGAGGGCGTCGTAGCCGTAGCTCCAGCGCGAGCCGTCGGCGTTGGTGATGGCGGTGCGCTGGTTGGCTGCGTTGTGCGCGTAGGCAAAGGCGGGATTCTCGGAGCCACCGGCGCTCGCCGCATTGGTGATGAGCGTGAGCCGGTTCAAATAATCGTATGATTTCGTGGTCGTCATGCGCGTGGTGCCACTTTGCTTGAACTCAATCTGGCTGACCAAGGGCGAGTTGGCAACGTAGGAATATGTCGCCACGTTGGTGCCATCGCCCACGGTCGAGAGCCGGCCCGCGCTGTCGTAGCCGTAACCCGTGGAACTCACCACGCTGCCACCCACGACCACCGCGACGTTGGTGCGGCGCAGCAAGGCGTCGTAACGATTGCTGACCACGAGGCCATTCTGCGTCTCGCTAAGGAGCAGGCCCGCTTCGCTGTAGAGGCGTGTGGTAAGGTTGGTGCCGCTGTTCACGGTCGTGACGCGACCGCGACGGTTGTAGGTGTTGGTCACGTTGCCGGTGGTGTCGGAGTAGGTGATGCGTTCGACTTCGCCGACGGCGTTGGTCGTGTAGGTCGTGGTGGTGCCACGCGCCCAAGTGCGCTGGCGCAGGCGTCCGGCAGCGGTGTAGGCGTAGTCTGGCCCGGTGTTGTCCGCGTAGCGTTTGCTGGCCAGCCAGCCGCGTAAGGAGTCGTAGTTCCAGGTCGTGGTGGCAGCGGTGCCTTCGTTGCCAGTCTCTTGCCACGTCTTCATCGTGCCCATGCGTCCCTGCGCGTCGAACGTCTGCTCCACGGGATACTCGCGCGCGCCCCAGCTCTTGGTTCGTTCGCCGGTGGGTTGCGCGGTGAAGTAGGTGAGGGTGTTGTCGGAGTTGGTCACGGCGACGACCTGGCCGAGCGGGTCGAACTGGTAGCCGGTGCGTTGGGAACTGCCGCCGTTGCCCGGCGTCGGCGTGGCGCGGGACACCACACGATCCAAGTCATCAAACATATACGTGCTCGTGCCATTGCGCGCGTCGGTCACGAGCTTCTGCCGGTTGTGGGTATCATAGCCAAAGGTGGTGGCACTCAGTTGCGTGCTGCCGTTCGTGCGCGCGCTGGCCATGACCAATCCATTCTCAAAGCGCGCGGTATTGATGGTGCCATCGGGCGCGAAGCTGCGGCTGTAACGCACGCCGCCGCCGGAGAACGTCGTCTCACTGCGATTGGTCAGGCCGAAGCTGGCGCTCCAACTCAACAAGCCGTTCACCGCCGATTCCTGCACAGAGACAAGCGTGCTGGCGTCCGTGCCATTGGTCATCCACACCCGTGTCTCGCTGCGCTGCACGTCGGCCACGCCGTTGTTCGCCACGTAGTTCGTCGTCCAGGTGATGCGGTCGGTGCCCGCCCAATCAATCGTGCCGTTGCGGTTCATGTCCTGCACGGAGAAGGAGCGTTCGCCTTTGGTATTGTATTGGTAGAGCGTGGTCACGCCGTCCGGATCCACTTCTCTGCTCACCTGCCCGGTAGCGTTGTAGAAGGTCTGGCTGAACGCCCCGTCGGCATGGAGCGTTTTGTAAGGCCGGCCCGCCGTGTCGGAGAACTGTATTGTCCATTCGCCCGTGTCGCTGCCATTGGCGGCGAGTTTGATCTCCTTGGTGAACACCCCGCCGTTGGTGGGGCCATATTCGTAACGCACCGGATGGGCCAGCCCGCCCGTGATGTTCTTGGTCTGTCCGTCGAGGTAACGCGCTTCGATGCGTTGCGGGCCGGAACTCGAGTTGGTCAGCTGCGTGGTGACATTCGTCGTGCCGGACAAGCCATGTGCCTCCGTGAACAAGGTCACTTCGCCCAGCGCATTGGTGCTGGCGGTCATGTGGCCAGCCGTGTCGAAGCCGTGTCGCTGCATGACGACGACCGAATTGTCCGTGCCGATGCGTTCGACTTTCAGGACACTCCCCGCCACGTCATAGGTGTTGCTGTGGGTGATGCCATTGACCTTGGTGGTGAGCAGGCGATGCAAGGCGTCGTAGGTATAACTCGTGATGGCACCTTCCCTATTCTTGGTCGAACCGATGTGACAGCAATCGTACGCGGAGGCCGTGGTGGTGCCATCTAGGTATGTGGTGTTGGTCAGGCGGTTCAAACCGTCGTATTCATGCACGGCACTGGCCAACAGGATGTCACCCCGGCCAGGTAGCACGTCGTAAGCATACTCCTCCAGCACGCGGCCCGATGGCCCCAGGATTTGAACGGTCTTGGTGCCCGCGCTGATGTTGGTTCCGGACGAATCGGGCTGGCCGCGCAACACCACATTGGTGGTTCGAGTGGCATCCAGGCCATAGTGATACGCGGAAATGGTTTTGTCCGGCGCCGTGATGCTCTGGACAAATCCATCGTAGGTTCCGCTGGTGTAGAAACGGTTGGTCGCAATCAAATTCCCGTCTGCATTCCACGCCGCACCCGAGGAAGTGCATTGAATGTCCAAACGCAATCCTGATTTGTAAACAGCATACTGCCGGGCAACTTCCTGATTCAGGATGTGCTCGGTTATTTGACGAGGTTGGCCGACACCTTCCACACCAGTATCGCCAGAGCCGGAAACAACGCTGGTCGAATAGTCATACTCGATCACACGACATAGGCTCTCGTCTGTGGTGAAAGGCTGGTTCAAGTAGCTCATCAATTTTTTACTGACCAGCCCTTCGCTGTCGTAAATGAAGTGCTCCCAGGAGCCATTGTCGTTGGTAACTGCCAGAACACGACCGGTGGATGTGAAGGACCGGCTGTTGGTGTGAGCGTCGCTCCCCGTTCCTAGGATTTCTTCCACGACGCCATCCCCCCAACTGAAGCGGCGGATCTTTTGTACCTTTTGGAAAGTGATGTGGCCGCTGGCATTGGAGACAATGTGCGTGGAGACACGCAGGGTGTTGGTTTCAAACCAATCCGTCGTCCCGACTTCGATTCGGCCCCCATTATCCTGGCTCATCATCAAGCCGTTGGTCAGGAACAAATAGTCGATGGTTTCCGTGGTGGCTCCGCCAAATGTTCGCGTGAGACGTACGGCATTGGTATTGCCGCCGACTTGCTCCAGAGCCACGGCGCTGTGCGGACTGTTGGAGACAGAATACAACCCGTTGCCTCCTTTGACACTGGACACATTCGTTAAGGAGTAAAACTCATAGGTCGACTTCGTCGCCGAGTTGCTGACCGTATTCAGGAAAACTTCTGGAGCACGAATCTGCACTGGACTGAAGCTGGTACCCGCAGTTTGAACCAATTCCACATTGCGCCGATTAAAAAAGTGTCCGAGCGCTTGTTTAAGCGTCAGTCCGCTCATCCCCTGCGAAAGCGTGATCGAAGCATTCCCGCTTTTGAAATGTGCATTGTAATTGCCCAGCACCATGTCGGCCCGCAGCCACCAATCATTCTCTGTTCCTTTGGGGGTGATTTGCAAAAGCTTCGGAATGAGTGGGCCGGAACCACCACAGCTTTCTCCATCATTAACTTGTGCGGGACCTTTCCAATGCGGCGATTGTGCGCCGGGATGGTCGCTCTGCCCGCCACACCCACTGTTACAGCCCCCGAGTTCGAGTGGTTCGAGAGCAACGCAGCCCTGACTATCCATGACTTTGACTGTGATGGTTCCGGCTATTCCACCCGAAACAACGACATTAGAAATCATGTAACAGTCAAGACTTTCCACACCTTGCTCTACAATGGACCAGGTAAGTGGTGAGGTCATTCCACCGAGGAATGGATTTTCTGACACGAACGCGGCCGTTCGCGTGTCGAGTGACGCACTTGCCGTGTACAGCCCGTTCTCCTTGAGGCAGTCCATCGTAATAAATTTTCCGTATAAGCCACTGACACCACTTATTCCACCCCCATCTCCAATTAATTGCCAATCGGAGGCCCCCCACCATGCACACTGATCAGGAATGCAAAAGGTACGGTCAGTTGCTGGCTGATTTGTGCTCAAGAAGCATGGAACGAGACTATCGTACGCTTCCCATTCATTTATATGTGCGGAATTTGTGGCTGTATAATACCATCCTCCGGAGTCAGGCGTACTTGAAACCGGTCCTGCAGTAACCACGCCAGCCATGCTGGCCCAGAACGATGAATTTGTTTTCTGTTTCGCGTAAAAGTCAACCTGGATAAGTCTGGGCACGGCAGGTTGCAACGTGGCGGCAACAATTCGACCTGTTAAAACGCACACAATCAACCCGAATAGTATTCTTTTTGGATTGAAAAGTTTGGGGATTTTCATAGCGTCAATTATTTGAGTGGCGTGAACACGCGCAGGTTGAGGAGGTTGTTGACGTCGTTGGTTGTGCCGCCAAGTGGGTTGCGGCCTTGGAGGAGTTCCAGTCCGTCGTTCACGCCGTCGGCGTCGGTGTCGGCGTCCTGCCAGTTGATTTCTCCGGTGTTGGTTGTGCCGTTGCCATTCTGATCCTCCCAGTAATCCGGCACCCCGTCCTCGTCATAGTCGAGGGGCGTGCCGTTGGCGTCGGTGGCTACGTAGTGAAAACCGATGTCCACCGTGTTGGTGGCTTCCTTCACCTGGTTGGTGAACATCGTGTAGTGGTAAAGGCCGGCGTTGGTGGCGTATCGGCTGCCGGCGTTGAAGAGCGCGTTGCTCGGCACGTAGAAGCGGCCGAGCGTGCCGGTTTGGAAGGCGAAGTTAGTCAGCACTTGGTCGCTGGCATTGACGGGGCTGAGGCGATTGGTGCCGTAATAGCCGATATGGCTGCTGACGGCCGGGTCGTTGGTGATGGGAGTGTTAGCAAAAAGCGTGTCGTGGATGCGGATTTGGTTGGTGTCGGCCGACCAGCCGAGAAAAGCGCCTCCGTAAAAGGTGCAATTGTAGAACTGATTGGTTCGGTTGCCGAAAACTGGCGAAAACCAAGCGAAGACACGATTAAACAGGCAGTTCGTGAAAGCCGAGGCGGTGATCCAATCGTTGACCACTCCGCCGTGGAATTGGGCGTCGGTAAAATGCCAGGGGACGCCATCTCCTCCGGCATCAACGAGCGGCGTGATGTTGCCCAGGGACGTGAACTGGGAGAACCTACCCCGAAGCTCAGGCGTGCCGGCCGGGCTGTCCCAGGTGTGAATCAGCGAATGAATCGGCTTGGCCCAGTTGGTGTTCGCCATCTCCTGCACCGTGGAATACTCGGTAATGGACACAAGCCGCTCCGCCTGCCCTTGGGCCAATAATTTCGCCCCATCGCTGAGGGCCAAGCCATAGGTGGCATAGCTGTTCGTGTTGAAGACGCCGATGGCGGTGCCGGGATCGATCCGAATGGTGGCGTTGGTCAGATAGATGAACGAGATCGCGTAATCCAGTGGCGCGTAATGATAGCCTAGGTCAGGCAAGTCTGTGTCCCGACCTGCTCGAGGGAACCATGTCTGACTGACGCCATAGTAAGCCCCAACCGGGGCAATGACTTCTGGGGGATACGTGGTTCGTTTTCGCAGCTCGGCGCGCAAAGTGGATTCAATATTGGTGGTGCCAGCGTCCCGGTGAGGGCTGGGATCGACCAGGTAATGCGCCCCTGCGCCCACGGTTTGGAACACGCCGCTGCCACTGGCCAGATCTTCCGTCGCAGTTTCGGAGTAAGTCCCCATATCGTTCGGGGGATGTTCGGTCACGTTCACTATCAAACTGTTTTTGACCGTGGCATTGGTGGAACCGGCTCCGAGTACCGAGGCATTATGCACGGTCAAGTGTTCGCCAACAAAAGAGGCCCAGCCGCCACTAAAGATGCTACCGCAGTTGTAGAACAGCCCGTTGTAAATGCTGATGGGCGCGGTGCCGGCGTCGATGAAATACGCGGCATCGGTGACCTGGACATTGCGCACCGTCAAACTGCTGGTCCCGCTGCTTTCAAGGTAAATGGGGACGTAAATGTGGTTGAATCGAACATTCTCAAGGGAGCGGTCACCAGCGATGAAATATATCGCGCCGGCATATGCCTGAGCCTGCGATCCGGTGCTGCTAGGAAGAATTTCCCCCACGGTGTCATCGTTGTAAGACGTGAACACCCCCGGACGGTAAGGATCGGTTTTGCATTCGAGCACTTGGGCTGGATCGAGAAAGAATAAAGTCGCTCCATCACTGTATTTCAAAACCGCCCCCCCTTCCAGGGTGGTGGTCCCCTCCATGCTTACGCTGTCGGCAACGTGATAGGTCGTGTCGTTTTGGAATGTGTAATCTGTGAGATACGAGGAATTAATCAATTGGTAGTCCAGAACGAAAACAGGCGCGTCCAGCGCCGCCAGCTTTGGTCCGGATTCTGCGCGTTTGGCCTGTTGAATCGGCTTGGAGGCGGAAGCGCGACGAAGGGCGGCCGGTTCAGCCAAACGGGCAGGCAGCGGACGGGCCGCCATCAGCCGCTGATCCGGGGACATTTGAATGCGCTCGGCCCGCAAGTTGGGGCGGCTTGTCCCCGACGGCAGGCGTCGCAACATCGGCTGAACGCGCTGATATTCCACCGCCTCGATCAAAATACGCCGGTTGGCAATGGTCAGATAAGACTTGCCCACGCGTGTAAAGGCAGGTTCCTCGCCAAGTCCGTCTTCTCTTGGCAGACCAAAGGCCTTGCCTGGCATCATGGTCATGCCGGCAAAGGCCAGTTCATGATCGGTCAAATCAGGTTCCAGCATCGCGCGGCGCTGAACACCATCCCTTTCCCGGCGCACGACATTGGTGCGAGCCTGCGGGCTGGCCCCAGCCACCTGCTCGGTGAGCATTTCCAAGCGCGTCCGATCCGACAATCCAAACACGAAAGGTTCAGGCGGCTGTTCGTGCAAGATCAAGTCGCTCTCCACGCCGGAACGAAGGTTCCGCACGCGAACAGAGGCTTTCAGCTTAGGAAAACAGTTGCTGTAAATGATTTCGTTCGAGGCGACCAGCCAGCCCACAGCGCTGGTGATCGAGTCCAGCAGCACGCTGCTGCCATCCACGGGATCGAAGTAGTTCACCGCCACCGGCTGAAAACCCAGAACCTGTCCCTGCGGTGTCACCACGGTCACTCCTTCCCCGCTTCCGATGTCTCCCGGCACGATGATTTGATGGGCGGCGCGCGTTGCCTCAGCCCCCGTGGCCGTGATGGCAAAGCTCGTGTCCGCGGGTTGAAACTCACCGCGTTGGTTCCTCACGTTCAAGCCCGCGCCCAGTTCCACAAAAGAGCGGACGGAGGCGGTAACTTTGCCGGTCGTGGCATTGGTTTGCCGGCTGATGGAGCGCCAGCGCGTCTGATTTTCGGACCGGCTTGCTGCTTCCCAGGCGACAGACTGTTGGCTGTGGTCGACCTTTCCACTGGGAACGGTGGAAGGAACACGGTCAGCCGCCCAGACGCCGACGGCTCCGAGCAGCGTGTACAGAATCCATGCGTGGTGGTTTTTCATAACAGTTTTAAGTTTTAAGACCGGGCCAGTTTCGTCGCCTCTCCGAGCAACCAAACTCTCTGCGCTTCCTCATCTCGACCGTCTCGTTCCCAAGAAGTGATCCGGCCGTGATGATTTTTTGAACGACGTTCGTTTTACGCCGGTGCGGAAAATTCACAATACAATAAAGTTACCTATTGTGGACAATAAGAACGGCAGCGCGAGCGTAGGTGGAGCCGATTCTGACTTGAGCCAGAGTCGCAAGGTAACGCCATGAATTTCCTTGAAGCGACGTGAAAGATGGGCGGCGTGCTTGAAATGCACCTGAACGGCGATTGCCTTTTCCGGCACCCCAGCTTTCGCCAAGTCCTCAATTTTTTCCTGCCGCAGCAATTCGAGGTGCCGATAAGTCGAGTGTCCAAATTGTTTTTGAATGTAGCGGCGCAACGTGCGCTCTTGCACGTCGAGCAGGTTGGCGAGGCGGTAGGAACAATACCCCGCTTCCCGAGCTCGCTCGGGCCAGTCCGAAACCTTTTCCAAATCCTGCGTGATGCGACTTGTTCTCATAACATCCCATGTTGTGATTGTGTGGAACCCCATTGTTTTTAACCGACACTGACCAGCCTCAAAAAAGAGAGAGCTGAGCAATAAACGGATGTGAACACATCGAGTCCCTGCTGGAGAAAAATTCTGTGAAGTTACTTCGCCCGACACGCACTTGACCGGGCAAAGGAAGTAAGAACAGAAAACGCTCATCGTTTACTTTTGGCAAGCCAAAACATCAGCCTCGCTCGTTGACTCGCCAAACTTCGGGCGAATCGTTAAGATTTTCCAAGATGCCCGTGCCTTTACCTTGTCCCTTTTGCAACCAGCCGTACGTGTTCCATCACGATGCGGTTTCGGTGTGTCCGTCCTGCGAACTGGAAATCGCTCCGCGCTGTGAGGAGACCCCACGCATTCAGAGCAAACGATTGCCCCGATGGGTCTATTGGACGCTTGGGCCGACGTGCTTCGTCGGCCTGTTCTTGTTTCCCCCTTACGGAGCGGCCTTCAGCTTCACTCTGTTCCTCGGATTGCTTTTTTGCTCCGGCTCTGAAGGTGACAGATGCGGCCATTGCGGAGCCGAACTCCGTCACCCTCACGCCAAATCATGTCTCACCTGCTGGTCTGAATTGGAGGGATTCGTCTCGTGAGGAAAACCATGGTGGCATTGCCAGTCTCGGAGGCAGCGCTTTTGCGTGCTGCCGAAGGCTGGCTTGAACTTGGAGATTGCCTCAGTGCGTTCGAGGAATTGGAAACTATCCCGCCCCTGCATCGAGCGCACGTGTCGTTCTCAACGGATTTCCTTGAGCTGGAACGCCCACGCTAGAGCCGCTGCGTCGAAGATGCCCATGCCGTGCGCCTCGCTGTTCCAAGGCCGGCGTTTGCCCGGGAGCCGAGAAGCGAGTTCTTCAGGAAATTCTTGGGCGAGCATGGTCGCCAAGGCGTGCTTGGTTCCCGGCTGGTCCGCAAAGAACACCTTCCGGGTCTGTTGTTGCGAGAGCAAAATCACTTTGACGTGCTGGCTCTGGGCCTGTGATTTCAATGCGGCGATGAGCTTCTGAATCCGTTGACATCGCCGGGAGTTCCGGCAGTTCTCCAGCACCAGCACGTGAGGCCGGTAAAGTTCGGTGAGCTGCCTGGCTTTCTTGAGGCTGTCCGCATTCTTGTTCTGTTTCTTGACGCTCTTCACGCCCCAATCAACAAGAGCGTGCGGCGTTTCCAAGACGACGAAGCCCAGGCCTTTGCTCGACGGAGCGAAGGCCAAGATGCGCCGGGGTTTTTGAGGGTGGTGAATCATGATGAAAATTAAGATTAACGGTTAATGATGGATGGCGTGCCCGTGGCGCTCTGCTTGGGCTTCCGGCTCTTCTTTTGCGCTTCGAGTAGCGCGGCCCGGCGCGCCACCTTCACTTCCAGGTCCCGGCACAGTCCGCCAAAAAGTTCTCGTGCCGGCTTCTTGAGGATGATTTCCAGAGCCAAAGCAGTCTCCAAACTCGGCACGCGGGTGAAGCTTTCGTAGCGACTCACCTTGGCTCCGCTCTGTGAACCCAGGAGAAAAGCCAATTCATCTTGGGAAAGGCCCAGACGCTTTCGATGGGAACGCAGATAGTTGGGAAGAAGTCGTGTTGACATGGTGGTGGTCGTCGAAAAACTCAGAACGAGTGTGTTCAGAGTAGCGGAACGGGAGATTTGCCCAAGGGGCACAAACTTGCCGCGCACGGCAACCTTACAAAAACCTCCGGGCAGTTGGCCCGGTGTTTGAGGTTGATTATTAAAACACAATATCATCTTTTAGTCAATGTTGACGGCCTTTTGGTTCGCGTCAGGCCAAGAGCATCGTCCTTCCGTCACGGCAGCACAGTTTGCCGTGCAGCACAACTTTCGGCTCCTTTGGTGGAATGCCGCGAGGCGTAAAATGAGCGCATGAAAACATCACAACAACTGAGTCGTGAGGCATTGGCCGAGTTCAAGGCGGCGTATCAGGAGGAATTTGGGGAGGATCTCTCAGACGCACAAGCCCACGAGATGGCTGTACGCTTGCTCCGCTTCTTCGGCATCTTGCAGAAGCCGCCCACTGCGTAAAGTTATCCACCGTCCAGCACCTTTGACGGTTTTGTCATTCGTACGTTAGGATCGTGTACCCCTCAAAAGCGGTCATTCACCACCATGCTTCCCTTCCTCATCTATTGCCGCAAATCCAGCGAAGCCGAAGACCGGCAGGTTCTTTCCATTGAATCCCAGACGCGTGAGCTGGAGGAGCTGGGGCGCAAGCTCAACCTGCCGATGGAGATCCTGAGCGAATCTCGCTCCGCCAAGGAACCCGGACGTCCGGTGTTCAACCAGATGATGCAGCGCCTGTACCGGGGCGAAGCCGCCGGCATCATCTGCTGGAAACTGGATCGCCTGGCCCGCAACCCCGTCGATGGCGGCTCCATCATCTGGGCCATCAAGCAACACGGCATCAAGGTCCTCACGCCTGCCCAGAGTTACGCCCGAGAGGATGACAACATCATCCTCATGTACATCGAGTTCGGCATGGCGCAAAAATACGTGGACGATCTCAGCAAGAACGTGAAGCGTGGGCTCAAGACAAAGATTGAAAACGGCTGGTTTCCGGGCATCGCCCCGCCCGGATATCTTAACCATGCCGACCTGATGACCGGCGCCCATACCCTCGTGAAAGACCCGGAGCGATTTCCGCTCATCCGGCGCATGTGGGATCTGATGCTGACGGGCCTGTACACCCGCTCGGCCATTCTCGCCATCGCCAACGACGAGTGGGGGTATCGAACCCGGCAAACCCGCAAATGCGGAGGCAAGCCGCTCGGCCGCAGTGCTGTTTACCAGATGTTCAACCGTCATTTCTATTACGGCGCGTTTGAGTACCCCAAAGGAAGCGGTCGGCTCCATGCCGGCCAGCACGAGGCGATGATCACGGAGGCGGAGTTCGACAAGGTGCAAGCGCTTTTGGGAAACGATGGCAGCCCTCGTCCACAGAAGAATTTCGAGTTTGCCTTCACCGGTTTCATTCACTGCGGAGAGTGCGACCGCATGGTGACCGCGGAGGAAAAGCATCAGGTCATCTGCGGCACCTGCCGGCTCAAGTTTGCGCATCGAACCCGCACGGCTTGCCCTCGTTGTCAGACGCCCATCAAGGGAACGAAAAATCATGTCTTCCTGCGCTATGCGTATTACCACTGTTCAAAAAGCAAGCGTCCCGCCTGTCGGCAAAAGTGCGTGAGCGGACAGGAACTGGAAAAGCAAATCGACCAGTACTTGGCCCGCATCCAGATCTCCAAAAGTTTCAAGGAATGGGCCACCAAGTATCTGCACGAAATGCACGACGCCGAAATCAACTCGCGAAAGGCCATCGTTCAAGTCCAGGCAAAGGCCCTGCTGGACGGACAGCGGCGCATCGCCAACTTGGTGAAGTTAAAAACCTCACCCGACAACACCGATGGTGCCTTGTTATCCGATGAAGAATACGTGCAACAGCGTGCCGCACTGCTCCGGGAACAATCCGTCCTTGAGCAAGCCGCCAGACAGGCCGGAAATCAAAATGACCGGTGCGTGAAACTGGCCGAGGAAACTTTGGAACTCGCGCATTCGGCCCAGATCCGGTTCGCCAAGGGTGACGCCCTGACCAAAAAAGAGATTCTGACCACGATTGGATCGAACCTAACTCTGAGCACCAAAAAGCTGAGGATTGAAGCCAGAAAACCGTTCTACTTCCTTGAAGAGTGCGAGAACCCTGAACGAACCGAAACAGAGCCAATCGAACCTGAAAATATCGGCTCCACACAAGGCTGGAATGCCCGAATTGTACCCGACTGTCCCTCAATGCGGGGACAAGCGGACGATGTTCGAACCTACGGGGAGCGCGAGCGGCGGATGATTCGGTCCATCTACCGGTATTTTCTGAGACGGGAAACGTGTCGCTGTGACGAGTGCCAAGATGTGTTCTTCGACACTCGAGCCAGGATAGCACGCATGGAGAAACGCCCAAGGTGGAATGATTTGCCGAGAGCGGCAAGAGAGTGCCTGTTTAAGCTGCCAGAATAATTGCTTCAACGGAGACGATGACTTGCATTCTGTAATAATAAGAAAACCGACTCAGGAGTCGGTTTTAATGGTCTTGCCATTAGGCTCAGTCATCCAACAATCAATCCAAAACGAGCCTGTATCATAAACCTTAAGCAGGGCGCACTCTTCGCTAATATGCAGATCTCCAGAAACAACCCTGAAGGTCATGACAGAAAAAGAAGCTTTGGGCATCCGATGATCGAGTTCGCAAACTAGATCACGAATGTTCTCCGGCACGAAGCCTTCGTAGTCGGCAAAGTTAACCTCCGCCCACTCTCGATGCGGCAAATTGCCCGGCAACTGGCTTCCGAAACAACAAAGTACAGTACCGATCAATAGAGGTGTGATAACATGGACAAACCAGAAAAGACTTCCTGTAGGATTTGGCCATCCGAAGCTTGAACCAAGGACCGCAAGGGCATAAGATGCCGCCACAGATGCACAAACAAGCAGGCATGACATTTTAAGCCAATATGTGATCAACATCCTGTTAAACTTTTTCCTACCCGCATCTGCGATACTCTTTTGAAATCGAAGCACCGAAGAATCCGTAAAAGGCTCTAAGCCGATAACGTGAAGCATGTGTCTCGCTCTGCTGGGCAATGGTTTTCGATAGCGAACAGGTGTGATGGAAGCTTTTGAAACCTTTGAGGTCTCGGTGGAATACGAATGGTAATCATCGGCTCGTTCGAGAAGGAACAATGAGAGCATTTGCGGCCTTTCTGCTGCAAACTTGTTGTCTGCAACCTCAGGCGCAAAACCGCGCGGCCAAGGCTGCAGACATCTGCTTATCTCCAAAAACTGCTACAAGCCTACCATGATAAGTCCACACGTACAATGACGCTGGATTCAAATCGTTAGTCAGTGGTCTCTGAACGGTTCAGCGGAGAGCTTGTAGCATCGATGGGGGATCTAAATACTTCCGTCTCACTCGGCTGCCAATTTGGAATTAAATCTCTTAAAAGCCCTGGTTGGTGCCTAAATGTAAGCCAGGCCACCTGTAATGTGTTAACCAGTTCGCGCCTTCGGAGGCGATGAAACTCTTTTTCTATTCTAATTTGAGCAGCCTGCCCACCAAAACCAACTAAAATGACTAGAACGCCGCAATGAAATCCAATGACAGCAATCTCAGCCAGTTTCTGTACTACAATCGAATAGTTTATGGAGTAGAAATAGGAGCAGGATATGCCACAAAACAGGACGAGTAGGGTGGTGGTTATCAACATGACCTTAACGTACATGTTGTACTCATCTACAAATGGCCTATCTGGCCCTCGTGGTTTGAAGCGTCTTTTAGCCGTGAACCGAGCAACCCAAACTCCAATTAGCACGATCGCAATAGTGGCGATCGGAAAACCATGCTTCCACTTCAGATCCGGCTCGGTCACTCTGTGAAAGAACACATAGAACTGGATCGCCGAGAGAGAAACGACGACCAAGCCGAGAATTAACGCCAGCCATGATAACGAGCGCGCTAGGTACCACGCACTCGAAAGAATCCTGACGGAGGCTTCTTGCTTCGCCAGTTCCACGAATGCGGCGGGAAAGTAGGTGCGGATGCGGAGCTTCATTAAATCCACGAACTCTACGGTGCAGGACGCATGTGTTTTTTTATCCTCTGTGGACCATGGAACCATTTTGGCCAACTCCCCCAACTTTTTTGAAGATAAAGAATCTTTTAGGTTGGTATACGGAAAATAGCATTCTTTATGCGTCCTAGCAGGACCGTGATAAAGATCTGCCAGCTTTTCGGCCGTTTCATCGATGTGATCTTTCGAATTGTGACCGTGTGCGGCCTTTAGGGCTTCGTCAGGCCAGCTTTTCGGAGCGGCAGCGCACATCAAGTTTTCCAACTGTTCTTCGTTGATGCCTGCGGATGCAAGCCCGCGTCCATACATCCGCCACCAACTTATTCTGTCGACACGACGCACAGGGCAGCGCATTGCTAACACGCCAATCAAGTAGCTCAACACCATAACAAAAACGATGACCAGAAAGGCGGCGGCATTGTTGGTTACAATAGCCTTCCCCGTCTCATTCCAGTTGGCTAGGCTAGCTCGGTCATCGTGAAGACTCGAAACGACCTCGTAAAGGAGATTTGCTGTAAGCCCCAACATCGAAAGAGCGAGCAAAATAAAGGCAAAACCTGGAATGAAGGCACCAAAAATATCGACTAATAGTTCTTTCGTGCGAAGACGTTCCATGTGCAAAGCCTTTGATTGACAGTTTGGTTGTAACGGAGCTTCAGACGTTCGATGCGTCTCATAAATTCAACCGCCATGTTTTCCTGTGTGCCGGCCAAGAGGCTGAATCTTGCCAAGTCCAGCAAACAAGAAACCACGTCATGAGAAATGCCGAAGCTGAACGGGATTTGACCCCGATTGAACCAGAAAACAGCTATATGGGATATGCTCAGAATGGTGATTTCACCCCTGCCAATCCGGGACTGGAGCGAGAACCGGACGAAGATCGAACCAACGAGCTTGAGCGATCCCTCGATGTCATTTGGAACAACATGGACCCGTCCGATCCGATATTCGGTCGCTACCCGTTCACCAAGGAAAAGTGGGTGTGGCGTCCTCGGCGCAAACGCGGTCGTTTTGTTTCGCCCAACGATGGTTCAATGTAGTCATCTGTTCCGCTATTCTCTCATGGTAGCAGAAGTGAGGAAGACGTGGAAGTTTGCCTAATGCGGCAAGCTTTTCTTACGAGATGTTGATCAAATCCCATTCGTCGTCTCGGGTGATCAGTCGTTTCTTCATCAACTCTTCCACCATCCGCTGGCCTGAGCGGGAGGAAGAAAGACCAATGGCTTCAGCAATCTCTCGAACAGAGGGTGAGGCTCACTGTTAGAGTCGATCTGTGAGTGACTGAGCCAACTTGGTTAGAAAAGCCACCAAGACTGGGGATAAAACGGTCAGAAAAGCCGCAATCATGGGCGCCTTTTTAGGATCGGCATCATCCAATTGCGCCAAATAACGGGTGTTACCTCCACTGATCAACATCCCGCCATGGCTCTCAAGAAGCTCCCGCCCAATTCCCCGCTGGAACATCAATAATGGGAGGTAAACCGCAACGAGAATCCCGGAGTAAACCAGACTGGAGACACTGGCGAGATTCTGTCCGAAGGATCGAACGTCGGTTTTCAGTTCTGGAACCACATGACAACTCGCCATTTGGTAAAGGAGATAAACTTGGACCACTCCGGCTACGAAAGCGCATGCGGTCAGTTGAAGCATCGAAACCGTAATCTCAATGCGCCGCTCGTATTTGTATTTAGCCCGGTCTGCATCTTGAGCCGTGGGTGCTGAAAGTGAGGCGTACTGATCCTGTTCTTTGCGCATGACCCAGAGAATGACGCACGCCCCAATTGCCTCGCAAATCAGCGCAAAGTTTGCCACCGCGTAGAGAAGGCTGATCAAGTTTCTAACCTCCTTGACCGGCAGAATTTTGAGATCGCGAACGGATGCGGCCGGGCCGGACTCAGCTCCCATGACTTGGAATAGCTGCTCGGCTGCATTCCCGCCTGAGATTGCAGAAATCGGCCCGTCTGCCAGGGACCGAAGAATATAAAAGAGAACCAGCAAACCCAGAAGCCCAAAACCAAGGCTGGCACCCGAGGGACGCAATACTTCTTTCAGCACCAAAAACACGTAAGCCCCCAGAACGCAGCAAAGGCTAGCAAACACCACTGCGGATACGGCCCACAGCATGCGGATTGTCAGTTCCTGAGTCAGACGATCCGGTTGGGACGCAACGCTTCCTAAAATGGCAGGTGTTGGCGAATTCGCACCGGCTACCGCCCCTGAATACCCGGAAGAGGCGGGCTTATTCGCCGTGACGGTCGATGTGGAACCTGGTTGAAGCAAAGCACCATCAATATATTGATGGGCTACCGCGTTGCTTGCAGTCGCCATGACATTTGTTAAGACGGGCGGCCATGTGAACTTATCCAGTTCGATTCGGTCGGCAAAGTTGTCAACGAGGTGAATAAAAAGAATTCCCGAAATTAAAGGAAGCAATGCCCAAGAATAAAAACCGCAAGGCCGCCGGGGCGGAACCGGTGGCACTGGCGGAGCCGGTGGTTGGGGACTATTTGAATCGCCTCCATTCATGAAATGTCCACATTGAGAAGATCGAGAACAGCCCCGATCGGGTTGGCGAAGGCCACAGGCTGTCCTTGGCTGTTCGTGCCAACAGAAAAGAGTAAGCCTACTGGCTCCATTGCCGGCGTATTCAAAACCACCAATGCTCCCGAATCTCCACGTCCAGCAAAGATCGGGTTTCCTCGGATGACGATCTGTTTGACGAAGTTGTACCGCCCTTGGGGATAATCCACTGGCACGTCGGCCATGGTGTCTACAATCACACCCTCGGTAACGTTAGGGATATTTTGTCCAGACTTTTCCACGGTTTGACCATCCATCGGTTGAACCGGAGTTTTGCCCGGCTGGCCAAGTCCGCGTAAACCGGGGTCGAAGCTTCCGGGGGTGTCAATGTTGGCCACAGCACAATCCACCAAATTACCTCCGTTTGGATTCAAATATCGCCAATAGTACAGCTTCCCTATTGGAGTGCCGGCTTGTCGGAAGGCGGGTTCATAAACGATATCGCCTGCGACTGGATGAATGACGTCCCCGAGGACATGCAGACAGGACAGAATGAATTCTCTTCCCGTGCTTCGTCCGCGGACGAGAGTGCCTAAGGTTCCTGCCTCCAATCGCAAATTACTTCCAGAATATCCTCCACGAGCCCGACCTGCTGGCTTGATGCTCCCAACTTCAACGACATCTGTTGGAAGTCCATTGATTGTCTTCGGTATACGCTGGGCCACAGGTAGTCTTTTGAGACTGGTTTTGCGACGCACATAAACGCGGAGAACTTGCCCATTTGGAATTATTTTACCCTCGCTTTCTTTGAGGCCGAATCCTACTCCGACGACGTTTTCTCCTTCATGGTGATAAGCGGCAATGGACAGCCATCGGCCCCCGGGACCGTGCTGCTTTCGTGTGCGGCGACCGAAATGTTTTTTAAGAAATTCTTCCTTGTACAGTTTAGCTCGACGGTGCAACGCCGGATTATTGGTGAGTTGAAAGTACATGATCAGGGAAGGCCCGTGCCGCCTGCCGGTTGCGAGTTGGAGGAACCTGAACCAGGGGAGTTTGAAGCTGCGTTGCTGCGGATCAACCAGTCCAGCTGCTGCCTGATTTGAATCAGGGCGATCTGGTTCGACAGGGCCGCTGCGTCAGCTTGGGCAAGTTTATTTTTTGCCGTGGCCACGTCGAATTTAAGTTGCAACACATTGGTGACGAATAAAGGTAACGAAAGCAGAGAATCAGCCACGGTTAGTGGAAGGGTGCTCACCGCCGCCACCTGACTGGCCTTGTTCAGCGTCACTTCATAAGGAATTCCATCATGAATCCCGAGCAGGTAGGATTGCGAAGCAAACGTCGCCCGTCGGACGTCGAGACTGTCAACCGGCGCGACATTTGGAAATAATACGGTTGCGTCTCCATTTTCGCCTCCGGTCGCTCTCCATGCCACTTGGTATGGCTGAAGCTGCCGGTAAAAGATTCCGGGCGTTCTTGGCAATCGGTTTGTGGCAATGGCGGCATTCATAATGTCGTCCACGTTGATTTCCACGTTGGTGCCGTACACTTTCGACATTCGTTCCATGGCCTTCTCGCGTTCATAGGGAATGAATGGGTCGAATCGAAAGACGTTGGTGCTCCGTTCAATTGTCGCACCATCTGTGGCTGACATGGCGGCATACTTGGCGAGGTGGACCGCCGCCAGAGTGAGATTGGACAGCACGGTCAAGGTTTGGTCGGAATTTGTCAGAATGACCGTTTGAATTAGGCTGTTTGACACGCCGATCTTGATATAGTCATCCGCGAAAGCGCTCGGCTTCATTTGAAGGAGGTAGCTTTCCTTTCGATCGGGCACCAATTCCACTTCCACGGAGACCATGTAGTTTGTCGTGGGCTTAGCTGGAGGTGTTGGAGCCAGATTGGAAATGCTGGGACCATCCAAGGAAATGCTTTGAGTTTCCGTGATGGTGTTGGTAACGGCGTTCTCGCCATCCTTGCTTAGTTCCAGTCGCCCATCCGTGCCAACTTTCGGCGGTCCCTTGCTCGTTTCCACTCGCCGTATTGTAGTGACATTGGTCACCGTCAAATTAGTTCGACCAACAACCCCAGCTTTTGGAATAGGTGCCGGCGTGGACACTTCCTCTACGATTACGAATTTGAGCAAACCTTTGGGGAGATTGTAAGCAAAACCCGAACCCCCTTCGTCCCCCTGACGGCGAGTGGACCTTATGGCAGTGCAGCCGACCACCGCACTGACCGCGAAAAGAAGACTCAAAACTTTGATGAAGTAACGACGAGTAGGCATGGGATTGAAGCAATTAAGTTGCGACGTTTGAATTTTTCTGCTTTCCGGCTAACCGATGTTGATGGAAGGAATCTTGTTAACGAGTAATCCTGTCTCGTCAAGAAAATTTCCATCAGGTTAAATCTCCTGCCGTCCAGGAGTTCCCTCCATCGGATTCCTAAAGCCTGTTTTACAAAGCATGTGGACTGAGGAATCAAGCGAGTCGGCGGAGCATGACGCGCATCATCGCGATGACAATCCAAGCGGTGGCGCTTGTCTCGGTACGTTCGTAGTCGCGCACGAGGCGGCGGTATTGCACGAGCCAGGCCAAGGCCCTTCAGGACGCCCAGCGGCGCATCGCCAACTTGGTGAAGGTAAAAACCTCGCCCGAGAATACCGACGGCAGCTTGTTGTCCCATGAAGAATACACGCAACAGCGCGCCGCGCTGCTCAAAGAACAGTCCGTCCTTGAGCAACCGAATGGTGTAGCCACCGCAACCATGCCGAGAGCGCTGTAACACAGCTTGCTCACTAACGAGCGCAGACGCGAAGTGCTGGTGTCAGTCATGGTGATGGACTATGCAAACTGGTCTGAAATTGGCAATCCCGCTGGCACGTGAGGCTAGAAACCGTGAAAAATGAGCTCCATGTGAATTTGGATTGTCGCCCATGCCCGTGTCGTTACAGTGACGAAACCGATGTCTCAGCACCGTACCCTGCCCTTTGTGTTTATGAATGGGGCTGTGTCGGCCGATGGAAAATTGGCCTTGGAGAATCGCTCGGTAATCCAGTTCAGCAGTGCTCGCGATCAACAGTTTGTTCTACAACTTCGCGCAACTGCCGATGCCATCCTTTGTGGAGCCAACACGGTCGAAACCTTCTCACTCGATCTCGGCCCCGGTTCAGAAGCTCGGCGCAAACAGCGTCAACGTCGCGGACTCTCGTCGGAACCCTTGCGGGTGTTGGCGTGTGAGGACGGTGACATCGACCCACAGGCGGAAATCTTTCGGAAATGCACATCGCGGGTGATTGTTCTCACTACGGAAAAGGCGTTCAAAAAGTGCGCCGCGCGATTGCATGGTTTAGCGACGGTGAAGCATTTCGGAAGAAAGGAACTGAATTTCCGGCGCGCTATTCATTGGTTGCGCCGCGAATTTAAGGTCAAACGACTCCTCTGCGAAGGTGGTGGCGAAACAAATGCGGCACTCATTCAAGCGGGCGTTGTTGACGAGTTGCACGTGACTATTTGTCCGCTCGTGCTCTGCGGGCTACGTGCGCCGACGTTTTGCGATGGTGAAGGCGTAAAATCGGTCAGGGGCGCGATCCGACTGAAGTTGAAAACAATGAAGGTGATTCGAGGCGAGTTGTTTCTGACCTACACAGTTCTGGGGAACCCTCGACGAAAGTAATTCGAGTTGCAGATCAAACGGGGGCAAACGGCCGTCTTCAGCCAGAAACTTTTGTGCGTGGAACGTGGGAGACTCGGACGATGTTCGAACCTTGCCACGCAGGTTTCGTCCACTCATGCGTTCAGTGTACCAGTTTTTTGACCGCAGGGCATCGTGCGGGTGCGCTGAGTGCCGAGATGAGTTTTTCAACTCCAAAGCGAGCGCAACGCGAGGTATCCGAAAAAGATGGAATGCCTTGCCGACTGGGGCAACCAAATGCCGATTCAAGCAGTGAAGGAAAACTTGTGATTGCGAAGCCCGCATCTTGCCCTACTTCCCTTGCCTGCTTTGCCGCGCAAGTTCGCGTGCAATGATTTCAATCGAGCCTTGAATGTCTTGTAGCCTCTCCATGCTCTCTTCCATTTCGTGGCCTCGGCATTTGAACACGCTGGCGAACAATTGCCTGACCCATCTGCGGAACGAACGCTTACCAGGAGAATTCCTACTTCTCTTGTTCAAAAATTTTGTCATGCCCATAGAATAACCGCGCGGGGCATTCGCCAGAAGACTTGGAAACTTGCCGCCAGTGGTAAGTTGTTCACAGTTGAGGCGAAGCAGGGAGAAGACTTACGACCCGCTGTAGGGGCTGCAAAGGCCGGTTCGCTTAGCCGGATGATTCACTGTCCACTCCCCGCTCCGATTTTCTCTCGTGGTAGCAGACGCGAGGAAAACGTGGAAGTTTGCCCAACGCGGCGAGCGGAAGGGGGGGATATTGTTCGAGCGAGAGAAATACTTCCAAGAATGGGACATAGCATTTTGCAATCCACACCAGGCATTGTGCATTCATGATGGTCCGACGGTAGATTCAAAAGCCGTTTCCAATCCAACACACCGGTGGCACCGAGGCTGCTAAACAGGCTCATGAGAAAGAGCTTTTTGCGACATTTTATCGCCGGAATCGGTGCCGCACTTGAGCGCCAGCAGGGGGTTCGAGAGGCGCTGTTGAGAACCCTTGAAGCAGCACGCGTAGCTGGCCAAGTCGCGAGCTTTGCTCAGGGCACTGATGAACGGCATGCCCTTAAGAAATTTATTACACCCAACGAAAAACCCAGCACCCCCATCCAAGCGAGGTAATTGTAAATCGTGTTATCGGCGAAAGAAGTGACTTCAATAACATATCCCTCAGGAGCAATGCAGACGTGGTCTTCACCCATCCAAAATTCGTGCCGGGTATCAGAACGAAGTCCGCGATGAAACAGTCTCGTGAAGATTGGAGGTCCAGGCCCTCTTCGGCATCCTTTATCATCCGCTTCCTTAGGCAAATCAACACTTACTGAAAACGTAGGCTTTTTGGGCAGCCCCGCTCTTTGAACTGGCTCTTGGACAGTTAGGCTGTATTCGCGATACAAAAAGATTCTCCAGTCTTTCACGATAGGGAGTGTCTCGATTCCTTCCAATACAGCGTCCTTCCTGACCTGGGCAGCTTTCAGTTTGGATTGCATTTCCAAACCCATTTTTTGAGGAATCGCGAATTTTGCGAGACGGTTTTGAATCCACGTGGCCACCGCACATGGTGACATGAAAGTTTGTTGAAACTCAAGCCGACGCGCAAAAAGTCGAGTAAGTCGACCCTTCTGATCAATTCTTCGCGGTGGAACGGCAAAATTGCATCTAATCCACATGGATTGTCCAGGGGCGAGATGCTCTTTTGAATTATCAGGGGCGACCAGGTCGAGCACTGTAATTTCATTGGCGGCGAATAGAAGCCATAGCCAGAGATTGGCCTGTAGATCGGTTGGGTGCTTCAATGTCCAGCCTTGCTTGATAAGGCCAGATAGAATTGTCGGTGCACTCGCAATTTGACCAGAACGAGAGATCGAGAATTTGGCACCATCACACCCACTCCGCTCAATTTTGCAACTTGCAGTAGCAGTGTAAATCCAATTCACTTCACGTTCGGGCTGCAACAGGTCGTTTGACTTCAGACTCGCAGCTTTTAGCTCCTCTGATTGAAGAGTTCGAAAATACTCTTCAGCCGCAGCAATTGTTTTGTGGCTTCGCTTGGGAATGACGCCTGCCAGCGCATACGGCAACATGACACGAAAGCTGTTCACGGCTTCGTTCCCAGTGTTCTTGAGTAGCACATCCGCCGTTACAGTAGTAGCCCCATCTCGGCGCTGGTAGATGCGTTCCAAAATGAATTCGAGCCGAAGTGGCTCACTATTCCCTGGTGTGTATATTGACATGCACATGGCTTTTGAGTGATGAGTCTGCTTCCCGGAAGCTCGTATTTTTAGTTTGGAAATCGGTATCTAATTAGCGAACAACTTGTCAAGCATTAATTCTTGCTCATCCATTTATCCGTTCGTAGTCTCGGCTCATGGCAACAAACTGTTCAGAGGCGAGAGAGTTTTCCACAGTGAAGAAGTGGCGTTTGGAGGAAGTGCAATGTTACAATGACTGAAGAAAGAACATATATGTTATTCTCACACAATAGCAAAAATTCAAGTCTTTCCTCCAAGACTTTGTATGACGAAATTTGGCAGGTTTTGCGGGCGGGCGAGGAGGCCGGGGCTCTCGCTGCAGAACTTCCACTGCGCGAAGGGGACACAAATAAGAGGCTGCCCCCTGTTGAACAGTTGAAAGTGAGTCCCAACCCGACAATTCAAGCACACTAAGGCCAGCCCTCTTGTGATCTGTACCCCCCTTTAGTGGGCACTGTAATTAAACCCCTACCTGGCCCAAAAGATGATTTCTGTATTCAACAGGAGTCATCTTTTTTCTTTCCCATTGATTTCTTTCGTGATTGTACTATCTCATGTATTCTTCAATTACAAAACGCAACTCTTCAAATGTCTTGCAAGTTTTGTAGTCCAACTCGTCTTTCATGTGACCGAAGAAGGATTCAATCGGTGCATTGTCGATGCAATTTCCTTTGCCGGACATCGACTGGATCATCCCTCGTTCATGTACAATCCCAATGTACACAGGATTAGTGTAATGGAATCCCTGATCCGAATGCATCATGATATTTTCGTACGAATCCAGCTTCATGTTTTTGACGGTTTCCGTAACTAGAGTCATTTCCAAAAACATTGATAGATTCCACGCCATCACTTCACCACTCGCAACATCCTTGATCACGGACAGATACACGAAACGACTTTGGAAACGGATGTACGTGATATCCGTACAAAATACTTTGAACGGAACTGGCTGATGAAATTCTCTCTGTAACTTGTTGTCGAATGTCCGGTGCTCCATGGTTTTCTTCATGATCGCTTTGTATGGATTTTTCCTCCTCACTCTGGCAGTCAATCCATACTTCCTCATGATTCTCTGTATCTTTTTGTGATTCATGTGGAGAAGCCTCATTTTGACGCTTCTCCAGCCATATTTGCCCTTACCTTTGTCAAAAAGTTTCTTTACCTCAAGGTAATCGTCATAGTCCTTTTCCCGCTCAGCTGCAGTTTTGAGCCATTCGTAATATCCGCTTTTTGACACATGAGCCAGCTTGCAGAGAATCTTCACATGGGAATTCACTTGTCTGATGACTTTGAAGTTTTGACTTGGCCTGAGTTTGACTCCGCTCTCTTGGCCCGGAGTTTTGCTAAACAATCGTTCTCGGCTTCGAGATATTTAACCTGTAGCTCAAGACGTTTGATCCGGTCTTCATCACTAACTCCTTTGGTTTTTGGTCTGCCGGTAGCTCCTTCACCTTGATGTCGCATTAGTCCCTCAAACCCGTTTTGATTTGCAATCTTTTTCCATCGTTTCAAACAATCTTTGGGGCAGTCCTTTACCCACGTACTAATATCAAATCCTGCTCTCCGCCAGATTTCTTTTGAACTAATTCCTTGAGCATACAGCTCCAGCGTATACTTCTTGAACTCATATGTGTATGTGATTGATTTTTCACTGCACTTAACCACGTATGGATTCTTGCTAAGTCTCCTAATCTCTTCTTTCGAAAATATGTGTGTACTCATGTTTTTTGGTTAGTCTGTTAATTGTACCAAAAGAAAAAGTGGGCTCTTTATTCAGAGTCCACTTTTTGGGGTACAGATCATTGTTGAGGTTTTTTTATGGCAAAAGCTCCAGCTACTTCTCATTCCCCATGAGCTTTGGATTCTTTGAGCCTGGTTGGCCCGTACCCAATATATTTACATGCCAGTGCTCCGTTTCGCGTGCGCGCCGCGCTGCTCCACAAACAGTCCGTCCTTGAACAAACAAATTGACAGACGGGTAATCAAATTGAACGGTGCGTAACATTGGTCGAAGGAACTTTGGAACTCGCGCATTCGGCTCGGCTCCGTTTCGCCCAGAGTGATGCGCTGACCAAAACGGAGATTCTCACCACGGTCGGAGCGAACCTGACGCTGAGTGCCAAAAAACTAAGAAGCGAGGCCAGAAAACTGTTCTATTTTCTGGAGGAGTCCGCGAACCCCGACCGAAACAGGGCCAATCGATCCAGGAAATACTGGATCAAAACAAAAGACAAAATGGAGAAAATACGGTTCGATGTGTCTCAAGGCGGGACAAGCGGACGATGTTTGCACCTACGGTGAGTGGGAGCGTAAACTGGTACGCAAAGTGTACCACTATTTCCTCAGGCGGGAGACGTGGCGGTGTGATGAGTGACAAGGTGAGGTCTTTGACACAAAGGCCATAATAGCACGCATGGAAAAGCGCCCAAGGTGGAATGATTTGCCGCAACCGGCAAGTGGGTGCCTATTTAGGCCAGGGCAGACGCATCTAAATTTCAAGCAGGTGTGACATTTTGTCCTTGTACTTTTGAACAGTGTGTTTAGATGAGTGGGGATGCACGCGCATCCCAAACTCAGCTTGATCACGCACTTCCAAGACCTGCCCGACCCGCGCGTCGCCCGCACCCGCGAGCACCGGCTGATCGACCTGCTCGTCATCGCCGTCTGCACGCTCCTGTGCGGCGGCGAGGGCTTCAACGACATGGAGGACTTCGGTGACGCCAAGGAAGACTGGCTCAAAACCTTTCTCGAACTGCCCGGCGGTATCCCCAGCCACGACACCTTCAACCGCCTCTTCCAGGCGATGGATCGTAAGCGGTTCATCAAGCACCACTTGACGAAGGAGCGTCAGAGAGTTCATAAACGTCAGAGCATACATGCTCTCACGTTTACGAAACTTATGATCCCTTCTTGTCAATAGGTGCTCGGTGAACCGCTTACAAACCTGCTGCAACGGGAGAAGACCAAGAAGCGGGGACTCAAGGGCAAACAGAAGAACGCCGGCTGGGATCACCGCTATCTCCTCACACTCCTGGGAATTTAGATGCGTCTGCCCTGCTATTTAGGCGGGGGAAGCATCTCAGCGATACAGAGAATGAAGCTATCTTTTGAGAATTTTGCCGGTTTCACGCATGACCTTCGCTCTGCCTTCGCTCGGACTTGTCCTTTTGGCAGCTTCAAAAAGCGCTTCTTTGATGACCGCTTTCGTTTCATCAGGAAATTTCTTTTGAAGCCGATTGACCGCGTAAGCGACTTCGTAATTTTGCTTGAAGGCGATCAGATTGCTATCTGGGTGGCCCGTTTTGTTTTTGTTGTCTGACATAGTTTTCTTTTGTGTTGTTATTCCAGGCTTGGTCAGCAAGTCAGTCGCTATTTCAGACGGACACTTAACTATCCCGTTGAGTTTTCTTCAAACCCCCGTCACGGCTTTGATGGCTGCCTTGGCGATAAAGCCTCCGGTTTTCTCGGCGAACGTGTTGGTCTTGTCGCGGAAGTCCTTGAGTGTTTTCTGCAACGCGTCGGTTTCCCCGGTCAGCTTTTCCGTCATCTGCGTGAGGTCAGCAAAGTTTTGGGCCGCCGCCGCCGCCTTGGCCTTCTTGGCCAGCTCGGCCACCTCTTTAAACATCTCATCTACCCGGTCCAGATCGGACTGGAGATCACGCTTGGTGCTGTCCAGCTTGCCTTGCAGTTCCTGGTCGAACTGACGCCGTTCAAACTGGTCGGCTTTTTCGTTGGCCTTGGTCCGGAAGTCATCCACGATCCTCTTCACCGCCGCGTCCATGTTGGCATTGACCTGATCCAGGACCGGATAAATGTCCTCGGGCAGGTTTTCCTTCAAAATATTGGGGTCTAATTCAATCATAACAGCCTCTGGTTTCTCGGGTCGCTTGTGTTTATTATTTGAGCAGATGGTTGAAAGCGGTATTGATGCCTGTGGAGAGCTTTTCTGAAACACCTTTCTTCACTCCGTCGAGAAAACTCCCTCCTTCTTTCTTGAAAGTTGCGGATGCCTCGTTCGCTTCGGTTTTGAATTCAGCCGCCACCGTTCCGGCGACGTCCTTGAAGCTTGCTTTCAGCACCTCCGCATCAATCCCTTTGACCGAAGCAGGATTGAAGACTCCGCCCAGCACTCCTTTGCCGAGGGATTTAAGGAAGTCGCTGAAGAACGAACCGGAACCGAAGGAGTTCGAGATCAGGAAATCACGGTTCCCTTCGGCCGCCTTCTGCACGGCTTCGGCATACTTGATCAGACCGGCAAACACCGCCTCGTTCACAGCCGGATCCGGTCCAAAATCCGGTAGGCTGTCGCTGTCCGCCGGCAGTTCCCCAAGGGCCTTGTTGTAGCGGGCCTGCACCTTGTCCCGATGTTGTTGCGCCAGGGCCTGGATATGTAGAACCGCCGCCTTGTCGGTGACATCCAACTCTGCAACAGCCCGAACCAAGGACTTGAATTGATTGGTCAGTGTCACAATATAAGTGCCGAGAACATGGTCATTGGCCTTTTCAAACGCCTCTTGCCTGATTTTGTCCCCGGGGAATTGCCCCATCTGACTCCTGGCCTCGGCCCGGGCTTTTTCCGCAATTCGTAATTTGTCCTCCAACGGTTTGGCCGCGCGGTCAATCTCACCTTCCAGCTTGGTGTGTGCATCAAACCGGAACTCACGAAGCCCTGCCAGCAATGCCGACGCCTCCTGATCAATCTCCGCGAGCTTGCCCTGATAATCCGAGTTAATTTGGTTCCGCGCCGCATCCAGCCGGGCTTTGCGCCAGTCCGCAAACAGTTTGCGGCAGCTCTCGCGGGTGGCAAGATGGGCTTTAACCTCCGCGTCCTGGCTTTCCTTGAGCTTGGTCAGGTTCAGCACGGCGGCTTGCGACAGGCTCACCGAGGTGGTGTTCGCGTTCAGAGCCTCACGCCGGGCGATGCAGCCGCTGAAAAGGGCCAGGAGGCCCAACCCGAGCACGACGCGGGCGATTCGTCCCGTCCAATTTCCCATCACAGTTGAATTTTTCATAAGGCCAGCAGGTGTTGGTTTAGTTATTGAGGGCAGTCGCCGCCACCACGGCCCGTTCCGCACGAGCCTTCAGCACGGTCGAGATATTTTTTTCCAGTTCGGCAAAGCTGTTCGCTGGCGGCAGGTCCGCAGGCATCACATTTCGGGTCCGATACTGGTAAGGCGTCCTGCGCGACGCCTCTTCGAGTTTGGCTTGGGAAAGCGTGGTAGAAGGCGTGACCACTAGACGGCCCAGTTCGCGCAGCTTCTCGTAAATTCCCTCGGTCACAAAGCCGAGCGCGAAGGAAAAGACTAGAAAGTAAGGCAGATTCAGATAGCTGATCTTGGATTCCGAAAGGCCCGAGGACCAAAAAGCCACCACCACGAGCGCAAGCAACGGGGCCAGGAGAATTTTGGGGAAGAAAAGGACAAATTCCGCCGGCGAATATTTGCTTTCACGACACGCGCCAATGAGCGCGATGATGGTATTGGCTTGAACTCCAAGGAACGACCATAAGAGCACCTCGATCAACCACCAACCGCACTCGGTGTAGAGCCAGCAAAAGGAAAGCGGCGGTTCCAATTCCTGAAGTTCCGTCCGCAACTCCTTGCGCGTCTCGTTCTCCAAATTGTCCAGCAGGCTAATTTCCGCCACCAACTGCTGAATCGCCGGCCTCTGCTCGGGCACCACACCGCTGACATTGGTGGACAGCCAGGCCGACAGCAGGCCCAGACGCACACGCGACAGTTCCGCATCTGTGACGGTCGCCGCATCTTGGCCCAGCAGGCCCGGACGTCCGCGCGTGCCCAGAGTGCTTTGCACCACCGCAATTACGGGCAACAGCGTGTCCCGTCGCATTTCCAACGCGCTTTGACTGAGGCTTTGCGCTTTCTCCCGGACCCGCTGTTCCATCTCGACGATTTGCTGCCGGGAAAAAAAGCGTTGCAACACCGCTTCCTTGAACGTCGGCTCAAAAGTCCCGTCCTCCGCGATGCGCACGGCGTCTTCTGCCTTGAAAGGCTTCTCGCGGTGAATCAGGTGGATGCTGACATACAAACCCAACACGACAACGGAAGCGCCAAATAGCGTGACAAATGCCGTAACGGGGTTGTTGAAACAGGCCACGAACCGTGATTCTGGCCGGGCTTGGGTCTTCCGCCGGTCAAGAAAACGACGGCGCGAGCGGGTGGCGGCCAAATCGGGTTCTCTTCTCATGTGCTAAATCTCCAGGTGTTGACCACGGACCGGAACTTGTCGGCGAACATACCAACCCATAGAAAACAATTTTTACTTCGTCCAGCAAAAAGTCATGCTTGGATGAGAAATTCTGAACTCTAACGTTTTTGGACGCCTCAGACCGCTTTCATATCCCTCCGCGAACCACCATGACTTCGTTTTCCAAAGAAGCCGCAGCATTGGTCTGACTGGGCCAAAACAGTCAAAAAAAGTCCACCAACTTTCGTAAGCAGTGCGCTATCTGGAGACGAGTTGGCTACTTTGTGCTCCAACTCGTTCTACCCAGCGCCGCCAAAGCTGTAGAAATATCGGATTTGAACATTCCCCCATTACCTCCCTCGCTGAGTCGAGACGCCCGCGTTTGCGAGCACCTTCAGCACAAAGAACCCTGGCAATGTTCTTGTAAGCGGCAGGCACGGTTGCTTTGCGCAGCAACGTGACAATGTGTTCTGCAGAGGTTTGCGAATCAATAATCCGTTCGGTAAGCCGGGATAGTTCTGCAAAGGCCGCTTCTGAATCTTCTTTTGGCAATGCGAGTGAATCAGAGTTTAGTTCTGGCTTAATGTCGTCAGTTGAATTCAACCAATCGTTGCTTGCGGTGTAGAGATGCAAGCTATCACTGACATGGTTGTAGCTCCCAACGCGTACATCCAACCAACCGGCCATAACTTCCTGGAGAGTGGTGAACTGCACCAAGTTGTACGGCAAACCTAACATCAAGTCGTTGCTACGCATGATTTGAAGCCATTCCAGCTTTCCTTCGCGAAGCTTCAGAATCGAAACAATGTTACATGGAATGTCAGCAGAGCGCGGCGCTCCTATTGAGTTTGGCAGGTCTTTCTCAGCATCCCAGATTTGTAAAACAACTTGGCGTGTTGATGGGTTGTGCTTAAATGCTTGGTAGGCATTTGTGAGTTGGTCGAAACGGAAGTGCTGTCGCAAGCGAAATCCGTACGCACCGGGAAAAGTAGGAGTTGCGCCCGCGAACTTAGGTAACGATGAATTGAAATAGGTGAGGAAAGCCGCGTCTTCACGTCCCGCCATGATCCAAATCACTTCTGCGAGAGCGAAAGCTGGGTTTAAGGGCGGGTGCCTTGCCACAACCCATCGTTGCGTCGGTTCTGTAAGGGAAATTCCGACATGCAACAATTCCAAGGTTTCGCCTGCTCGACTGGTTTGACTCATCGCCGAACCCGTTTCGCGAAAGCACTTAGCGGCTTGCGACCACGCTTCGTTTGCAGTTCGATGATTAAAGCTCAGAAACATGGTTTGGTTGCTCAATGCTTTCGTTGATGCCCCATTTCGGTGGGTAGAAATACGTCAGTCGTCCCAACGGGCGATAACGGAACTTCTGCTTAATTCGTGTGCGTCCACTTAAACCCGCTATGTCCGGGTGTTTGACTCGCGAGTACTTGTCCACCTCACAGAACAAGTTTTGACAATCGATGTACTGGAGCTCTCTTCCCCACAAATCTTGAAACGGGATACCAAGCCTTATAAATTCTTCATTCTGCCGGTCCGCAACCAGTCGAATCATGTCTGGCTCGGAGAGTCCTCCCAAATCGGCGAAGCATTTCTTGATGCCGTCGCGAGCGCCTGGACCCGGCACGACAAATTCTCGTTCGGAAAAATCTGTAGCGTTACTGTAGTTAATATCTGTGATGTACTGGTAGGCCAGAAAATCGCCAAAGGATGGATAGGTACGAAGAAAGTCGAAACCTTCGCGCATCTTCTTCATGTCGGCGATACGCTCAAACACATTCTCGCGTAGCAACCTTTCAAGCAGTCGCAAGTGCATCTTGTGCTTACTGCCAGGATTCCCCGGGCCACCAGATGGCATGATGTAAGCGCCTGAGTACAACGTTTGTCCTTCATCTGACGCCTTTGAAAGAATGGCGTCATACCGCCGAAAAGAAAATTCATCCGCACGGATTTCGCCGACATGGTGGCACAGCAACTGCCAAGTCTCGATTTTGTTGAACAGCTTGAATAAGAGTGTGCGGAAGCCCACTTCCCTCACCGATTGATCGCCAGCGTAGATGACATGTTTAATGAGGAATTGGCTGACTCGGTCTGAGGCTCGGTATGCGTTTGTAAACTTGTGCTGCCGTAAAATCGGATCGTCGGTCCAGGGTTCTGGCTCGCCATGAAATCGACGAAAGAAAATCGCTTGTCGCTCGGCAGCAAACTGCCAGTAAGTGTCATAAACGATTGTGGGTTTGGCTGGAGAGAGTCGCGTAAATACAAATGGAATTTGATTGTTTGAACGTTTGTCCGCCTCAGTCGCCCGATACTCTTTCTCGGGCACCACGAGTTTTTGACAAATTAAGTCGAACGCTTTTTCAAGAGATCCATTGTTTTCGATTCGCTGGATCGGAAAATCACTTAATGGATGACGACACAGATTTTCATACGCTGCACTTAATCGCCTTCCTGGGTTAGCTGTATCCCGAGTCAAATAAAACAACACTTCAGGTTTAGTGTTTCCCCAAAACTCAGCTTCCGCCTTTATCAATAACGAGAGCGCTCGCTTACCAACACCCGACGCGAGTCCGTACGCGAATGTTGACCACCAAAAGCGATCGAGAATGACCTGGCGGCCCTGAGCGAGGGCGGGAAGTATTTGCGTTTCGATAGCTTCGACATGGGCAGCAATATGCATTATCTGGCGACTGGCCGGATGCAATGCCTCAACCTCAAATCGTTCGGGTTCGTGATGGAGAGAATAAACATGACTTCCTAGCGTGCGCGGTTCGCGCCCGGGAAAGCTAAAATGAACGGCGTCTTCACCGCGTTGACGAAGCCACTCAACAAGCATCGTGGACAGGGTTGTCTTGCCAGCGTTATCTACGCCTTCGAAAACCAGCAGCCGGCCTTTGCGTCTCACGGCTGTTCGACCTTCTTGACCGGCTGATTTGTAGAAAGCGCGTTGATGCTTCCCCAAATAGCACGCAGAGGCTCGGCGGTATTTTCAGGACTAATTATAACCATATTCGACGATTTTTGGGGTGCTAATTGGCCTGCCACATTCATCCTACGCGGAGTTAAACCGGCGTTGGTTTGAATATTTTGAGAAGTTGTGCCAGGCGAATTGGCTGGAAGACTTGACGAACAACCTTGCCTTGTTAACAAAGTTATCCAAATACCTGTCATCAAAATTACTGCTCCTTTCCAATGATTAACACCTTCGCGAAGCTCATCGATTTTCTTCTTCAATTGAGCAGGTGAAACCACTTCCCCTTCCATTGTGTTTCGGTCCGACGAGGTAATTTGGTTGTTTCTCGCAGCGTCTCCCTTGTAAACATCCTTAGTTTTCCCGTCCAAATCTGCGTACCAAATCATGAAAATACGATCACCGCGAGTGAGGTGAACTGGTCGCGACCCTGCGTTGTAAACGGAGAACTTAAGCCGGGCCTTGTAACCCGGATCCACGTGGAAACCAGACACATTTACAAGTCCTTGAAACTTGATGCTGGCGCGGATTGAGATGAATGCAATGGCATCCGGCGGGACCGTCACGGCTTCTTCGGTCAGCAACAAGGCAAATTGTCCGGGTGGAATCGAAAAGTTCGATGTTTTCTCCAAATTAAAATCTTGTGGGTTACCCTGACTCGTGACTAGCGCCGCCGGGCCAAGCGCTAGCTCGTAGGCACAGTGCTTCACGGACTCCGCACCATAACTGCTAATTAGCTGCGGCAATCGCTTTAACAACGTTTCTGAACTCCAAAACGACATAGCTAGGCAATAATCTTGGTGAGGGCGTCCGCAAGCGAGGACAACTCCGATTTTCTTGTATTCCCGAGTTTGCCTACAGCAGCGATGCAGGTCATCCGTACAAATGGAATTCCCAACTCGTGCGCGACGAACTGTCCAAGACGGCAAAGTCCCAGATAATTGCCGTATCCTTTTTCAAACGCATGTTGTGTTGCGTAAAATCCAGTCACTTCGAGTCCATCTTTACCGTTCGCTCCAACGGGGTTGAACGCGACTTGGTGCAAGCATGGAAAACCAAGTTGCCGGTTGTGTTGGTGGTCACGCATAGGGTCAAAAACTGATAACTGCAACGCACTGTGGCGATGATTACCGTGGTTAACCCAAGTGTCGATGATGTGTTCAAGTTGGTTGACTGTTCCTTCAGAATTGAGCGGTTGTTTTGGTTCCAAACCAAAAGCAACAAACCGCTGGAAATAAGTGCCGCGCATGTTCGCGCGACATTTCCGCACCCTTGGCCATACTGTGCCGAATCGCTCGTAGAGGCGCACTCGTGGCAGACTGCGATTCCACAATGAGTATGGGAAAATAGTGCTGGCGACCGTGTCGATTGAACTGGCTCCTTGACCAGCAAGTGCGTCATTCAGCAGCACCCGAACTAGCTGGTTTTCTTGAACGGCATCAACAGACACTCCCTGGGTCGTCAGGACGACCGGCGACACGTCATGTACGCCCGGTACCATGCAATGCAAGAACAGCTTGGCCCAAGCTTCTGAAAGGTTTGGTGCTTCAAATGGATTCATCATTGTCCTCTGGCAAATGACGCCATGCGCTACGTCCTTCATATTCCCGGCGCGTAATGCGCACGAAAGCCGCCCACTCGCTTTGAGTGTCAAACAATCGACAGCGTCCTGGTCTGACAGCGCGAAACAACTTTTCGGTTGGATGTGCGACCTGAGCGAGGTTTTCCCCCTCGACGTTCACGTGTGGAGCGGTCAGCAGAAACTCACCCACTTCTGTGTCCACGGCGCGGCCAGTCCATGCCGTATCCACGGGTAGGAGTGCCTCCATCTGCAGTCCTGGTGCCAACTCGCGACGAATCTGTGACAGCTTCACTTTGAGTGACGCTTCCGCTCGGCTGTGCTCAACAACTCCGATTGCCCTGAGGTGGTGCAACAGCGTTGTGTATCCAACGCTGAAGAAATACGCGATTCTGTAAAAATCCCGAGGCGTCGCCGTCGGAATATCAAGTCCCCGATTCCTAAATGCTTGAAACACCGCAAGTCTGGGCATCAATAGAAAACCCGCGAATGCTTGAGCAAGGAATTCTTCCGCAAGAAATTCAGGGGTGCCTTCAGCTTCTGAAAGCAAATCTACTCGTGTCCCATGTCCAAATACATGATGACCCAATTCATGCGCACAGGTGTACACTTGTCTGCCTGCTGGACGTTGTGCGCCAATAACTATCGCAGGCGAAGAACCAGCGGAGTACATACCTTCGAGGCTTGGAACCGAAAGGAAGCGAACTTCGACCCCCAACTCAGCACATACATCAAAAATGCAAATGGGTTGCAGAACATCACGACGCGTCCTATTCCGTACGTCCATCGCTGCGCTAAGGGCTTCTTGAAGGAGACGTTTGTGCGTATTCATCTTTTGCATTCGGACCGCTGCAATGCTTTTAGTAAGTCCAAAACTTTACTCAGGTCTTCAGGAGCAAGCTTAGCGAGTTCCCGTGCGGCTAGATGCACGCGGTCGCTATCCGAGTCTGTTTCTTCAGCGTCAGAGCAAGCCAACCAATTCGCGCTAACGCCATAAATATCTGCAAATTTCGCTAACTCCGGCCCGGTCACATTTCTTCTGCCTGCTTCAAGTTCCGAGATCGTGGGGCGATGTAGTTGCAACAGGGTTGCAACTTGTCCTTGTGTCAGTCCAGCTTGTTTTCGAGCGAGCATCAAACGATTGGCAATCGCTTGCTTTTGTTTTGATTCATTCTCCATTCGATTTGGTGATAAGAGCTTCTAAGCGATCAAGAATTTGCCCCAGATTGAGAGGGGTTCGCCCGTCTGCCGCCACAAAAATATTTACTTCGCCTTTACCGCAACGGATGGCTTTTTGAAGGCGCGCGGACAGCAACTCGGTCGTCTCCACGGCGTTGAGACTGTCAAACTCTTCCAAGTCGTAGAACGGGCAAGTGTCCATCGTGAGTTCAGGCGCGTTCTTGCCGCAGAGTGTCTGCACCTCTCTGAGGCAGTCGAACAGTGCCGTTCGAAGCTGGTCTCTATTCATGGTAAGCAATTCTTACCGCATGTAAGGTCGCGAGTCCACTAAATTTTTTGTTCACGCCTACTGGAGTCTGTTTTAATGCCCAAATGAATCGGTTGGACCTGGATTTGACCCTTGATGCGATCACGACAAGTTGACTTTTGCGAACGGAGGGGCAGCATTTATCTCATGATTTACAACCTTTATCAGGGAACTAAGCGAGTGTATCCTGCGGGGAGTTACGCTCTTTGAGTGCAAAATGCTGTGCGTGAGAGTTGCTTAATGCCTTTGAGGAACTCGAACAATCCGACTGCTGGTTCCGCCGAACCCAATTGGTTTGAGTGGAAGACCGGCTTGCTGCGCCTTGTCGAGTTGTTGGACGAGGATTCGGAAATTGTCGCGGTCGCTTTCCAACTCCACGGAACAAAGGGATGGGACGATGTGGGCGTGCGGTTCCGCGATGGTAGGACTCGATTGTTGCAAATGAAACACTCGCGGAGCGGGGACCGACTGACGTTTGGCGATTTGGTGACACCGGAATCCGAGGACGCAACTTCGCTGCTGCGCTCGCTCGCCAAAGCGTGGAAAAGCGAAATAGAATCCCGCGGAACCGTCGAGTGCGTTCTCCTCACCAATCGCAGCGCGGGGACGAACTGGTATCACGGCCGGCCACCATTGGCGGAGTTTTTCGACAAGGTGAAAGCGCGTGTGGCGCAAGCCGCAACGCTGGACGATGTGCGCTGGGACGGAGAGGATGAGCGGTATACACATGCTTGGGAAATCTTCATCGCGGAACTAACTGAGTTGAAGATAGAGGAAATGCTCGAGTTTCTTCAAGCGCTCAGCATCGAAGTTGACGCGCCGGATTTGGAAGCCCTCGAAGCAGGTATCCGCGAGCGGCTGGCCGTGCTCACGGGTCTGCCTCAGTCTGCCGTGAACGGATTATTTAACGCTCTTCTGGCGAACCTGCGCAAATGGACGTGCCAGACGCGCCGCGAAAAAGAGTGGATAGATCGCGAGGCGTTGAGCGCATGTCTGGCGAGCAATGAAGACGAGCCGCCGTGGCTTGGACACTGCGAGGTAGAAACTCCGGAGCCGTTTTTTCCCAGTCGCAATGCGGTGGTGAACTCGCTCCGTACTTCGCTCCTGACTGAGTCCGCGCACAGAGTAGATTTTCTTGCTGCGGAGCCAGGCGCGGGAAAGACAAGCTCCATCAGCAAACTCGCGCGCAGCGGTGCCGTGCTGTGGAAAGAACAATGTGTTTCGATTCGGTTTTACGCCTACCGGCCGATTCGCCCCGGCCAGCCGGATCTGGGTGCTGATTTTGGCCTGGGCGTCCGGCCAGAGTCATTGTGGCTCGGGCTCCTGTGGCAAATTCGTGATAATCTGCGAAAGACACACTTGCTCGCTGAATTGCGCGTTCCAGTTTGGCTGGAAGGAATGTCGTGGGACCTTGCGCAAGGGCATGTGCTCAGAATTGCCGCTGCGCTCGGCAGCCGGTGGGGCCGTTGCTTCGTTATCTGCGTTGATGGAATTGACCACGCCGCGCGGGCACGCCGGAACAACCTACCTGAGTTTCTGCAAACCCTTCCTTCTCCCGACGCAATACCGGCGCATGTTCGCTTACTGCTTGCAGGCCAGCCAGCGGAAGCCTACCCGGAGTATCCGTTCTTTCTTCGTCAGGCACACGTCGCAGTGAAGGTGCATCTCCTCGACACGCTTGTGGACGAAGACCTCCGCGTGCTTTGGCGGAGCGCAAAGCCGCACCTTTCTGTGCAGGCCGAAGGTGCAGTGATTCGCCTTCTTGCCGAAAAGGCGCAACGTCGCACGCTTCCAACCGTGTATGCTGTCGAGGATATTCGCACGAGCGCAACGCTGGAGGAGGCTGCTAGCATCCTCAATGCCCGTCCCCTCGCCGATTCGCTCCACAACTACTATGATACGATTTGGTCCGCAGCTACAGCGACGGTGGATGATCGGCAGCGTTTAGCTGCCACCTTAGCCCTACTTCGAGAACGACCGACCGGAAAATTGATGGCTTCCGCATTTTCCGATCTTGGAAAATCTGCGACTGAATGGATCGACATCATGCGGCGGCTGCGTCCGCTTGTGCGCGAAACCGTGGAGGGCTTCGAGATGTTACATAACGACCTTCGCGTGCATCTCGATGCTGGACTGGCGAACGACCCCTTCGCGCGCCGGGATGTTGCCTCGGCGCTTGCGAATCACTATCGCAAACCAACAAGCAATCGATTCGCCGCGCATCTTTCGTTGCTCGACCTGCTTACAACGGCGGAACGACGCTTTGATTTTGCGGACGATTTCACCGTGGATTGGGTCATCGAAAATGGCGCGCTTGGTCTCCAAAATGAACAGCTCGCGGTCGAATGTGGCGCAGCGTTTGCGGCGGCAGTCACGCGGCAGGACTGGTTGCTGTTGCACTCCGTTGCCTGCGGTTCTCTCACGATGTACCGGCTCCACGAGTGCTTCTCAAACTCGGACCGGGAACACGATCCATTCGAATCGAAAATGGCGCCGTCTTTTCTTCCGATTGAAGGCGAACCGCTTCCGTTCGAGTTGTGGAGTACTAGCGATTTTTCAGAACTTGTAACTGCGTGCGAGCGACTCATGGGTTCCCGCGCGGAACAACGCGCAGCAGTCGTGCTGAAGCAATGGGTGGGCGGAGTTTCCACCGAGAAATTGGTCGAACGATTGGCGAGTAGCGCGAATGACGAAAAGGAAAGGAAAGGCGGAAGTGACGTTCTGCGCCGAGACTTCGAACGCTTTGGCCGTCTCTGCGCGCTCAGCCGTCTGCCGTTGGTATCCTCAGCAGCCGATCTCAAAAAGAACTCTGGCTACCGCGCTGCCATCGAAACCGGCTGGGTGCGTGGACTCGCCGAACTGCCCAACCGGCGGGAGGCTCTGCGGCATTGGTGCAGCTATCAGCCCCGCTACGTCGCATCGTGGGTCGCTGCGGTGGAAGCAGCGGCCGGCCGCAATCGGTGGAGTGAGGTACGCTCACTACTCAATCGCATGGGAAAATCTGTCGAACAGCTAAAGGCGTCCGAGCGCCTGACGCTCGGTTGGTATGCGACGCGGGCCAAGCCGAAAAATACAACTCTCTGGCAGCAACCTTTCAAGTTGCCAAACTTCGGCCTCACGCAAGGCAACACTCCACTAGCGACGCTCAGAATGGTCGCCCAGTGGATTACTTACAGCGATGCCTCTCGTGAACCCACGCAAGTGGCAGAGGACCTAGCACCCTTGCTTGACCAGCGGAAATTTCGCGCGGAGCACCAAGCGGGCGCTGGACTCGTCCTTAGCGCGAGCGCGGTCCATGGGCGAATCTTGCGCTATCTTGACCGTAATACTCCTGACAGCGCAGCGGTCATTGTTACGCCCACGATGCTCGAAAGCCTACTTGATGCGCTTTGGTGCCGCCCACCAAAGGCGGACGCGATGCCGCACGATGAATACAGAACACCGGGCGAAGTAGGAAGATTGCTTGCCGAGGCCGCTTGGGCTTGCCGCGAACCCTATCGCGACGTGCTATGCAAATTGGCTAAAGCCAGATTCGCGGACGTGATGTTGTGGGAGGAAGGCAAACGTCTTTTCGACATACTATGGGAGAGCGGTGAACGCGCTTTTCTAAATAATGTGGTCGCTGCCAAGGCCCGCGAAACAATCGAACATCTTCATGAGGAGGATGCATCTTCCAGAAACGCCACCGTTGCGAACCTCGTCTTTTTTACCCGCCGGTTGGAACTGCCTGAGATGGCAACGCAACTCGTGGACCGCCTCAGTCGAACGCGGATCGGCTACACCTCTCACAAAGAATGGGTTTTTCTGCCGTTAGTACGCTGGTTTGAAGTCATGCGGAAGTCTTTCGCAACGATGTGGAGGGCGGAAGGAGCGCAGCTTCTGGCGCTTGATAGGCTTTGCGGGCAGCAGGGCGGCGACAATAGTTTCAGCGATGAATTGAAAGCCGAAGTCGGTGCGGCAGCGATGGAGTGTGGCCCGAATGACTTTGAGGCATTGTTCGAGTTCGTTGCGGCACGCGAAGGGAGGCATTCGTTGTGGGATTCAGCAAAAACCACGCAAGGTGGCTTCGAAATTTGTTTGAGCGAGCGGCAAATGATGAGCGAGGAATCCACACTGGCTCGTGTTGCTATCGCGATCGCTCTCGGTCGCTGGCCTCGTGATTCGGCGCAAAAGACGGTGAGTTCCCTTCTCGCCGCAGAGGATGTGCCCTGCGACCTCGCCCGACAGCCTGCTTGGGAGAAAGCCAGCCGGTTGGCGGCCGAGATTCAAGGTGCGCCGGCAGAAGTCGAACCTTCCGGATCGTCCGACGAGCGCCAGAGCGAGCCTGTTGAATCAAGAAGTGCGGCGGCGATTCTGCAAGGAATCCTCCAATCAAAAGAATCGTCGGGGCTGCGCCTTCGAGAAATCGCGAGCCTCGCGGAGCAGGCGCGTGTGGAAAATCACCCAGACCGTGTCGGCCTCATTGCGACTGCGCTCGGTGCTCTCGAATCCTCCGAGGCATCAAGCCGCTGTATTGAGTTCCACGACATCCGGTTGATGTCGAGATTTCAAACCAGCCTGACCGAATCGGAGCGCTGGCGTTTACTTGGGGCAATTACGGCGGTCACAGGTGATCTACGGAAGGAAATGTCCGACCCAAATTGGGTTTTCATGGTCGCCTTCTGCGCGGTGGATCTCGCGTGTCGTGCCCGATCTGCGGATGCGGGTAGTAACTTCGCCGTCGCAGCTTTTCATCAACTGCTCGGTACCCACTGGAAATGGCACGGAATTCCCGTCACTGAATCGGCGATAGCAGTCAGCAATATGCCGAGCGCGTGGCCTGATGTCGCGCGCCGAATCCTGCTTCTCCTTATGCAGACCGATGCGTGTGAGACGCTATACATGGCGATGTCCGGCTTGCGCTTCTTCGCGGAAAGCTTCCCGGACCAAATTCCCGCCATCTGCCGGGAGGGCTTGGAAGATGAGCGCGCGATGGATGCGATCCTGGCGCTCGCTCAGTTATGGGCCACGAGGCATCCGAACTCACTCATGCCAGCGCTGCGCGAATTCACCGCACACGAAAAGAGCGGAATACTTGATGATCGTCTTGATGCGTGGGCCGTAGGTGCGTTGCATTGTCTCGCAAGCGGAACTCGTCTGGGCAACTTCCCACTTCCTCCCAAATCAAAATCGCCGGAGATCGTGTTTCCAGGTGACGGCCAGCTATTCGAAGTCGAGCCGCAGTTAAACGGTCTGATGCGACACAACACATTTGCAAAAATGGCGAACACCAGGTTAAAGCGTACAGGTATTGCGCTGGGTTCAATGAAGCTCGCGTTCCGTCACATGGCACGAGCAGTCAAAAACGGTTCGGTGGAATTTCCTCCCATGATACTTCCACCACCGCAGAAACTCGCCTTCGATTCATCATCCCCGCGCCAGCGCCACAAAGCTGACCGTATCGTAGGCGATGCGATTCTCGATCAATCCGCCGGTAAAACCTGGTCGCCGAGGGAAGCCGCCGCAGTTCGTCTTCTCGTTGGCTACGGCGTGGATCCATGGATTGCGTCGGCGACTCCGAATGTCTGGCCGCATGAAGAGACCTGGCCTTCTGATTTCGATATCGAGCAGTGGCTCGAAGCTGGGGCTCTCAAAACGTCCAACGTCGGCCTACGGTTGACCGCGCTTCTCGAAGGGCACGACCTCGACTCGTCTTTGCTGCTTCTCGGAGCCGCGCTACGCATCCCGACTTTTCGTCGTGACCTACAGTTTGACTATTGGCTCGCCGCCCCGAACGTGACCGAGGAAATCCAGAAGCGTGGAAAATCTTCCTCCCCGTCGGGTCGCACACTCTCGGGCTGGCTGGCCGGTTGGTCGTTCGCTGCCTCAAAGCCATCCGACGCGACGACAGTTCATTTTGTCGGTAGCTTGGTGAACTATCCTAACGGGGAATTGGACATCACACCAACGGATGCATGGACCAAGTGTTGGGGATGGAAAATGGATCTTAAAAACAACCTGCGGTTTCTCGCGAAAAACGGATCCACCATGGCCTGGCATGAACGCTGGCTTGGTCCAGATGCTTCAACTAGGCGCCTATGCCGCCAGCCAATTCTCAACAGATGGGTCGCACGCCGAGACAGCTTTCCGACCGAAGCTGGCGAATTGCGCACTTGGACTCGGCGGACACACCTCACCTCAGGGTTGCTGTCCCAGCCGGAATGAATGGGATTATTCGTCACTTTCCGGCTCTACGACCGACATACATGGTATGTAGGGGCGAAACGCCCGCACCACTTCACTTCCACGGCTAACCACCGCACCACTAGCTCCCCCAACGTGTCGTCGGCTAGCGCCCGACTGATTGCTTTTTCCTGCGGCTACCCGGTCTAAAGGACATTTACCCAATGTCCTTTATCCAAAAATCAATCAGTCGGGCGCTCCGGGCTAACCGCCCGGGGCCCCGACACGTTGGGGGGACGTGTTTTGGAGGAGGTGCTAGCGCACCGCACGACCGGCCCGCTAGCGCGACCGGCTCACGCGGGAGGCGTGGAGTCACAACGAGTGACGCGCTCACGACCACACCACGCGCAGCGGGCGAGGAAAAAGCTGCCGCGAATGCGGCCTGAACACAGCCGCGCCAACGGCGCGTCCATTATCGCCGCCCTCGGCAAGTCTTGCCGTCTATCTGGCCTTCGGCCTTCCGCGTATCCTCTGAAATGGAATGGGCGCCGTGTAATAGTTCCTGCATCCAAGGAGAGCCGCAGGGTTGACCCCTGAGCACGGGTACGGGTATTCCTTGCCCGACGAAACGAGTATGAAAAAATTAAATTCGGTCCAGCAGTTCACAGCTTTGCGCTCGGCCCTCACGAGCGAGCGGGAGACGCTTCAAGCGCGTCTCCGCCAAATTGACAGCGCCTTCTCTGGCGCGGTCCTTTCTCCCGAACCCGCTCCCACAAGACGAGGTCGCCCGCCTGGCAAGGCGAATCAGGCCATGTCCGCTTCTGCTCCGGCTCGGAAGCCCCGGCGCAAGATGAGCGCAGAAGCACGGGCAAAGATCGGAGCAGCCCAGAAACTGCGCTGGTCCAAGACCAAGGCGGATAGCGCAAAGAAGCCCTCCTAAACGGGGTCTGCTTCTCAATTTTCCAGTTCTCAGAGGAGGGTCTGGAACTCCTCTTCGCTCATCGGGAAAACGGGATCGGGCAAGACGACGCTCCTGCGCAACATGATCGTGCAGCACCTGGCCTTGGGTCACGGCGTCGGGGTCATTGACCCGCACGGCGACTTGGCCGAGGAACTCTTAAACCACATCCCGCCCTCACGGGCGGACCACCTCTACAACACCATCGCCGCGTTGCTCGACTGTGAGAACACCACCTTGCTCGGCTCAATCGCCTGCTCACAGATGACGCCTATCGCGCGTGGTTCGTGCGGCAGATCGAAGACCCCTTCATCCGGGAATTTTGGGCCGAGGAATTTGTGAGTTACGATGAGCGGTTCCGCCGCGAAGCCATCGCGCCCATTCAGAACAAGCTTGGCCAGTTTCTCCTGAATCCCGTGGTGCGGCAAAGCAAAGTGAGCTTCCCGTTCATGATGAACCACCAGCGCATCATCATCGCGAACTTGTCAAAGGGAAAAGCTGGAGAAATCAAAGTTTGTGGAGTTCGTCACGCACCGTCGCACGGGCACTTGGGACTCTTGAAGGTGTGCAATAAACGCCTTTTAACGTCTCTCCATCGCTCAGGTCGATCATGCGTGTTCGCGCAACTCTGGTGATCAGCAAGCCCGCTCCCAAAAACGTAGAAGCTTTACACCGAAGACTGCATTCGGGTAAAGTCTGATTGACCCCAGCTTAAAAGCAGAGGAAAACTGTTCTCCGTTCCGGCGGCAATGGGGTCCAACAAGGCGACAAACATGAGTGATTTTATGACGCATTTCGAGAACCTGTATTGTAATGAATCGGACTTTTCAAAAGCCGTCGGAAACGCATTTAAGAACGAAAGCTATCGAGTCGTTGCAATGGTCGGAGCAGGTCTTTCTGTGCCTTCCGGTATTCCCGCGACGACCACGTTGAATCGATATCTAGCCTACTGCGTTTGGAAAGCGCTCAAATCGCAGCCTGATGACAAGGAACACTGGGAACCGCGCACACAGGACTGGCCGCAAGTCGGCGAGGTGCCAAGCGATTTTGACGCATGGGAGAAACTTCAAGTTTTACTAAATGAAGCGCGAAGGGTGGAACGTATGGAGCTAGTCCGCATTCTCCAGTTGGCCTGTGGAGCTGTCGCAGACTGGTTATCTGCGCTGCATTTTTTAACTCGTCTCACTTTCGAAGAAAGAGTAGAAGGTAACCAGCGTCGTAATTCTCCCTTGCTGACTGCACCACAGGATGCGGTGATTGACCAATTTTTTTCCCAGCTTGTAGCGAATCGGCAAACGTCTCTTGGACACCGCATGTTGGTTCAACTAGCCAGACGGTTGAGGATGGATTTGATCTTAACCACAAATTTTGATCACTTGATTGAAAATGCATTTTCCGAGGCCGGTGCCAAAATCGAACCGTTTGAAGTTCATCGAGAGGCAGGTTTGCCACCTGCCTCCCTTGTCAACAAACAGCGGTCGCTTATCAAGCTTCACGGCGGTCGCTACGGGCTACGAGCTGACTTCTCACTGGATGCCATGCCGTCGGAGACAGACTCCGCAACGTTTGTCAGCTATCTCGCGAAACAAGACGTAACCGCTGATCAGTTGTTCTCTCCTTCTGGTACGCAAACTAAATCAAATCCGGACTTGCACGATTCGCCGATAGCTTTGCTTGTGGCCGGAATTTCTGCTAGCGATCGGCGAATCGTACGCCTACTGGAATCGGCACTAACTAATTTGCCGCACTTACGGATATACTGGGTCTTCCATTCAGCAACTGATCGCGCTGCATTGAATAGACTGCTGGCACGAGAACCGTGGCGGAGAACAACTTGCGAAAATAGTCGGCGCTTTTGGTTTACTCAGCACACTGACTTGGGTCTATTGTTCCTTCAGCTTTATCAAGAGTGCGTTGGAACCCTTCCTCCCTATGGCATCATGTACCCCGTTCCTTGGAATATGCCGTATCCGCCACAAATACCGGAACCAATGAAGCCAGTTGATGATGCAGCCGGCGATGTCAAGGCGCGGTATTCGAGGCTGGAGCGCCTTCGTTCTGAAGTGCGACGCGACGTGGAATCGACATTTAGAGGGATGCTCGAGCCTGGGGATAAAGCAGGGCCATTCATCGTGCATATTCTAAATGCAAAGCGTTCCGTGTACGGGGCACCGACCGCGTGTGCGAGCCTGTTCAATGAGAATCCATGGAGCGCCGGAAGAGTATGGTTAGACCTGGAAGACATCGCAGAACCAGCAGGAACATTTTTGCGACTGGTCCTTGCGATTAAGCGTTTATCGGGCAATCCCAATCCAGTTTCCGGATTGGACCTGGATTATTTCTACCAGGACTCGATGGATGATTTTGTGGAAGCGTTGGTGGCGGAATTCAAAGACTTTTCTGGAGGAAAGTGGGTGATTTTTCTTAATGGCCGACAGCAGCCCGGTAAACATCCGTTGGTTGAATCTGAGGAACGCGCAGGCAGAGGACAAGAGCGCAGTTGGAAAAAGCCCGATAACCAGGCTCGATTTTGGGAAGTCTTACATAGGCTATCGGAACGCCTGACTCAAAGACCCCAGAGACAGAAATTGACCTGGGTTGTCATCTCTTCGGAAGATCATCTAGTCAAACCGAAACGGAATACGAGTAGGACGATTACATTAGAAACGAGTTGCGTGGAATTCAACCCAGAGACAGCTAGGAATGCAGCTGATGCTTGGGCAAATGACGTTACGCAGCCCTGTGGGTGTAACTCGGCAGAAGACATCCGAAGGACCAAGTTTTGCTTGCTCTATATTCTGAGCCGATTCCGTTTGACGCGGTACACAGGGATTATTAAGGAAATCCTGATGAGATGGTTGGGGCAGGGACCGCAGTGCAAGGACAGCGAAGCAATGCTCGTCCTCTTCAACAATTGGATTCAAGATCTGGTCAAACTGAGTGTCATTCGGACAAAACCGGGCGGGTTCATTTGGATGGATCACCAAGTGCGGACACTTCTGCGTAGCCTTGTTCTTAAGGAAATTAAAGCAATACGCTCCGCTGGAAACGAAGAAAGAACACGAATCTGTCGCGACGATCTCCTCCTTTTGAACGCGCATGTGGCACGTAGCTTCGGGCGACTTTTACTGGCTAGTGGAGATCCTTTAGCGGCTTTTGAATGTGTTCAACATGTGTTCGATGTTTTGGCACGTCCTCCACTGAAGCATGCTTCACCCAATTCGCCAGAAGCAGCTCGGCGGCTCGAATTAGTGCTTCACGCCACTTTGGTCTTTCGCACTGCTACTGGACTCATCACGCGTCGGCTGAGCGAACAGTTCAGCCATTATTTCTTACGGGCATTGCGTCGCTTGGCGGAACGCGCCTTGAAACGAGCGACCACGCAGCGTGACGAAAGTCTGCAACAGGCATTGGGTAACTTACTGGCGCGCATAATTGGTGCCGAATTGCACGTGTGCGAAGTATTGGAACAACATGACCGAATCGGTAAGCTCCATAGACGCCTTTGGGATCACTCAATGTTTGAGAGCCCCAAGTTGCTGACGGTTCGACAGGAAGTGCGAGACGCGCTTCAGTTGAGTGACGCTGCCGCGCACATCGGCCTGCGCCACTATGAGAACGCCCATAAACAGTTGACGACGTTTTTGGAAGGCTCTCTCTCACACCTTAGGTTACCTGTTGGACTAAATTGCGTAGCTTGGCAGCCAAGGCAAGCCGCGCCCAAAAGGCCCGCCTGGTCTCCAGATGATGAAGCCCGCCTTTGGACCCAGCGCACGTATTTCTGTGAAAGCGATGAAGTGCGACGGCGGCGGGTGCAAGCCGCACGACGAATAGTGTATCTTTACATCCATGTTGCGTATGCGGAATACCTAAACTCATACCAGAGCGAAGACGAAGTTCGCCGAAAAGGTCGTACCGAACCCAAGAATCTTTGCCGCGAGCGTAGTCAATGCGTGTTGGAATGGGCTGCGCACTACTGTCAGTTCGCGCTCGGCATTTTACGCGGAGTTATGCCAGAGGATGATGCCTTCGTGTATCGAGAAAATGCCCGTCTTCGGGCACATTTAGCCCTAATCAAGGCGCGCTTGGCACGTCAGCTTATCCCTGCGGACAAACCCCGAGCGCAACGTTTAGTCCAAGAGGCTGAGGTGCATTTGATTGATGCCGAGGCTTTCGTCGAGGAATTTCCAAGCGAAGGTGACGGCTTGACGAAAGCAGTTATTGAACTACGCCGCGCCGAGATCATTTTGATTGATGTAGGCACTCGCCAACCCGTGCGTGAATTGCGCTTCCATCTTCGAGAGCGGCTTGGAATGGAACAGGAGCTTGTAAATATCCCACGACCGCAGCCAGACGGGATTGCGGGTCGGCTTGAGGATGCTACCCGCGCGCTTCGACGAGCGGAACGTTGCCTAAAGGATCACCCAAACAGCATCTGGTGGCTTGAGATACTCACCGTGCTGAAGCTCAAGTGTTACGAGTATGTTTGTGCTTACGACTTGCTGCGAGTAAGGACAATTACTTCGTCCACGGATTCATCGATGTATTGCGAGCGCGCCTTCTTTGGTGACCTCGCCTCTGATGTGCGCTCTAACCTACAGTTTTTTCGCCGCGATGACGTGTTTCACCTAGCTCGCGCTACGGACGCTGTCGCCCGCACCTACTGGACGCTATTACACATCAGCCAACAACTTAGTCCGCCATTAGTCCGAAGCGAAGGACGATTCGTTCGAGAAACCGAAGCGCAGTTAGTATGTTTAAAGGCACTGCGGCTGCGATTGGCAAAGTCCACGGAGATAGCTAAAATGGCGGATTGTAGAATCCTTGATTATGCTCACGACACGCTGCTTGATACCCATGACTTTGAGGTGTGGTATGGGCGAGTAATGCGCGGACACTAAGTGGCAGACCGATTGATTGAGCTTTGGGAATTCAACGGTTTGTCCCTCGCTCGACTAGGTTGCCTCAGTGTCAATTATGGCTCGTAGAATTTCTCCGTTGCGCAAAACTTGACGACTAGTTCCCAAATTCAGCTTTTGATATTCTGGAGGGATTCCCCCCTTCCCCCCTTCCCCCCGGCCATTGCTTCAAACGCTCATCTGAGGTTGGTTCCTTCCATCAAGCGGAACGCGACCACCGCATCATCAGAGTCGTTCACCGGCATCGTTTTCTCCGTTCTTCGCAAATTATCGCGCTCATCGTCAGCAAGCCCCAACCGTTGCTTTGTCGCCTGCAACTCCTATATCACCATGGATACTTGGAATGCCCCCGTGCCCAACTCGACTACTACCACCAAGGCGGATACCGCAAAGAAGCCCTCCTAAACGAGGTCTGCTTTTCAGTTTTCAGGCTCTCAGAGGAGGGCCTGAAACTCATCTTCGCTCAACTGGGCCTGCTTGAGAATGAGCTTGAGCAGCCCCCGTTTGATGTCATCCCCATGAATGGGGATCGTGGTTCGGAGATTTTTGCCAGGATGCTTCATCTGGCAATGACTGCCCCGCTGCCGTTGCACGACAAAGCCGGCCTTTTCCAAAGCTTGAATGATTTTGCGAGCCGAGAGGGTCGGCAGGCGCGTCACCGGGCGAGCGACAGACTGAGCGGAAGCTCGAAACCGACTTGTTTCGGGACGTGCGTTTCCTTGGGCAATTCCACACCGTCTTCCTGAAGACATTCCAGATAGCCGGCCAAGGCGTCTTTGGACATGGCAACAATCTCCTCCAGGCTTTCGCCTTGAGTGTGGCATCCGGGCAGGGCTGGAAAATATGCGGTGTATCCTCCTTCCTCAGCAGGCTCGACGTGCAATGTGTACGTTATTTCCATGTTCTCAGTGTACCACGGAGCGGGATTTTGTGTCAAAACGCCTCCTGTCCTCTTGCCGTCCTCGGCAAGTCTCGCTGTCTGTTACTGCCTGAGTTCCGCGAGTATCCTGTGAGCGTGCCTCCGGCACTGTTTCGGATTTCAACACCAGCCGCCATTACCTCGTCGGCTTGCCCCCAACGCATTTGCCGGCGTTTGGGCGCAGGGACGCTTGCCGCCCAAGCCGGCACGGGAAGTCTCTCACACGGCAGATGGCCCGGACACGGCAGGAGTGGCGGCTGGTCTTGGCACCATGAATGACTACCCAGACATCGACATCGGGGACCGCCACGGCTGGGGACAACCGCAGCGTTTTGGCATTTCCCAGGTGGATCAGCGCCAGCACATCTACATCATCGGGAAGACGGGATCGGGCAAGACGACGCTCCTGCGCAACATGATTGTTCAGCACCTGGCCTTGGGGCATGGTGTCGGGGTCATTGACCCGCACGGCGACTTGGCCGAGGAACTCTTAAACCACATCCCGCCCTCACGGGCCGACCACCTCTGCTACTTCAACCCCAGTGATCTGGAGTTTCCCGTCGGCTTAAACCTCCTAGCGAATGTCAGACCGGATGAGCGGCACTTGGTTGCCTCCGGCATCGTGGGCGCATTCAAAAGCATCTGGCGTGAGTCATGGGGGCCAAGGCTTGAGTACATCCTCTACAACGCGATTGCCGCGTTACTCGACTGTGAAAACACGACCTTGCTTGGCGTCAACCGCCTGCTCACCGACGACACCTACCGGGCGTGGGTGGTGCGGCAAATCAAGGACCCATTCATCCGGGACTTTTGGGCCGAAGAGTTTGCAGGCTACGACGATCGCTTCCGCCGCGAAGCCATTGCGCCCATCCAGAACAAGCTCGGGCAGTTCCTTTTGAACCCGGTGGTGCGGAACATTTTGGGTCAGGTGCGGAGCAAGGTGAGCTTCCCTTTCATCATGGATGAGGGGCGCATCTTCATCGCGAATCTGTCCAAGGGGAAACTCGGGCACGACAAAGCGAACCTGCTTGGTTCCCTCCTCACGACGCAGTTTCAACTGGCGGCGATGGCGCGGAGCAATCAGCCCGAGGGCGAACGCCGCGACTTTTATCTGTTCATCGACGAGTTCCAGAACTTCAGCACGGATGCTTTCGCGTCCATCCTCGCCGAGGCGCGCAAGTATCGGCTCTGCCTCGTGCTGTCCAACCAGTACATTGATCAGGTGCCGCTTCCGATTCGGCAGGCTGTGTTCGGAAACGTCGGCACCCTGATTTCCTTCCGCATCGGCTACACCGACGCCGAGGTGATGGCAGCGGAGTATGGCAAAACTTTTCCACCGAGTGTTCTGGCCGACCTCGACCGTTACGAAGTGATAGTGAAGCTCTTGGAAGATGGAACCAACCGGGAGCCGTTCCGGGCCAAGATGCTGCCGCCGTTTGAGAATCGCCTGCGCCGAAAGAAGAAACTCATCGCGCAGTCGCGCGAACGTTTTGCCATCCCGCGAAGAGGGATTGAGGAAAAGCTCAACCGCTGGATGGACTCAATGCAATCAGGGCAAGGATGACATGCGTGTCATAAAATGATGAGCCGTGCAGAAGGCAGGGTATCGCTTTGGTTCCATGAACCCGCTGACTCGCTGCAGACGTTCCTTTACGGTTCAGGCAAGAAGCCCATCAAACGGGACGATGGAAGGTTTGCGGTCACTACCGCGCCTTTGCAGACGAAGCAGCCAGTGAGGCCCACCAAGGCCAAGCGCAAAATTTCTCCCGAGGGACGCAAGTGGTTGGCGGAGGCAGCGCGGAAACGCTGGGCGGACACGAAGAAGCCGCAGGGGAAATAAGTTTCGCAGTTCAGCTATTAAAACGGGAAATCCGCGCTCCCCAATTTTGCCGCAGTTTTTTGCCCCACTCCTCCAGCCGTTCTTCTTGGATGTATTCCTTCACTTTCGGTGCTTCTTCCATTTCAGGCGCGCCGCTGCCCTCGCCGGGGAAAATGGCGTATTCCTCCAGGTTGCGCTTCCGGTCAAATTGTCCCTCCAGAATCGCGCGCGGCACGCGGCGGCCATACGCCACTTCGTGCCACTCCTCGGCGCTCACATGATAAAGGGGAACGATCTTGCCCGTTGCTTCGTGATACACCCGAGCCATCGCCTTCAACTGATGACGGCACTTCCAATAATCCCAGTGCATGCTGTCCTGGTAAATGGTGTAGCGACAAATCTCCTGTTCTTCGAGGTCCGCCAGGCTTTCCGACAGCACGATGACGATGTTCTGTTCTGCTTCGCTGTGCATGTCCAACTGCTCGCAATCAATGATGGCGGACACAGGGAAATGGCCCGGCTCCTTGAGGTTGATAAGATCCTCGAAAAACGTCTGCGGCTGCTTGTAGCACCAATCACGGTCGTAGATTTGATCTTCAATGCCATCCAGCCACAGGCGTTTGAGACCAAAAAGTTTGGCTGCCTTGTCCAGCACCTCTGGTGTCAGCACGGAAGCCAGCACCTCCCAGTTCCGGAGCTTGTCGAGGCTGATCTCGGGCAGGAAGCGCGGAATCTGGGATTTGGCCACGCCGTGGTCGCCGAAGATTTCTACGAAACGCTCGGCCACGGTTTGGACGTGCTCCGGCTCCGGCTTGCTTGGGCGTACCTTTGTCGCCCTGGCCGGCGCTGGCGGAATCGCCGGTGGCGCGGGTGACTGTGGCCGCACCGCCGCATAAATCTTTCGTGCCACCGCCTCCACCCCTTCATTCGTTGGCGCGGCAAGTTTCCCGGCCAGCATCGGCGAATACTTCAACACATCCGCCTTCGTGACGTTGTGCCAGATCGGGAGGATGAACTTGCGCCCCTCCATTTCTTTGGCGAACAAGCCTTCCAGTTCTGCCTGCGTCCAGTTCTTCGCGAAGAAGGCTCGCGAGAGGACCACAACGCCGAAATCGGAGGCCAGCAATCCCTTGTCGATTTCTTTTCGCAGCCCGTCACCGAGCTTGAGCGTCCATTCGTCGAACCAGACGCGCAGCCCCATCGCCGCCAGGGCCGCGGCCAACGGACGCACAAAATCCTCTTTGTCTTCGCTGGCGTGCGAAATGAACACATCGAATCGGATCACTGGCGCAACCTTGCCTGGCAGGGGAGGCGCGGAAACAAGCTTGGGCCAGTCGTGCGAGAGCGGGGCATAGACCGGACACTCGGAGTAATGTTGCGCGCGCAAGCCGGACCAATTCCAGCGTGGGTCGTCATCGGGCGCCCCTTCCTCGGTCAAACTCTGCTGTCTCGCGTCGCGTTCCAGTTCATCATGGAATTTGTACAGCCCGGTGACGAACAGGGCAAAGCGATCAGCCAGCACCTCCGGACAGAAGTTGGAATATCCCGTCGTGTGTGTTCCGTCGCCGGTCAGCTCCGGCGTTTGTTCCATTTCCTGCGGGGCCAGCGGATGGCCCTTCCACTTCGCCTCAAGCTGCTTTTCCAATTCCGGGGCGAGTTCCGTGCTCCCGGCTTTGCCGAGCAGCGACCGGCTTTCGTAATACTTCGGGCAACCGTGCAGGCTCGCGAACGGGCAGCGCAGCGAAGGCAAGCCGAGCCGTTTGCTCTCGCTGGAATACCATTTGAAATCAGGAACGGGCGTTGTCACTTTAGTTATTCGCCGCGATGCGCTTGGCCCACTCGACGTTGCTCTTGCACAGACACTCGCGCGCCGTGGCCGAGAGTACCGCGTCAGGGCGCACCATCGCGCGCAGTTCACTCATCCTCGCCCGGATGCATTCGCGGCGCGTCACGGTGTTCGGTTCGTTCATCAGGTTCTGACACTCGGCAATCTTGTCTCGGCAGCGTCCCCATAGATCGCGCCTGGCCTCGACCAAGGGTGGATGCTCATTCAGTTTGAATCGCCGGATCGATTCCTCAACGCGCTCCTGTTCCCACGCACCACTCCCCCCGAGCGACTCCGCTTCGCCGGTTTCATTGAACGAAAGTAAAAGCGGGTCATCTTCTACGGACGGATCAAGCAGAAGGCAAAGTTCGTCTTGAACCGCGGCGCGATTGATCGCCGTTCCGAAGACGGAATGGGGAGCCAGCGGAAAGAACGTCCCTTTCTTGCGATTCCCGACATTCCCGCAGATGCGATAGTTGAGGTAATCAAAAGCCAGCCACCAGTAGCCGCCGCGCTCCGTACTGTTGGCGTTCTTCGCACATTTCTTCGGGCGAAAATGTTCCACGTCAAAGTGCGAGTAAATATCTCGCGCTTCTGAGAACCAGCACTTGCCGTGAGACAATCCCAGCAGCCAAGTTTTAAGTTCCCCCCAAAGTTCGGCATTCCGGTCGATGATTTTATGACGTTCCTCATCGTTGTCTGCGTCTTCCATCTCCTGCGTGACTCGCCGCGCGCGATCCACCCAATCTGCAGGCGGAACTTGTCCTCCCAGCCGGATGTAGATCATGCCTTCTCCTCCGCAATAATCTCATCGAGGATTTCGTCCGCCATCTTGTCCTGCTTCTCAAACTCTTCCGGCGTCAGCATTGGCTTTTGGAATTCCTTTCGGCGGCCCATCGCCTTGGTGAACGCCTCAAAGTAAGGATCACGGAATTCCCGTGCAAAGCCGGATTGCGCCAACCGATCCGAAAGACTCGTTAGCTCCGCATCATCTGCGCGTGAACGTTTACCCTTTGCGAAAAGTTCCGCGCGCCGATCCAGCAGTTCCAAGGTCTGTGGATCGACAGTCGATCGCAGACCAAACAGCGGACTCTTGAGCAGTCCCGCGAATCCCATCCCCCGAGGATCCTCCTCTGGGATCACGGCCTCGACCCGCCCATCCGCTTTCGCGAATACGCGCACCTGATTTCTCAACAGTCCGCCGATCACGAGAGGATCGTGCGTTGCAATCAACATCTGGCTCTTGCTTCCTGCCCCGACGACGTGCTCCAGGGTTTGCAGATAGTCGAACTTCCACTGCGGGTTCAGGTGCGTGTCCGGTTCATCCAGAAGAAAAAGCGATTCATCGTCCTTGGTGAATTTGAGCAGACCCAGCACGGTGAGGAACTGCTGCTCCCCTTCGCTCAGATCTTGGAATGTCACATGATTCTTGGCGTCGCGCCGACGAACCTTGATCCGCGTCTCAGAAATCAAATCGTTTATCCACGTCGTCTCCAATTCCTTGAAGAACTCCTTTTGCGAACCGCATTCCGCGGCCAGCTTGCGCAATGTCGCCTCGTCGGGGATGAATAGGTAAAGCCAGTCCCTATCTTCCGTGCGGCCCCGGAAATCCAGCCGCTCTTTCCCTTTATCGCGGATAAACGGAAACGCTCGCGCCCAGAGCCGCGCCACGAACTTCTTCACCAGCCCGCGCGCATACCAGAATCTTGGGTCGCCCTCCTTCAGCATGATTGCCGTCGGTTTGCCTGAGAACCACCACGGGTTGCGCAACTGGAACAACACCGACTCGATGCCTTCGATGCCCATCTGTTCGGCGAGGAACTCTCTCGCCGCCGTATTCTCTTCTGCGAAATATGCCATCAGCACGTAGTGGCTGTGAGCGAGATTGCAGTAAAACATCCTGCGCAAGGGCATGGCCTCGCTTTCCAAAGTGGCGTCGTAGAAATTCTTCAGATGCTGGTCAAACAATGTTTCCAGCCGACGCTTGGTCCCAGAGTAATAGGCGAAGACATTGGTGGGCAATAGGTCGTCTTTGCGTGTCTTGAAATCCTGAACCCCTAGCCGCTGCCCATCTACGCTGATTTCAGTCTCCTTGCGCTTCTTTCGCTCTGCTGCGGAAAGTCCGCGCTTCGCATCAATTTCCACGTTGTACCCGCGCACTTCGTAGCGGATGGCGTAGGTAAAGTCCGGCGGCTCGCCCAGGTCCAGGTTGCGGAAGATGCGGACGATGGCCTCCATCAAGTTTGATTTGCCCGTGCCGTTCGCTCCGATCAGCACGCTTGTCAGGTGCTCCTGATCAAAGTCCACCTCGAACTCGCGCAGGTTTTTCCAATCCTTGATCCGCAGCCAATCAATCCTCATGCTTTGGCCTCCAGATGGCGCTCGGTGCCAGTTTCGCGGACACCCTTGCCCAGTTCCTTTTTTAACTGCGCGTAAAAATCATCGACGGAAAGCTGTGATTCCAACCACAAGGCGCGTGCATCGAGCGGTCGCCCATGCTGGCGCAAAATGTCAGCGAGGTGGGTGGGTTTGATGTCTTCGAGGGTCAGCATAGGCAATGGTTCCTTCTTCGGCGTTCGTGGCTTGCGCCAGCCCGCGGCTTCTTTGGCCCGCTGCAATCTTTCATGTTCGATTCGCGCCAGCAATTCGAGCGCGGTTCCGTCTGATTCATCTTGCGCGACCAGGCTACCGGATAAGGCATGGTGGAAGACCAAAGTGCGTAGTTGCGACGTTTGCTCAATCGCATTCCGGATTTCGTTTTCAATTCCTGTGAGAGCTGACAATCGCCGGTCGATTTCCGCTACGATTCGCATTTGTTCAGCGAGAGGTGGGAGTGAAATGGGCAAGCTGCGAAGCGCACTAAGAGGCAATGTTGGCTGTGCCGCACCAGTAGTTCTCGTCCAAGTTTGCTGGAAAGTTTCCGGTGATGACATGAATAGCCAAAGGAATTTGGGCACAATCGCCGTCGATGGCTTGAGCAAGGCTATGTGTCGCTGAAAACAAAATTGCCTGTCTGTGTTAACTAGGACCGGGATGCCGAGGCTCGCGCCGACAATGGAGTAAAGCACATCATTCCGCTTGGGTATTCGAACTGCCTTTATTTTGGCGAAATACTTTTTAGGCACGAATCGAGTTTCTGAGAAATCCAAACGTCCAGAGCTAATGTTGCCAATCGTCAGAAAGGCGATGCCGTCTGGAACTTGCGGCGGTGGCTGGTGGTCACCATCTGTAATTTTTGAGCACACACCTTCGAGTGTCAGTTGCTTCCACTTCCTTTTGTCGCATCGGACTAGCCGCCCTTGGCAAGCAGCACTGAATACAGCGGCCCGGTAGTCCTGCAACAACCCAAGCAGCGCCTCCAACGCCTCGCGCAAGTTGCGCTCCCGCTTTAACAGCCGCGTGAGTTTGCTTGTGATGCGTGTTTGTTCCGGTCCCGGCGGGCAGCGAAATGGAATGCCACCCGCCAGTTGTTGGCCGGCGATGCTCGACTGATTGATGTGCTTTTTGCAATGAAAGGCAAAGTAGCCGCACATGCAGAGATAGTGTAACTGGCGAGCTACAAATTCGGGATTCATCCCCGTTCCGAGCCGCAACCGCGTCATGTGGTTCGAGAACGCCCAATTGCCCGGTCGGCGCACCACCGCTGTCTTGCCCACCCAAGCCGTGCTGCTGGTGTTGGTGAATAGCACATCGTCCTCGGTCAGCCGCAGACCTCCCGCATCGGGCGCGATGTAGCGGACACCCTCCAGCGTAATCTCGCCGAGCGGCGAGACGCTCATGGGCCGCAGGTGCGGGATGCCTTCACCCGTCTGATTGTGCTTTCCACTGGAGAAGCCGCTTTGGATTCCCAGCAAGACCTGGCCGACGGTGGTTTCCGCCCAGCCCCGAGGGTGGCGGCCTTGCGCGAAGGGATATTGTCGATAGTCAGCGGGCATTGGCTCAGCCCTCGCGGCTCGATTCACCCTGGAGTTGCTTCAATTCCTTCAACGCGGTTTTGAGGCGCTTCATGATCTGGTTGGCCAGCGTGTCCAGTGATTTCGCAGCCGGAGCATCGCCGATTTGTCCGTCCACCAGCCATGTGATGTCGAGCGTGTCGCCTTGCTCCTTGATCTGCTCGCGGGTGAAGCAACGGAAGCGGCTTTTCTCGCCCTTATCCTTGCGCGGCGATTTCCCGTAAGGATCATCGCCAAACGCCTTTTCAAACTCGGCGAAGTGATCCCGCGTGAGCGGCGTGCGCTTGGCGAAGGCCGGCATGTTGCTGCGCAGGTCGTAAATCCAAACCTGCCTGGTGTTGCCGGTGTCGGTCTTGCCGCGCGTGAAGAAGAACACGTTCGTCTTCACCCCTTGCGCGTAGAAGATGCCCGTGGGCAGGCGCAGCACGGTGTGGAGATCGCACTTGTCCATCAAGTCCGCACAAACTTTGGGAGCCGCATTTCCTTGTAGGTCAGGCAAAATAACCGCCGCCCGTCCATCCCGCTTTAAGCCAAGGTAAATATGCTGTAGGAATGCGAGTTGTTTGTTGCTTGTCGGTATTGGAAAATTTCTTTCGGGGAGCCCCGCGCCAGGTTTTGTGCCAAACGGCGGGTTCGTCAATATGACATCCGCCAGTTTAAGGGACGCACCAATCTCACTGAGCGCATCTCCTTGGAGGATTGAGCCGTGGATTCCATGTAGCATCGCATTCATGAGTGCGAGCTTGTGCGTTTGTTCCACAAGCTCGACGCCGACAAAAGCCCGTTCCTGTTGGAATCTGACTTCTGCCTTAGTGAGTTCCTTAAAATTGTTTGTCTGCCGCTTGATGTAGCGATCCGCTGAGATCAAAAAACCCACAGTGCCGCACGCGGGATCTTGAATGATTTCTCCGGCTTGGGGCTGCACCAACTCCACCATTGAATCAATCAGCGGGCGTGCCGTGAAATACTGCCCCGCGCCCGCCTTGCTTTCAGTTGAGTTTTTTTCGAGCAACCCTTCGTACAAGTCTGCAAACGCGGATTCCTCCCTGGCGATGTACCAGTTGATTTTGTCGAACTCTTCGACGAGCAAAGTCAGGTACCTCGGCTGCCTGAGACATGTTTCAGCGCCCGTGAAGATTTCTCGCACGCGTTCGTCTTTAACGGATCCCAAACACTTAAGAAGTTTCCGGTAGAATGGAAACTGTTCGCCCGTTGGTTTTTCGACAAGACTTCGCCATCTGAGTTTTTTCGGCAAATTCTTCTCCGAACCAGTCTCCTCCGCCATCTTGAGGAAAATCAAATAGGTCAGTTCAGTCACGTACTCTGGATACGAAATTCCACTCTCGCGCAGAATGTTGCACAAGCGCCAGAGTTTCGCGACGATGTCGTTCGGTTGCGGCATAGAGACGCGCGACGTTGTCCGATTCAAAGAAAGAAGGCAACCGCCGCGCTGCATAGGCTGCAATAAACACAAAATGTGTCACTAACCTTCACAATTACAGCTATTTAACAAATGTCACGGATTGCCGATGCGGCAAACTTGCACGCCTTTTGCCGTCATGCAGCGCACGTATTCTGGCCGGATGGAATCTCCCCGCTTACCCCGATTCAAACGCTTCCCCGACGTCGCCCCCTTGCAACTCACGGATCGCGACCACCACATCATCCGACTCGTTGGCCGGCATCGTTTTCTCCATTCCCAGCACCTCGTGGCACTCGTGGGCAGCAACCCCCAACCGTTGCTTCGTCGTCTGCACCTTCTCTACCACCACGGATACTTGGAGCGCCCCCGCGCCCAACTCGAATACTTCCACCAAGGCGGATCACGTCCGATGGTGTACGGGTTAGGCAACAAGGGCGCAGCACTCTTGAAACGCGACGGCGGTGCGCGCTGGGGCGCGAAGAACCGTTCCGTGGGCCGGATGTTTTTGGAACACGCCCTCTTGGTTTCCGAAGTGATGGTCACGATTGAACTCGCCTGCCGAAAGTCCGGCGTCCGACTGCTCATGGATGAGGATCTGCAGTTGCCGAAGGACACCGCTGCCAAGCGCCCATCGTTCAAGTGGCACGTGAAGGTGAACAGCCGCCTGAGACTTGGCGTCATCCCCGACCGCGTGTTTGCGTTGGACTTTCCCGATGCAAGCGGCAGCCCGACACGCGCTTTTTTCTTCCTTGAAGCCGACCGTGGCACCATGCCGGTGACGCGCCGCCACCTTTCCCAGACTTCCTTCCGCCGCAAGCTTCTCGCCTACGAAGCGACGTGGGCGCAGTCACTCCACCAAACGCGTTTCGGGTTTCACCGCTTCCGCGTGCTCACGGTCACGACAAGCGCGGGGCGCGTCACATCGCTCATCAATGCCTGCGCGCAGTTGAAAACCGGGCACGGGCTGTTCCTGTTTGCAGATCGAAGTGTTCTGGAAAATCCCACCGATATTTTCTCCGCCCTCTGGCAGACGGGCCGGCCCGGTGAAACCACGACTCTGTTGAACTGAGCCCACTTGCCGTGAGCGGCAAATCTCTCCGTCTCGTGAGCACAGAGCAGGCGCGATACGATGCGTGGCAGATACGGTTCAACTTCTGAACCGCAGTAGTTCCCCACAAACCAAAACAAGGAGTTCCATCATGCCCACATCACCCCAGCAATCCGTCAGCCTGTATTTCAAGGCAGGCGCAAGCGACAAGGAATATCACGCGCGCATCGAGCCGCAAGACGGCCGGTTCGTCGTGAAATTCGCCTACGGCCGCCGAGGCAGCACGCTCCAAACCGGCACCAAGACCACCATCCCCGTGGACTTCCAGACGGCGACGAGGCTGTTCACCAAGCTCGTCACCGAGAAGAAAGCCAAGGGGTACACCGAAGGCCAAGCCGGCACCCCCTACCAGCACACCAAAGATGCGGAACGTGTCTCCCACATCCTGCCGCAGTTGCTCAACTCCATCGAGGAATCCGAATTGGAGAAACTCATCAAGGACGACAACTGGTGCGCGCAGGAGAAGTTCGACGGGCGGCGTATCCTGCTTCACAAGGAGGGAGCCGCCATTCACGGCATCAACCGCAAGGGGTTGTTCGTAGGGTTGCCGTCACCAGTCGTAGTTGCGGCGCAGGCATTGCCCGGCGACTTCACCTTGGACGGCGAGAGCGTGGGCGAAGCGTTGCATGTCTTCGATCTTCTCATGCACAAAGGCCGCGATCTTCGCTCGGCCCCGTATCACGTCCGGGTGACGGACTTGCTCAACCTTCTGGCGTCCCGTGACTCGCGGCACATCCAGTTTGCGCCCATTGCCTGGAGTGAGCGGGAGAAGCGTCAACTGCTTGCGGAACTGCGCCAAGAGAACAAGGAGGGCATCGTGTTCAAGCACCATGACGCCCCTTACGTCGCCGGCCGGCCGGGGAGCGGCGGCTCACAGTTGAAGCACAAGTTCTACGCCACGCTTTCAGCGGTCGTTGACACGATCAACGACAAGCGAAGCGTTGGAGTAAAACTCCTCCAAGGCACGCGCTGGGTTACGGCTGGCAATGTCACCATCCCGGCGAACCACGCCATACCCGCCCACGGCGCGGTGGTGGAAGTCCGCTACCTTTACGCGTTCAAAGAGAGCGGCTGTCTGTATCAGCCTCTGTATCTTGGGGCGCGGTCCGACGTGCTTCCGACCGATTGCGTGACGCGACAGCTCAAGTTCAAGAACGACGAGGCGGAGGCGTGATCGCGGTCAACACCAGCCGTGTCGTGACCAGTTCCGCGTTGGCGTGGCGCACCGTGCGACTCGATGGTCACAGCTTCATCTACACCGAAACCGGCACCCTCATCTGCATGGTGCCAAAGCAGGACCATGCCCGTGCGGACTTCATTGTCCGCGCCTGCCGTCATCACGACGAACTCATCCGGCTGGTCAAAGCTGCCGTGAACATTTTGTCGGATGGTTCCGAGGAAAATGTTGCGCTGGGTTTTGGCATCCCCCCGTGTTGGGCCGAAGAGTTTTGCCGGCAGGCGGGGCAGGTTCTGAACACGACTGGCACGCATGAATCGTGAAGGTTAGTTAGTCACAAGAGCGATCCACGACGGGTCGCTCTTTTTTCTTGCCGCACCCGGCAAGTCTGCCCGTCTTCAAGGGAACCGCCGAGTGCCATACGCTTCAGGGTGGAATCATCAGGTTCTTTCACCCCCCCCATCACCCAAAGGACTCCCCATGAAAAATGAAGTATACGCGCGGATAACCGGCCGCATCACCGCCTTGCTTGAGCAAGGCACCGTGCCCTGGCACAAGCCGTGGAAAGCCACGACCGGATTGCCCCGGAATCTCGTCAGCAAGAAACCGTATCGAGGCATCAATGCCTTTCTCTTGCTCGCCATGAGTTACGAGTCGCCGTTCTGGCTCACCTATCGCCAGGCTGCAGGCTTTGGCGGCTCGGTGCGCAAAGGCGAGAAAGCCTGTCCTGTGGTCTTCTGGAAACAGTTAAAAATCGAGGACAAGGAAACGGACAAAACCAAACGCATCCCACTTCTCCGCTACTACCACGTCTTCAATGCCTCGCAGTGCGATGGACTCAATGGGAACGTACTCGCAGAGCCGACCGGAAATGGCAGCACCAAGCCGGATGCGATTGTGGCGAATATGCCGCAGCCTCCTGTTGTGAAGCACGGCATGACCCGCGCCTCATATTCCCTCTACGAAGACCTCGTGGCGATGCCAGACCGGGAACGGTTTGCGAGCGAGGAAGGATACTACGCCACGCTCTTCCATGAGCTTGTTCACTCGACGGGTCACGAGAAGCGGCTCCACCGGAGCGCCATGAAAGAATCCACGGGCTACGGCTCTGACCCGTATTGCAAGGAGGAGCTGGTCGCCGAAATGGGCGCAGCCTTCCTCTGCGGAGAAGCCGAGATTGCCGAGCGCATCGTGGAAAACTCCGCCGCCTACATCCAAAACTGGCTCACGCAGCTAAAAAACGATCAGACCCTCATCGTGCAGGCGGCAGCGCAGGCGCAGAAGGCGGTGGATTTCATCCTGGGGCGAACCTTTGCCGAAAGAGAGGCGGCGTGTGACTGACTTGGAAAAGCCAGTCCGCCGGCGCACCCGCTTCCCTTTCGCCCACTATCGCCGACGCATCGTGGTCATCTTGGAGCCGGGCGATGTTCTTGCCATGCGGCTCGAGCGCACGCGCACCGTATATCGGGCACCCATCGCGTCGGTGTATCGGCAGTTGGTCGAGTGGCACGTCAACGCCATCCGCCGCGAGAAGCAAATGGCGCGGAAGAAGAAGCGCCGCGTCTGAACCCATCACACCCTGCAATCACTTGCAGGGTTCTTTTTTGGCGGCACGGGAGATCGGCGCTCACTTCTCGTCTAACCGCATGGAGGAGGGCTTTGTTTGATAGCGATAGCCCACGCGATACACGGTGAGGATGCGCTCCGGATGTTCTAACTGTCTGCGCAGTTCTGCCACCGTTTGATCAATGCACCGGGAGCGCGGGTCCAGAACCAAGTCCCATACCTCATCAGCCAGCCGGTCACGGGAAAGATCCACACCTTCATGGAGACGAAAGTAGCCGGCCAGTTTAGCAACCAAGGTGCGCATCGCGGTTGGACGGAAGAATCCCAAACTTACTCACCGCGGAGATTCTTTTAGCGGTGCCCGCTCCTTTTTCTGTCTTGCCGCAAGCGGCAACTCTCGGCGTCTCGTGGGCCGAGGGCATGGGCGCTACGATGGTTCCAGATTCGGTTCACTTCTGAACCCGAGTTCTTCACAACCCCATAGGAGTATCCCATGCCCAAAAAAACATCGTTCGTTGACTTCAAGGCCGTCAAAGCGGCCATCACCATGGAGCAGGTGCTTCGGCACTACGACTTGCTTGACCAGTTCAAGCGGAGCGGAGACAGCCTGAGCGGTCCATGCCCCATTCACCACGGCGAGAACCCGACGCAGTTCCGCGTGAGCGTGAGCAAAAACGTTTGGAACTGTTTCAGCGAGTGCAAGCACGGCGGCAACACCCTCGATTTCATTGCGAGGATGGACAACATCAGTATTCATGCCGCCGCGCTCAAAGCCATGGAGTGGTTTGGTCTCGATCCGGCATCCATGTCGGGCGAGAGCGAGGAGACCGAGCAAAGTCCCGCTCCCGCTCGGAAGCGCGAAAACGTTGCTGCGCCAAGAGAGGCTTCGCCCAAGTCAGCACCCATGGCGGAACCGAGCGCGCCGAACAAGCCGCTCAAGTTCCGTCTGGATAAGCTGGAGCGAGAGCATCCGTATCTCGTCGAGCGCGGACTGACCCTCGAAACCCTCCTGGATTTCGGCGTCGGCTACTGCGCCAAGGGCATGATGGCGGAGCGCATCGCCATCCCCATCCACAATCCCCAAGGTGAGGTTTTGGCCTACGCAGGCCGCTTCCCCGGTGAACCCGGTGAAGGCACGCCCAAATACAAACTGCCCCAGGGCTTCCGAAAGTCCCTGGAGCTTTACAACCTCGACCGGGCCGCGCGGGAGCCGTCCGAACAGCCGCTCGTGATCGTCGAAGGATTCTTCAGTTGCATGAAGTTCCATCAGATGGGCTTCCGCAAGGTGGTCGCCCTCATGGGCAGCACCCTGTCCGAAGCCCAGGAGGAATTGCTTCGCACGCATACCAGTTCCCAGACCCGCATCGTCGTCCTCTTGGACGAAGACGAAGCCGGGCGAAATGGTCGCGACGATCTCGCCGTCCGGCTCGCCAAGTTCGCTTACGTGAAGATTCATGTCTTTGCCGAGGAGGACCAACGGCCGGAGGACTTGGACGCTGAGGAAATCACCGGGCTGCTCGCCTGAAAGGAACTGTTATGGATGTCCATTGCACGACCTGTCAGGAACCGTGGGATGTCTTTCACCTCTGGCACGACGCGGTGTTTGAAACCGGCCTCGACCCCAAGGAAGCAGAATGCTGGCGGCAACTGCCGCCATCGAAAAAGTTGACCGACCGTTACCGCGCCGAGTTCAAGGCGGCCGGATGGGTCTTTGGGCAATCGGTGATTAACGTCATCCGTTGCCCGTGCTGTCCCAAAGATGCGGAGCCCAACCTCGAACGTCTCGCCACCAAGCAGGCGCTGGAGGAACTCATGGGCGACGACGAAGACGGCCTCGCGGCCACCTTCGAGGATTATCGCCTGTGAGTGCCGCGAAATTCCCGCTGGGGAGCTTAATCTCCACGCCCGGTGCCTTGGAGTTTGTTTCCCGCGATCAGATGCTCGACGCCCTGTCACGCCACATCCAAGGCGATTGGGGCGACATGGATGCTGACGACCGCACGGAGAACGAACGGAGTCTCAAGGAGGGGCTTCGCCTCTTCTCGGCATATCGCACGCGGGGAGGAATGAAGTTCTGGATCATCACCGAGGCGGATCGCTCCGTCACCACGGTGTTGCTCCCGGAAGAATACTAACCCAACACACCGCCTCTCTCATTCCGGGAGAGGCGTTTTCAACCCAAGAAAGGAGCCTAGAATGCACGTCCCTGTTTCCCTGCTTAACCAAGTCATCCACGGCGATTGCCTCACGGTCATGTCCACCATCCCAAGCCAGAGCGTTGATTTGGTCGTCGCCGACCCGCCGTATCTCGTGAACTACGTTCCACGGGATCGAAGGACGGTGGAAAACGACACGAACCACGACTGGCTGCTTCCCGCTTACGCGGAAATCTACCGGGTGCTCAAACCAAACACGTTCTGCGTCAGCTTCTACGGCTGGCCCCAGGTGGACCAGTTCATGGCCACGTGGAAGCGCGTTGGGTTCTCGCCCGTGAGCCACATCATTTGTCTCAAGGAATATCCTTCCCGCGTCGGCTACACCCGGAGCTTCCATGAGGTGCTGTATCTGCTCGCCAAGGGTCGGCCACCAAGACCCGTGAAGCCGCCAGGTGATGTTCTGCGCTGGCACTACACGGGCAATCCGTTGCACCCCACACAGAAACCGGTCGAGGTCATCCAGCAGCTCATCGAAGCGTTCTCGAAACGCGGCGACGTGGTGCTCGATCCGTTCGCCGGTTCGGGCACTACCGGCGTCGCGGCCCAAAAGTGCGGGCGGCAGTTCGTCCTCGTCGAAAAGGTTCAAGAGCATTGGAAAGATGCTCACGACCGGATCGCCGGAAACCGCTGAAACACTCTCGCCGCCCTCACGGCCGTCCCGCCTGCGGCGAGAGTTCCCCAAACAAAGGCAATTTGTTTCAAACAGGTGGACGGCCCAGAAAGATAAAATCCATGCAGCCTGAACTGCTCAGATCAGACACCCCGAAACCCCATCCAAAATCACCCAAGGAATGGAAACTTGTCGCCTTGCGCGACTGTCCGCTCCCGGAACACATGCTCGTGTGCGAAACACCGGCCCAGGCTGCCGAGTATTGGCGGACGCACATCGCCACAGCAGTCCACTTCGATCCCGAACGCGAATGCTTCGTGGTGCTATTCCTCAACACGCGGCGGAGAATCCGCGGTCATCACTTCGTCAGCCACGGCACGCTCGACACCATCCTCGTGCATCCACGGGAGGTGTTTCGCGTCGCCATCGTTGCTGCCGCCTCAGTTGTTGTGCTCATGCACAACCACCCGAGCGGCGACCCGACACCAAGCGAGGCGGACATCAAAGTCACCCGCGACCTCATCCGCGCCGGGCAGATGCTGAAGTTGGAGGTGATTGATCATGTGGTCATGGGCCACCCCGACCACAAGTCGTTGCGGGAATTGGGGTATTTCTATCAGTAAAAAGTAAATTCACGCCGCCGCATTCTGTAGAATCCGGCGGCTTTTTGCTTCTGCAGCATTTCGGTGGGTTGCCGAACGAATGCTCGGGACTCGACGAAATCTGAATTTTTTGGTATGATTATTTAGTGGGCAACTGTCGATTTTGCCCTCAATTTATCGACTAACCATTTACAAATATGAACGCTACACTTGGTGAACAAAGATCTCGGGGCGGGTTAAAAAAATTCGTGCTGACTCTGTTTTTAGTGGGTGCTGTCATTGCTGTTTTTTTCATCTTCTCGTCCAACCGGGGGACACCGGCAAAGTCCGACAAAATAGTCATTAACCAGGCCGCAAAAGTCCTTCTCTACCTGCCGCTCTACATCGCGTCCGATAACGGTTATTTCCGTGACGAGGGCATTGATGCTTCAGTCGTAACAGGCGGAGGTGATTCCCAAGCGTTTGCCGCCGTGGTAGGCGGTTCGGCAGATTTCAGCCAAGGTGATCCGATGATGGTTCCGATTTCGCGGCAGCGGGGCGGACCTGGGAAGATCGTGGGCAACGTGGTTGGCCGCGTTGCCTTTTGGGGGGTGGCCATTGACCCGAAGATTTCAAAAATTGAAAAGCCTCAAGACTTTATTGGAAAGCGGGTCGTAACCTACCCAGCTCCGATGACAATTTATGCACTCCAGAAACGAAATTTGTTGGAGGCGGGCGTCAAACCAGACGACGGGACGAGCATCGTGCAAGCGCAATTTGGGACAGAACTAGCCCCTCTTTTCTCAGGGAACGCCGACATCACCATGACCCTTGAACCGGTTGTGTCCCAAGCGCTGGCGAAAGGCGCGCGCATTGTTTACTCATTCCCAGAGCGTTACGGCGACTTTTCCCTCACCGGAATCATGGTGAAGGAAGACCTTATTCAGAAAAACCCCGCCCTGGTTCAGCGAGTGTTGAATGCCTACCAGCGAGCGCTGACCTTCGCGCACCAAAACCCTGACGGCGCGGTCGCAGTCGCAATCAAAGAATTTCCGGACGTGGACAAGGCCGTGATTGAAAATGCCGTTCTACGAATGTTGGCAGAGGAAACAATTCCTAAATTTGTGACGGTCAGCAAAGAGTCTTACCAGCGAGCCGTTGGGGTTCGGAGAGACATCGGGGATTTGGAAAAGGACATTTCCTTTGCGGACGCGGTCGATAACCAGTTTGCCGAGGAAGCGGTTCGTAAGTTTGGCAAGTAAGCCCTGCCTTGAACGAATTTATCCCATGTCGCTCAGCGCCATTAGTGTCAAAAATCTCAAAAAAGCCTACGAGTCCGGCAAGTTTGTTCTCGAAGTTCCCCAACTCAATTTCCAAGCGGGAGAGTTGACGTGCATTCTGGGCCCAACTGGATGCGGCAAAAGCACGCTGCTGAACATTCTGGCTGGAATTGACGCAGATTTTCAGGGCGAGGTTTCTTACACGGGAGCGCCCCATCATCGTGTCAGCTATCAACCGCAAAAGGATCTTCTGCTCCCATGGAAAACTGTTCGAGAGAATCTGCTGCTCGGCTTTTCGATTGCCGGTGAAGCTCTGCCAGCGAACATGGCGGCTGATTTTTTGCGCTTCCTTGATTTGGAATCAGTGGCCGATGCCTATCCAAACACACTCTCCGTAGGTATGCGCCAGCGGGTTGCGTTAGGTCGCGCGTTGATCTGGAGCGGTGATTTGAAGCTCCTGGACGAACCTTTAAGCGCTCAAGATTTTTCACGCCGAACGGCTTTGGAAACTTTGCTGCGGCTTGAACTCCGCAAGCCAGATTCAGTGGCGGTAGTGGTCACCCACAATCTCGACGAAGCCGTTGTTTTGGCCGACCGTATTATTGTTCTGGGCGGGCAGCCGGCAAAGGTGCTCGATGACTTTAAGATCGTGGGCTTGCCTGAAGTAAATCGGCCCATTGAAGCACGGCGCTCGCCTTTGTTTGCTCAATTTGTCGCGCGCACGGCCCAAGCGTTGAGCGGTATCGCCAAACTTCCATGACACTTGCCCAACTGACAAAACGAAGCCTCATTGTGCTTGCACCCGCCGCGTTGTTCGTAGCTGGCTGGCATCTGCTGACAGTTCAAAACCCCCGGGCTGCATTTCTGTTTGGTCAACCCGAGGCAGTCATCCGCATTCTAGCTCAGCGGGTGCAGGACGGCTCCCTGTTTCTCGATGTTGCCGCCACGTTAGGCCCTGTTGTGGGAGGTTTTCTCCTGGGTAATCTGACGGGGATCGTTCTCGGGTTGGTGCTGTGGCGGTTTAAGAATTTCAACCGGCTGGCGCGACCCTACCTAATTGCTTTGGGCGCTGTTCCAGCCTTCGTCTTTGCGCCAGTGTTCGTGGTTTGGTTCGGCACGGGAGTCTTGATGAAGTTGGTGATCGTTTTTCTTTCAACTGTCCTTGTTGCCGCCTTTCAAGCGTCCACTGGCGCGGCTGAAATTGATCCTGACTATTTTGACCTCATGCGAACTTTTCGAGCCAGGGATCGCGCGATATTCCGGCTGCTCGTCCTGCCCAGCGCCGCCGCATGGGTATTCACTGGATTGCGCTTGAACGTCGGGTTCGCCTTGCTTGGCGGATTTGTGGGAGAATTTATTTCATCGGAGCGAGGTCTCGCGCACCGCGCCCTCGTTGATGCCGGCCTCTACAATTTGTCCGCCGTTTGGGCCAGTGCATTTGTTATTGCCGTCATGGCCCTACTGCTCTACCGTTCGACCGTTCAGCTTGAAACCGTTCTGCTTCCGTGGAAGCAATCTTTGCCGACACGGGTATCAGACAATGCCGTTTCACCGTCAAAAAGGGAAAAATAGACTATGGCTGCTGTTGCTGGTTCCAAAGGAAGGGTTGCCGCAAATTGCGGGACACAACTCGAACAACTTCAACCTTCTTTCCAAGCTTCCATCGCCTCGCGATTGCTCGCCAACGAGATTACCCCCCAGGAAGCGGTGTCGGAAATGATGCCATATTCACGACTCCGTGAGGTTGGCATCGACACCAACATGATTTGTAATCTGCGCTGTCGCTACTGTTACTTGGACGACCGTCCCGTGCGCAAAGGTGAGGTAAGCATTGATGAATGGACGGACATTCTTACTCCCTTGGCTGAGAACGGTTGCAAGCTGTTCGCTTTTATCGGGAAAGAACCGCTGTTAGATGAGACTGCGGTTGGAGTTCTCCATCGGCTCAATGATCTCCGTAAAAACGGTCATAATTTCCGAACGGGCATGGTGACGAATGGCACGCAACTCCACCGGCATACGGACAGCCTTCTTGAAGCAAATTTGAGCTACCTTGATGTTTCGTTGGATGGGTTGCCAGAGGTCAATGATGCTTGGCGTGGCCAAGGCGTGTCTCAGACTGTTCTGCACAATGTTGCGGCTTACTTGAAGCACAAACCCAAGCACGACATGTTCGTCTCCTGTGTGATGCACAGTGGCAATGCCGCCCACATCTCCGATTTTGCGGCCCATCTATTCGACATGGGTTTGCCGGGCTTTTTTACCAGCCCTGTTTTGAAATTTACTCGCAATGAAAACATTGAAGATTGGGCCATCAGTCCATCGCAACTTGCGAACGCAATCGAAAATCTCCTTAAATTTGCCGAGGTCTCAGGATTGGGTAAAGAAAACCAAATTGTTATCGATTTGCCCTACCGCTATACATGGCATCTGTTAGCCACAGGGCGGGTCAAATCCAGAGAGGTGTTTGAAGATTGTTACGAAGTTCCGTTCTGGCAGCCAGACGCATCTTTGCCTGTTTTTGTGAAAATGAATGTCTTGTCCTATTCATTTTGGAAGGCGGTTCGCATCACCCACGATGGAACAGTCATTGAAAACTTGGATTTGGCGGCACACGAAGATTACGGAACGGGGGCTCAGAAGGCGGACACTTCGGGAATCTGGTCAAGGTCATTTCCAACCGCAGATGCTCATGCGTTTCACAGCAGATTTTTCACAGAACACATCCGCGCCGTTAAGCGCGAATCTTATCTGTATGACCGTGCGCTTCCAACTCAAGTCGAATTTCAAAAAACTCTGACCACAACACTTTGCTCCACCGTGTGAGTTCGCGGTATTGCATTCTTCTCCCTGCTAACACGCCGCTTTTTGTTCATGTCCGGCACGCGGTGGACTGTTTTTTACCATCCAATTTGTCGGGAAAAATTGTTTTTAAGACGCTTGAAGGACCAGGCCCGAATGATCAGCTCCTTGCTCAGTATTTGGCAACTCAAGAGTCTTGTGAGATTGAAGGCGTAAAAACACCAATTTTGGCCGGCATTTGCGATCCTCGCATGGCCGCGAATCATGACCTCCCTCTCGTTGCGGCAGTGGTAAGACGACTTGCATTTTCAATTCTTGCTCCCCGAAAGCTTGCGTCAGGTAAATTGCAACCCGAACAAATTAAATCCATCTATGCACACGGAAATCGACAAACTTCTGCATGGAACACTTTCCGCCCCTCGAGTTCGGCTCAAGCGCTTGCAAAGTGCATTGCTCAGCATATTAATTCACGCTCTAGAATAACAATTTATGGACAAGAATTCGATGAAGAAATTCTTTCTTCAGGAAAACATTATCTCGTTGTTACGGCCAACCTCTCGAAAGCGCTAAATACCAGCTCGGAAGACATACAAGTTTACGACGCTGCCGAACTATTTCCGGAATGGTCACCAACTTTGTTGAGTGCTCTTACGGTTACACGGCAAGCACGCAATGACGACAGGGCGGTCCTGGTTAATGAACTAATCCATGCCGTTCAAAAAGCTTGCTTTAATATCACCACGCGTTTGGGAGTTGGTGGATTGAGTCGATTGCTGCTTCGCTACCACAGTGACCAAATGATTGATGAGAGTGCCGCTAACACTGTCAGTCGATACCTGCTGTCGCATCGAGTGATTCCAGATAACATTGAGGTTAACCATTATGGAGCCGCTTTAGCGTGCTCCCTCTGGTCTTACAAGCGAATGGCAAAATGCGTGTTAATGGAGCCGTCAGAGCGTTTCCGCATGATTGGGCGCCCGTCTCTTAAAGGAATTCGGCTTCCGCACATTGACGATCAGAAAGCCAGGCAAGTGAAACATCAAGTCCGGGCATCTTCTCTTGACGCTCATTGGCAACGTCGAATTAAAGCCAATCTTGATGTGGAAACTGCGGATGTATTGATTTTGACACCGACAACCGAGGAATTCAAAGCGGTTTTAGAGCAGTTCCCGACCGGATCCCGGCTAGATGATATTACGGATGAGACTGCTATGTGCGAGTGTTTCATAAAACTGCCCGCCCCCGCACTAATCCGAGTTGTTGTCGCCTGCATTCGTGGCATGGGACGACTTGCGGCGGCTACAGCAACTTGGCAGTTGACCGCCCGATGGAGGCCAAATGTGTTGCTTTTAGCGGGAATTGCTGGGGGATTCCAAGATAGAAATGTGAGTCTCGGGGATGTAATTGTTACTAATTACGCAATTGATTACGAGTTGCAAAAAATAAATCCAAAGGGTGCGATTCAACCTGATTACCGTCATTTTGGTTTTAATAAACATCTTGTTAAAATCGCATCGGAAATTGACGAGCGGGCTTTTCAAAAGCGCATCAAGATGAGCAGGCCAAATTCGAGCATGCCAAATGAATCGCGCATAATTCACGATGATAATAAGCCATGCGTTCTCTCTGGAGACAAAGTTATTGCGGACATTAAGGCGCTTGGCACGCATAGAACTCACCATAGACGTGCGATTGGTGTCGAAATGGAAGCGGCAGGCGTGTGCGCAGCAGTTGAGGCATTGGGGCAAAACAAACCCAAAGTCTATATGATACGAGCTATTTCAGATTTGGCCGACGCCAAAACAAAAGGAGCTACCTCCAAGGGTCGAGAATCGAGAAAAAACCGCAGTGCTAGGCTGGAAAAATCCAAATGGCGCGAGTATGCCTGTAAAGTATCTGGTGCGTTTGTCGCGGAGTTTGTTGATGCATGCGTAGCCAAAGACGTTTTTTCAAGTGCTCAGGAGAGTTGAACAATGAGGCAATTATTCAGATTGTTTTAGCAGGGTTTCTTCCGTAATTGCTTTATCGTGCAAATGCATTTTCTCCAACTTACTTAGGAATGAACAGCACGATTCGTCCTTTGCTCTGCTGGTTTGTCGTCTCATTAGCTCTCCTTCTTTCGCGCAATCACCAGCAACAGGAGCAGCAGGCCACGCTGCAGTTCGCGCTGTCACTTGAAGGCCAGGCCGGACGTCCGTTCTACCATGCAGAATTAGGCGGCATCCCTTTCCACGCAGGCGCGCACAGCGGGCTGGGGCGCAAGCAGCTTCGCATCGAAGCGAATGACGCCGAGCCATTCGTGACGAACGTGTTCGTTGGCTACGGCGGGAAGAACCTCGGTCTCATCCGACTGGCGCGCAGCCGGGGCAGCCTGGAGTTGAAGACCGTGCCGATGGCTGAACGTGTCATCATCGAAGGCGCCGAAACCAACCACATCTTCACTCAGGTTTCCAGCCAGTCCATTTCGCTGCCAACTGGACGCTACAAAGTTCGGGCGCATTTCGCGCGCCTCACGACGGAACCCGAAGTGGAGATTGCCGCCAACCGAACACTCGCACTCACCATTGATCCCGGCCTCACGAAGTTGGCACTGCGTTCCAACCCGACGAATGCGGAGTTCGAGTTGCAATCTCTCTCCCCTGCCGGCGTGACGGTGCGAAGCAACACGCCGGTCACGATCACCGACTTGCCCGCCGGTGAATACCATCTCCGCATCTGGCGGGAGGATTACGATAAGACCGTGCCGGTGAAGCTGACCGCCACCGGCACGAACGAACTTCACGTCGAATTCGATTACGCGAAAATTACGATCAAGTCCGAGCCATCGGGGGCGACCATTCGCGACGGGAAGAAACTTCTCGGCACCACCCCCGTGGCGCTCACTCTGCCGACCGGCCTGTATCGCTTGGCCGTGGCGAAAGAGGGTTTCTTCACGACGAACGTCGCACTCTCCCTTTCCGCCAATGAGGATCGTGCCATCGAACTAAGCCTACTCAGTGAGGCTTACGTTTCGGCGCTGGAACGGGCGCGCAATTCATCGTCAGGTTTCTTCGCGGATTTGGATCAGGCGCTTGCCGCGGTGAACGCCGCGTTGCAGGCGAGACCCGGTGACGAGACAGCATTGGCATTGAAGCAAGGCATCACATTCCAGCGGCATCTGCGCGACGCGCGGGAGTTTCGCCGGACTCGGCAGATTGGACGCGCGCTCGACGAGGTTGAAAATGCTTTGAAGCTGAAGGCCACTGACGCGGATGCGCTGGCCTTGAAGCGGGATTTGGAGAAAGACCGACAGGCGGCGGCGGAAGCGCAAGCTCAGGTTCGCCGTGAACTGCCGCGCAAAGTGTTCGAGGAGGCAGTGCAACGTCTTCCCCACCATGATCTGTTTTCCTCACAAGAATCCAAGCTCGCCGGTCCGGTGAAAGAGGTTCGCGACAAGATTATCGAAGCCCTGGGGCGCAATCCCGCGTGGAATGTCGCCCGTCTGGACAAACCGGATGACGATGTGTCGGTCATTCACGCCGACATCAAAGGCTTTGGTTCCAGGCAGAGCGCCGTCGTGGTCGTGGGCCAGACGGCAGACAACGAAGTCATCGTGTATTTCAAGCTCTGGACGTTCACCTTGGGGAGCAACATCCAGATTGGACTTTCCGGTCTCTCCGACAGCAGTTTCAAACCGTTGCATTCTTCGTATGCCACGCCGCTAAGCGCGCCGAGCGTTGAACGGCGACGCTTGCGCGAGATCGAGGAGTTCAAGAAACGCCTGGAGTTGCCCTGACATGGAAGCCACACCACAGAAACCCACGGTGCTGAACTTGCAGCAGGAGCTTTTCATTTTCTTTGGCCTCCTGCTTGCCACGTCGTTCGCGCTGCCGTGGCGCGATGGTCAGGCTCCCGGTGATTTTCTTTTCTCTCAACGCCCCGACCGCTGGTTGTGGTGGTTCTTGTTTTTTGGCATTTGTGCCGCCCCGCTCACCGTGCGTTTTCCCACCGTCCGCCCGTGGGCGGGCATCTTCGCTGTTCATTGCACCATGCTTACGGTGGTCAGCATGGGCGGAGCCACGGGCTACGGCGCGCAACTAGCCCGGTTTTTTTCTTTGGGGATGCTTGTTCTCTCGGCAAAACCTGCCGTCATTCGCGCCACAGACTTTGCCATGAAGCGGCTCAATTCTCAGAAGGCAGAAGTGTCGAGCCATTGGGGCACGACCTTGGAGAGCCTTCATTTCTCGGCGCAGGAGTTTTACACCAAGGTCGAGTCCGCCATCCGTGCGCGGGAGTGGCCGGGCGTGGAGATGCTCCGCGTGTTGCACAGTGAGGCGGGTCTTCTCTCCCACAAACGCGAATACCTCCGCGTCATTCGCTACCGCCAGGTGTTTGATCTCTGCGCGGCCACATTCGGCAAAGATTACTTCTTCACCCTGCGCGAAGCGGAAATCAAACCGCCGCTGTCCTTTGCCACGGTCATCATTTTTCTTCTCGCGCTGTTTTTACTGTTCGGCTGGAGCGTGAGCAGTTTTGGCCTCATCGCAGGCGTCATCTATTTCTTCATGTGGATCGTCATCGGCTGCTTCCTCATGTGGAACGCGCTCCGCATGGGGCTGACCCGGCTCGATGGCCTTTTGATGCGCTGGCCCGTTATCGGCCCGATTTACGAAACATTTTTCCGCCACAGCACCACCTACTTCCAACACGACACGCGCATGGTTTTTCTCAAATTGGTGGATGACCTCGTGAAAGAACTAGTGGACGAGGAAACGTCCGCCAAGGGCGTGAAGCTGTTGTCGTGCTTCGAGTATCGCCCCATCTTCGAGGACTTTTACAAACTCAAAGACCGTCCCACGGACGGAGAGAAGTGACGCATGGGCCAACTCGACGAACGGATCAGTGAGCAGTTCGGGGCGTGGGAACGGCGTGGACGTGGCTGGCAGGTGTGGCCGGAGCCGGTCTTGCCTGAACCACCGTTTCAGGAGTTCACCGGATATCATCTCGCCCCAACGGAAATCGTGGATGACGGACGGAAGCCAGGGTTTCTCGCTTCCCTCTTTGACTCGTTGCACGCGAAGGCAGCACCCAAGCCGCCGGCCTTCATCGAGGAACAGGAAGAACCGGAACCCGAGCAAAGTGAACATCCCCTCACCACGGAGTTCATCGCCGCACTGCCCGCAAAAATTGCCGTGCGTGATGAAGCGTGGCGAGCGTTTCTGGATTCGCTCCATGTCTGCGTCAATCCCATCGCCTTTGAATTGTTCGCGAAAGAAAACATCATCACCTTGCAGTTGGCTTCCACCCCGCAGGACGCCACCACTCTCCAGCGACAACTCACCGCCTTCGTCCCTGACGTGCCGTTCGTGGAGACAGCAAAGGTGTTGCGCGAGAGCTGGAGCGAAACGCCCGGCATCGGTTTCATCGTGGATTTCGGATTGGCGAATGAGTTCATGCTGCCATTGCAGGTTCAGCAATCGGTTGATCCGTTCGTGGGCTTGGTCGCGGCCATGAGCGCGCTGCGCCGCGACGAGTCGGCCGTCTTTCAGGTTCTTTTCCAGCCCGTGCAACATCCGTGGCCCGCGAGCGTTTGGAACTCCGTCACGGACAAGAACGGCAAGATGCTGTTCACCAACACCGTGCCGCTCATCCCCGGCACGAAGGAAAAACTCGCTGCTCCCCTGTTTGGTGTGGTGATGCGCGCCGCAGCCCAAGCTGAAACTTTCGAGCGCGCCGCTGTCATCGTGCAGAACATGGCCCGCGCGCTCAACGTCTTCGCCCGGCCGGAAAACAACCAGCTCATCCCGCTCACCAACGACGAGTATCCGTTCGAGCTCCACGAAGAAGATTTGCTGAACCGCCAGTCTCGTCGCAGCGGGATGCTGCTCAACCGGGAAGAACTCATCGGCTTTGTTCACGTGCCCAGCGAGGAAGTGCGCTCGCCAAAACTTCGTCGGCAAACACTTCGCACCAAGGCCGCGCCCGTTCGCTCGCCCACTGGTTTGCTCTTGGGAACCAACGAACACGCGGGCCGCGTGGCGGAAGTTCGGCTTTCCGCCGAGCAGCGAGTGCGACACACCCACATCATCGGCGCGTCCGGCACTGGCAAGTCCACACTACTTTTTAATCTCATTCAGCAGGACATCGAGAACGGTGAAGGCTTGGCCGTTCTTGATCCGCATGGCGATCTCATCGAGCGGGTTCTTGGCGTCATTCCGCCCGAGCGGTTTAAGGACGTGGTTTTGCTCGACCCAACCGATGAGGAATTTTCTGTCGGGTTCAACGTACTCCACGCGCACAGCGATTTTGAAAAGAATCTTCTCGCCTCCGATTTAGTGTCTGTCTTCCGGCGGCTCTCGACCTCGTGGGGTGACCAGCTCAACTCCGTGTTGAACAACGCGATCCTGGCGTTTCTGGAAAGCAGTGAGGGCGGCACGCTGGCTGACTTGCGCCGGTTTCTTCTCGATGCGGAATTTAGGAACCGGTTTCTGGAAACCGTCCGCGACCCCGACATCGTGTTCTACTGGCGCAAAGCCTTTCCCCAACTCGGCGGCAACAAGTCCATCGGCCCGGTGCTGACCCGGCTCGATACCTTCCTCAGTCCCAAGCCCATTCGCTACCTTGTGTCGCAGAAGGTCAACAAACTCGACTTCGCCGACATCCTCGACACCGGCAAAATCTTCCTCGCCAAACTGCCGCAGGGACAAATGGGTAAGGAGAACTCTTTTCTTCTCGGCTCTTTGCTCGTCTCAAAGTTTCAGCAACTCGCGATGAGCCGCCAGCGGATGAGCCAGGAGGCTCGCCGCGACTTCTGGCTCTACATCGACGAGTTTCATTCCTTCATCACCCCTTCGATGGCTGAGATTCTGGCAGGCGCAAGAAAGTATCGTGTCGGCCTCATTCTCGCCCATCAGGAGTTGCATCAGTTGCAAAGGGACGCCGAAGTGGCGAGCGCCATTTCCAACTGCGCGACGCGCGTGGTGTTTCGTGTCGGCGACAACGACGCGCATTCTTTGGAAAAAGGTTTCAGTTCGTTCACCGCCAAAGATTTGCAGAACCTCGCCACGGGCGAAGCCATCGCCCGCATTGAACGCAGTGATGCAGATTTCAATTTGTGCATTCCGTGGCCGGCAGAAGTTGATCCCCAGCAGGCTGCGGAAACACGAAAACGAGCCATCACGGTTTCGAGAGAAAAGTATGCCACGCCGCGTGCGGAGATTGAGGCGGCACTGTTTCAAGCGGCCAAGGTCGAACCTGCCCCTCCGCCAAAGAAGCCGGTCGAGAAAAAAGTTGAACCTCCAAAGCCTGAAGTGGTTCCCGAGCCGGTCATCGAACTGCCTCCGCAAGCGGAGCCGTCGCCACCACCTTTGGCCGAAGTTCGCACGCCCATGCCCTTGCCCATGGTCGAAGGCATGGGCGGCGCGGAACACAAGGCCATTCAGAAGCGCATCAAAGAGGCGGCGGAGGGACTCGGGTTTTTGGCGGTAATTGAAAAAGAGATTCCTCACGGCAGCGTGGATTTGGCCTTGATGAGGAACGGAGGAGTGACCATCGCTTGTGAAATCAGTGTCACCACCACGATTGACCAAGAGTTTGGCAACGTGCGGAAGTGTCTCGATGCTGGCTTCACCCAGGTAGCAGTGATTTCCGGAAAAGCCCAACGCTTGGAACTGATCAAGGAAGCCGTTGTGGCTGGCGTAGGTGCCGAAAAATCCTCCATGGTCAGCTACTTTACTCCGGACAGTTTCATCGACTGGCTCAAGGCATTGCCCGTGGTGGAATCGTTGCCCGTTTCGTCCGAACCCACTGTGACCATGCGCCGCGGGCGCACGGTGACAAGAAAAGCACCGGCGCTCACGGCGGAGGAACGCCGTCAGAAGGAGGCGGCACACCTGAAAATGATCGCCGAGGTCATGCGCCGCAAATCACAGGACGGCGCTTCGTAGCTACTTCCAGTTCCGGCAGTCCTCGACGAACTTCACGAATCGGTCGTTTTGGAGAACCTTGAACTTGTTCCAGACCGCAGCGGGAATCGGCAACGAGAAGAATTCCGACACGTCCCGGCGCAATCCTTCCGGACTGATGGTGAGTTCATCACGCATCGTGTGGAACACGACGTTCAAATGCTGAATGACCAGGTTGACGAAGATTTCTTCACTCAAGGTCAAAGGCTCTTTCGTGAGATTGGCAGCGGGATCAAGCACGCGGGCCAAGTCCGGATATTTGAGTTGTTCCTTCCAGATGTCTCGATGGCCTTCCGCGAGAACGAGCAGGTTGGCGACGCGCCGGGTCTTGGTGTCCGAGCGGAGAGCGTAGCCGTTAAAGAAAAGTCCGCCCGCAATGCCCAGGGCGCTGAGAATGGTGAACCAGTTGGTGATGACGGGCTGGAGGAAATCCATGTCCTCCAGTGTACCACATCAGGCGTCGGGAATGTGCGTCTTGGCGTGGATAAGTAGGGCGCGAGGGATGCGGACCATGCGTTCCGTGGGGGCGCAGCCAGCCGTAGGCGGCAGCTTGTCCGCGTGCGCCGTGATGTCCGCGCCGATCACGGCAAAGTCGCCGTTGTCCAGCTCCCAGATGTCAGGGCAGCCGTAGGTGCCTTGGCAGGTGTGGACCGGGCTTCTTTCAGGTGCGGCAATTCGTCGAACGAACATGGCTCATACATAACAGGAGTTATATGCGCCGTCAACCGCTTCCGGCCGCAGCTTTGACGATGTGCCAAAGCAAAACGTAGATCAGGAGATTTGCCGGGCAGTTGCCAGAGCGCTCAAGGCTGAACGGCTCAAGCAGGGGCTGTCGCTCAATGTTTTGGCAACGAAGGCCGGGCTCTCCTACCAAATCATCAGCTACATCGAGCGCGACATGCGGATTCCAAAACTCGACACGCTGGCGCGGCTGACCGGAGCCTTGGAAATCAAACTGTCGGATTTGCTACGGCGCGCGGAACGAGAGTGAGTCGCTCATGCGCCGGACACTCGCTTCTTAGTTTTTCTTTTCAGGAGAAAGACCGGGCCGACGACCTCGTAGTCCGAATACATTTCGACCATGCGCCTGCGGACCTTTGTGAGGCTCAATTCCGGGTATTCCTCTGCCTGCTGAATCGTTGGCTTTCCCAACTTGAGTTCGCGCGCCACGTCCGCCTTTTTCTTCCCTGATTTCTCCCGGAGTGATTTGGCAAGCGCCGCCAGTTCGTTTTCAAAATACATTTTCTTCAACACAGCTCGACCAGACCGCAGATTTGCTGGAATGGCAAACAATCT
>Ga0163150_10000446_pt1 | contig 77633 bp, 66 predicted proteins | sample OliLakLV19P2IB_FD_148628 | JGI IMG/M metagenome (GOLD analysis project Ga0163150, IMG submission 148628) | Freshwater microbial mat bacterial communities from Lake Vanda, McMurdo Dry Valleys, Antarctica - Oligotrophic Lake LV.19.P2.IB | ecosystem: Environmental > Aquatic > Freshwater > Lake >... | reverse complement strand
CGATCTGCGGCGCAAGCTCATGCAGTACATCCGCGCGCACAACAAGCAGTGTCATCCCTTCGTGTGGAGCTACTCGGATCCCACCCGCCGCATCCGTGTCCACGGAACTTGAGTTACAGTCCACTAGTTCGGCTGCTCGCGCTGGGGCGGCCGGTCAATCACGGGAGGGGCGAGTCTCGGCGGCTTGAAATACGCAGGGAGCTGGGAGAGTCCCGGGCGGCAGGCCAGACCCCGTTCTCCAGCCCAATGCAGCGAGTCCCCACTCTTCCAGACTGAGCCACGCTGTTTCCACGCGACCAGCCGATCGCCGGAAGGGGTGCTCACCGTCGTCTCGCCCACCAACTCGAAGCGACGATGGACCTGGTCGGCGCCTATGGCGGAGTCGGCCAGCGAGACGGTGACGACAATCTCACTCATCGTGCGGGTGGCCAGGGTGTAGTGTGCGGCGTGACCCGCAGGACTGGGCGCTCGGCCCGTCACCGCGAGCTGGGCGGAGACACTCTGCAACTGCAGGTCGAAATCATTCCGATTGCACGCGAGGAAGACCAGATTCAGCGAGTCCGCCTCCGCCCCGTAGGAGCCGGGATATCGCGGTTCAACTCGCGTCAGGTGGAACGAGGGATCGTCGTAGACCCAAGCCCCGAGCGGAGTGCAGCCGAACAGAAGCAGCCCCGCAACGGCCAGCGGGCGGACGACAGGAGACAGAGGAGGCTCGCGAAGTTGGGTCGGAGAATATTACTCCGGGAGGACGGGTCGAGCCAGCAAGGGCCCGTAGGGGCATTTGCCCCTACCCCCCGTGCCGCATCGCCCGACGTGCCATATCTTGGGGCATGACGCCACCCAGCTCTCCGTCCCCGCGCGGGCCCCTCCTCCGACTGCTGGGCGCCAGCCGCTATCTCATCATCCTCGCCGTACTCTCCACCCTCGCGGCGGGGACGGCCCTGCTGGTGTACGGTACGGTCGAGACATACTCCATCCTGCAGGGGCTCATTACCGCAACGGGGTCGTCGAAGGGCGCCAAGGGGCTGATCCTCGCCGTCATCGAACTGACCGATCTCTTCCTCCTGGCCACCGTACTGTATGTAATCGCGATCGGGTTGTTCGAGCTGTTCATCGACGATCGGCTCGACTTGCCCAACTGGCTCGAGATCCACGACCTGAACGACCTGAAGGAAAAGCTGATCGGCGTCATCATCGTGGTGCTGGCAGTGCTTTTTCTCGGTCAGGTCGCGACCTGGGACGGGGTCCGGGACCTGCTGGGGTACGGCACCGCAACGGCACTGGTGATTGCCGCCCTCACCTGGTTCGTGAGCCAGAAGGGGAAGAAGGAGCGGGACAAGCCGGGAGCCTGACCAGCTCCCAGGTCGGTACGCCACTGCCTGTTCCCTCATCCAATCCTCGGAACGAGGAATCCACCGATGAGTCACCGTACCGGTACCGCCCTGGGGCTGAAGACAAGCCGCCGGCGCTACATCCGCGTCCTCGCTGTCCTCTTGCTGACCGGTGCGGGAGCGAACCCGGGAGCGGCTCAACTCGGCTTCGAAAAGCCTCCCAACCGGCCTCGCCTGGCCGCTGACCGGGACACCAACAGCGCACTCGACTATTACCTATACGGCAACTCGGTACTGGACCGGGATCCACACAAGGCCGCAGCCGCGTATTACTGGGCATCCCGGCTCGACCCTTCGTGGGCAGCGCCGCTCTATGGCCAGTACGCCGCGTTGCTCCTGGACTGGCCTCCTGGCGACCTCACGCTGTATCTCACGCGCAAGGAACGGGCGCTTCGCGATCCGAAGGTGCGACGGATCGACTCCCTCGGTTACTTGGCGGTGCTCAAGAATCCGTTGGTCGATCGCCGTCTTGATGGTGTGGTCCTGTCAACCTGGGTATTCCGCGAAACTGGCGGCCAAGCCGAGTTACGCGATCTCGGCATGTATGACCGTCGTTTCGCAGCCTGGGCCGCCTACGCCCGTGGGGATCACAAGATGGCGGCTTCAGTGTATGCCGAGGTGATCAAGAAGCACCCCTACGACCCGGATCTGCTGTTCTCGCGCGCTCTGGCCTTTGTCGGCATGGGACAGCTCGACAGTGCACGCGCGGCCGTCAGAACGGCTCTCGCGCTGGAGCGTGGCGCGGAGGACGAATCCGCGTACGGATGGGTCTCTCATGCCTTTGCCGAGTACAGCATGGGATACCTCTTCGACTTGAGCGAGCAACGCGATTCTGCGACGGCAGCCTACGAGCGGGCATTGCTGGATGACGTCACTTTTCATCCGGCGCACCGCCAGCTTGCCCGGGTACGGCTGGCCGCACACGACACCGCGGGCGCGCTCGCAGAGTACGGCCAGGCGGCGCACCTCGCCCCGCAGGACGCCGGCTACCTGTACGACCTGGGGGTGCTCCTGATAGCGGCCGGACGCGCCGACAGCGGAATATCCGTGTTACTGCAGGCCGCAACGGTGGAACCCTACTATGCGCTACCCCACTTTCCCCTCGGCGTAACATACGAAGGCAGCGGGTTTGTCGAAGAGGCGGCCCAACACTTCGCCGCGTTCCTGCGGATGGCGCCTCGTTCCCTGGGACCAGCGATCGCCGCAGCCCATAAACGGCTCGCGGCGCTCAAAGCGTTGCCGCCGGGCCCCTGACTCTGCCACGACTTGCCGAGGGTAATGCTGCCCTGCAGCTTATCCACGCACGCGAGGCCGCTCCACAGGTAACGCTTCGTTCCGCCACCGCCCACCACCCGGGAATCCACCCGTGCGATCGGCTCTCGCTCTTGCGGCACTGCTTGCCAGTTCCCCCGGCCCAGGCGCGGCACCGCCGCTCCATGCGTCGGCCGCCCGCTGCTGCACCGCGACCATCCGGGTGCGAGTACCGGAAGGCACCGGCACCCTCTATCTCGCCGGCAGCCTGCCCCAGCTCGGGCCGTGGCGCCCAGACGGAGTCGCGCTGACCGGCGAAGGGCGCGAGCGGACCACGCAGATCACCGTCCCGCCCGGCACGACATTCGAATACAAGTTCACGCTCGGCGCCTGGGACCGCGAGGCGGTGGGCTACGCCGGCGTGGTCCCGGCGAATTACCGGCTCCGCCTCGACCGCGACACGGTGGTGGTGCATGAGATCGCCGATTTCAAGAAGGACGTGCGGGAGTACATCGCCGACTGGCGCGGATCAGGAGTCCAGGGCCGGCTGGTGTACTGGACCGAGGTCCACTCGGCCTTTCTGGGCCCGACACGGAATGTGGAGATCTGGCTTCCGCCGGGCTACGACGACGACCGATCCACCCGCTTCCCCGTGCTCTACATGCACGACGGGCAGAACCTCTTCGACCCCCGTATCGCTAACACCGGAGTGGACTGGGGCGTGGACGAGGCGGTGGTTCGGCTGGTGGACCGGGGCATCATCCCGCCGGTCATCGTGGTCGGGGTGTGGAGCACCACCTCGCGGGGACCGGAGTACTCCCCGTGGCACGCTGCGCCGGACTACGCCCGCTTCCTCCTCGAGGAACTCATGCCGCGGGTCAACGCGGCGTTCCGCACCCGGACCGGGGGCGCCAACACCGCCGTCATGGGCTCTTCCATGGGCGGGCTGCTGTCGTTCTTCCTGGTGACCCATCATCCGGACGTTTTCGGCGCCTGTGGCTGTCTCTCCTCCCATTTCCCGCTGTCGGAGGCGGTGGTCGCACAGTACTTCCGCGACGGGGCGACATCCGCGAGGCCGGACACGACACCCTACATCCTCCGCGACATCGCGGGCGGCCTGCAGGTGCCGAACGGGACGCGGTACTGGTTCGACTACGGCACCATGGGGCTCGACTCCACCTACGCGCCCACGCAAACGGCTGTGCGCACCTGGCTCCTCTCGCAGGGACGCACTGAGGGGAAGAACTTGGTGATGCGCCGCTACGAGGGCGCGACCCACAACGAAGCGTCCTGGCGCGCACGACTCGACGACCCGCTGATCTACCTGTTCGGACGGAGGCCGCAGTGACCACCACGACCCGTGACAGCGCGACCATCATTTTCCTGCTCCTCGCCGCCGCCTGCTCCAAGGACGCGCCCCCGCCCCGCAACGTTGCCGCGCCCAATCTCGCGGTCCCCGCCTGGTCGGCCGATGTGACCTGGTACCAGATCTTCGTCGAACGCTTCCGCAATGGCGATCCGTCCAACGATCCCACCGCGCACGACATCGAAGGCTTTTCCTCCGAGCCGACGCCTGACAGCTGGCAGCCGACGCCATGGTCGCAGGACTGGTACAGCCGGGAATCGTGGGCGAGGGCCAGCGGGAAGGACTTTTACGGCACCGCCCAGTTCCGCCGCTACGGCGGCGACCTGAAGGGTGTCCTTGACCGGCTGGACTACCTGCAGGACCTCGGCGTCACCGCGCTCTTTCTCAATCCGATCAACGACACACCCTCACTGCACAAGTACGACGCGCGCAACTACCAGCACATCGACCGCAACTTCGGCCCCGACCCGCGGGGCGACGAAGCGCGCATCGGGGATGAGGACCTCACCAACCCCGCCACCTGGACCTGGACTGCGGCGGACAGCCTGTTCCTCGTGCTGGTGCGCGAGGTGCACCGGCGCGGAATGCGGATCATCATTGACTACTCCTGGAACCACACCGGCACCAGTTTCCCGGCTTGGAAGGATGTGCTCAAGAATCAGCAGCAGTCGCGATTTGCCGACTGGTACGAGATCGAGCGATTCGACGACCCCATCACGCCAGATACCAGTGAGTTCGCCTATCGAGGCTGGGCCGGCGTTCCGTCGCTGCCGGAATGGAAGAAGGTCGGGCGACCAGCGGGCCAGACCAAGGGCGCGATCGACGGGAACCTTGTCCCCGGGGTGCGGGATCTCGTCTTCAATGTGAGCCGGCGCTGGCTGGACCCCAACGGAGACGGCGATCCTTCGGACGGCGTGGATGGATTCCGCCTCAACGTCGCCGAAATGGTGCCGCTCGGCTTCTGGCGCGATTACCGCCGCTTTGTCCGCAGCGTGAATCCGGAGGCCTATCTCGTCGGTGAGGTATGGTGGGAGACGTGGCCCGACAAGTTGTACGACCCGGTGCCGTGGCTCCAGGGCGACGTTTTTGACGCGGTGATGCACTACCAGTGGTACACGCCCACGCGGAGTTTCTTCACGGGCGCACCGCCCACCCTGACCGCTTCGACCTACGCCGCCAGCCTCGACTCGCTCGCCAGCGGCATCAGCCTTGCGAACCAGCGGGCGATGATGAACCTGACGGCGAGTCATGATACGCCGCGATTCAGCACCTCGGTCTACAACCCTGGCCGGTACAAGTACCACGCCAATCCGCGCGAGGACCCGGGTTACCGGATCGACCGGCCCGACGAGCGCACCCGTCGGACCCAGCAGATGACCCTGGTGCAGCAGTTCACCTTCATCGGGGCGCCGCATATCTGGAACGGCGATGAGGTGGGGATGTGGGGCGCCGACGATCCGGACGAGCGGAAGCCGCTCGTGTGGGCCGACCTCCGCTACGATGACGAGACCGCCCACCCGCTGGGCCGACCGCGGCCGCGGAACGCCGTAGCGCCTGATACCGCGCTCTTCCGGGTCTACCGGGACCTGATCGCGCTACGAAAGCAGCACCTGCGCCTCTTCGTGGACGGGACCCTCAACTGGTTGCTCACCGACGACGCCACGGGCCTGCTGGCCTGTGAGCGCGCCCTCGGCGACCAGCGGGCCATTATCGCATTCAACGCGACTGACATTTCGCACGAGGTCGCCGTCGCCGCCGATGGCAGGTATCGTGTGATCTACCCGGCCGGCGATACCGTGAGCGCCACTGGCGGGACGCTCCGGGCCGGACTGCCAGCGCGGACGGCGCGGGTGTGGACTCGGGAGTGACGATTGACACCAACCACGCACCACGGAGGCACGAAGAGCAAGGGGATTTCAGTCAGCTCGCTCCATGCAACCTCCGTGTGCTCCGTGTCTCCGTGGTAAATGCTGCGGATGGGGCATTTTCAACGCGAGTCTCGTGAGCCCCGCGAGGCCGCGCTGCGCGCACGGAGGGTCGCCGGACTGACTCGCATGTCCTCGTCAGCGCGCGCTGAACTGGTACACGGTCGTCTGCCGGTAGGTTTCGCCCGGGCGCAGGATGGTGCTGGGAAAGGACGGCTGGTTGACCGAGTCCGGGAAGTGCTGCGTTTCCAGTGTGAACCCGGCGTGCTGACGGTAGGTGACGCCCCGCTTCCCAGTGAGGGTGCCGTCGAGAAAATTGCCGGTGTAGAGCTGCACGCCGGGTTCCGTGGTGGTGACTTCCATTGCCCGCCCGGTCACCGGCTCAAAGACGCGCGCCGCCAGGGCCCGCCCACCGTCGGCGCCGTTGAGGACGAAGTTGTGGTCGTAACCGCGCGGCTGGCCGGTGAGTTCACCCAAGCGTGCACCTAAGGGACGCGGCACGATGAAGTCAAACGGGGTGCCGCACACTGGCCGTAACTCTCCCGTGGGAATGGTGATGTCGTCTGTGGGTGTGTATCGGTCGGCCGCGAGCATCAGCTCATGCCCGAGGATGTCGCCCTCTCCGCCGAAGTTGAAATAGGTGTGATTGGTCAGATTGACCGGCGTGGCTCGGTCGGTCGTGGCCGTGTAGTCGATGACCAGCTCGTTGCCAACGGTTAGCGTCATGATGACCGCGAGGTCGAGCCGCCCAGGATAGCCTTCGTCCCCGTCGGGACTCATGTGAGTGAACTTCACGCCGGCCACCGGACCGGCGAGCGGCTCCGCCTGCCAGAGGATCTTGTCGAATCCCTTGACGCCGCCGTGGAGATGATTGGGGCCATTGTTGATGGCAAGGGTGCAGACCTCGCCACCCAGGGTGAACCGGCCGCGCGCAATGCGGTTGGCCACCCGCCGATGGTACAACCGAAGTAGGGATGGTCCCCGAGGTACGGCCCGAGATTGTCGAAGCCCAGCACCACGTCGCCGAATCGGCCGGCACGATCCGGGACGTGGAGTTCCGTGATGGTGGTACCGAAGTTGGTGATCTTCGCGGTGAGGCCGTTGGCGTTCGTCAACGTGAACAGGTGGACGGGCCTTCCATCAGGCAGCCCGCCGAAGCGGGTCACGTGGACCGTCACCGCGACTCGCTCAGCAGCACCAGATTGAACGGCGTCGTGAGCATCAGCCTTCCGTTTCTCACCCTGCCCCGCACCCCCGAATAGGCATCCTCCAGTTCGGCGCCGTCGGCGAACACCCCGAAGAGCGGGATGGTCTTGGCACCCGCGGGCTGGTCCAGCGCAATCAGGACGTGGTCGGAGGTGCCAGCCACCTCGAGCGTGCGGCTGAAGATGTATGGCGACGCCTGCAGCATGCGATGCACCCCCGCCCCCACGGCTGGATGAGCCCGGCGGAATCGGCCCAGCTTCCGCCAGTGCGTCAGGATCGCGGTGGTAGCGCCGCTGTGCTTGAGATCGGCCCAGTTCATGGAGGAGCGGAGGTTGGCGTCGCCGTTGGCGCCGGGAACCACAAGGGGTCGGGCCAGCTCGTCGCCGTAGTAGATCTGGGCCCCGCCCGGAGCGAGGAGGAGCCTGGTGCCGGCGCCCAACGGGTCCTTTCGCTCCAGGTCGTACGGACCGCCGTCGTCGTGCGAGCTCACATAGTTGAGCAGCGCGACGCCCTTGAGCGCCCCCTCGTTCAGCGCGGCGGCGTACCGGGTGAAGAGGGTGTCGAGGGGCGCCGTGGCGTCGCTCTTGAAACCGAAGTTGATCAGTGCGTCGTAACCGAAGGTGAAGTAGTCCACCTTCCGGTCACCGAAGTCGTACGCCCGCCCCTGGCTCGGCGCGCAGCCGTATACCTCGCCCACCATGTAGAAGCCGAGGCTGTCGAGCACCTGGTTGGGGTGGGCCCGCTTCCAGTCGGCGAACGCGAGCTCCGCCTCCTCCTTGAGTTCCGCGCTCACACTCTCGCCGAAGTGCTTGGCGGTGTCGAGCCGGTAGCCGTCGAACCCCAATTCCCGCACCCAATCAGTGAGCCATTTGATGAGGTAGAATCGCGGGGCGCGGGCATAGCCGGTCCGGGCGAAGAACGCCTCGAGCGAGGCCCGTTCGGGATCGAGCCGGCCCTCGCTCTGCCACTTCTCGATCAGCGCCAGTGGGAGTTCAACCGGTCCGTCCCGGTCGGTGCGGACGTCGGGGAGAGTGGGGACTAGCGTGCAGTCCGTGGTGGAGGCGTAGTCGGCTAACTTGCACTGGGGCTCGGTACGCACCCAGTCGGCGGGCCAGGCGGGATCAATCGGCGTCACCGGCCCCGGGTGGTTAATGACCGCGTCCATGAGCACGCGGATTCCCCGGCGGTGGGCCGCGTCCACAGAAGATCCAGGAGGACGGACAGGGCAGCAATATGGCTGGTGCGCGGCACGCGGTGGGCTCTCCCACGATGGTCCGGCTGATTGTACAGCGTTTGGGCTCAGGCTCCAACCGGCAGTGCCCCGGAATGGAGGCGGGCACTAGAATACGCCCGTCACCCATTCACCATCTTCAAGCCAGCGCTCCCCCGTGCCGGGCGGCGCCGCGCTTGAACCCATGGAGGCAGCTTCAGATAATGAGTGAGCGCACGAAGGTCGCGATCGTCGTCGGCGGCGGGCCAGCGCCGGGAATCAATGCCGTGATCGGCGCCGCCACAATCCGCTGCGTCCTCGACGGCGTGGATGTCGTGGGCATCAAGGATGGCTTCGAGTGGATCATGCGCGGCGACATCGATCACGTCACGCCCCTCGATATCGCCAAGGTGAGCCGCATCCACGGCCGCGGCGGCTCGATCCTGGGCATCGCCCGCGCCAATCCGACCACCGATCCGCAGCTGCTCGAGAATACCATCGTCTCCCTACTGCGCCTCGACGTGACCCACCTGATCACCATTGGCGGTGACGATACCGCCTACACGGCAATGCGCCTGGAACAGCAGTCGGCGGACCGCATTCATGTCGTGCACGTGCCGAAGACGATTGACAACGACATCGGCTTGCCGCCGGAGATCGATACCTTCGGGTTCCAGACGGCTCGCCATCACGGCACCGAGATCGTCAAGAACCTGATGGTCGACGCCCACACCACGTCGCGCTGGTATTTCGTCATCGCCATGGGCCGCAAGGCCGGCCATCTCGCTCTGGGAATCGGGAAGGCGGTCGGTGCCACGCTCACGCTCATCCCCGAGGAGTTCGGGCACACGGGCATCCCATTCAAGACGATCACCGACACCCTGGTGGGAGCCATCATCAAGCGGCTGGCCCAGGGGAGGTCGTACGGCGTGGCGGTCATCGCGGAGGGCGTGGTCGAGGGGATTGATCCCAGGGATCTGTCTGGCATCGAGGGAGTGGAACGGGACGCGCACGGCCACCTCCGCATTGCCGAAGTGGCCTTCGGCCAGATTCTCAAGCAGGCGGTGCAGGCGCGGCTGGCGGAATTCGGGATCAAGACGACCATCGCGGCCAAGGACATCGGCTACGAGCTGCGCTGCGCCGACCCGATCCCGTACGACATGGAGTACGCCCGGGACCTGGGGTACTGCGCCGCGAAGTACCTGCTGTCGGGGGGCCGGGCCGTCATGGTCTCGATGCAGGGCGGCGATTTCGTGCCGATTCCCTTCGCGGAGCTGCTCGACCCGGTGACCGGACGCACCCGTGTCCGCTACGTCAACACTCACTCGACCCGCTACGCGATTGCGCGCCGCTACATGATCCGGCTGCGGCGCGACGACTTCGAGAACCCGCACGAGATCGCGCGGTTCGCGGCCGCCGCGCATATCTCCCGGGAGGAGTTCTGCCGCCAGTTCGAGCCGCTGGTGGCAGATGAGCCGCCACCACTCGACATCGCACCGCGGCCGGCGCCCTCAGCCTGAGGTCGGAGCCGTCAGACGCAGCCTCGACGCGGAGACTCGGCGCCGGGGCCGATCAGACCGCAGGCGGGAACCCCGGGCGCCAGGGACCAGCCGCGGTGTCGTCCACGTCGTCCACCCGGAGCGTCAGTGCGGCGGCCAGGAGGAGTGACCCGCCGCCGATGGCGAGGACGTAGATGGACTCGCCGCCAAAGAAGCGACTGACGACGAAGCCGAGGAGGGCCGCGGCGACAATCTGCGGGATCACGATGAAGAAATTGAAGACGCCCATCTTCGACGGTGGCAGCGACCCGGTCAGGATCGCGTAGGGCATGGCGAGGATGCTCGCCCACGCAATCCCGATTCCCGCCATTGACCCCAGCAGAAACCGGGGATCCTCGAGAATGAGAATGGAGCGCAGGCCGAGCGCGCCACAGACCAGACAGATCGCGTGGGCGATCTTGCGGCTGGTGCGCCGTGCCAGCACAGGAATGAGGAATGCCACCAGCGCGGCCACCCCGTTGTAGGCGCCGAACCCCACCCCGACCCAGTTGGCACCTTCGTTGGAGAGTGCCGAGGTCGTATCGGTCGTGCCATAGAGATGGCTGGTCACCGCCGGGGTCGTATAGATCCACATCGAGAAGAGCGCGAACCAGGAGAAGAACTGCACCCATGCCAGATGCTTCATGGTGTGGGGCATGTCCTGGAGGTCGTTCAGGATGGTGACGAAGCCATTGTCGTAGCGGCCGCCCCGCTGCAGCAGCCCGCTTACGACGAGAAGCCCGCCGATGACGCCGACCCCGACCGAGAGGACCATGACCTGGTAGATGGCGGCCCGGGCCAGCCAGGCGCTCAGGAGCACACCGATCGCCAGGAGGATCCACCCCAGCCGGATCTGGCGCCCGCCGAGTGCCGCATACTCCTCCGCTGTCCGCCGCGCACGAACGACGGCCTCCCGTGTCTGATTCTCACTGAAGGCGGCCATCTCCTCCGGCGAGTATTCTCTTGACCTTAGCACCGTCCATAGCACTGCCGCGAAGAAGACCGCAGCGCCGAAGATGAACGACAGGCGCACCGAATCGGGAATGATGTGCTCGGGTGCCTCGTTGCTCACCCCGAACTGGGTGGTGAGGACCCACGGCAGGATGGAGGCCGCGACCGCGCCGGTACCGATGAGGAAGCTCTGCATCGCGAAGCCGGTGGTGCGTTGCTCCGAGGGCAGGTTGTCGCCCACGAAAGCGCGGAACGGCTCCAACGAGATTTTGATGGAGGCGTCCATGATCCAGAGCATCCCCGCCGCCACCCAGAGTGCCGGGGAGTTCGGCATGGCAAGCAGTGCCGCGGATGCCAGGATGGCGCCGACGAGGAACTAGGGTCGGCGACGGCCGAGACGGTTCCAGGTGCGGTCACTCAGGTAGCCGATGATGGGCTGGATCACGAGCCCGGTCACCGGGGCGGCGATCCACAGAATGGGGATGTCCTCCACCTTGGCGCCAAGGGTCTCGAAAATCCGGCTCACGTTGGCGTTCTGCAGCGCGAAGCCGATCTGGATGCCGAGGAAGCCGAAGCTCATGTTCCAGATTTCCCAGAACGAGAGCCGGGGCTTGGTCCGGACGGCGGGGGCGGTGGCGGCGGTTGATGCCATGGTGTTCCGGGACCTCAGGAGTGGGCGGGAGGTAAGACGCTCACTTCGGGATTACGGGCGCGGTGGAGCCGGCGCAGCAGCCCGTCCACCTCGGGGTCATTGAAGATTTCGTCGAGCAGTCGCCCCATTGGGCGTTGCCAGTTGGGGCGTACGGTCGACGGCGTCCCGGGAAGGTTCACCGCCACCGGTTCGAGCCAGAGATCTTCGAACCAGGGGACCACCAACGGACTGTCCGACCGGCCGAGCCACTCCAGCAGAGCGATCAGGAAGGCGCGCCGGTCCTCCAGGGTGACGCCGAGCTGGTCGGCGAGCCACTGAATGGCCCGCCCCCGCTCCTCCGCGGCCGCCGGCGCTCCCGCCTCGGCGAGGAGCCCGTAGCGAATCCGGTCGGCAATATCGTTGCCGGCGAGCCACCCGGCGAAGGTGGGGGTGTCGTGGCTGCCCACGAGAGCCATGTCCGCAGCGGTTGGCGGGGCGACCTCCGGTCCGTCCGAGGCCTGGAACATCGCCAGGTACATTCCCCAGATCCGGTGGCGCGGCAGCGCCTCGAAGATCTCGCGCGGCACGGTGCCGAGGTTCTCGCCCACAACCTCGCACCGGTTGCGGTTCGACTCCAGCGAGAGCACCGCGAAGAGCTCCTCGGCGGGATACGAGACATAAGTCCCGTCGTGCAACCCGAAGCCGTGGGGAATCCAGTAGAGCCGGGTCCAGGCCATGATGTGGTCCACCCGTAGCACGCCGGCGAGCCCCGCCTGGTGGGCAACCGACGCCGCCAGGTAGCGGTGCCCCTCGTGACGCGACGCATCGGGGAGCAACGGACTGAAACCCCAGTCCTGGCCGCTGGGGAACCCGCCATCCGGCGGGGCGCCTACCGACATCCCATGCCCGAAGAGGGCCTGGCGAGACCATGGGTCGTAGCCGTCGGGGTGGCCACCCACGGCCAGGTCCAGGCCGAGACGAAAACCGTCGTGCTCCAGGCGCTGCCTCAGCTCGTGGAGCTGGCCGCGTACCAGCGTCTGCGCCACGAGGTGGAAGTTCTCCTCCTCGGCATCCACCTGATCGGGAGTCAGGGTGCCGGCCCGCGCCGCTGGTGGCCAATCCCGCCAGTTCCTGCCGAGCCGGGCCTGTGCGCCGCGGAAGCGGGCGTAGCGGACCAGCTCCTCATCCAGCTCCGCCACGGGCGGGACGGGGTGTCCGGCGAGGGCCGCGCGCACCTCGGCATCCGCTCGCGTCACATCCAGAGTCGGGGGGGCGGCTGTCGGCCGATGGGCCTCCCCCAGGTCGAGAACCAGCTCGGACCAGAAGAGCCGACTCACCGGAGAGTACGGACTGGACTCCGGCCATTTGGTGTTGAACGTCGGGAGCAGCGGAAGGACCGTCACCAGGTCGCCGCCCCGGTCCTGCACCCAGCGACAGAGGGACCGCAGATCCTGCAGGTCCCCGACGGAGCGGCTGCGCGCTGAACGCAGCGCGGCGAGATGGGTCCCTACCCCCCAGCTCCGGTGCGAGCCCGGCCGGCGCCACGCATGCGCCGGTGTCGCCATCACCGTCGCGAACTCCTGCCGGCCCCCGGCCTCGACGGTCAGCCGATGATAGCCGAGCGGCAGGGAACCTGTCAGGCGGATGGTGCGGTCGACGTACTCCACTCCGGCCTGCCCCCCCTGCCCCAGATGCAATTCGGCGTGGACCGCTCCGCGGCTGGCGACGTGCACCGGGGCGAAGGTGCCATCCCAGGCGACGACGACCGGTGGCACCAGCCCGGCGTGCTGTCTGACGCGGACCGCGCGCAGGGCCTCGGTGGCATCGGCCGGACTGGTGACGGGGGCGCCCACCGCGGCGCAGACCCGCACGAGCGTCTCTGGCGCCACGGTAACGCGCTTGCCCAGGCCGTCAGTGTAGCGAGTGAGGACCCCCACCGCCTTGGCGAGAGAGCGGAGCGCCTTCAGTTCATCCATGGGCGTTGGTCATCATCTCGCAGGGCGGATGCGGATCGCCTGACCGCCACCGGGCGCCAGGAGGAGGCGAAGCCGAGTGAAGCAGAGGTTGATCTCGTGTTCTGGCGGGTTGCCCCCATCGCCGCTCCAGGCATTGTACTCCTGGCCCCGCGCGCCCTCGCGAGTCATCATGTTGGGCCAGGTAGGGTGTCGGTGACATACCCGCTCTTGATCGCGTCGAGCCGAAGCGAGTGGTACAGGGCAAAGGGAACTTTCATATGACACTCTTTCCGAGCCACGTCAATAGGACTCACGCCTGTCCAACGTTTGCGAGGGGGGACCGTGGGTGACGGAACCGGGTCCGCTCGCGTTGCCGCGCGTCTTTCGGAGGGGGATCCGAGCGGGACAACCCGTTCACCTACCCCGCCGCCCTCGCCCGCCCGAACGCCGCCCGGTCCAGCGTGCGGTACTGGATCGCCTCGCTGATGTGCGCCGTCCCCACCGTCTCCTCCCCCGCCAGATCCGCGATGGTCCGTGCCACCTTCAGCACCCGATGATAGGCCCGCGCCGACAGGCCAAGTCGCGTGAGCGCGGCACGGAGCAGCTCCTCCGCCGCCGGGTCGGGGCGACAGTAGCGGCGCAACTCGCGGGGGGCGAGGCAGGCGTTGCTCGCGACCCCGGTCCCGGGTGGGAAGCGCTGACGCTGCCGGGCCCGGGCTGCCTCAACCCGGAGGCGGATTGCCCGACTCGGCTCCTCGACCTGTTCCCCGGTCAACTCCGTCGCGAGCACGGCGGGCACCCGGAGCTGTATATCAATCCGGTCGAGCAGGGGGCCAGAGAGCCGGCTCAGGTAGCGCTCGACCAGTGCGGGATCACAGGTGCATGACCGCCGTGTGTCACCCGCGTACCCGCAGGGGCAGGGATTCATCGCCGCAATGAGGGTGAACTGCGCCGGATAGGTGAGGCTCATGGCCGCACGACTCAGCGTCACGACGCCGTCCTCGAGTGGCTGGCGCAACACCTCGAGGACATTGCGACGGAATTCAGGCAGCTCGTCCAGGAACAGCACGCCGCCATGCGCGAGGCTCACCTCGCCCGGCCGGGGCATCGCCCCGCCGCCGATGAGACCGGCATCGCTGATGGTGTGGTGCGGTGCCCGGAAGGGGCGCGCGGTAACGAGGGCCCGACCCGCGGGCAGCAGGCCGGCGACGCTGTGGATGCGGGTGGTGTCGATCGCCTCCTCGATCGACAGCGAGGGCAGGATCGTCGGCAGCCGCCGCGCGAGCATTGTCTTTCCCGCCCCGGGGGGGCCGAGCAGCAGCAGGTTGTGCCCCCCCGCCGCCGCCACCTCAAGCGCCCGCTTGGCGGCCGGTTGCCCGCGCACATCGGCGAAGTCCAGCTCATCGGTGACGGGGAGCGCGGCGAACGCCGCCGGATCGTGAGGAGTCGGCGCCAGTGGTGCCTCTCCCGACAGGTGCCGCACCACCTCCCCGAGCGAACGCGCGCCGATCACCACCAGGCCGGCGACAACCGCCGCCTCGTTGGCGTTGGCCGCGGGAAGGATGAGGCCACGAAGCCCCTGGGCCCGGGCGCGGAGCGCAACCGAGAGTGCGCCGCGAATGGGGCGCAGGTCTCCCTCCAGTCCGAGCTCCCCCTGCACCAGCAATCCCGCCGCAGCTCCCTCCGGCAGTTGCCCGCTCGCCTGGAGCAGCGCGATCGCAATGGGCAGATCGAAGCCGGAGCCCTCCTTGCGCAGGTCCGCCGGCGCCAGGTTGACCGTTATGCGTTTGAGCGGCAACAGGAACCCGCTGTTGCTCAGCGCGGCCGTGACCCGCTCCCGACTCTCCTTGACCGCGCCCTGCGCCAATCCCACCGTCGCGAAGCCGGGCAGGCCCGGGCTCAGGTCGACTTCAACGGCGACCGGACAGGCCTCGATGCCGAGCAGGGTGGCGGCGTGGACACAGGCGAGCATGCAGGATTCTCCGGGAGAGACCGGAGGATGGTGACACCACAGATGGGTGGAGCGGGTACCGGAATGGCGCGGGGAGGCTCGGAAAAACTGCGAACAGCGGTGGTGGTCGCCGGGTCGGACAGCGATGGGCTACTGCGGCCAGCCGTCGGGGCGGGCGTCGAGCAGCAGAATCAGCGGCGCGGTGAGGTCGCCGGCGAAGACGCTGGTCTCCAGCGGCTGGGTCCGATCGAGATCATCCCGACTCGCACCGATACAGCAGGTGAATCCCACCCGCAGGACCGGCTGGTCGAGCAGCGCGACCGGAATGACCCGCGGGGGTCCGTAGCTGAGGCCCTCGCGGATGGTGGCGGGAATCCGGCCGGAGAGATAGACCGGCAGCTCAACCAGCGACTGTAGCATCCGGTAGGTCAGCACTGTGGACTCGCCGCCACTGGTCGCAATGCCAAAGACCGGGGCCCCAAACCGTCCGGTCCGGGGAAAAACGGCGACCCCGTAGTGGAATGGCCCGTTGTTATCCCTCGCTGTGGCAAGGGTTTCCCTGAGGAGGTCGTGGACCGCCAGCAGGCTCTGCGGGATGGGCTCGGGATTCATGGAGAATTGTCCTTGGGAGATACGCCCGAGAACGACGGAACGTGGCATCTACGGGAAGCAGGACTCGGGCCGACCCCCAGCACCCATCCCTGGAATGGCTGGAAACCGCCTCGGGTTCCACTGGAACCCGGGCGGTACGATGCACGCGACTGCGGGATTGCGCAACCAAAGGTACTTTTCATTCCCATGTCGGCCAGCACGTTCTCCCGATTCCGTTCCGCCACCGCCGGTGGGCTGCTGCCGGCGGCACTGGCCGCGCTGGTCGCCTGTGGCTCCGACGGCACTGTCACGCCGCCGCCCCCTCCCGGGCTCGTGGTCACGATCAGTGCGCCGACCAGCGGCGCTATCCTGAACGACTCACTCACCCTGACCGCCAGCGCCTCGGCGCCGACCGGCATCGCCGGGGTGCAGTTCAAGCTCGATGGCGCCAACCTCGGCGTGGAGGTCAGCACCCCGCCGTACGCCCTCAGGATAGACAGCTACACGTTTGCCGACGGACCGCACACCGTCTCGGCGCGGGCGCGCGACTCCGTCGGCCAGACCGCCCTGTCCCCTGCCGTGGCCGTCACCATCCAGAACCCACGGCCCAACGATATCGTGCTGATCCTCAGTGACGATCAGCGCTACGACCTGATGGGCTACATGCCCCTCACCGACGCCGCCCTGACCGCCGAGACGGTCCGATTCGATCAGGCTGTCGTCACCACCTCCCTCTGCTGCCCCAGCCGGTCCAGCATCCTGACGGGCCGGTACGCCCATAACCACGGCGTGCTGACCAACGCCCTGCCCAACGGCGGCGCGTCCAAGTTCGATCCCAGTTCGACCATCGCGACCTGGCTCACCCAGGCGGGGTACCGCACCGCGCTGCTCGGCAAGTATCTCAATGACTATCAGCGGATCTCGCCCGCCGTCCCGCCGGGGTGGGCGGAGTTCGAGGCCTTTGTCCCACCGGAGTTCTACAATTACAGTCTGAACGTGAACGGCACACTCACCGCGTACGGCGCCGCACCGGCGGACTATTCCACCGATGTGCTGACGGCCAAGGCGGAGCAGTTCATCGGCAGCACCAACCCGCGGCAGGGGCTCTTCCTCTACCTGACACCGTACGCGCCGCATGCACCGGCGACACCCGCGCCCGGCGACGTCGGCGCCTTCAACGGCGTGGCGCCATGGCGCCCCAGTTCGTTCGACGAGGCGGACGTCTCGGACAAGCCGGCGTGGATTCAGGCGCTGCCCCGCCTGACGCAGGCGAGGGTGGCGGCGGGAGACTCCCTTCGGCAGCGGCAGCTGGAATCGCTGCTGGCGGTGGACCGGATGGTGTCACGGGTGGTTGCTGCGCTGAAGCAGTCGGGGCGCTGGCCGCATACCCTGTTCGTCTTCAGCTCGGACAACGGCTATTCGTGGGGGGAACACCGCTGGCTGGATGCGAAATCATGCCCGTACCAGGAATGCATCCGCGTGCCGCTCTGGATTCGGGCACCCGGGCTGAGCGCGCGGCATGACACCAGCCTGGCGGCCAACATCGATCTGGCCCCGACCTTCGCGGCGTGGACCGGGATCTCGGCGCCGGCCAACGTCAACGGTGTGAGTCTGCTGCCCCTGCTCATCGATCCCGCGACACCGTGGCGCAGTGCCATCCTGGTCGAACACCTGGGCACCCCGACCCCCGGACACATCGACTCGCAGGGCGTGCGGACCTCGCGCTACCTGTACAATGAATACGTCAACGGCGACCGGGAGCTGTACGACCTCCAGCTCGATCCCTTCGAGCTGACCAACGTGGTGAACGATCCGGCCTACGCGGCCACCGTCGCCACGCTGCAGGCGACCCTCGCGACGCTCAAGGCATCGTAGCCGATCCGGAAGCTGCCGCCAGCGGCCAGCGGAGCTGTACCACGGTACCCCGGCCCACCTCGCTCTCCACCGTCACCGTCGCCCCCCAGCTCTCGACCAGGCGCCTGACAATTGGCAGGCCGAGGCCCGCGCCACTCGTGGTGGTGGAGAAGCGGGGCTCGAAGATGCGGGGGAGCAGCGCGGCCGGAATCCCGCGCCCGTCATCCTCGACATCCAGTCCGTCGCTCCGTATCCGCAGGACAATGCGGTGCGCGCCGGCGTTGCGGGCGTTCTCCAGCAGGTTGCCGAGCACTTCCTTCACTTCGTCCTCCCGCGCGGCCTGGAGTGAAGCGCCATCCGCCGCGACCACGACCACGAGTCCCTCCGCCGTCAGGGCGTAGAGTCCGGCGACCTCCCGCACCACCGGCACGAGGTCGAGCCGCCCGAGCGGTGCCATGTCTCCGCCGGGCATGCCGAAGCGGCTGAAGGCGCGAGCAATCGTGTCCAGCCGGTCGATCTCGCCGAGAATGCGGATCGCCGTGTCATCCACCAGGCCCATCAGCTGCTCCGGCCGGTCGCGCCGCACCCGCTGGAGGTGCTGGATACCGAGCCGGATGGGCGTCAGCGGATTCTTGATCTCGTGGGCGACCTGGCGCGCCATCTCGCCCCACGCGAGCACCCGCGCCGCCTGCGTCGCGTCGGTCAGGTCGTTGATCGCCAGCACCGAGCCACCGGGAGCGTCACCGAGACGGGCCAGCTGCAGCCGGTAGGTCCGGCCCGCGATCTCGACCTCCAGCGCATGGGTTGGCGCGCTGCCCCGGCGGAACTCCTCGACCGCATGCAGCAGCGGTGACCACTCACCGCCCAGCAGGTGAGCGAGTGAGTCGCCCGGTGGGAGCGCGGTCGCCAGGACTTCGATCGCGCGCGGATTGGCGAGCAGTACCCGCCCCTCGGGGTCGAGCGCCACGACCGCGGTGGCGACGTTGGCCAGCACCAGCGCCGTACGTCGGCGAGCCTCCTCCAGCGCCGCCTGTGAGGAACGGACATCGGCAGCCATGCGCCGAAAAGCGACGAACACCTGCTCGAACTCCGCTGGGGGAGTCGCCACCATCGGCAGCGGCTGTCCCTGCCCGATGGCGGCGGCGGAGCGGCCCAGATCGGCGACCGGACGGGAGAGCGCGCGCGCCGCCCACTGCGCCGCGAGGAACGACGCCGCGACACCGGTCAGCAGGGCGAGCACCAGCACGGCGGCGAGATCGCGCTGGTCCTGGGTGCGAGCCCAGTCGTAGGCCAGCTGTGGCGTGGCGAGAATGCCGACCCCGCCGGGCGGGCCCGCCTGCGCCACACGGTACCCCACCCGTACCGGGGCGACGTACGTCGTGGCCTGACGTGTCAACTCGAGTTCATCGCCCAGCGCCAGGCGCTGGAAGACCCGTGCATCCAGCAGCGGCTCGACCAGCGACAGGTCTTCCAGAATCGGCGCGCTCGCGGCGACCAGGCGCCCCCCGCTGTAGAGCAGCAGGTCCGCCTCGAGCCGATTGGAGAGCCCACCCAGCCCCTCGGCGAGATAATCCCCCGGTTCCTGCAGCAGCCCGCCCGCCGTCAGCACCGCATCGCGCAGCGCGGTCGAGATCAGGAGATCGCGGGTGCGATCGACCTCATCGTTGAGCCGGCCGAGTCCCCAGAGGGTGAAGCCGGTGGCGGGCACGATGAAGAAGGCCGCGAGCGTGACCGCCAGCCGCAGCTGGAACGAGCGCGCCTTCCTCCGGACCTCGACCGATCTGCGCAGCGACCCGGGATGCAGCGCCGTCACCCACCAGAGAAGCGCCAGGACGACCAGATCCAGGGCCGTGAGCAGGGCGCCCCGCACCAGCAGCAGGAAGAACGTGCCCTGCTGCACCACGACATGGACGTGCCGGGCACCGCCCGGCAGCATCAGCTGGCGCTCGATCCTGAGCCGGGTCCCGTCGCGAACCCAGGTGGTGGTCCCCTCGCGCCGGCTGCCGGGCTCGAACGGCGGCGAGAGCGACATCTCGTACAGCGGCGGCCCACTCGCGGGCGGGCGGAGCAGGCGGGAGAGGCGGGCCGGTGCGAGCAGGCGGGAGCGCGGCCCCGCCACCACGGTCATGATCCGCCCGCTCGGCAGGCGCTGCAGCAGGACGTAGTGCCGGCCAGGCACGCGCATCAGCGAGACAACCACACGGTTCCGGGTCGTGTCGAGGCTGGTCACGAGCGCGGCCAGCAAGGGGGCGGGCACGTCGAGCGAATCGAGCGCCAGCTCATCCAGGCGTCCGCCGTCCCGGTTCCAGAGCGCGAGGCGCACGGGGAACTCCTGTCCCCCCAGATCCGAGGCGCGCCACAACAGGTACAGCGTGGAGGCGGCGGTAGGTTCGGCACCCCGCGTCGCGTCCTCGCCGAGCCGCTCCAGCAGCGGCGTCGCGAGCGGATCCTCGATGTCGCCCAGGCGCGCGAGATCGCGTTGCGCCGCGATGACCCGGCCATCCAGCTCCGCACCCCATGTCACCAGCGCCGCCGCCGCCCCCGCGACGAGGGAAGTCCCCAGCACGACCGCCCACCGCGGACCGGGCCGGGCAACAAGGAGCAGCGCGGGAAACCAGAGCAGCGGATACCACGCGGGCCAACCGGCGCGCGGCTCCCACAGCAGCAGCCCCACGGCGGCGGCCGCGATACCGCACGCCACGCCCGCTCCGATCCAGCCGGTGCCTCCGGAGACCGGCAGGGCGCGCCAAACCAGCGTCCCTGCGAGGAGCACGATGGCGGCGGTGATCACCGTCAGACTCACCTGCCATGTAACCCAGAGCCCGGGCGGCACTCCCGTCAGGGGCGGCGTGATCCCGCGACCGAGATCGCTGATGAAGTAGGGGGTGCCAACCAGGAGGAGACCTCCGAGCGCGGCGCACCAGCGCGGCAGCGCTCCCCGTCGTCCCCACAGCCAGACGGCGAGCACGAGCAGCACACCGCCGCTCACCAGCAGGTGACCGGCGGAACTGGAGAAGGGACGGAACGACCCACGGAGAAACGTCCCGGCGGAGAACAGGTCCTCAAATCCGGCGGCAGCGCCGAGGGGTGAGCGCAGCACCGCCCAGAGCAGGGTTGCCAGGACCAGAAACCGCTCCGCTGGCGCCTGTCCCGTCAGCAACCCGACGGCAAGCAGGAGAACCAGCGCGAGGGCGACACCGGCGGCCACCGCGTCATCGGTCTCCGCCTGCACCGCGGCTTCTTCCGGCGCAATGGGGAGGAGGCTGAACAGCAGACGGTCGCCGGCGGTGGTCGGCTCGGAGTAGTCGAACACATCCGCACCGGGTGGCGCACCGCCCGGGGGAAAGACCTGCACCTGCACCCCGGCTTCGGCCCCGAACCGCGCCGCGAGACTCCGGTCGGGACGGGGCACGGCAGAATCGGCCCACACCAGCACCGTAGCCACCACCACGCGGCCCGAAGCGGCGTGCCGCCGGCTTTCCAGTATGGCGTAGAATCGGGTGAACCGCGCGGCGAGCGAATCGCCCTCGGGCTCCGGCACCAGTCGCTGGCGGCCGGCCCAGGCCCACGGCACACCGGTCGGATCGAGAATGGCGACTGCAACCTCCGCCCCGCCTCTTGGCAACGCCTGGTCGAGCTCGGCAAAGGCGCGCGTCCGGTCGGCGTCGGCTAGCGGGACCGCGGCGCGGGCGACGTCATCGATCTGCTGCAGCGTCGCGTGGAGTTCCCGACTGAGGCGGCGGTAGACCTCCGTCACCCGACGCTCCCGTTCCACCGGCCAGCCGGCTGCGACCCGCGCCATTCGCGACTGGCCCAGCACGATCGCGCCGGCGACCGCGCCGGTGGCCAGCACAACCAGCCAGCCGCGCCAGCCACCATCCGGTCCCGCGCGTCGCGCGAGCAGCAGGGCGACGAGGGTCAGCCCGACCGCGAGGTATCCCCACTGCGGCGCCGGTTGACGCAGCCACTCCGCCCCCACGGCCGTCGTGGCCACCACCAGCCACATCGCACCTCGTGGGAGGCTGACGCTCGGTGTGTTCATGGTTTGCAAGTTAGCGCGGGGCGGAGCGGCCCGGCAAAACGACTATATTCGGGCCGTATGTTCACCCCATCGCTCAGGCCCGTCTGCCTCACAGTTACGCTGCTTGGCGCAGCGTTCTCGACCAGTCCGATCGCCGCCCAGACGACCGACGCCGGCACGCTGCTCGTGCGGATCCACGACCGGGAGGCGGGCACGGAATCGTTCAGCGTTACCACCACCGCGAACGGCATCACGATCAGCTCCCATGTGGTGTTCACTGGCAGTCGCCCGGTGCCGGAATTCACTGCCAGCCTCGACCGCGTGAGTGGTGAAGAATTTGCCTTCCAACTGGAGACCCGCGGACCGGCGGGAGGTGGACAGACCTACGCGGTACAGAAGCGCAATCGGCTGACGGTACGTCGCGTCGCTCGCGGTGCCGAGCAGGCAACGGAACTGCCCGGTGGTGCCGCGGTCATCATTCTCGCCGACAGCGTCTTCTCTCCTTATATGCAGGCCGCGGTCCTCGCCACCGCGGCGGGACGCGCCCTCACGGCCGTCCTGCTGCCGGATGCCCGGCGGGTCGCGTTTACCGCCTCCCGTTCTACCTCCGCCGACGGCAGCACCATCCGGTTGACCGGAGGCGTCGTGGCGGAGATCCAGCTGGGCAGCCGCGGCGAGCTGCTGCGCATCTTCCTGCCCGGCCCTGGTATCGAGGCCGTGCGTCAACGGGACTGAGTTTCCCCGGCACGGACTCCTGCAGTCCAACCGATGGCGACTCCCGTTCTTCGGCAGGCGGAGACGCCAGCCCTACTAACCCGTCCCATCCTGAAACTCACCAGGACCCCCCTCCGTACGCGACTTCGGCCGTACTCCCTTACTCAACCACAGGATCGTTCGATGCGACGCTGCTGCCTCATCGTCTCCGCCCTGCTCGTGCCAGCATCCATCATGGCACAGGCACCGGTGGTCGCTCCGCCGGCCGCCACGCTCAGTCTCAGCGAGGCTCTGCAGCAGGCCCACAATCACAATCCGCTCTATCAGCAGCGGCTGAACAACACCGCGACCGCCCGGATGCAGCTGCGGAACGCGTACGGCCAGCTGCTCCCGGGCGCTTCGGTGTCCGCCGGCGCGGACTATACCGGCGCCGGGTCGGCCAATTTCGGCTCAGGGTTCATCCGCCAGACCTCGGCGGTGGTCGGCTCAAACTACAGTGCGGGGATTTCCTGGCAGATTGACGGCGGTCGGCTCGTGGCGCCGCGGGAGCAGAAGGCCAACCAGCGGGCTGTCGAGGAGGATATCGCCAACGAGGAAAGCGGCCTCCGCTTCAGCGTCACCCAGCAGTACCTGAGCGTACTCCAAGCGACCGCGCAGGTCGCGGTGGCGAAGCAGCAGGTGGAGCGCAACCAGAACTTCCTCGACCTCGCCAGCGCGAAGTACCGGGTCGGCCAGGGGACGCTGATCGAAGTGCGTCAGGCCGAGGTGCAGAAGGCCCAGTCGGATGTCGCGCTGCTGCGCGCGGTCCAGGCCGAGGCCGAAGCGAAGCTGGAGCTGTTTCGCCGCATCGGGATCACCCCGCCGCTCGCGCTCGAGCAGATCGGGCTCAGCGATTCGTTCCCGGTGCAGGAGCCGCACTTCGACCTCGACGCGCTCCTCACGCAGGCCAAGGACCAGAACCCCGCCATCCGAGCGCTGGAAGCCCGGCGTCACCAGGCCGATGTCGGCGTCACCTCGGCGAAGACGGCGTTCCTCCCCAGCCTGTCGATGCGGGCGGGGTGGAGCGCCTTCACCCAGCAGCAGACCGACGGCGGCCTCCTGCTGAGCCAGGGCCTGGCCGGGGCAATCGGTTCGGCCAATTCGTGTGTCTCGCAGGATTCGATCCGGACCGGCGCCGGCCTGACGCCGATCGGCACAGCCAACTGCTATGCCGGCGCGGGCCTCGATCCGACCGGTACCGCCCTCACACCCCCGGCCCGGCGCGCGATTCAGAACAGCAACAACAACTTCCCCTTCAATTTCACCAAGCAGCCATTCAACGCCAGCCTGCAGATCTCGCTGCCGATCTTCACCGGCTTCGGCCGTTCGCTCCGGCTGCAGCAGGCCCGCGAGCAGGCCCGGGATGCCGACGAGACGGTGCGCGCCCAGGCGCTGCAGGTCGAGAGCGACGTGCATGGCCGCTACCTCGGGCTCAGCACCGCCTTCCGGGCGATCGCGGTCCAGGCGCAGAGCCGGGAGGCGGCGCGGGATCAGCTCCGGCTGGCACAGGACCGGTACCGGCTGGGCAGCGGCACCGCGCTGGAAGTCTCCGACGCCCAGAACTCGGTGCAGCGCGCCGAGGGGGACTATGTGAACGCCATCTACGATTACCACAAGACCCTGGCCGCCCTCGAGGCAGCCGTCGGTCGCCCGCTCCGTCAATAGACAACAGAGGAAGAGACCATGTCCCGTCGCATGAAGCTGGGTTTGATCGCCGGACTGCTGGTGGCCGTCGTGGGCGCCGTGGCCGCGCTCGGTGCGGCCAAGAGCAAGAACAAGGCGGTTGAGGTCCGGCTGGAGCAGGTCGGCACGCGCGACCTCGTGGCGGTGGTGACGGCCAGCGGCAAGATCGAGCCGGATACCAAGGTCGACGTCCTGTCCGACATCCAGGGCCGCATCACCAAGCTCGGCGTCAAGGAAGGCGACTTCGTCCGCAAGGGCGACTTCCTCCTCCAGATCGACGCCGCGATCTACCAGGCCGCGGTGAGCCGCTCCAAGGGCTTCCTGGCCTCGGCCCAGAGCGACCTGCTCCGTGCGCGGGCGAACCTCGACCAGGCGCGCCGTGCACGGGACCGCGCCCTCGAGCTGCAGAAGACCAACACCAGTCTGATTACCCAGGAGTCGGTGGAGCAGGCCGTGACCGGGTACGATGTCGCCAGGGCCAATCTGGATGCCAGCCAGGCCTCGGTCGACCAGGCTCGCGCCGGGCTGCTGGAGTCGGAAGACAACCTCCGCAAGACCCGCATCGTCGCCCCGATCTCCGGCCGCATCACCCGGCTCGCGATCGAAGAGGGGGAAGTCGCCGTGCCCGGCACCTTTTCCCGCGACGTCGGGTTGCTGATGACCATCGCCGACCTCTCGGTGATTCTCGCCAAGGTGCAGGTCGATGAAACCGATGTCGTCCGGCTGGCCCAGGGCGACTCGGTCGAAGTCTCGATCGATGCGTTCCCCGATTCGACCTTCATCGGCACGGTCACCAAGATCAGCAACAGCGCGCAGCTCACGGCGACCTCGACCGCGTCAGGCTCGAGCGACCGCGCGGTGGACTTTGGCGTCGAGATCACGCTCACCAATCCACCGCAGGATATCCGGCCGGATCTCTCCGCCACCGCGCGCATCGTGACCGACATCCGCCGCGGAACGCTGGCGGTCCCGATCATCGCCCTCACGGTGCGGGAGCACGAGAAGCTGCCGAACGAAACGACCCCGGCCGCAGCGGGCGACAGCGCCTCACGCAAGAAGAAGGAAACCGAGGGTGTGTTCGTGGTGACCAACGGGATCGCCAACTTCCGGCCCGTCAAGGTCGGCATTGCGGGCGACGAGTATTTCGAGGTCGTCGAGGGGGTCAAGGCGGGCGAAACGATTGTGGCCGGCACCTACCAGGCCATCCGGGATCTCAAGGACAGCACCAAGGTCAAGGCCGCGGTCACCGATTCGGCCAAGGGCAAGAAGCCATGAGTGACCGCATCATCCATGTCGAGGCACTGGCCCGCGAGTACGTGATGGGCACCGAGCGGGTGCTGGCGCTGCGGGGGCTCACCCTGACGATCCGCCGCAACGAGTACGTGGCGATCATGGGGCCGAGCGGCTCGGGCAAGTCGACCCTGATGAACCTGATCGGCTGTCTCGATACGCCGACTGGCGGCAACTACTGGCTGAGCGGGCAGGAAGTCTCGCGGCTGTCGGACGACGCGCTGGCGCGGGTGCGGAACAAGGAGATCGGCTTCGTGTTCCAGACCTTCAACCTGCTGCCCCGCGCCACGGCGCTCCACAACGTGGAACTGCCGCTGGTCTATGCCGGAGTTTCCGCCCGTGAGCGGCGCGAGCGGGCGGTGCGGGCGCTGACCCGGGTGGGCCTGGAGCAGCGGATGACCCACAAGCCGAACGAGCTCTCCGGCGGCCAGCGGCAGCGGGTGGCGATTGCCCGCGCGCTGGTCAACGAGCCGGCGCTGCTCCTGGCCGACGAGCCGACCGGCAACCTCGACAGCACCACGAGCGAGGAGATCATGAAGGTCTTCGCCGAGCTGCACGCGCAGGGCCAGACGATCGTCGTGGTCACCCACGAGCCGTCGATCGCGGAGCATGCCGAGCGCGTCGTGGTGCTGCGTGACGGACTGCTGCATAGCGACACGCCGAACACCCGGGTGGCGGCGTAAGATGCCACTCTTCGAGGCGGTGCGGATGGCGCTCCGCACGATCGTGGCGCAGAAGCTCAAGAGCTTCTTCTCCCTGATCGGGGTGCTGATCGGGGTGACGTTCCTGATTGCGGTCGTGTCGATCGTCCAGGGCATGAACGTGTACATGGAGGACCAGTTCGCCAACCGGCTGATCGGACTGAACACCTTCACCCTGCGGCGGCAGCCCGGCATCAACACCGGTGATGTCACGGAAGAAACCTGGCGGGCCTGGCAGCGACGGCCCCGCATCAGCTACGACGACGCCGACTTCGTCACCGAGCGGCTGCAGACCCCGGCGCTGACGGCCAAGTTCTGCTCCGACCGCATGACCCTGAGTTACAACGGCAAGCAGGTCAAGGACATCGAGCTGATGGGGACGGAGCCCAGCTATTTCCAGATCAAGAATGTCGACATCGCCAGCGGCCGCATCTTCACGCCGCAGGAGGTGCGGGCCGGCGTGCCGGTGCTGGTCGTCGGCAGCGAGATCGGGGAGAAGCTGTTCGAGGGGCGGGAGCCGCTCGGCAAGGTGGTCACGATTGCCGGTCTGCCCTACCGCGTCATCGGCGTGGCCGCCAAGCGCGGAACGCTGTTCGGCTTTTCCCTCGACAAGTTCGCGGTGATGCCGTTCCGCGCGCCGGCCCGCCGGTATATCTGCCCGCTGAACGTGCTGGACGAACTGCAGATCAAGGCGGCCAATCCCACCCTGATGCTGACCGCCATGGGCGAGACCGAGGCGCTGATGCGCAGCCGGCGCGGCCTCAAGCCGGGAGTGGAAAACAACTTCGACCTGCAGAACGCCTCCGGCGCGCTGGAGGGGTGGACCAAGATCTCCAAGGTGCTGTTCACCGCCCTGCCCGGCCTGGTGGCGATCTCGCTGGTCGTCGGCGGCATCGTCATCATGAACATCATGCTGATGGCCGTGGCGGAGCGCACCCGCGAAATCGGCATCCGCAAGGCGCTCGGCGCCAAGCGGCGCGACATCATGGCGCAATTTGTCATCGAGAGCGCCACGCTCTCCACCGTCGGCGCGATGTTCGGCGTCGGCACCGGGATCGCCCTGGCGTACCTGGTCCGCGCGCTCACGCCGCTCCCGGCCGCCGTCGCACCCTGGTCCATCGGCGTCGGCGTCGCCCTGGGGATGATCGTCGGCATCGTGGCCGGTGTCTATCCTGCGAGCCGGGCCTCCCGGCTCGATCCGATCACTGCCCTCAGGGCGGAGTAGGTCCTCATGTCCTTCGGCCGGGTATTTGAAGGTGTCGGTATCGCGCTGGACTCGCTCCGCGCCAACAAGGTGCGCGCTGCACTGACCATTCTGGGCGTCGCGATTGGTGTGATGGTCGTGATCGCCATGGCGGCGGCGATCACCGGGGTCAACCGCAGCGTGACCGCCCAGATCGAGACGCTCGGTCCCAAGACCTTCTTCGTCTTCAAGTACTTCCAGGCCGGGATCCATGTCAGCGACGGCTCGGATGAGCTGTCGCCGTGGCGACGCAATCCGAGCCTGACCGTCACGGAAGCCCAGATGCTGCAGCAGGTGCCCGGGCTGCGCAGTGTGACCTGGCGGGAAGATGCGAGCGGGCCGGTGGCGGCCGGCGATGTCAACCTCAGTTCGGTGCAGATCCAGGGATTCAGTCCCGACTGGATCCTCACCCAGGGCGGCATCATCGCGGCGGGGCGCAACTACACGCAACTGGAGTTCGCCGCGAACTCCCGGGTGGCCGTCATCAACGATCGACTGGCGGAGCAGCTCTATCCCGGACTGGATCCCATCGGCAAGCGGATCAAGGTCTCGGGCGAGTGGTTCGAAGTCGTCGGCCTCTACACCGAACCCAAAAGCCTGTTTGGCGACTCGGAGTCGCCGATGGTGGTCATCCCGCATTCCACCTTCACCAAGGTGGCGGACTACTGGAAGGGCTGGATGATGTTCGCCGTGATCCCCGAGCCCGAACTCACTGTAGCAGACGCACAGGACCGGGTGACCGCCGCCCTGCGGGCCTACCGCGGGCTGAAGCCGGCGCAGGAAAACAACTTCTCGCTGGTGAGTCAGGACAAGCTGCTGGACAGCTTCAATAGCGTCACCAGCGGCTTCTTCGTGGTGATGCTGGCGCTCTCCAGCGTCGGACTGATGGTCGGCGGCGTCGGGGTCGTGGCCATCATGATGATCTCCGTCACCGAGCGCACCCGCGAGATCGGGGTCCGCAAGGCGCTGGGGGCCACCCGTCGCGAAATCATGTTCCAGTTCCTGGTCGAAGCCGCGACCCTGACGCTCGTGGGCGGCATCGCCGGCATGATTCTCGGCGGCCTGATCGCCCTCGGCGTCAACAAGTTCACCCCGATTCCCGCCGAGGTCCCGCTCTGGTCGGTGGTCGTCGCGCTCGTCGCGTCGACGATTACCGGCATCTGCTTCGGCCTCTATCCCGCCAACAAGGCGAGCAAGCTGGATCCGGTGGAGGCGTTGCGGTACGAATAGCAGGCGATTGGCGATCGCTGATAGGCGCGAGGCGCTCGGGGACTGGGCACATTCCTGTCGTCCATCTCCGGCTTCTCTGGCCCACCGCCTCGCGTTCATCGCCCACTTCGTCCCAGCTTCCCGCCCGGGCTAGATTCCTCGCATGCCCCTCGCCGAAGCCTTCCGCCTCGCCCTCCAATCCATTCTCACCGCCAAGCTCCGTTCGTTCTTTACCCTCCTCGGCATTATCGTGTCGGTCGGTTTCCTGGTCACCGTGGTCGCGGTGATCCAGGGGATGAATGCCTACGTGAAGGAGAATGTCACGGGAGCCGTCATCGGGACCAACGCCTTCCAGGTCCGGCGGACCCCGATCGCGCTCGGCCTGCTGAGCAACGACGAGATCCGCCAGATCGCCAAGCGGCCGCTGATCTCCCGCGAGGACGCCGAGGTTGTGCGGCGGGCGATTCCCGACGCGATGGCCGTCTCCATTCAGTCCGGCTGGCCCACCCCGACGAGCGATGTGTCCTACCGGAACCGCACCGTGGGCGACGTGCTCATCTTCGGTGTCACCCCGCCGTACCAGACGGTCCAGGACTACCGCTTCGCGGCGGGAACACCGCTCGCGGACCCCGACGTTCGGGAACGTCGCCTCGTCGCGGTGGTCGGCTTTGATGTGGCGGACAAGCTCTTCGGCAGCCCGGAGCAGGCCATCGGACGGAGGATCCGGATCGCAGGGCGGGAGATGACGATCAAGGCCGTGACGGCCAAGAAGGGCCGGGTCCTGGGCCAGTCGTTCGACGGCTTTGCCCTGCTTCCGATCACGACCTTCGAGACCCTGTACGGCCGGCGGAAGACCACCACCGTGTCGGTGAAGATGCCCGACGAGGGCGACATCGCGGGGGCGATGAACCGGGCGGAGGAGGCGATGCGCCTGTCGCACCGGCTCCGGCCCGGCGAGGCCAACGATTTCTCCGTGGACAAGGCCGACGCGCTGGTGGCCTTCTGGCAGAGCCTCACCAAGGTGCTGTTCACCGTGGTGCCTGCGGTGGTGTGCATCGGCATCGTGGTGGGCGGGATCGTCATCATGAACATCATGCTCATGTCGGTGAATGAACGCACCCGGGAGATTGGCATCCGGAAGTCGCTCGGGGCGACCCGGCTCGACATCCGCCGTCAGTTTCTGGTGGAGGCCATCGTGCTTTCCACCCTGGGCGGGATCGCCGGGGTTGCGGGGGGCTGGCTCCTCAGCGTGGCGGTGGCCGAGTTCACCCCGCTGCCGGCCAGGGTGACTTCGTGGTCGATCGGGCTGGCACTCGCACTCGGGGCCGGAACCGGCATCCTCTTCGGGGTCTACCCAGCGACCCGTGCCGCCCGGCTGGACCCGATCACCGCGCTCCGGTCAGAATGATGCTCCGCAATATTGACGAAGGCGTCGTTGTCGCGCTGGACTCCCTGCGCGTCAACAAGCTCCGCTCCGCCCTCACGATTCTGGGCGTCGTCATCGGTGTCTCCACCGTGATGGCCATGGCGTCGATCGTGGAGGGCATCAGGGCGCAGATCTTCAACGCGATGAGCACCGCCGGGCCGACCGCGTTCTACGTCATGCGGTTCTTCTCCCAGACCCCGCTCAATCCCGACGCCCTGCCCTACGAAGTCCGGATCCGACCGGTACTGCGGGAAAGTGATGCGGCGGCCATCCGTCGCGTACCGGAGATCAAGTATGCCGGGATCTGGGTCCAGCTGTTCGAGCGGATGGAGTACCAGGGCACCTCGACCCAGACGCTCTCGGTCTACGGCGCCGACGAGCACTACATGGAGATCCTGGGCGGCACGCTGCTCCGGGGGCGATTCTTCGCCCACTCGGAGCTGACCGGTGAGCCGGTCGTGGTGCTGGAGGAGGAGTCGGCGAACCGGCTGTTCGGCCGGATCGATCCAATGGGGAAGCGCATCCGGATCGGCGGCGTAGCCCTGACGGTGGTCGGGATCTATCGGCGTCCGGATAACATCTTCGAACCGCCGGGACAGCAGATCGGCGCCGTCATTCCATTCCGGACCGCCAAGTACAACTTCCGCTACGACGAGACCAACGGTCTCTTCCTCTCCGTGAAGGCCTGGCCCACCGTCGCGGTCCCCGACGCCACGGACCTGGCCATCGCTGCCCTGCGACAGGAGCGCCGCCTCAGGCCGGGCGTGCCGAACACCTTTGACGTCATCACCCAGGACCAGATCCTCGACACGATCAGCAGCCTGACCACGGCGTTCTTTGCCGTCATGGTGGCGCTCTCCAGTGTCGCGCTGCTGGTTGGGGGCATCGGGGTCATGGCCATCATGATGGTCTCGGTAACGGACCGGACCCGGGAGATCGGCCTGAGGAAGGCCGTGGGCGCCACCAGTCGGGAGATCCTCTGGCAGTTCCTGGTCGAGGCCGCGACCCTCACGCTCCTCGGTGGCCTGATCGGCATCCTGGTGGGGCTCGGCGTCGGGCAGATTCTCAAGGTCGTGCTCGACCTGCATTCCGGCGTCCCGCTCTGGAGTGCCGTGGTGGCGACCCTGGTCAGCGTCATGATCGGCCTGACCTTCGGGCTGATCCCGGCCAACCGCGCCGCCCGGATGGATCCGGTCGAGGCGTTGCGGCACGAGTAGGGGTGTGCAACATCCCCCGCCCGGCGCATCCCTGCGCACCCTCAACCCGGACAGCCACCTCATGTCGGACATGCCCCGCCGCGCCGCGCTCGGCGCCCTCGTACTGCTGCTAGCCTGCGGGCAGGAATACCGCCTTCCAGAATCACAGCAACTCGCCAAGGATGAGGTCGCTGCCGCGCCGCCCATGACCGAGGGGCGCGCTATGGTCTCTGGCGGGATCGCCACGGCCGAGTTCGCCAACGCCGAGGGAGGGCCAGCCCAGAATCCGCTCCCCAACTCTTCCCGTGACCCTGCGACCGCCCCTGCGATGATCATCCGGACCGGCAACGCGAGCGTTCAGATCGACTCGCTGTGGATTGCCGTCGCCCAGGTGCGTGCCCTCGCGGACCGGGTGGGCGGCTATGTCGCCAACAGTCAGATCCAGTCCGGCGACAACCAGGTGCGCTCGGCGACGATCGAGCTCAAGGTTCCCGCCGACCGCTTCGACGCACTTGTGGCGGGCCTGACGCCGCTGGGCAAGGTGGAGTACGTCAACGTCTCGGCTCAGGATGTGGGGGAGGAGTTCACCGACATGACGGCCCGGGTGGCCAACTCGCGCCGGCTGGAGTCCCGCCTGATTGAACTGCTCGCCACCCGCACCGGCAAACTGTCGGATGTGCTGGAGATCGAGCGCGAACTGGCCCGGGTGCGGGAAGAGATCGAGCGAATGGAAGGCCGACTGCGCTACCTCCGCGCACATGTGAGCACCAGCTCCCTCACGGTCACGGTGCATGAAAAGGCGCCGATCGTCGGCGACGTCGGCAGCGGCGGCGTAATCGGCGACGCCTTCCGCCAGGCCTGGCGCAATTTCGTGAACTTTATCGCCGGGGCCATCGCCTCCTCCGGCGTCATCGTGCCGCTCGGCGCACTGCTCTTCGGCGCCGTCTGGCTGGGGCGACGGTGGTGGCGGGGACGCAACTAGCGACGCGTCGCCGGGGACAGGGATCGGGGAGACGAACAGTCGTGTAGATTCTCCCCGTTCCCTGTTTCCGGTTCGCCCATTCCACTTTCTCCCTCCCCGCCCCATGCCAGTCGACATCCTCGCCATAGCGGCGCACCGCGACGACATCGAACTCACCTGCGGCGGCACTTTGCTGCGCGCCCGGGATCAGGGACACCGCACCGGCATCCTCGATCTGACCGCTGGCGAGATGGGCACCCGCGGCTCGGCCGAGCTGCGTGGCTCCGAGGCGGATCGAGCGGCGATCGTCCTTGGGGTGACAGAACGGCGGAATGCCGGGCTGCCAGATGCCGGAATCCAGAACTCCGACGCCAGCCGGCGCATTGTCGTGGAGCAGATACGGTACTTCGCGCCGCGGGTTGTGATTCTCCCCTTCCCCGTTGGGCGCCACCCCGATCACCGGATTGCCTCCGAGCTGGGGCGGGACGCCTGCTTTCTGGCCGGCTTGGCGCGCTACGATGCGACGGGAGCTCCCCACCGGCCCCACAAGATCCTCTATGCCCTTGCCTACCGGGAAGATCCGGTCAAGCCGACGTTCGTGGTGGATATCAGCCCGCAATTTGAACGGAAGATGCAGGCCATCCGCTGCTATGCCAGCCAGTTCGATGGGGCCGACAGCGCTGGCGAGATCTTCCCCACTGGCCAGGATCTCTACTCACTCGTCGAGGCGCAGAACGCGCACTACGGGTCGCTGATCCGCACCCGGTATGGCGAGCCGTTTTACACCGAGGAGACGGTCCAGGTGGACGATGTCATGAGCCTCGGGGTCAAGAGCATGTAGCCGGCGGCGGCGGATTCCCGGCCGGAGGGGATAGGGTATCTTTGGGGGTGACTTTCGCCCCTGTCTACCTCGACCACGCCGCCACGACCCCGGTCCGTCCGGAGGTACTGGAGGCCATGCTCCCGCTGCTGGGTGGGGAGTTGTTTGGCAATCCGTCCAGCGGCCACCGGTTCGGCCGGGCCGCCCATGCCGCACTGGAAGGCGCCCGCCGGGAGGTCGCGACGGCCCTGGGGGTCGAGCCGGGCCATGTGGTGTTCACCTCCGGTGGTACCGAAGCCAACAACCTCGCCATTCTCGGAAGCGCTCTGGCCGCGCGCGATCGTGGCGAGCGCATGCTGGTCGCCGTCGCCGCCACCGAGCACAAAGCGGTCCTCGCTGCGGCCCATGAAGTCGCCCACCTGGGCGGTACCGAACAGGTCATCCCGGTGACCGGCGATGGCATCGTCGACATGGCGGCGCTGGATCGCAGCCTGGGAGAGCGCCCGGCGGTGCTCTCCGTAATGTGGGTGAATAACGAGACCGGCGTCATCCAGCCGATCGCCGAGATCGCCCGTCGCGCCGATGCCGCTCGCGTTCCATTCCACACCGACCTGGTGCAGGCGTTTGGCAAGGTGCCGCTGACGCTGCGCGATCACCCGATCGGCCTTGCGACGCTGTCCGGCCACAAGATTGGCGCCCCCAAGGGGATCGGGGCGCTCATCGTGCGGGATCATGCGCGGCTCGCCCCGCTGGTCCATGGCGGGAGTCAGCAGCGCGGGCTCCGACCGGGTACCGAGAACATCGCCGGCGCCGTCGGTCTAGGCCGGGCCGCCATGCTCGCCGCCGCGCACGCGACCGAGGAAGCGCGTCGGCTGGGCGGCCTGCTCAGCGAGCTCCGGGCTCGCCTCAGCGCCGCCATTCCCGACCTGGTGATCGTCGGTGGGCAGACGGCGCACTCACCTCATGTGCTCAACATCCTGGTACCCGGCGCGGAGACGGGAACCCTGCTCATGCACCTCGACCTCGACGGGATCGCCGCATCGGGCGGCTCGGCGTGCGCCACGGGAGCCATCGAACCATCGCACGTGCTCCTGGCAATGGGCATTCCACCCGACCTCGCCCGCAGCGCGCTCCGCCTGAGCCTCGGCCGCGAGACCACCTCCGCCGACATCTTGCGCGCCGCCAGCGTGATCCCCGCGATCGTCACTCGGCTGCGCCACCCGACGGGGGCGCTGCATGCCTGAGTTGCCCCGGCGCCGGGTGCTGGTGGCTATGAGTGGCGGGGTGGACAGCTCCGTCGCAGCCGCCGTGCTGGTGGATCAGGGCTTCGATGTCATCGGCGCCACGATGAAGCTGTTCTGTTACGGCGACAGCGTGCCCGATCGTCCCTGCTGCTCCCTCGATTCCATCAACGACGCCCGCGATGTCGCTCACAAGCTTGGGATCCCACATTACGTGCTGAACCTGGAGGACCGGTTCAGCCGGGATGTGATCGGCAATTTCGTGTCGGAGTACAGCCGTGGCCGCACCCCGATCCCCTGCGTCCGCTGCAACTCGTTCACCAAGTTTCGCGACCTGCTGTCGCATGCCGAGTCGATGGGCTGCGATGCGATCGCCACGGGGCACTATGCTACCGCGCGAGAGGGCAGGCTCTACCGCGGCAGCGACCCGGCCAAGGATCAGAGTTACTTCCTGTGGGGCATCGACCGGTCGGTCGTCGCGCGGATGCTGACGCCGGTGGGGGAGCTGACCAAGGTGGAGACCCGGGCCATGGCCCGACGCCTGGGGCTCGCGACCGCGGACAAGCCGGAGTCGGTCGAGATCTGCTTCGTCCCCAACGACGACTACGTCTCGGTGCTGGAGGAGCATCTCCCGGCCGAAGCACCGGCGCTCGCACCGGGCCCGCTCGTCACGATTTCGGGGGTACAGATCGGACAACACACGGGTTTTGCCCGGTACACGATCGGGCAGCGGAAGGGACTTCCCGGCGGCAGCGCCGAGCCCCGGTTCGTCGTCGCGATCCGGCCGGAGACCCGCGAGGTGGTCGTCGGTTCGGCGGACGACCTGCTGGGCCACCGGCTGCATCTGGATGAACTGAACTGGCTCGCGGCGCCACTGCGGGAGGGCGACAGCTGCTTCGCCCAGATCCGGTATCGCTCGCGTGCGGTGCCGGCGACCGTGATCCGAAGCGGCCCGGATGGAGTTGACCTCGCCCTGGCCACACCGGTCCGGGCCATCACGCCGGGACAGTCCGGCGTCCTCTATGCCGCCGATCAGCAGGTGCTCGGCGGCGGAGTCATCGCCTGATGCGTTTTCTTTTTGTGCTCGCCCTCACCGGCGTGGCGGCGACCACGCTCCCGGCCCAGGACAAGAAGCCACTCACCATCGAGGGATACATCACCACGCCCGTCGTGGGCGACCCGCAGCTGGCGCCCGACGGGGGGCTGGTCGCGTTCACGATCGCCACGCCCTCACTCGACAGCAACCGGACCACCACCAAGGTCTGGCTGGCCGATGTCGCCACCGGCGAGAGCTGGCAGGCGCTGAGCGGGGCGGGCAACGACCGCGCCCCGCGCTGGTCGGCCGACGGACGGACCCTGGCATTCATCTCGACGCGCGACGGCACGCCGCAGATCTGGCGGCTTCCGATCCGCGGCGGCGAGGCGACCCGGATCACCCAGGTGCCGGACGGTATGAGCGATTTCCTCTGGTCGCCGGACGGCAAGACCCTTTTCTTCTGGACCGATGTCACGGTGGGCGACTCGCTGGAATCCGCCCGGCGCGGGGCGCCGTGGCCCACCCAGGCGAAGATCTGGACCTCGCTCTTCTATCGCCACTGGAATGAATGGCGACTCGGCGTGCGCTCCCACGTCTTCCGGGTGAACATCGCCGATGGTGCGTTCACCGACATCACCCCGATCGACCGGGACATCCCGCCGCTGGCGCTTGGCGGACGGGATGTCGCCGTCTCCCCGGTCGGGACCGAACTGGCGATCGTCTATAACCCCGATAGCAGCCTGGCCACCAGCACCAACAATGACGTGTTCGTCATGGGACCGGACGGCTCCGCCCGCCAGGCGATCACGACCAGCGGTGGCAACGACCATTCGCCGCAGTACTCCCCCGATGGGCGGTCGATCGCCTATCTCTCGATGGCCACTCCCGGCTTCGAGGCCGACCGCCAGCAACTGGTCCTGTACGAGCGGGCCAGCGGCCGGCGCACGCCGCTGACTCCCAAGTGGGACTTGAGCATCCAGGACTATCGCTGGCTGCCTGACTCACGCGCGATCATCGCGGAGGTCGAGGAGCGCGGCGGACACGGCTTCTACCGGGTGGAGGTTCCCAGCGGCAAGACCACCAGGCTGCTCGATGGCGGAACACTCACCAACCTGCAGCTGTCGGCCCGGGGCGACGTGATCACCTACCTCAAGCAGACCGCCGCGCGCGCCGCCGAGGTGTGGACCGCGACGGCAGAGGGCAGGAATCCGCGCCAGCTCACGCATGTGAACGACGCGATATTCGACAGTCTCGATGTGCAGCCGGCGGAGTCGTTCGGGTTCCTCGGCGCGCAGCGGGACTCGGTATTCGGCTGGTTGATCAAGCCACCCGCGTTCGATTTGACCAGACGCTATCCGGTGATCTATCTCGTCCACGGCGGGCCGCAGGGCGCCTGGCTCGACCAGTGGCACAGCCGGTGGAACTATGCGCTGTTCGCCTCGCGGGGCTACGTGGTCGCCGCGGTCAACTTCCATGGTTCCACGGGGTACGGGCAGGCATTCACCAACAGCATCTCGCGCAACTGGGGCGGTCTGCCGTACGATGACCTGATGAAGGGGCTGGACGTGATCGGGCGGCTGCCGTACGTCGACAGCACCCGCATCGGCGCGGCCGGTGGCTCCTACGGCGGCTACATGGTCTACTGGATGGCGGGCCATACCAATCGCTTCAAGGCATTCGTGGCCCACGACGGCGTCTTCAATCCCCTGAGCATGGCCGGCACAACGGAGGAGCAATGGTTCCCGCTCTGGGAATTCGGTGGCCCGCCGCAGCAACCGGCCGCGCGCGCACTGATGGAAAAGTGGTCGCCGGCCAACTACATCAGCAACTGGCAGACGCCAATGCTGGTGGTCCACAGCCAGAACGACTTCCGGGTGGACATCTCGGAGGGGATGCAGGCCTTCACGGCGCTCAAGCTCCGGAAGCTGCCGGGCAAGTTCCTTTACTTCCCCGATGAGGATCATTTCGTCACGCGGGCCCGGAACCGGCGCCTCTGGTGGGGCACGGTGCTCGACTGGATGGACACCTACCTCCGCGCCCCGTCGTGATGCGCACGCTCTTTGTCCGGTGGCTCATCAACACCCTGGCGCTGTATGTCGCCGTTCAGGTAGTGCCCGGGGTGGACTACAACCACGGCCCGGTCGGCCTGCTGCTGGTGGCGGCGCTGTTCGGCCTCGTCAACGCATTCCTGCGTCCGCTGCTGACTCTGCTGACCTGTCCCCTCGTGCTGGTCACGCTGGGCCTCTTTCTGTTCGTGATCAATGCGTTGCTCCTGCTGGTCACCGCCTGGATTTCCCGGCAGTTCGACCTTGGCTTCGAAGTAAACGGCTTTTGGCCGGCCTTCTGGGCCGGCCTGCTGATCAGCCTCGTCAGCCTCTTCCTCTCCCTGGTCGTCGGGGAGAAGGAAGTGCGGGTGGTACGGTAAGCGCGGCGCGGCAGGAGCCGCCTCGACACGGCCCTGCCGCTCCCCCGCCGGCCGTGACGCGGCCGTTACACTTTCGGGTACATTCACGCCCATGACCGACCTCGCCCCGCCCGCCCTGTCGCCGCCACTGGCACCAGCCCCCGACCTCACAATGCCGGCGCTGTACATCAACCGGGAGATGTCGTGGCTGGAGTTCAACCGGCGGGTGCTGCACGAGGCCCAGGACACACGGACCCCGCTGCTCGAGCGACTGAAGTTTCTGGGCATTTTCAGCTCGAACCTGGATGAGTTCTTTCAGATCCGGGTGGCGGGCCTGAAGGATCAGCTCGCGGCGGGCTACAGCGAGCGGACCGCCGACGGCCTGACACCGGACGAGCAGCTGCGTCAGATCAGCGCCTGCGTGCGCGACATGGTGCGGAGCCACGCGCAGTCCCTCCACCAGGACATCCTGCCGGCGCTGCGCCTGGAAGGAGTCGCCGTCCTCGACGTCGGGGACCTCACCCCGCCGGAGCGGGCGCACATCGATCAGTATTTCCGGGACAACGTCTTTCCGGTGCTGACGCCGCTCGCCGTCGATCCGGCGCATCCCTTTCCCTACATCTCCAACCTCAGCCTGTCGCTCGCCGTCCGGCTGCGGGACACTGACGGTGAGGAACGGTTTGCCCGGGTCAAGGTGCCCAAGATCCTGCCGCGCTGGGTGTCGGTCGATCCGGGGCCGCGGACCGATGGCGGGTCGACGCGCTACGTCCCGCTCGAGCAGGTGATCACCGCCAATATCGAGTCGCTCTTCCCCGGCATCGAAATCCTCGGCTGCCACGCCTTCCGGATCACCCGCAATACCGATTTCGAAGTCGATCACGACGAAGCCGAGGATCTGCTGAGCACGATCCAGGAGGAAGTGCGCAACCGCCGGTTCGGCTCCGTCGTGCGGCTGGAGGTGACACCAGACCTCCCCGCCTCGATCCGGGAGGTGCTGCTGGCGGAGTTCAACGCGGCGCAGGCCGCCCTGGCGGCGCCACTGCGGAACGAAGACCTCTATGAGGTGCCCGGCCTGCTCGATACCGCGGATCTCCTGAGCCTGACCGGCACGATGGACCTGCCGGCGCTCAAGGACCCGCCGCACTATCCGGTGACGCCATCCCGGCTCGGCGGCGGACGCAATATCTTCGATGTGATCCGCGAGGGTGACGTGCTGGTGCATCATCCCTACGAGAGCTTCACCACGTCGGTGGAGCGGTTCATCCAGACCGCGGTCGATGATCCCGACGTGCTCGCCATCAAGCTCACGCTGTATCGGACGGGGGGCGACTCGAGCATCGTCCGGCTGCTGGCGCACGCCGCCGAACGGGGCAAGCAGGTGGCGGTACTGATCGAGCTGCAGGCGAGATTCGACGAGGAGAACAATATCCGCTGGGCCCAGCGGCTGGAAGATGTGGGCGCCCACGTGAGCTATGGCGTCGCCGGGCTCAAGACCCACACCAAGGTGATGCTCGTGGTGCGTCGCGAGGGCGACACGATGCGCCGTTACGTGCACCTCGGCACTGGCAACTACCATCCCAGGACAGCGCGGCTCTACACCGACTTCGGGCTGTTCACCACCAGCCCCGCGCTCGGCGCGGACCTGACCGACCTCTTCAACGTCCTCACCGGATTTGGCGCTCCGCCAGAGTATCGCAAGCTCATCGTCGCTCCGCGCGGCATGCGTGAGCGATTCATCGCCCTCATCCTGCGGGAAGCGGCCAACGCCGGCGCCGGCCGGCCCGCCCGCATCGTCGCCAAGATGAATGCCCTGGTGGACGCACCGATCATCCGCGCGCTCTACGAAGCCAGCCAGGCCGGTGTGCGGATCGACCTGATCGTCCGCGGAATCTGCTGCCTGCGTCCGGGCATCGCGGGCGTGAGCGACAACATCCGGGTGATCAGCATCATCGGCCGTTTCCTGGAACACTCGCGCGCGTTCTATTTCCTGAATGGCGGCGAAGACGAGGTGTACATCGGCTCGGCGGACTGGATGCCGCGCAATCTCGACCGGAGGATTGAAGCGGTGGCCCCCATCGAGGACCCCGCCCACCGTCAATCCATCCGCGAACTCCTCGGCCTCATGTGGCAGGACAATCGACAGGCATGGGAGCTGGACGCCAACGGCTGCTACACGCAGCGGCAGCCTCCTTCGGAGGAAGCCGAGCTGGGGACCCATCGGCTGCTGGTGGAGAGCTATCGGGAAACGGGGCGGGCGACGGGGGAGTATCCGGCAGGAGCCGGGAGCCGGTAGCCGTCAGCCGTCAGCCGTCAGCCGTCAGCCGTCAGCCGTCAGCCGTCAGCCGATCGGACGATAATTCTGAGGTGCAAAGCGAAGCAGACTCCGTTGAGGCCGGACCGGCTGCTGTCCACGTTCGGGATGCCGTCCCCTAGAACGGCATCTCCGCCGATGCGGCGAACTTCTTGAGCAGTTCTTCCTGCTCCGGGGTGAGCACCTCCGGAATCTGCACCTGAACCTGGACCAGCTGGTCGCCCTGCCGCTCTCCCTTGGCCAGCCCCATCCCCTTGATACGGAATCGCCGCCCCGGCTGGGTTCCTGCGGGTACACGGAGGACCACCTTCTTCCCATCGAGCGTCCGCACCCGCAGACGGGTGCCGAGGACCGCCTGCGCCAGATTGATGGGTACTTCGCAGTGCAGATCTAACCCATCACGGCGGAAGAAGCGGTCTGCCTGCACTTGGAAAGTGACGATCAGGTCCCCGGTCGGCGCGCCGGGTCGGGAGGCCTGTCCCTGCCCCCGCATCCGGAGCTTGGCTCCGGTCTCCGTGGCGGGCGGAACGGTGATCGCCACCTCGCGCTCTACCCGCACCTCGCCGGCGCCCTGACAGCTGGGACAGGGTGTCGAGGGGATCTTGCCGCGGCCACGACACTTCGGGCAGGGTCGGCTGACGGCGAAGCCCCCCTGGCCGAAGGTGACCGTCCCCCGGCCGTTGCACTCCGTACAGGTCGCGATCTTGGCGCCCGGGGCGGCCCCGCTGCCGGAGCAGGTGTGACACGATTCCGTCACCGGGATCCGGACCGAGACCTTCCCGCCTAGCGCGGCGATCCGGAACGGTATCTCGACCACGGTCTCGAGGACCTGGGACTCCTCCGCCTCCTGTCGGGTGCGCCCGAAGATCGAGGAGAAGATGTCGCCCAGCCCGAATCCGCCCAGATCGGAGAATTCGCTGCCGTCCGTCCCCGCCGAGCCCGCGGCGGTGCGGGATCCGGGCGAGGGGCCACGGCGCGCGGCGGGATCGAATGCGCCGAGCCGGCGCATCTGGTCGTAGTGCTTGCGCTTGTCGGGGTCGGCCAGCACCGTGTGCGCCTCCGAAATCTCCTTGAAGCGCTCGGCGGCCGATGGATTGCTGGGATTGGCGTCGGGGTGGTGCTGTTTCGCCAGCCGGCGGTAGGCTTTCTTGATCTCCGCCGGTGTCGCGCTGTCGGGGACGCCGAGAACCTGGTAGAAGTCCCTCGCCACGGTCAGGCGTGCCCTTCGGAGGAATAGACCTGCACCCGAGCGGGCCGGATGAGCGCCCCCTTGAAGCGGTAGCCGGCCTGGAAGGTCGCGCTCACGGTGTGGTCGGCCTCGGGAGCGGGCGCGACCAGTACCGAGACCGCCTCATGCAGGCTGGGATCGAAGGGTTGGCCAGCGGGCTCGATCCGCTCAAGCCCGGCCGCCTCCAGCTCCTTGCGGAGCTTTCGATCAATGAGGATCAGCGCCTGCTGCACCACTTCCGCGTTGGCCGCCACGCTGGGTCCCGCCACCACGCGATCAAGATCGTCGAGCACATCGAGCAGCTTGACGGCCAGCGCCGCCTGGGCGCGGGAGGTCAGCTCCTCCCGCTCGCGCGCAATACGCTTGCGGAAGTTGTCGAACTCGGCGGCGAGTCGCAGGTGCCGGTCGCGGGCCTCGGCGACCTCATTTTCCAGTCGGCGGATGGCCTCCACGCCTGGCTCCATCGGCACGCCACCGACCTCGCCGGTGCCTGACTGCTGCTCCGCCGTCCCGGCATTATCGCGGGCGCCGTCGGCGTCGAATTCACTGCCGGCGTCGTTGCGAACATCTTGATTTTTCGCCACTTGGGCATCGGTCCCGTTACAGGTAGGCCAAAGATAATAGCAACGGTCGTACCCCGGAGGAGGGCCAGATTGGCAGGACGGAAGGGCGGGCGGCGAGGGCGGGACGCAGCAGCAGCGGCGCCTGGATTGCCGGGAGCCTCCACGTCAGAGCTGCGCGAGGGTGGCGTCTGATAGCCGTTCCACGACCCCCAGCAGGTCGGCCGCGGTAATGACGCCGACCAGCTTCTCGTGCTCCAGGACCGGGAGGTAGCCGATCTTGTGATGGTGCATAAGGTGGGCGGCCCGTTGGATGGGCTCCTGCGGTCCGATCGTCGCGACCGGCGCATGCATGAGGTTCCGTACCTCACTCGCGCCGAGGTGCTGGGCCCGCTCGACCTGCGAGATTCTGACGGCGAGCGTCGATACCGCTGCCGCGAGCAGGTCCCGGTGGCTGTTGATGCCAACAACCCGGCCACCGGCATCAACGACCGGCACATGCCGAATGTGATTCCACTTCATCACCTCGTCGACCACCCGGAGGTGCTTGTCTTCCCGCACGGTGAAGACCGGCTTGGACATCAGGTCGTGCACGAGCATGAAGACTCCATGGTGAGAGCCGCGTCGATGACCCTGACGGCCAGCATGCCCCCGCCCTGCGTATCGCGAATGCCCGGCGGAACGAGGTCGCGGCCGTCTCCACTGCGGTATCGCCCGCCGCAGCCTAACGCACGTATCCGCCATCCGCGGCACAATGCGCCTTGTGCCGCTGCCCGCCGGCCACCCCGGACCGGGCTCCCCCATCGCGTGCTGCCATCCCCGTCAGGCCGCACTATCTTCCGCAGCCATGGAACCGCTGCCGTTCTCCCTGCGTGTCTCTGGCATCGACACCTTCGCCATGGATGCCATCGCCAGCACGGCATTCAGCTTCAAGGGCCGGCTCACACTCGACCCTGATGATCTCTGCCTGGAATGGACCGGGAGCGCGCATGTGGACGAGGTGGCCTTTACCGGCATCCGCTCAGAACAGATAGCCCTCCCCCGGGAGTCGCTGCGTCTGCCCTATAGCCTCCTTGGCACCGTCCAGCTGCGCGGCGGGTGGCTCAGACCCTGCATCGAGCTGACTGGGACAGACTGGAATATCCTGCAGAGTGTCCCCAGCGAGGATGCTGGTCATCTCCGGCTCTGGATTGCCCGGCGGAACCGCCCCTTGGCTCGGCGGGTCGTGACCGTGCTCCGTCAGGCCATGGCACGGCCGGTGGTTGGCCCTCGCCCGATGCCTCCTCAGGTGGTTTCAGATTCCACACCACCCGAAGGGTCCGGGTAGCGACGCACTCTCCCTGGCTACATCGGTGGACCGAGATCCACCGGCGCTGCCATCAGCCGCTGCAACAGGTGCGAGAGCGCGATCTGCGCCGCACGAACTCGGATTTCACCGCGATCGCCCGGGAAGATGTGACGATGGGCCTCCCCCGCGCCGTGCAGCACGGTACCGATGAACACCAGCCCCACCGGCTTCTCCGCTGTCCCGCCATCAGGTCCCGCGATCCCCGTCACCGCCACCGCTGCATCGGCGTGCAGCAGGCGGGCAGCCCCTTCGGCCATGGCGAGCGCCACCGCCTCGCTCACCGCACCGTGCCGCTCGATCAGCTCCTGGGTGATGCCAAGCTGCTCGATCTTTACCCGGTTGTCATAGGCAATGACCCCGCCGAGGAAGACATCCGAGCTTCCCGGGATCTCGGTCAGCCGCGCCCCGATAACGCCGCCGGTACAGGACTCGGCGACGACGAGTCGCAGCCGCCGCTGACGCGCCGTTGAGAGGACCAGCGCGGCGACATCGTCATCGTTCTCTCCGTACGCCCAGCGTCCAGCCCGCTCGGTTAGCAACCGGACACCGGCGGCAAGACGTGCGTCGGCCTCCGCAGCCGGAAGGGCCCACGCCGTGAGCCGGAGGTCCACCCCCAGTGCGCCTGGCAAGTAGGCGAGGGAGAGGGGGGCAAGCTCCGCTTCGATCTCGCCCAGCCGCTCCGCCAGACTCGACTCGGGAATCCCGGTCGTCCGCACCGCACGGGAGCGTACCACCCGATCGCCTGCGCGACTCGCCAGCCGTGGCAGCACCTCGTGATGCAGCAGCCCGCGCATTTCGGAGGGCACTCCGGGCAGGAGGATCGCGACACCACGGCTGCCCGGCGCGCCGGCCAGCTCGCCCTCGAGCCAGAGCCCCGGGGCCGTGCCCCATCGATTGGGCAGGACGACGGCCCCGCGCGGCACTTCCGCCTGACCCCGGTTCTTCTCGGAGGGGATGCGACCGTACCGGGCAAAGCGCTCGACCAGTCCCTGCCAGAGGGCTGGGTGGAATTCGAGCGGCGCACCGAACAGGTCGGCAATCACGCGCTTGGTGATGTCATCGGCGGTGGGACCGAGCCCGCCGGTACAGACGACCAGTCCGCTGCGCACAAGGGCGGCGCGCGCCGCCTCGGCGATGGCCGCGGATTGATCGGTGACCGAAGTGCGCCGCACAACGGTGAACCCCGCGCCGGCGAGGGCGCGACCGAGTTCGGCGCTGTTGGTGTCGATGGTGAGGCCGAGGAGCAACTCGGTCCCGATCGTCAGCAGTTCGATGTCAGGCACGGAGGACGACCGGTCGGGCGGGAAAGGAATCCGGGATCAGCGCGCGCCGGTGAACAGGCGGCGGTAGCGGTACATGTAGACCACGAACGAGTAGACCGTCAGGATCGTGGCAAGCGCCAGCGTGAGCGCGACCACCCCGCCATGGAACTCGTTCCAGTACTGGGCGAAGCGATTGTGCTCCCAGCCCATCGGCTTGCGGGCGTCGCGGAAGGTGAACCACAGAAAGGTGGCGCCGATGTAGATGTTCTGCAGCGTCGCCTTCAGCTTTCCCGCCCCGGCGGCGGGGATCACGATGCCGCGATGGTTGGCCCAGACGCGGAAGCCGGTCATGGCGACCTCGCGACCGATGAGCAGCAGGCAGACCCAGAGCGGAATGCTGCCCCAGACCGGGATGTCGTAGAGGTCGTGGCGGGTGCGGGAGATCCAGTAGATCGGGACGATCGTGGCGAAGAGCAGCAGCTTGTCGGCGAGCGGGTCGAGCAGCTTGCCGAGGTCGGTCACCAGGTTGCGGGAGCGGGCGAGGTAGCCATCGACCACATCGGTGACGGCGGCGAAGACAAAGACCAGAAAACAGATGAACTTGGGCCAGTAACCTTCGATGAACGGCAGGAGCGCGATGACCGGCGTGAGGCAGATCCGAACGAGGGTGAGGACGTTCGGCAGGTTCCACATCAGGTCGATCCGAGACTCTTGAGCACCTGCTTGCTCACCGCTTTCAGGGTGTCGAAGACGCCATCGCCCGACATGGCCACTGCCTCGAAGTAGGGCGCCCGCTCGATCCACTGGCCGTCAATCTGCTCGACCAGGAAATCGCCCTCGTGGTACGGATCGGCAACGGCGCGCTGCTTGGCGGCATCCTCAACCGCCCAGCCGGGGTTGAGCGCTGCCTGCAGCTCGCGGATCGTGGCGGCGTTGGGCAGGTCGCGCTTGTTGTACTGGATGACGAACGGGATGGTGGTCAGGTTGTACCCGTGCTGCGCCATGTTGTCATACAGGTTCTGCATCGCTTCGATGTTCGCCTCCATCCGTTCGATCTGGCTGTCGGCGACAAACACCACGCCATCGACCCCCTTGAGGATCAGCTTGCGCGAGGCGTTGTAGTAGACCTGGCCGGGCACCGTATACAGATGGAACCGGGTCTTGAACCCGCGGATGGTGCCGAGATCGACCGGCAGGAAGTCGAAGAAGAGGGTCCGTTCGGTCTCGGTGGCAAGCGAAATGAGCTTGCCCCGCGAATTGGGGGCGACCTTGGCGAAGACGAATTCGAGATTCGTCGTCTTGCCGCCGAGCCCCGGGCCGTAGTAGACCAGTTTGCAGTTGATTTCGCGTGAAGCGTAATTGATCATCGACATCAGGTCTTACTCCTCTTCACGCGCCAAACAGCCGGTCAATCTCATCTTCCGCCTCGCCCATGAACCCGGACTCCACCGGCGGCTTGCCGCTGGGCTCCCGGGTGAACATCTCCTCGAATACGTGGCGCAGGTCCATCACCGTCTGCCGCACCCGGAGCTTCACCAGGCCCAGCGTCGTGCGGTTGTCGAACAGGACGACGAGGATCACCCGCCGGGCGATATCGGCGAGGTACATCGACTCCTTCTCGCCCTGATGGAAGAGGCTGCCGAACTCCGGCTCGCCGATCATCTTCGCCAGCTGGTCGTTGGCGCTGAAATCCGCCGCGGTCAGTGAGGCAAAGGCGGTCGGGTCGAAGGTAGGCTCTTCGCCCACGGTCGACACCATCTGCCCGGCGCGGTCAACGATCATTGCCGTGCGGGCGCTGGACTCTCGCAGAAAGCTCCCGAGAATCAGGTCGATCTTGTGGGAATCTTCTTCACGGAACGACCAGCTGGAAGCCCCCTGCATCAGGTCCCCTGTGGAGTGTACCCCAGCGCCGCTTCGAGGCGGCCGACGATCGCGAGTGCCCGGCGCCGGAGCACCGGATGGTGTTCCCACTGGAGGTAATCGCGCAGCACATGCACACTTTCGACTGTTCCGGTCGCCTCGATCCCGCCGAGCGCGGCCAGGCGATGCAACGGGCGGCGACTGAACAGGTCCTGCTGGTGTCGCTCGATGTGACGCTGCGCCAGCGTCCACCCGACCGCCGCTCCCGCCACCAGGCCGAACAGCACCGCGAGCCGCCGCACTCAGCCCACCTCCTGACGGGTGGAGAGCGCCAGGGCCAGAGTCACGCCATCGACATATTCGAGATCACCACCGACCGGAAGCCCGCGAGCGAGCCGGGTGACCTTGACCGCCCGGCCGGCCAGAAGCTGGTAGACATAGGTGGCCGTGACCTCCCCTTCCATCGAGGGGTTGGTTGCCAGAATCACCTCACGGACACCGCCGGCATCGACCCGGGCGAGCAACTGGTCCAGTCGGAGTGACTCCGGCCCCACGCCGCCGAGCGGGTCGATTCGACCCCCGAGCACATGGTAGCGACCACGGTACTCGCCGGCCCGCTCCAGCACTACAACCGCGGCCGGCTCCTCCACCACGCAGAGCAACCCGGCGTCCCGCCGGGGGTCGAGACAGATGGCGCAGCGCTCGCCCTCCGCGAGGTGGCCGCATTCGTCGCAGGGCCGGACCCGTTCGGCGACGGAGACCAGAGCACGCGCCAAGCGGGTCAGACGATCGCCCGACTGCTGCACCAGGTGATACGCGAGTCGCTGCGCCGTCTTCCGGCCGATACCGGGCAGGCGGGCCAGCTCGGTAACCAGCTCCTCGATGGCGCTCACGATCTTCAGAGCGGCAGGGTCGGCGCGGAGGGGCTTACTCGCCGAACCTCCTGCTGGAGCGCCTCGCTGGCACGCCGCTGTGCCTCCGCGACAGCGCCGACGATGAGATCCGCCAACAGCTCGGCATCCCTCCCCTCGAAGCATTCCGGATCGATGTGCAGCCGGCGCAGGGCCCCCTGCCCGTCCACGGTGACCCGGACCATCCCGGCCCCCGCCTGCACATCATATGACTGGTCGGCCAAGTCGAGCTGGAGCTGGTGGAGCCGCCCCTGCATCTGCTGGGTCAACTGATAGAGCTGCTGCCAATCTGCCATACGCTCAGTATCGCTAAGTTGCTGCAAAGTATGAAGAAACTAGGGGTCCCCGGGGACGGATGCAAGCAAGCCTGGCCCTATTCGATGACTTCCAGATCCAGAGACTCCGCCACCGCCTCCAGGGCGGGATCACGGGTTCGGAGCACTTTCAGCCGTTCGGCACGCGTCTCCGCCTCGGAAAGCCGCCTGGTCCTCGGAGCGGAAGTGCCCTCCTTCCCCGCAGCGGAGTCGGTCACGGTCAGCACCACCGGACCGCCGACCGCCTGCCCCAGCAGCCGCTCCACCGCCTCCCGCTGCCGGCCGAGCGCTTCCAGATGCATCGGGTTGCCATCGGGCACCTCGAGGGTCAGCGCGGGTGGGGCCGCTGCCGCCGGATGTGCCGCGTTGAGCGCTTCGCCGAGGAAGCGGCTCTGGTCCCGGGCCACCAGCACCAGCTCCGGCCAAGCGGCACGCAGCGCCTCCAGCGTGAACTCGATCGAGGTGACGGCGGGGCGGACAGGAGGCTCGACGGGGCGGCGTACCACCGGTTCGGTGATCCGCGGCTTTGCCGCCGCCGACGCGGGTGCCTGTGGCGCCGTCGGACCCGGCCTGGCGCCCGCACTGGCTGGACGCGGAACGGAGGAGCCGTCGAGCACCTCCGCCAGATCCACCGTCCGGTCGAGCAGAACCCACCGGAGCAGCAGGGTCTCGATGACGAGGCGGGGCGATGCGCTCCGGCGGATCGTGGCTTCGGACTCACCCAGCAGCTTGAGCATCCGGAGCAGGTCGCCGGCGGCCAGCCGGTCCTGAAAGGCCGCAAGCGCCTGATGCATCGCCTCGGTGATCCCCTCGGGGGTCGCGCCGAGCTGCAGCATCAGCAGCGCACGGAGCATCTGACCGACACCGCCGGAGAACTCGATGAGATCCGCCCCGGATTCGTCCAGCCGGTCCAGCAGCGTAAACACCCCGGCTGACTGCCGCCCGGCCAGGATGCCGAGCAGCTCGGTGTAGATCTCGTCGTCGACCAGACCGAGGATGTCCCGGACCCGCGCAGCGGTAATACGGCCTTCGCCGAAACTCAGGCACTGGTCGAGCACGCTCAGGGCATCGCGCATCCCGCCATCGGCCTGGCGGGCGATGAGCGTGAGGGCGTCATCGTCGGCCTCGATCTGCTCTTCCGCGAGCACGGCACGCAGCCGGTCCCGGATGGCCGCCGGCCGGATCCGGCGGAAGTCGAAGCGCTGGAGGCGGGACATCACCGGGGCCGCGGTCTGGGCGATCTTCTGCGGTTCCGTGGTAGCGAAGACGAAGACCACACCCGGCGGCGGCTCCTCGAGGATCTTGAGCAGCGCGTTCCACGCCTCGCGGGTGAGCATGTGGGCCTCGTCGACGATGTACACCTTGTGGTGGCCGGCCTGCGAGGCGGCATACATCGCCCGCTCGCGCAGATCCCGGGCGTCGTCCACCCCACGATTGGAGGCGGCGTCGATCTCCACCACGTCGAGATTGGCGACGCCGGTCCAGATTCGCTGGCAGCTGTCACAGCTGCCGCAGGGCTCACCAGCCGGCTCAACGGCGAGCTTGCGCTCGCAGTTGAGCGCCATGGCGAGGATCCGCGCCGCCGTGGTCTTGCCGACGCCACGCGGGCCAGTCAGGAGGTACCCGTGACCGACCCGATTCCGTACCACGGCCCCACGCAGCACCGTGGCGACGTGGTCCTGCACCAGCAGGTCGCTGAAGCGGCGGGGGCGGTATTTCCGGGCGAGGGCGAGGGCCATGGCGGGAAGCTAGTCGGCTCGGCGGTAGCAGGGCTAGACGGGTTGACGGTTCGGCAGATCGGTCCCTCGTGGCGGCGGCCGGGGCCCTACTCCGGCGACGGGCGACTGGCTATACTCCGCGCGTCCCAGGTCCGAAGGGCGCCGGCGCGCGAACCGCGTCAGGACCGAGAGGTAGCAGCGCTAAGCGATGTCCAGTGTCGCTTCGGGGTGCCTGGGACACTCCCTTTTCATTCCCCGCGGGTCCCGCCACGGCCGCCACGGCGTCGCCGCACCTCGCACACCGCAGTCGCCACACCATCGCGTCGGGCAACCCTCTCGGGAGCTCCCCATGCACCTCGTGCCGCTCGACTGGGCCATCGTCGTGCTGTCCATCATCGTGTCGTTCATCCCGGCCGTGATCATGGCGCGCCGCGCCGGGTCCTCCACCGCGGAGTTCTTCACCTCCGGCCGGGCGGCGCCCTGGTGGCTGATCGGGGTGTCCATGGTGGCCACGACGTTCAGCACCGACACGCCGAACCTCGTCACCAACCTGATTCGCGAAAAGGGCGTCGCCAACAACTGGCTCTGGTGGTCGTTCCTGCTCACCGGGATGGCGACGGTGTTCTTCTACGCCCGGTTGTGGCGGCGCAGTGGCGTGATGACCGACCTCGAGTTCTACGAGGTGCGCTACTCCGGGCGCGCGGCGACGCTGGTGCGCGGCTTTCGCGCGCTCTACCTCGGCCTGTTCTTCAACTGCGCCATCATGGCGACGGTCAACCTCGCCGCCGCCAAGATCGCGAACGTGGTGCTGGGCTGGCCCATCGGGAAGACCCTGCTCATCTGCGCCCTGCTCAACGTCGCCTTTGCCGCGACCTCCGGGCTCTGGGGCGTCCTCGTGACCGACTTCATCCAGTTCGGCATCGCGATGACCGGGGCGGTCGCGCTCGCGGTCTTCTCGCTGCGGCAGCCGGAAGTCGGCGGCCTCGCCGGCCTCATCGCGAAAACCGATCCGAAGACCCTCAACCTGCTGCCCGACTTCAGCGACTGGCGCCTCACCGTCTCGGTGCTGATCATGCCGCTCACCGTCCAGTGGTGGTCGGTCTGGTACCCCGGCGCCGAGCCGGGGGGCGGCAGTTACATCGCCCAGCGGATGCTGGCGGCCAAGAGCGAACGGGATGCGCTTGCGGGCACGCTGTTTTTCAATGTGGCGCACTACGCCATCCGCAGCTGGCCGTGGATCATCGTGGCCCTCTGCTCGATGCTCGTCTTCCCCAACCTCAGCGATATCGCGCGGACGTTTCCGTACGTCGATCCGGCACTGATCGGGCACGACATGGCCTATCCCGCGATGCTCAAGTTTCTGCCCGCCGGATTCCTGGGCCTGATGATCGCCGGGATGCTGGCGGCGTACATCTCCACCATCTCCACCCACCTGAACTGGGGCACCTCCTACCTGGTGCACGATTTCTACCGCCGGTTCCTCAAGCCGGGCGCGGATGAGCGCCACTATGTCCTGGTGGGGCGCCTGATGACGGCGGCACTGATGGTCGTCGCCGCCGGCTTCACCCTGGTACTCGACAGTGCGCGTCAGGCGTTCGAGCTGCTGCTCGCGGTCGGTGCCGGGACCGGCCTGCTGTATCTGCTGCGCTGGTTCTGGTGGCGGGTGAATGCCTGGAGCGAGATCGCGGCGATGCTCTCCAGCTTCCTGCTCGCGATTGCCTTCGCGGTCCTGAATCGGACCGGTCACCCGGTGGATGGGGCAATCGCGCTGATCATCAGTGTCTCGGTTACCACCCTCGTCTGGGTGACGACCGCCCTCTTCACCGAACCGACCGAGCGATCCCGGCTGGTCGCCTTCTACCGCCTGGTGCGCCCCGCCGGTCCAGGATGGGCTTCGGTCCAGGCGGAAGCGGGCGTCGGCCCCTCCCTCGACAGCCTCCCGCAGGCGCTGCTCGGCTGGACGCTGGGCGTTGCGTTCATCTATTCGGCGCTGTTCGGCACCGGGAGCTTCCTCTACGGACGCACCTCGCAGGCCCTGATCTTCCTCGCCGTGTTCACGGTGTCGGGCATCTGGCTGATCCGGCTGGTGCCGAAGCTATGGGGGAGCCGGACGGCGTGAATCGGGAATGAGGGAACCGCCCCCGAGTCGGGAATACCGATGCGTGCGACCAACCCGGGCCCCACCTACTCCACGCCTCCCAGCTCCAGCAGCCACCCCTTTCCCGGTGCGACCGGGATCCGGTCCCCCGGCCGAAAGGTGGCCGCGGGCTGGAAGTCGGGGATCGCCGGTGCGACGATCGTCGCCCGTGCGGGGTCGATCCCCAGCTTTTTCCAGTCGATCTGCAGCACCACCAGGGCCGTGTCAGGCGCCCAGCTCGCGAGCGCGACAAGCGCCTTCCCCTGCCTGACATAGCTGGTCGCCAGTACCTCCGACCGGTCGGTATGCACCGGCGTCGCGGGGTTCCACCAGCCATCCATCCGCGCGCCGTCCAGCCCGAAGGCATCCCACACCTGCCAGAGCGGCCGCGGATCTCCGGCCCAGGGGAGCCGGCTGGTCATCCCGAAGAGCATGCCGCGCCAGGGATTCCCGCCGCCTTCGAGCATTTCGCCCATCACCCCGAACGGGATGCCCGACATTTCGACGAGCCAGTACTCCGGCGGGCTGTCGTAATCGAAGTATTCCCCGAACCAGATGCGATCGAGATAGGGGAAGTGTTCCAGATAGAGGTTGGCGCTCGAGGCCCAGCCGTCGTTGGGGTTGTACTGGTTGGCCGAGTGCAGGTCGATCAGCGCGGCGGGACGATTCCGGTCCAGCGCCTTGCGCACCCGCTTCATCGTCGTGCGATCAAAGGCGACATCGTCGATATAGAGCCCGTCCATCCGGACATTCCGCGCCAGCCAATCCAGTCCCTCGACATAGAAGTTGTGCCACCGGCTCACGCCGCTGGTGACGATCGCCGCATCCTTCAGCTCGGGAACGTACCATGCGGCGATGTAGTCGTCCCCCAGATGTTCCTGCAGCCAGGAATAGCCGCCGCCGGGACCGGGGGCATACACCTCGTGACCGAGGCTCCGCAGCGCCCAGAGTTCGGGCGCGCGCGTGGTGAGCTCGCGGACGGTGTAGTAGAGCTTCACCCGCATCCCCCGCTGATGCGCCGCCGCGATGTAGGCGCGCATCGTGTCAGGCGTCAGGAAGGGATAGTTGATCCAGGGATTGATCGGCGTCGCGTGATGGACGTTGATGACATTGGCCCCCGCGGCGGCGACGGTATCCAGCGAGGTGAACGCATGGTAGAACCGGGTGCGGAACTGCTCCGCCGGCCGGATGGGGCGAAAGGGGGTGATGGCGAGCCGCAGATTGAAGAAGACCGAATCGCCCGCGACAAGGGTCCTCGCCCCGCTGAAGCAGCGCACCAGGTAGGTCGCCCGCTCGGTGGTGAAGCGGCATCCGCCCCGGCCCTGGTTGGCCCAGCTCGCCGGCATCACCAGCGGCTTGAGCTGGTAGAAATTGGTATTCAGCGGGCGGACGTAGTGGTGATCCTTCAGCGTGAACTGCAGTCCCGCATTCACATCACCAATCCACGCCGCATCCTGGTTGGCCTGCTGGTACCAGCGCCATTCGAAGGGCGCGGGACGCGGCCCTCCCTTCTGCCCCAGCCCCATCATGTACCGCGCGACGGCGGAATCAAGCGGGATCTCGAGGCGCACATCGCCAAGCTCCCGGGTCTGCGTCGTGGAGAGGCGAATCTGGTACTCGATGTTGCCATCCGCCTCGAGGGTACCCGCCAGCTGCATCGTCAGCGTGCCGGTGCGGCTCTGTGATGTCCAGCGGACCGCGCCCGCGCCGCGACGGCCGTACTGCACTCCCGAAGACAGCCACCGGAGCTCCTGCCCTGCCGCATCCTCGGCGATGAGCCGAATCGGCTGCCGGAGCAGTTCACGGCCCGTGGTCCCGATCCCGGTCATCTCCGGCGTGAAGTAGCTGCTGATGCGCGCCGGCAGCCCGTTAGGCGCGAGCGTCACCCGGCGCCCAAGGATGGAGAGCTGCCGGCCATTCACCCCGACCGCGGTGTACGGCCGGACCAGGAGGTCGTCCTGATACAGTCGCGAATCGAGCCAGCGGAGACGGGAAAGGCGGGCGGGTTCGTCGTCACCGTGAACCGCGATGCTCCCGGGCGCGACAATCAGCGTCATGGGGAGGGTGATCGTCTCACGTCCCCGCGCACCAACGGTGAGGGACCCGCGATAGCTCCCTGGTCGCGTCGAGGCCGGCACCGCGACCCCGAACCAGAGCGGCTGTACCCGGCCTGCCGCGACGTCCACCCGCGTGTGGAAGGCGCGCCCTTCCCAGTCGACACCACCGAGATTGAAGCAGGTGAATGCGCCAGCCGGGATCGCGCCGGCCCCATCGCCTTGCGGCGTGCCGTAGCTGACCGTGAGCGACTCGAGCGGCTCGGCTGCGTACACCCCGACCTGCCACGAGAGGTACTCCCCCGCGACCGCCGTTGCGCCAATGGGCGTGTTCGCGCCGGCGAGTGTCCAGCGGTGCGGAAGGTCCTGCGTCATGCGGATGGGGTGTTCGCGATCCTCCGGGAACAGCAGCATTGCCGCACCCGGATGCCTGACCAGCAGCCCGGCGGTCTCCGCCCTGCCCGCAATGCGATCCATCGGGTCGATCCGGTTCCACCCGTCGGCCCCCTGGAGCATGACCAGCTCCGCCTCGGGGATCGTACGCCAGCCCGCACCACCTTCCTCGAGCCCGAGACCGCGGAGCCATACCGTGTCCGCCGGAGCAACCGGCGGATATGTGACACGCGGATAGTTGGCGTGCACGCTCCCGGTGTAGCGGAGGTAATAGACGTGGTAGTCGCCGGGGCCGGCGGCGGGGTCGAAGGCGATGGTGCCCGCTTCGCGGGTGATGCTCCCGGGGGCCAAGCGCACCACCTGCCCGCTGGCGGCGGCGCGGACAACGACATCGCGCTGGTCGGGGAACGGGTCGCGCCGTCGCCAGGGAATCGTCACCCGCACGGCAGCCGAGGCCTGCGTCACGCGGACGACCGCGCGCTGGTTGCCGAACGAGTCGGCGTCCCAGCTGCCGACTCCATACTGGGGCTCCTGCGCCGCGAGGAAGCCGCCAGAGCAGACGACCAGAAGCAACAGGGCTCTCATCGTGGGTGCTCGGCAAGAATGTGGTGAACGATCGCCTCGAGCGCCGGGCGTTCGGCCTCCAGGCCCTGTAACAGGCGGAACTGGGCAATCGCCCGGTCGCGGTTGTGGCCCGGGCGCTGGACGGCGTAGTAGCGGTCGCCCTCCAGGTAATCGGTCAGGAAGCGGACGCCCTGCTCCCAGGTGAGCAGGAGCCCGGCGAAGATGAACTGCTCGCGCTCCGCCGCCACCAGGATCCCGCCGCATTCCGCCAGGAATCCGCGGGCCAGCGCTTCGACCAGTGGGCGCTCGACCGTGATCTGGTCGAGCCCTCGTTCGTCTTCCGGCGCACGGGTGGCGAGGGAGCGGATGAGGTCGCCCACATCCGACAACAGGGTCCCGGGCATCACGGTATCGAGGTCGATGACGGCGAGCGGCGCACCAGTGGACGCATCGAGCAGCACATTGCCGGCCTTCGCATCGTTATGCACAACCCGTCGCGGCAGCGCGCCGGTCGCGGCCAGGGCGGGCACCACCTCGGCGAAGCCCCGTCGTTCCCGCGCATCACGGATCGCCTCGCCGACCTGCGCCACCCGGTCGTGCCGATCCTCCCGCACCGCCTGTTCCAGTCGCGCGAGGCGAGCCGCGCTGTCGTGAAACCCTGGCAGTGTCTCGGTCACGGTCGAGCCATCGCAGCCCGCGAGCCACCGATGCAGGGTACCGAACGCCCGGCCCACGCTCTCGGCATCGGCCGGGCTGGTCACCTCAGTGACGGTCCGGGTGTGCTCGATGAACCGCAGCAAGCGCCACCAGGCGCCGTCGGGGGCCAGCCAGGCGGGCGCCCCGCCGGGCAGGCGCGCCAGTCGCAGCACCCGCCGATCGACATCGACCACGCCCTCATGCTCCGCGGCACGACGGAGGTGTTGAGTGACGGTGAGGATATTCCGGTGGACGGCGGGGCCGTCGGGAAAGACCAGCGGATTGAGGCGCTGCAGCAGGTAGCGACGTGATCCCAGCGGTCCGTCGCCATCGAGCTCCCACGAGGCATTGATGTGACCGCGGATCAGGCGGTGCAATCCCGTCACTCGCGTTACCCCGAAGGCGTCGAGTGCCGGGCCGGGGTCAGGCGCGTCGGTCACGCCCACAGGCGGGCAGGGTACTCGCCCCGCCGCACCAGCTCCGCAAGTTCGGCTTCCACCCGCGGACGGTCCTCCGCGTAGGTGATGCCGCACCACCGGCTCGCGGTGGGAATCACCCGCACCCGGGCCTGGCCGGAATCAATCATGCCCGCCACCGCCTCCGGCAGGTAGCACTCGTCGCTCTCGCCCGGCTGGCCCGCGAGGAAACGGCGAAACGCCTGGTCGAGTCCCGCGAACACCTCCGGCGTGAAGGCCCAGAGGTTCATCGACACCAGCGTGTCGCCATCAATCTCCCGCACCTCCCGCCCTGCCCTGCCGCGAAAGCGCCCACCCGGCGCCTCGATCAGCTCCTTCACCTCTTCGATGTGGGTGAGGAACCCCCCGTGATCCACCATGAGCACGGCGCGATTCACGCCTCCGGCCGGGCTTGCGGTCTGCGCCATGGGATATCCGATGACGGCGTGGGTACTCCCGCGCGCCTTCGTCCCGCGGAGGAAGCTGGCCGCCTGCTCCAGCGCGTCGCGCCCGTAGAAATCGTCGGCATTCAGCACCGCGAAGCCGCCTGACACCTGTGAGCGCGCATCGAGCACGGCCTGCGCCGTGCCCCACGGCCGCACGCGCCCCGGGGCGGGCATCACTCCGGAAGGCACCGCATCCAGTCGCTGCTGGGCGGTGAGTATCTCCAGCCGTCCCCGGTAGCGCTGTCCGATCAATCGCTCGAACGCCTCTTCCAGATCCGGGCGGATCACGAACACCGCCCGGCGAAAGCCAGCGCGCCACGCATCGCGGACCGCGTAGTCCATGAGCGTGGCGCCGTCCGGCCCGACCGCGGCCAGCTGTTTCACCCCGCCGTAGCGGCTGCCGAGCCCCGCGGCGAGGACCACCAGCGTCAGGTCCTCGTCGGTCACCGCCCCGGTGCCATGAGAATGGCATTGGTCAACAGGCGGGCGGGACCGCGCCAGAATCCACGGTACACCGGATTCTCGGCGAAGATGACCACGCTGCCGCTCCCAACCGTTTCGACCGCGGCCCAGACCGAGTTGCGCAGAAAGCGGTCGGTGTTGTTGGGCCAGGTGAATCCGCCGAGGGTGAAGTCCGTGCCGCTGAACACCACCGGATTGGCTCCCTTCTCCGACGGCTTGAGCAGGCTGGATGTCTCGAGGAAGACCGGCAGCTGGTCCTGCTCATAGCCGAGCGTGAGCCAGTGACTCTGATCCAGCGTGGCGCGGAAGATGGCGCCGGGAATGAATTCCGGTGCCGAGCCCGCCGTCGCGGTGGGCGACACCAGCACCGGCCCGGGCCTGGCGGCGATGGCGAGCGCCGTATCCTTCACCGCGGTCGTGTCGGCGGCCAGCGCCTTGACCGTGGTGAGTTCCACCTCCTTGCGATTCAGGAGCTCGATGGCGTCCCCCATCCCGATGATGGCGCCGCCGGACTGGACCCACGCCTTCAGCGCCGTGACGCCATCCTCGCCGAGTTCGCGCCAGAGCCGATCGGCCGATCCGTTCGGAATGAGGAGCACGTTGTAGTCCGACAGGTCGATGTCTTCCAGGCTCGAGACATTGACCGGCGTGACCGGCAAGCCCAGCTCCTTCTCCAGGTAGAACCAGACCGCGCCGAACGCCGTCTGGTCGATCCCATCCCCGGCCGCGAGCAGGACCCGTGGCGTGTGCAGTGACATGACGCTTTCACTGCCGACACCGCCCTGCCCGGAATCGGGAAAGGCCGAGCGCACCGCGGTCACCTGGGCGCCGGACTGTGCCGCGAGCAGCGCGATCCGCTCATGCAGCGCGGGGCCGTTGCGCTGAACCCGCACCACGAAGGTGCCGCGAGACCAGGCAGTCCCATCGGCCCGGATGGGCTTGGTGGTGATTCCCACCCGGAACCCCTCGCGCAGCAACCGGGTGGCCAGCCGCGTGCCGGCTTCGCTGCCGTCCCCGAAGACGTAGGCCGACTGCGCCCGCCCCGGGGCGGTCGGGGGCGCAATCGAATCGGTGGCGTACACCCGCGCTCCCGTCACCCGGCTCGTATCATCGGTCCACCACGCATCCAGCCCGAGCGTCAGCGGCAGCGACCAGGCGGTCACATCGTAGAACTCGTAGCCTTCCTTGCCCTCGTCTTCGCCCCGGCGCTGGTTGCGCTGGTAGGTGGCGAGCTGCTTGCGCACGAAAACGGAATCGAACACCGCGCGCGGTTCGAGCATCGTCGTGGCCAGACGCGCCTCAGGCTGAGCCAGGTCCACGACGTACGCGCCGACGGGGAAGGTCCGTTTCCCCGCCGCGCCGCCCAGGTAGGAATTGGCCCGGAGCACCGTGATGGGCTGCGACAGCCGGGTGACCTCGATTTCCTCCCGGGCGAGCCGCTGCGCCAGCCAGAGCGCGCGCCCGGCGTCCTGGCCGCTGAACACAATCCGGCGCATGGGGCGCTTCTGGGCCTCCGCCATCCCGGTGGCATGAAAGGCGTGGAAGTCCTGCAGCCGCTCGGCGCGGGTGCGTGCGGCGTACGCCACCGTCGCGAGGGATGCCACGTAGTGATGGGCGATCGCCATCTCGAAGGTGGTAACCGAGCCGTCGTCCTTCCGCTTCCGCAGTTCCGGTCCGCCGTCGGTCTCGAAGGTCATGCCGAGGCCACCGCGCATCGTCGGCCACATGTCGATGTAGCCGGGGTAGAAGAAATCGAAGACATCGCGCACATAGTACTGCCAGCCGTAGGCGTCGAACGCCTGGGCGTTGCTCTGGCCGAATCGCTCGAACCACTGGTAGGTCCGCGGCGGCAGGTTCTGGTTGTGGGCCTCAACCACCGGCGGGAAGAAATACTGGCTGGTGGTGCTGTGCAGATCCGCCACGACCTGCGGGCGCCAGCGGACGTAGACACCGGCAATCGCCTTCGATTCCAGCTGCGACTGGGCCAGCAGGTCGCGATTCATGTCGAAGCGATAGTGGTTGTACCTTCCCCAGATGGCCCACGGCTCGGTCTGTTCCACTGCCGCCGGGTCATCCGCACCTACCGCAATCGAATTGCTCCACGCCGCGAAGCGCTCATGTCCGTCGGGGTTCTGCGACGGGTTGATCAGCACCACCGCGTTCCGCAGGATGTCCAGCGTGGCTGGCTCCTCCGAGGCGAGCAGTTGATACACCGTCTGCATCGCAGCCTCGAAGCCAGCCGGCTCGTTCCCATGGACCGAGTGGGTGAGCAGCACCGTGACCGGGGTGCGCTCCGCCAGCGCCCGGGCCTGCTCGCTGCTGGTCTGCCGCGGGTCGGCCAGCTTTGAGAGGTTGGCCCGAATCTCGTCCAGCCGGGCGAGATTTTCCGGCGAAGAGATGATCAGCAGCCGCATCACCTTCCCCTCCGCCGTGCGCCCGATGACCTCGGTCCGCACCCGGTCGGGGGCGGCCTCGATCATCCGGTCAAGCACCTGCTGCTGCTGGTGGTACATGGTCTGTTGCGAGCCGACCGAGTACCCCAGCAGCGTCTCGGGCCGGGGCACCGCGGCGCGGTAGGGACCACGGCTGTAGAAGTCGAACTCCTGGGCAGCCAGCAGGGACGGGACGAAGAGCAGGCAGGCGAGCAGGCGCATCGGATGGTGGGGTGCGGGGAAAGTCGCTGATCGGAACGAAGAAACGAATCGGTGTGCCGGCGTAATGTACCGCGCCTCGTACGCCGGGCTAGCCCGGTGTCGCCGCGCGCCGCTGCCGTGCACGCAGATCCCAGGTTTCGGCCACCACCGCGCCGAGCAGGAAGACGAGGGCGGTGTAGTAGAGCCAACCGACGAACAGCAGCAGAGCCCCGATATTCCCGTCGGTGGAGAAGCGGCCGACCACGGCCAGGTGGTGGAGGTACCAGCTGTAGAGGCGGCGGGCGACCTCGAACAGGACCGCGGTGAAGAGCGAGCCGGCCAGCGCCGCGCGCCGCGGGAGCCGGCGCGGGGAGGCGTGGCGGAAGACGAGGTAGAAGAGCCAGACGGCGGAACCGAAGGCGAGCAGCTCGGTAATCATGTATCCGACGCCGGAAACCAGGAAACGCAGGAGCGGGACCGAGCCAACCAGCGCGTGGCCCCGGGCATCGAGCAGGCGAATGCCCGTGGTAAGAACGGCGTTGACCGCCACGAGGATGACGGTCAGGACGACCATCATCGTATCCCGCAGCTTCCCGCCGAGATACCCGAGGACGATCGAGCCACCCTCAGGACGGCGCGGCACGTCATACACCAGCGCAAGGGAGGTCCGGATCGAGGCGAAGAGGCGGGTGGCAAACCACAGGAACAGCGGCGTGGCGTAGAGCGAGACGGTGGCGCGGGCCCGGGTGAATCCGGCAAGCCCCCGCTCGACCGCCGCGAACATGCCGCCGCCTTCGCCGGCCGTGGCCTGCGGCACGATGCGCATGAAGAGGGCGTGCAGGTCCTGCGAAGTGGCGGAAGCGGAAAGCCGGGCGAGGTGGGTCAGACCGACCAGCAGCAGCAGCAACAGGGGAATCGCGGCGAGCAGGGCATCAAACGTCAGCGCGCTCGCCAGAAACGGCACGTTGTGCCGGTCAGCCTGCGCCAAGGTCCGCCGGACGAAGGGCCCCGAGCCCCGCAGCCACGCCAGAAGCCCGGGTCCTGTCAGGCGACGGGCTCCTCATCATCATCGTCGTCGACCGGCGCGGGGGCGCGCCGGCGGGCGCGGGCCTCCGACAGGCGCCGCTCCAGCTCGCTCCGGACATCTTCACGCTTCTCCTCCCGGCCCCGGAAGGGGCGCGGGCTCTCGCTCCCGACCCGCTCGGACAGCTCCTCCACCTTCTCCTCGGCCAGCGCCCGCACTTTCCGCATTCGGCGCTTCAGCGCCCGGCGGGTCTCGTCGCCGCTCTGTGGGGCAAAGAGGAGCCCGATCGCCAGCCCGAGGAGGGCGCCGAACAGCACGGGCTTGATGGAGCCCTCGCCCCGCTCGACGTAGACCACTTCTCGATCGTCGTCGCGTGTCATCTCATTCTCCTGCTTCTGCGTCGTCCATCGCGGTCACCAGCGCCTTCTGGAGTGAGGCGTGGGCCTGATAGGGCGGCTTGACGTACTTGCGGACCAGGGCGGCCGTGCCGCCCACCTTGAGCTGGTCGAACAGGAAGTCGAACATCTTCTCCAGGTCCGCCGCGATCGCGCCACGCACCGCGGCGGGCAGCGACCACACTTCCCGCTTGAACGGACCGATCGCCTTCTTCCGGGCCTTGTAGTAGAACTGGTCCGGCGTGTCGCCTGCCTTGCGCTCGCTTGCGGCGTTGGCGTCCAGCCACTGGTACATCCGCTGGCGCAGTTCGGCGGGCAGGGCGGGATGATCGAAGACCATGCTCTGGAAATTGGTCGCGAGGTGGATCTCGGCCGTCTCCAGCCGGGAGAAGTTGCCGAACGCATCCTGCGGCAGGGTGCTGGCGCCGTGCTGCACCGCGCCCGACATCCCATACTCCTTCCGCGCCGCCACCGACAGCGCCGCGAGTGCGTCGAGATCAAGCTTCACCTTGGCGATCGTGCCATCGGGCAGCACGACACCGCCGTGGCTGGTCCCGGTCTGCACCGAGATCTTCGAGATGCCCTCGTAGTCGCCCAGGCGCCGGAGCGCGGGGATGTACCCCTCCATGAAGGCACGCAGCTCCTCCACGGTGCTGTTCTTGTGACCGACTTCCCCGATCTCCGCGCCGACCGAGACGGAAATGCCCTTCGGCTCCCGCTCCCGGATGAACGCCGTGATCTCGGCGGCATGCTCGTAGTTGAGCCGCTGCTGTTCCAGCAGCGTTGGCTGGGAGAGATCCACCAGGGTCGAGGTGTCCACATCGACATTGTAGAACCCCGCGCCGATCTCTTCATCGATGAGCTTCTTCACCTCGGCGACTTCGGCGTGCGGATCGGCCTGATACTTCTTGGCGTTGACCTGGCAATGATCGCCCTGGATGAAGATGGGGAGCAGGTACCCCTCGCGCAGCGCCGCCCCCAGGATCACGCTCACATATTCCGCCGGGCGCTGGTCGGTATAGGCGATTTCGGAGCGGGCGATCTCGAGCAGAATCGCGCCGGCATCGCGCCGCTTGGCCGAACGAAACACCGCCCGCGCCGTCTCGTAGCTCAGCATGCGGATATTGATGGCGGGAACGGTGAAGCCGCCGCATTCCCCCCGCCCGCGCGCAAAGTAGACCGGCCCGATGGAGGCGGGGCGGGCCCCGACCGCCTGTCCCAGCTCCCACAGCAGCCACCGCGCCGCTTCGCGTTCGGCCGTCGCACCAAACACAGCCTGCCACACGACCTGATCGGTGGCCTCCGACTGCAGCTTGGCGGGATCGGTTACCTGCACGGCGTCGGCTGTCCGTCGGACATTGCCGAGGAACAGGGCGACGAGCTTATCCCGGTGGTCAGCCATAAGTGACTGTCCTCTTGTGAGTTACATGCATGACGCGGAAATGTAGAGCGGGGATCACCGGGCGTCAAACGGGATGAGCTGGCAGCTGACGACTGACGACTGACGACTGCCGGCTACCGGCTCCCCACCACATCCCCCGCTGGCATCGCGATGTCCTCAGCGGGATACCCGATCCGTCCCATCGCGGCGAACGTGAGTTTCTTGCCAAGCTCCACCCCTGGCTGATCGAACGGATTGACGCCGTACCATACCCCAGCGTAGCCGGTCGCGACCTGGAAGAACATGATCATTTCGCCCAGCACGCTGGCCGAGATCTCGGGCAGGTGAATCGAGCAACTCATCCGTCCCATCCGGGCCAGCGCGGCCGCCGTGGCCTGGTACTCCGCATCCAGCAATCCGCCGAGGGTCTTGCCGGCGAGATAAGCCAACTCGGCGGGGAGTGATTCCGGCGACGGGATGGTGACATCCTCCGCGAAGTGGTCGACTCGCAGAAAGGTGATCACCTTGTCGAACGGTCCCTCCATGAACAATTGGACCTGGCTGTGCTGGTCGGTCGCACCGACCGCGCCGAGTGGCGTCGGGCCGGCGTGCACCGTCTGCCCCCTTCGATCGGTCGCCTTGCCCAGACTCTCAGCCCACAGCTGACGATACCACTCGGCAAACTCCCGCAGCCGGTCGGTATACGGCATCATCACGTGGAGCCGTGCGCCGAGCGTCGTGTCGGCTGCCCAGTGCAGTGCGGCGTACAGCGCGGCCGGGTTCTGCAGCAAGTCATCCCGCTCCGCCGCCGCCAGCGCCCGGCGCGCCCCCGCCAGCAGCGCCTCGATATCGATGCCAACCAGCGCGGCCGGCAGCAGCCCCACGGGGGAGAGCACACTGAAGCGCCCGCCCACGTCGGGGGGCACCTCGAGGGTCGCGATGCCATCGCGCTGGGCGATCTCGCGCAGCACACCTTTTTTCGGATCCGTGGTGAACACCAGGTGCCGGGTTGCGGCGGGCCCGAGGGCACGGTCCAGCCACTCTCGCACGACCAGGTACTGGGCCATCGTCTCGGCGGTGCCGCCCGACTTGCTGATGACGTTGACCAGGACCCGGCGCGGATCGATCCGCCGCAGGGCCTCCGCGACGCTGGTCGGGTCCACGTTATCGAGCACGGTGAGGCGGGGGAAGAATTCCCGACCCTCGTCATCCAGTTCGTTCCACCCCGGGCGTTTGAGCGCGTTGAGCAATGCCTTCATGCCGAGCGCCGATCCGCCGATGCCCAGCACCAGCACATGATCGAACGCCTGGCCGACGCCCTCCGCGAAACGCTGGATGGTCTGGACCGCCCGGGCCTGCTCGCCCAGACCATAGAAGCCGTACTCCCCGCCAGCACGGCGCCGGCGCACTTCCGAATGGACTTCGCTGAACCGCCGGGTCAGCTCGACCAGGCGCGGCCGCGGCAACCCGTGATCGCCATCCAGCCGGTCGGCGAACATCCGCCCGTAATGCAGCTTCATGCGGTCACCTCGATCGAGAGGCCGTCGTAGGCCGGCGCGACGCCAGCGGGCAGCTGAGCGAGCAGGTCGGCGTGGCCGGTTTCGTGAGTCAGGTGAGTGAGAAAGGTGCGCTCGGCACCGATCTCACGCGCCGTCTCGATCGCTTCACCGATCGAGAGATGGGTGGGATGCGATCGCCACCAGAGCGCATTGAGTACCAGCACCTTCAGTCCGGTGAGTTCGGCGCGGGCCGAGGCAGGAATCGACTTGACGTCGGTGATGTAGGCCAGCGGCCCGAAGCGGTAGCCGAAAACCCGCAGGAAACCATGTTCGAAGGCCAGCGGCAGGACCGGGATGCCGGCCACTTCAGTCAGGACCCCGGGCTCCAGCGGGATCAGCTCGAGCTGCGGCTTGCTGGTGCCCTTGAAGGCATGGACATCGTCGTCGAAGATGTAGCGGAAGCCCTCGCGGATGCGCGACAGCGTCTCGTGCGGACCGTAGCAGCGGAGCGGGACTTTCCGCCGCACGCTGAAGATGCGGAGGTCGTCGATCCCGTTGAGGTGATCGGCATGCTCGTGGGTGTAGAGCACGCCATCGACCTCGCCCACGCCGGCCGCGACCAGCTGGAGCCGCAATTCCGGGGGCGTGTCGATGAGCAGTGTCTTGTCGCCCAGCTGCACCACCGCCCCGGAGCGGCTCCGGCGGTCTCGGGAATCGGTGGATTGGCACACCGCGCACCCGCAGCCAATCTGCGGTACGCCGAACGAGGTGCCCGTGCCGAGAAACGTCAGCCGCACTACAGCGCCTCGATCTTGAGGAGGTTGGTCGTGCCGGGGACGTCGAAGGGGACACCGGCGGTGACCACTACCCGCTCGCCGGCCTGTGCCAGTCCGCGGGAGAGAATCTGTTGCCGACCGGCGTTGAGCAGCGTGTCGTAATCGGTGGCGTGGGGAGTCAGGACCGGGACGGTCCCCCAGACCAGGGAAAGCTGGTGATAGGTCTCGGGCTCGGGTGTCGCCGCCACGATGGGGACCGTGGGACGATACGTCGCCACCTTGCGCGCGGTGAATCCGCTGCTGGTAAAGCAGAGAATGACCGGCACGTGCAGCAACTCGCTGGCGGCGCAGACCGCCACACCGATCGCATCCTCGGTGCGGGCCGGCGTCGCACCGCCCGGCCTCGGGTGGTGCGGGTCTTCATCGCCCGTCCGGCGCCCCACCGCCGCATCGAAGGCGTGGCTGCGGCCTTCGCGGTGCGACTCCATCTCGCGGGCAATCCGGTCCATCGCGCGGACCGCCTCGACCGGATACTCGCCGACCGCGGTTTCCGCCGAGAGCATCACGGCGTCGGTGCCATCGAGAATCGCGTTGGCGACATCCGAGGCCTCGGCCCGGGTGGGGACGGGCGCATGCACCATCGACTCCAGCATCTGCGTTGCGGTGATGACGGGCCGACAATGCAGATTGGCTTCGCGAATGATCCGCTTCTGCACCATCGGCACCTCTTCGAACGGCAACTCCACCCCGAGATCGCCCCGGGCGACCATGATCGCGTCGGAGGCATCGAGAATCTCGCACAGATTCCGCAGGGCGGTGTCCTTCTCGATCTTGGCGATCAGCTTGATGCCGCGGGGAACCAGTCGCCGCAGTCCCTCGATATCGGCCGCCTTTCGCACGAAGGACAGCGCGATGTAGTCGACCCCGGCGGCGATCGCCTCAAGGACATCCTCCTTGTCCTTCTCGGTCAGCGCCGGGGCGCTCACATCGATGCCCGGGAGGTTCATCCCCTTGTTCGATTTGAGCACGCCGCCATATTCGACGGTCGCCTTGACCCGGTTGCCGCTCACCCCGCGGACGCGCACCGCGATGATCCCATCGTCCAGCAGCACCCGGGCGCTCTCCCGCACGTCCTGCGCGAGCGCCGCGTACGTCGTGGGGATCTCTCCCGCCTCCGCCTCCTCTTCCGGCGAAAAAGTCACCAGCTGGCCGGGGACGAGCCGGATCGGGGCCGGGAGGGTGCCGACCCGGATGCGGGGACCCTGAAGGTCGAGCAGCAGACCTATGGAATCGCGCCGCTCGGCCCGCACCCGCTTCACGTTCGCCATCCACTCGCGCCGCACTTCCGGGGTGCCGTGGGAGGCATTGACGCGGACGACGTTCACGCCGGCGTCGAACAGCGCGTGCATCTGGGCGGGCTCGGACCAGGCAGGTCCCAAGGTGGCAACAATCTTGGTGCGGCGGATGACGGTCACAGGGCTCCTTGATCGCGTGCGAGGGGGGAAGCACGCTCGGCTCACAGTCTAATCGGAGGGAGAAACGGGGAGAAGGCGACGAGGCGGCCTGGCGAAGACCCTGAGGCCTGGTGCCTCTCGGGCCGGGAGAACCGAGGTGGCCCGGGCACAGCCGCCAAGGCACTTGGTGAACGCGATCGGAGGGTTCCCGCCCGGACACTCGGGCACCGGCCGGGATCGGCGGATTGTAACGAGCGGCCGTGTCGGGAATGGTCGGGTATCCCATGCGATCCGAACTGCCGGGTGGCGGCATCGGCACCTCGGCCACCCCGTGCAGTGACCCGGCAGCAAGGGTCTAGGTGGGGGACTCGCCTACAGAAGGCAGTGGGGGGTGTCGGCGAACAGATTCCAAACCCTCCCCAGGGCGCCGAATTGCAACTTTCCCACACCTTCGATTCCAAAGAGGTTTCTGTCGCCGAGCCGGGAATCAGGTCATCCACGCGTGTTGAATACGTGAGTTACCCACATGTGGAATCATCGAAGAGCGGATTTCGAGCCGGTAAGCCGTTGCAGGAGAAGCTGGTCGAACGTCACATGACAATTCACTTTAAGTCAACCGGCTAAACACATTGCCCACAATGAGAAAAAACCATCAGCGAATGTTGAAAAGACGACTGACGACAGTGTCACCACTAACCAGTTTGCTGTGCACAATGTGGGAATTGACTGCTTCTGCCGGAGCATGCTCAGAAGAACAAAGCCGCTAGTTGGAGAATCTGCTCCGAGCCAGCGGCCGACCCGTTCCTCATCGCGTCATCGGGTGAAGGTGATCTCGCCAGTCCCTCCAGCAAAGATCTGGTCGACAAACCTGATCGGTGAGTCGAGGAGGGCGCCGCCCAAGCCGTGCTTGCCCTGTACCCGAAGGGCGCCTGGCAGGGTTCCGATTCGGGTCGGCTTCAAGTCAAGAATCACGGACCACCGGGTGTTGTTCAGACCGCGGAGTACCGCGCCCTTGGGGAAGGGAACGTTTTCCACATTGATGGAATCTGTCCTGGCGTGGCCGTCGAGCGTGATGACGGCCCCCTCAAGCTTGAAGACGTACCGCTCGTTCTCAGATTCGGTGATTGGACCGACGGCCAGGTCCACCCGCTGCATCGGTATCAGATCCGCTTCCATGGCTCGCTTCAGCGGGGCACTGTTGCTCGCGAGCGTCCTGATCGAAATCGAGCCCTCCCCGCCGACTGCGGAGACTCCCCAGATGGCGAGCGCGAGGTGGGCGCCCCCATCGCCCTCATCGAAGCGCTTGTTGTTTACCCAGATGGCCTCCGGGTAAATGACGCAGAGCTGGCTGGGGACCCAGGCCTCGAACTCCGGCTGGTCGGTCAGAACCCTGCGGAGGGCGTCGGGGACTCCGGTTGCCTCCCGGGCCAGAACCAGTCGCTGCCCCGGTACGAGATTCTTGGCCGCCGCCTCGGGATCCATCAGAAAATGGAGGCAGAACCCCACCTTTGGGTTGCCGATGCCCCACCGAACTTTCGGCTCCCCACTCTGGGCAGCCGCCGCATGCGACGAGGCCACCAAGGCCAGACCGAGTAGCGAGCAGCCAGCCAATCGACGGAATTCCATGGAAGGGGGGGTCCCTTACTTGGCGTTCTTCGCAGCCTGAATGGCCGCTGCGAGCTCGCTGTAGGCTTTGGGGTCGAGAGCGCCAAAGCGGAGGTTTCGGTAGGCCACCCTGCCCTTCCGGTCGATGACGTACACCGTGCGGCGATTGTACCCGTTCCGGTCCGCGCTCCCGTACGCTCGAGCCACCTTCTGGTCCATGTCACTCAGCAGCCGGAACGGTGCGTTCAGGCTGGCGGCGAACCGGCTATGGGTCTCGATCGAGTCCGCGCTGATGCCCACCAGCGTGACGTTCTCCCCGAACATCTCGGCATACCGTTCCGTGAAGGTCGTCAGCTCGGCGGTGCACCCGCTGGTGAAGTCCTTCGGATAGAAGGCCAGAACCACGACCTGCCCGCGCAGCGCGCTGAGGCTGAACCACTGATCGGTGGCACCATCCCGGGTGGCTGCTGCAAGGGAAAAATCGGGGGCCCGCTCATACTCGCGGGGGCCTTCGACCAGCACCGCGGTCGGTCGGCCGGCGGTCGAATCCTGCGCCACGGCGGGGCGTGTCGTCATCGTCAGGAGAGCCAGCACGAGCGCAAGTCGAGCGGGTGGCAGGCTCATCCCTCCACCCCCGAGGCACGCTTGAGCGCCGCTTCGAACTGCTGATCTGCGCCGACCCCGGTGTACACCACCCGGCCGGCGGCATCGATGATGACGACGTAGGACGTGGCGGGCGCCATATATGCCCTGGTGCTGGTTCCCCTGTCGTCATAGAGCACGCGGAACGGGACGCCATGTTCGCTGGCGTAGCGGCGGACCCGCTCGGGTGTCTGGTTGACCGTCACATTCACCCCGAGGAACTCCACCCGGTCGCCAAACTTGGAGTAGGCTGCCTTGACGCGGGGCAGCAGTTCCTCGCAGTTGGTGCACCAGGTGGCCCAGAACTCGATCAGCACCGGTTTCTTGCCGATCCACTGCCCCAGATCGACCGGCTTCCCATCGAGATCGTTGACCATGACCACCGGGGCCTTGGCCCCGACGGCGATGCCCGTCTCGCCCTGCGCCTGGAGTAGTCGATTCGGTGAGGACACAGCCAGCCCCAGCAGCAGGCCGGCCACCACAACAGCTGATCTCATGAGACTTTCCCCATCTGGATGAAGTAGTACTCCGCCATCCCCAGCAATACCACGCCCGATGCCCGCTTGATCCACACCGTCCACTGTCCTCCCCGGGGGAGCTGCACACCGTAGCCGGCCAGCAGGCCGACCGCGACGAGAAGGGCGGTCATGCCGAGAGAGAAGACGAACAGGTAGGCGAATCCAAGCACCGCGCTGCCGGTGGCGGAGACAAATGTGAGGGCGGCGGCAAACGCTGGCGCGCCGCACGGGGCGGCGACAAGCCCCGAGGTGGCGCCCATCGCGAAGGCACCACCGGCCGAGCCCCCGCCGAATCGGCTCGCCCAGGCGGTCAGCCGGACCGGCAGGGCCACCGGAAAGACGTCCAGCAGCGCGAGGGCGAAGATGAGCAGCAGATTGCCGACGGCAAAGTAGGCCCAGCGGTTGGAGCTGATGGAGCCAAACAGTGAGCCGGTGAGTCCGGCCAGCAGGCCCAGCGAGGCATAGACCAGAGCCACCCCGAGAACATAGGCCGCGGTGTAGACGACGGTTCGGGCCCTGGAACGGGTGGCCGCGCCGGTGCCGCCGAGGACGCCGGCCACGATCGGGATCATGGGATACACGCAGGGAGTCAGGCTGGTCACGAGGCCGGCCACGAACATCGTGCCAAGGCCCAGCAGCGGCTGGTCCCGCAACAGGTCGCCAACGGGAGCCATCTGCACGAGCGATGTCAGTTGACGGAGGCGTGCAGCTCACCGCCCGATTGCTGGCCCGCCCGCCCGCCGTACCGTGTCTCGACGTATTCCTCGAGGATGGCGAGGAATTCGGAGACGATCGCATCGCCCTTCAGCGTCACTACTAACCGGCCGTCGACGAACACTGGCGCCTTGGGCTCCTCGAAGGTGCCCGGCAGCGAGATCCCGATGTTGGCGTGCTTGGATTCTCCCGGCCCGTTCACCACGCAGCCCATCACCGCGACCTTCAGCTCCTCGACTCCAGGGTAGCGGCTGCGCCAGACCGGCATCTGGTCCCGCAAGTAGCCCTGAATGTCCTCGGCCATCTGCTGGAAGAAAGTGCTGGTGGTACGGCCGCAGCCCGGGCAGGCGGTGACCTGCGGGGTAAAGCTGCGGATGGAGAGGGACTGGAGAATCTGCTGGGCAACGAGGACCTCCTCGGTGCGGTCCCCACCGGGCTTCGGTGTGAGCGAGACCCGAATGGTGTCGCCCAACCCCTCCTGCAGCAGGATGGAAAGCCCGGCGGTGCTCGCCACAATGCCCTTCATCCCCAGCCCCGCCTCGGTCAGGCCGAGGTGCAGTGGGTAGTCCCCGCGTGCGGCGAGCATCCGGTAGACGTCGACCAGATCCTGCACCCCCGACACCTTGGCGCTCAGAATGATGCGATCGTGAGGCAGACCAATGGACTCGGCCAGCGCGGCGGAGCGGCTGGCGCTCTCCACCATCGCGTCCATCGTGACGTCGCGAGCCTCGCGCGGGCTCCGGCTCCGGGCATTGGCGTCCATCATTTCGGTGAGGAGGTTCTGGTCCAGCGAACCCCAGTTGACCCCGATCCGCACCGGTTTGCCGTGCGTCAGCGCGACCTCGATGATCGCGCGGAAATGTTCATCCGCCCGCTTGGCGCCGACGTTGCCCGGATTGATCCGATACTTGGCGAGAGCGGCGGCGCACTCGGGGAATCGGGTGAGGAGCTGGTGCCCATTGTAGTGGAAGTCGCCGATGATCGGCACGGACACGCCCTCGGCGGCCAGCCCCTCAACGATCGGGGCGACCGCTGCGGCCGCCGCCTCATTGTTCACCGTCACCCGCACCAGCTGACTCCCCGCCCGCGCCAGCGCCGCGACCTGCCGGATCGTGCCCGGGATGTCGGCGGTATCGGTGTTGGTCATGGACTGCACGACGACGGGATGGGCGCTGCCGACGGGAACACCCCCGACGAGGCAGGTCACGGTCTGACGGCGGGGGCGAGGAGGCATGGCCAAATATACAGCGGGGCGACGCAGGCGACGGGAATGCCGGCCGGTCAGGTCAGGTCAGGTCAGGTCAGTGCAGCCTCGAGCAGGGGGACGACTTCTTCGCGCACGGAGTAGTAGATCGCCATCGCGTGCGCCGAACCGGGGACGATCAGCGCCTTGGCGTGTTTCAGGCCTTCGCTCCAGGCCCTGGCGTTGTCTGCGGCGCCGAACGGATCGGCCTTGGAACTGGCGTGCAGGGTGCGGGCGGTGGTCTGCTGCATGGCGGCACGACCGCGGGCCCGGCCATCCTCGCCCCACACCAGCTCACCGGCGGCGCCGAATGTCACCAGGGCCTTGAGTCCGGGTATGCGTGGGGCGGCAAGCGTCACCGCTGTGCCGCCCACACTGGCGCCGATCAGCGCGACATGGGAGGGATCGATGAAGTTCTGGGCCACTCCCCACGAGGCGACCCGGAGGACGTCGTCATCGATCCGGTTGAAGCCGACTTTCGTGATGCTGCTGACAAAGGCGGCCCCGAACGCTTCCATGCCGAACCCCAGCGGGGAATCGATGACCAGCGGCCGGCCATCGGCCCCCTGCACCGAGGCGCCGTGACCCCGTTCATCAAAGGCGAGGACCGCCACACCAAGTTCGAGCAAGTCCTCCACCAGCGGTGCGAAGCTGTCGGCGGTGGCCGGGTACTGGTGCGCCAGCACGGCGAGCGGGAAATCGCCCTCCGGCTCGATCTCGGGATAGACCAGCGCGCCCTTCAGCACCAGTCCATCGGCAGCCTGCAGTGTCATCTCGATGGCGCTGAGCAGCGGCTGGGGCATCCTGCGGATCAGGCCATGCCAAGCTGGGTGAGCAACCGGTCCCGCTCGCCCTGCGACACCGCACCGCTCTCGACCAGGGGCTTGAGCGCGGCAATGATCTGCTCCCGCGTTCCATCGATCCGCCGGGAGCGCAGTTCCTGCACGATGCGGGCGAACTTCTGGTCCAGGACATCCTGCTTCAACCCACCGGTCTGGCGCAGGGTGTGGAACTTGACCAGCTCCTGGGCGATGCGTTCGGGCTTGATCGGGGCCAGATCGCCGGACTCCTCTGTCATGATATGGTGCCTCTGCGGAAGGGTGGTGCGCCGGCTACCACTCGGCGGTGGCAAGCTACTGCGAATCCGACCGATGCACCAGTTGACTCCGGTCAGGCGGTAGTCGGTCAGTTTGAAGTAACGACTTTCGCCGGGTCCATCAGAGCGAGGATCTCCTCGATCTTCCAGATGTGAGTGGTCAGCCCCGCTGCCATCACCGGGCTAGTGTGTACCCCGCCGTTCGCCTTGGTGAGGGTCTGGTGTGCCCGGCAGAAGTTGTAGTACATGAAATAGAGGCTTACGGCGCGGGCGTGATTCTCCGCCTTCTTAGAGAAGGCATTGGTCAGCCGGGTAAACCGGCGCTGCTGCATCCGGAGTGTAAGGTTGGACCGCTCGATATAGGAGGTGGACACCAGGTCCACATCCGGGCGCCCGATCTTCCGGACCTTGGTGGCGCCAGTGCACACGGCGGGACTATACCGGCGTGACCCATCGACGCCTTCCGTCTGACCGTACTCCTTCACCAGCATCGCCCGATCGACCTCATCCCAATTGAAGGCGGACCGGACGGCGGTTTCGTACATGCTGTGCCCGTCGGTGGTGAGCTGAATCTTTCGGGTCATCCGGGACCGCAAATCCTGCATGAAGGCCGAGGCATTCTCCACGGTCCGGGCGCCGACCAGCCACGAAATCATCAGCTTGGAGTCGGCGTCGATCGCGGTGAACGTCCAGATATCCCCGTCGCCCGCCCGTACCGCCCGCTGCTGCTTGGCCCCGACAAATGCCCAGATTTCGTCCGCCTCGACCCGTACGGCAGAAAGCTGGCGCAGCCGGAAGTTCTGGTAGCCGTCGCAGAACTCGCCCACCTCGACCAGCAGCTTCAAGACGGTCGCCTTAGCTGCCCCGGTCAGGCGGCAGGTGGCCCGGATGGAGTTGCCCTCGACCAGGGCCTTCACGATTGCGGCACGCTTAGCGTCGGTGAGCTTATTCATTGTAACAAGCAATATAGTCAATTGCTGCGCATAAGTCAACAGCAGAAAAAGGGCCCCGTTCTACGGGGCCCGCTAAAATGCTGCAGGTAAGAGCTTTATGCGGTCAGTGTCGAGGCCACAAGGGGCCGAAATGCCCACGACGGCTTGGTGAGGTCTGTTCTCGTAACATCAAGTTCTATACCAAGTTGCCTCATTGTATTCAGATACCTTGGATACATCTCAAGTAAGGCTGCCACAGCTATATCGTCCGTTGCCCCTTGCACCTTGAGATTGGGGATGCTCGGAAACCAGGCGATGTAGCAATCATCGCCACCATTCGTTGTCGGCTCTTTCCTCACTAGGTATGTCAGCGTAGTCATGATATTCCTCCCGATTAGGAGCCCAACTTGTGGGCTTCTTCGCACAACCAGATTACTTCATTTACCTTCGACACGCCAACGTTTTGAGTTGAGGCGAGCACCATCTGGAGGCGCCCCCGTTCGCTCGGGTGTGTCCAAAGCACCTGCGTTACCCCGTACGACACACCCAATTCACTGGATTCGTATCCCCATGCAGCCAGAAGTATGCCAAGATCGATAGATCCCCATCCGAGCAGGTCGTCCTTAAGCTCTCGTAGCCTAGCTATCCGATTATACGGAGGTGGCGTCCCAGTCACTGTGCGCTAGGCTTCAGCTGAGGCCCTACAGTAAACGGTACCCGAACCTTCTCGGCACCATCCCACCGCAAGACGAAGGCATACTCGCCTGCTCGGGGGAAGACGACACCGGTAAACGGAAGAATTTGACTGACAACCTGACGCTCTCCCGCCTGGATACCAACCGGCTCAATCTCGCCGACGCCCCCTCCATGCTTCCCGCCATCTTCGTCTACCAACTCGATTTCAACCCTGTGGCCCTTGTCGCGATCCTCGAACTCAAGGCGGAGACGGAAGGCAAGCACAAGGGAGGGATGAACGGTCGGAAATGCCGTGGTCCAGATCCTGTCAAAGACTCCCATGACGTTAAGCTTGCCGTCCGAGAGATTGCCGTAGTCAGCAACGACGGCCATTTCAACGACCACAGTGAACCTCAGGCTAGGGTTTCTTGGTCCACCTCACGGACGCTGCCAGTTTCGCCGCTTCCGATCGCTCGGTCGGAGTAGCGGAAGCAGCCCGAGCTGTGCCGCCCTGCTTCCCTTGCCTGACGGCGTTGGGGTTCTTAGTGCCGGCTTCGGGGTCAGTCTTAGATTGCTGCCGAGTAGCCTCTAGCATAACCCGGAAAGCGGTTTCCGCCACATCCGGCCTGAGCTTGTGTTTATCGCTGGGTTTCTTGGGCATGACGGTTAGCGGGTCTGCCAGAGCTTCAGCTCGCCTTGCTCACCGCACCTGCTGCATGTCGCTGTGATCGTCGCAACGGCGCCATCGGTGCCCAGCGTGACTTGCACGGCCTCACTGCACTTCTTGCAGATGAAGTGGAAGTAATCGGCCCTGGTATCGCCCCTGAGATTCAGCATACTAGGACCGTAGCGCCTGATCTTCTCGCGGTCAAGGAATGTCACGGCTCAAACTGACCCAGTACCCGCTCAGGCCGGCGGCCGTCCCGGCCGCTCCGCCGCGGCGATCGTGCGGGTAGGATCGGCGCCGGTCCAACTCACGTCCGCGGTCGGGCCGTAGGTCGGCGGGACACGATCTTCCAGCAACCGGAGGAAGAGTCCGATCTGGGCCCGGTGATGCGCCGTGTGCAGCACCCGCCGCCAGAAGACCCAGATGCGCTCGCGGGTCGTGTCGAAGAAGGGCACCGTCGCCTGCCAGAAGATTGCGTCCCGATCCGCCAGCGCGGCCAGCCGGGGACGCGCGAGTTCGACATATCTGGCGACATAAGCGGCGACCGTTGGCGCCTCCCCGGCTGGCAACACCGCCGCGGCCGCCGGCTCGGTCAGGCCGATGAATTCGGCGAAAAACCGGCGCTCCGACAGAAGCTGATGCGTGAGGATCTCGCGGACGGTGCCGCTCCTGGGGTGCGGCCGGAAGCCGAGCTGGTCGTCACGGAGTTCCTGCCAGACCGAAGCGGTCTTGTTGGTCTCGGAGGCGTAGGTATCGAGCAGATGCTGAAAGATCGGCTGCGAGGCGCGGGGAACGTCCTGCTCGGCGATCGCGCGGTGGGGGTACTCCATTCGGTCGCCTCGCTGAATGTCGAGGGATACTACCGTACATGGCGCTCACGCTCAAGCAGGTGAATGGGCAGAAACACCAACGGGAAGCGGATGTCGTGTCCGCCCTCGTCTCTGAAGCACCTTCCGCAAAGGTGAGCAGCAGCAGATTCACTAAAGGTGAGCAGCAGCAGATTCACTGAATTGAAGGCCTTAAATGAGGTCACATTCCGGCGAACTCACCACAAAAACCTCGCATCATCTTGAATCCCAATAGTCTCGGCGAGCCAAGTCTGTGGCTGACTGGCTTGACCAGAAAGATTGCCTTGTTGCATCAATTGTCGTCGGCCGACGCGGCGATTACCCCGAGCATAGGTCAGCTACGACTTCAGCTCCTCTGCGTAGTTGACCAAATCAGTCACTCCAAGCTTGTGGGTACCGAGAAGCCCTCCCACCCTACTCTCGTCGAGATCGTGCAGATCGAGGTTCTTCATTTCCATGAAAAACGCCCGTACTGCACGCGTGAGCTTCTTGAGGCCAGAGTCGCGAAGGATACGAACTTTCTCGTTGAACCCAGCCGCCCTCGAGATCTTCTTCGTCGGTATGACAATAATGCGCGTGGCTTCCGCCCCCGGATACTCCCTGGTGAACCAGGCGCACGCATTGTTCATCTGACCGGACTCGGCCTTGCCAATCGATTCACGGCTCAGATCCACCTCACTCTTGCACTCGACCAGTAAGTACTCTCCCTCCTTGAGGACCCAGAGGTTATCCGGCCCCGCCTTCCACTCCTTGTCAGGCCGCTCGCCACTGAAACCAAGCGCTGGCGCAAGCTCATCCAGGGCAGCCTCGAATGCCTCCGCACGCGAACCGAACCGCAGTCGATCGAGGATCGCATTCACGCCAATCATCAGCGCCCCATGATCATCGTACTTCCCAGCCCATTTGATGATCGCGGCCACACGTTTTTAGGGGAGCGGGACCAGTTTAGCAACGGCCATCCCCTCGCGCGGGCGCAGGAGATAGCGATTCAGCTTGTGTGCGGCCACCTGCAGGACGTTGGAGTCGGCCTTGCTCGCTCCGTACCTGTATCGTGCGATCTCCTGGAGATACCAACCACGATCCGCATCGCTGGCCACCCGTTTCGAATCAAGCAACGCTTGTAGTGTTTCAACGGCGCGGTCGACATCACCCGAACGGAATGCCATCTCGGCCGCGCGCTCCGCGGCGAATATTTCTAACATCTTCGCCGGGGCGCTTGGGCCCTTCAGCGCATTCATGCGCTCGGCGTAGAACTCCTTCCAGCCCTCATCGCGAGCGAGGCACTGTTTGATCAACGCGAGGAGCGCTCGTTTCGGAGCCTGACCCGTCGCGATGTCCTCACGTGCAAGCTCAGCGATTTCCAGACCCAACTCGATCTGAGTCCGGGTCTGCTGAGAGTAGTAGCCGCGCCCATCTTCGGTGCGGACGGCCTGCACCAATCCCGCGCCGGTCAACAGCACGACACAGTAGTCCTTCTCGCCCCGTACCGCTCGTCCAAGCCCCTGTTCAATAACCCGGGCCACTCGCGTAGCTATTACCTCACTCCCGGGGCGGCAGGATTCCGAATACCGGTCCAGGAGACCGCCCCCGAAGGGCTTGCCGTCGAGAATCAGCAGCCTGCACGTGTCGTCGGGCAGGTCAATCCCGTCATACCTGTTGGCGACAACAATCGTCCTTTCGAACTTCCCTCCACGGAGGCTGTCTACGCGAGCCTCGATGTCAGCCGGTTTCGCTACAACAGCCCCCTCCCCCAGCCAATCGCGTGTTGAATCGAAACTCGGCACCAGAGCTACTACACCGTACTGACGCTTGGGTGCAGGGGGCGCGAACTCGTGCACGATTTCCTGATCCGTGAGTTCGGCATCGATGATGCGATGGCAAGAGCACCATCTTCTCGCCAGACCACGTCTCGGCAGCAAAGACGAGCGGCTCGCGGATGGACTTTTCAGCGATGGCGAGTCCTCGCACCAGGAATGAGTCATCAGTAACCGTCGCCGACATGAAGATGCGATGCTTCGCCCTGTCGTAGGACCCGAATAGCTCGAGAGGCGCCAGGTGAGGCGCGATCACCAACAATTCGCCGGAAACGACGCACAAGCAGTCGCGGAGGTTGTCCCGAAGCAGCGGCCACGCAAACTTGACGGCCTTCGTTTCCGTGTGCTTCGAGAGGATTTGTGCGACGTCGCGATGGTGATCGAACCAGGACCAGTACGGCACTGGAAGCAGTGCGTTAGCGTTGCCCGCCATGATGTCCGCGAACGTCCCCACTCCCTGCTCCTCAAGATCGGCCGCGAAGAGCGTCCGAAGTTCTGCGTAGGCGGGATGGTCCTTCTCGATGGTGATCTGACACGCTTCCTTGATTGCGTCGATGCAGGCGTGGGCATCGTCGAGGACAAGCCAGTCCACTTGCTTCGACCTGGGCCCGAGCCCGAACTTGGTAAGGCCGTTGAAGAGCTTCTGGACTGGCGTAACGAGGATCGCCTTGCCGTCCATGAAAGCTGAAGGTAGGGATCCGTCATCATCGACTGGAACAGCCGAGATACCGAATTGCTTGGCCTGAGTGAGTGTCTGGTTGACCAGGAACTGGTTTGGGCACAGGTAGAGCGCGCGACCATCGCCCTCGTTGAGCTTCGACTGCAATACCAACAGTCCGATAAGGGTCTTTCCCTGTCCTGTGTGCAGCTTGATGATTACGTCGCGGGACCCCCGGTGATTCGCATGCCACTCCGCGAGAACAGCCTCCTGGGCGGGACGCAGGGGTCCCTTGTCGCTCGCGCGGTCGAGACGTGCATATATGTCAGATGGGACCAGCGGCTTATCTACCCTAGCCTTTGCCAGGCGTTTCGTGAAATCAACCATAGACCGACTCGGCTGGGGACGGTTACGACCTGGTGAACGGCCAGAACTTCGCTGGCGAGGGCACGTGTGTGTCATGCCCTGGAACACGGCTCCCGACCTCCACCGCGAGGGCGGTGGCGATCCTCCTGAGCCCCAGCAAAGTCGGGTTG